>Ga0182005_1000244_pt1 | contig 34725 bp, 21 predicted proteins | sample Sormic07211103_1_FD_123021 | JGI IMG/M metagenome (GOLD analysis project Ga0182005, IMG submission 123021) | Rhizosphere microbial communities from Sorghum bicolor, Mead, Nebraska, USA - 072115-103_1 MetaG | ecosystem: Host-associated > Plants > Roots > Rhizosphere | place: USA: Nebraska...
CAGCCAGCCATGCCGGGGAGCAGTCATTTGCAGTACTTCATGAAAATTTGCACCATCCTCACTTACAGAGAGCTTCAGGCGCTGTGCCTGATAGTTATTGCCTCGAATGGTGACAGCACGACAGGTAAATGGCCTGGCATAAGTATATTGAATCCAGCAGGGGTCTGTGCTTTTTATATTCTCTTTATTGTTTTTGTCGAACAGTATCTGCGCATTTACATTGGGAAGGTTTGTTGTCACTACCGGCGTAGATCTATCCTCTTTGATAAGTGGAAAAGCCAGTACCGCAATGTCTTTATAATACCCTTCGTTGGTAGCGGGTTGTGGCAGGTCACCATTGAAGGTCCCATTTACCTCCGTAGTTGTCCACACTACCTTTTGCATGCTGAGCGCCGGCGTGATCCAGGGTCCCCCTCCTACCGCAAAGCCATCACAGAAATGCATGCCTAACTGCAAGCCCAGGCTGTCTGCCTGCTGAGAAGCATAGTGTATCAAATCCCACCATGCCGGCGTGAGTTGTTCGGCAACAGGTGTATAAGTTGTTTTACCATTGATGGGCATAAGGTAAGCACCCCCTATCCCTGCTTCTTTCATGGCCACCAGATCAGCATGAATACCGGGCTGAGATACAGCCGCATACATCCAGTACCAGAACACCCAGGGTTTAGCCTGTTGTTGTGCCTGCAAAGTTGTGCTCCATAATAAAAAAAAACAAATAAGGATCCTACGCATGGAATATTGATTTCAGGTAAGCAGCATTTGCGCTAAAGTTCTTTTTCACATTCTTTGGATCGTTTGCATCGCGGGAACGTTCTATTACCAACCAGCCACTCCAGCCCATATCATCCAGTGTTTTTTTGACTGCCGGCATATTGATCTTCGGATCGTTCTCTAACCATACCCCATCTGTATTGGTACAATGTATCTGGCAGATACGATGCCGGCCAAGGGTTCTCAGCTCCTGTGCCAGATCTCTGCCCTCCCTGATCGCATTGGAGAAGTTGAAGTAACTCTGGATATGTTTTGAATTGATTTCGTCTAATAACTTTACTTCTTCGGCAGCTGACAAAGCAGTTTCAATACCAATGATGACACCTGCTTTCTTCGCTTTTACACCGGCCTCTTTGAGTCGCTGTACAATTTGCGGGCGTAACTCGGGATGTTGTACAAGGTCACCTTTTACGCCGAGTGGCAGAAAGGCTATCTTCACTTTCATAGCCACCATGGTATCGATGCAATCCTGCACCAGGTCGGGCGTTTCAGTTCTTTCAGCAAATGATTGTGCATAGAAACCAGACATAGCAATAGAGCTGATAGCTATATTCAGTTCCTTGGCCTTGTCCAGGAATTGCTGCCGGGTAGCGGCATCCCTGAGTTTATTGTCGAATGCAGGACGATCTCCAAGGCCTCCCATATCCAGTTCCAGCCCATCTGCACCAATCTCTTTGGTGAGCTGGAAAGCCCCTAATTTCTGGCGTTTCAATATCATCCAGTCACATACAGCAATACGATAGCGTGGCGCCTTCCACATGCCTGCGAGTGAACAGGGCATTAAAACTCCTGCGGCCAGTAATGCCGATTGTGCTATAAACCTGCGTCTGCTGTTTTCCATATGTCGTTAATTAAGGGTGTGAGTTCCAGCTGCCGGGGATCGATTTTCACATACCTGATCCTTTGCCGGCGCCATGTGTATACAATGTGAATATATCCGTCTGATGATTGAATGACTGCGGGGTAAGAATATTGACTCACTGGAGAATCCTCCAGCACCAGGGCTGCTGACCAGTGAATGCCATCCTGACTCAGGGAAACATTCAGAGGTGTACGTTTTCCTTTGCTGGCGCCTTTTGGTGTACTGACGTGGTTATACACAATCAATTGACGCCCGTCTTTCAACGTAACAGCATCAGTACCTGAGTTATTATTAGGTAATGTATTTAATGCAAGAGGAGACCATGTTTTGCCACTATCCTGTGACCATGATTCTACGATATTTCCCCCTTTATTACGGCACAGGATCTGCATTTTCCCATTACTATATTGCAGAATGCTGGGCTGGATCGCATTGATCGTACTGTCTTTTTTCAAAGGTCCAATCTTTGTCCATGTCTTGCCTGTATCCGCTGTCACTTCAAAATGAATATTCCATCCATGGCCTTCTGTGCTGGCCGGGCATAGGAGTTTGCCTCCGGGCAGGAGAACAGGTTTGTTCTTTACAGGACCTAAGAAACCATCTGGCAATTGTCTGGCAGCTGACCAGCTCACACCACCATCTCTGGACGTTTTCAGGTAACCTTTCCATCCACCTACGTTAGGACCTACTTTGTAGAAGAGTAAAAGATCACCACCCGGCACCTGGAATAATACGGGGTTCCAGCAGGCGTAACGTAAAGTGTCGTTTTGAATACCGTTCGCTACTTCTACAGGTGTTGTCCATTTACCTGCTACCTGGCGGCTTACCCAAATTCCTACATCAGGGTTTCTTTCTTTGGTACCGCCAAACCATGCAGCGATCAAACCTTTGCTGGTTTCAGCAATCGTAGCAGCATGCGATTCAGGGAAAGATGCCGTGTTGAAGATATCTTCGTCCACCACAATTCCTTTCTTCCAGCGATCAGGTTGGACTACATGAATATTGTAATCACCTGAACCGATTTCATACACAAGCCTGTTACGCTGAGCAGCGATTCCGTTCTTTTCTATTTTGATCAACTTTGCATTATTGGGTACCCCCGAGATTTTCGAAGGATCATTACAAGGAACATATATGGTGGCAGTGGTATTCGCGGGTATCGTGATTTGCCAGTCAAAAGACTGGGTGGATTGCTTCCAGTGAGAACGGATAAGGCCATGCATGGATTGATAACTGGCGTTGACTTCTTCCAGTCCCGGTACAGGTTCCGGCTGCATGGTAATATGCTTAAATCCATGATCCCCTTTGATGCCAGCCAGACTTTGATAGAACCAGACAATCAAATCGCCCAGCAGCATGACATGGTTCTGGGAGTTCATATTGGGTGCTGCTTTATCCCCATTCCATAATTCCCAGATAGTAGTCGCTCCCTGGTTCACCATGTAACCCCAGCCCGGATAATCCCTGTCTGCAGCTATTAAATAAGCCAGATCAGGCCGTCCGTTTTCAGTGAGGGTACGCATCAGGAATTGGGTGCCGATCACGCCTGTGGAGAGGTGATCACCGTTCTGGTGAATGGTATCAACGATGTTTTTAAATACCTGTTGCCGCTCGCTCTCCGGTACCATGTTGAAATACAGGGGAAGCAGGTTGGCGGTGAGAGTAGGTTTGTTTTGAAAATGCTGATTGAAGGATGCTTTTACCACTGCTGCCTGTTGTGCAAACAATGCCTGATCTGCCTTGTTTTGCAAAATACCTGCAAAGGTATCCATGACAGTTAGCAGGTGATAATAGGCGGCAGTAGCTATCAGTTTGCCATCTGTGGGCCGTGGTGCACACCAGTCCCCGTACTTATCCTTTGTCATGATTCCATCTATAAAATACTTATCGCGCATGTAGGTGAGCCAGCGTTTCATAGAGGGGTAATGTTTGCGCATAGGCGCTACATCGCCAAATTGATTGTAGAGGTAACCTGCGATGAGGATATAGGCAGCCGGCCAGGTCATATTATCAGTGTAATATCTCCAGTAGGCAGGCGCTACGTCAGGAACAGCACCGGTTTCCAGCTGTGCATCGGCTATATCATCCAGCCACTTTGCGTATAGTTTACTGTTGTCAAACACAAAGCTTTCGCCCAGCGCACCCGTTGACCTGTCTCCCAGCCATGGCATTCTTTCATTGCGCTGTGGGCAATCTACAGGCATCCCCTTGTAGTTGGAACGGATACTCCATACTGCGTTTTGATAGATCTTATTGATAGTAGGGTCAGAAGTTTCAAATGTACCTATCGTTGTGAGGTCATCATTGATCACCTGTCCTTCTATTTCTTCCGGGAGGATACCACTGATTTCCACATAGCGGAAGCCATGGTATACAAAGGTGGGATGCCAGGTTTCAGGGGCACCGCCCTTGAGGGTGTATACATCTGTTACTTTTGCATCACGCAGATTGGCGGTAAATAAACTACCATCTTTCTGCAAACTTTCTGCAAATCGTAATGTGACCTGCTCCCCGCTTTTGCCTTTTACTTTTATTTGTAACCAACCGGCAAAGTTCTGCCCCATATCTACTATCCATCTATCTTTTAATGGTTTTATAGATAATGGTTTGATGATACCTGTAATACGTTGCGGCTCGTTGAGCTGCGCCACCAGTTTTCCGCCGGGTGCAGGCACTATGTCTGCTGCCTGCCAGTTGGTGGCTTTAAAACCATACTTATTCCAACCGGGCATTTCTTTTCCTGCATCATATTCCTCTCCATCATATTCATTATTCGTACGAATAGGGCCATCCGCTGTTAACTGCCAGGTTGTATCACTGGCAACAATTTGCTTTTTACCATTTTCAAATTCCAGTTCTAATTGAAGTAGTAAGCGCGGATACCCGAATGTATTGATCTTGGCGGGCTTGTAATTCTGGCGCATGGTGAAATACCTCCCATTTCCCAACGTAATGCCTATCGCATTTTCTCCTTTGTGCACAAGGTTCGTCACATCGTAGGTATTGTACCGCACGGTCTTTCTATAATCAGTAGGTGATTGTGCCAATACCTGTGTACCAATACGATTGCCATTGATAAAACCTTCATACAGACCGGGGCCGGCGATATATAATGTAGCTTTTTTTATGTTGTGCTGATTGGTGAATTCCTTCCTGTAGTACCGGGCGGAAAGTCTTGAAAACTGGGTATGTGCACTATCCCACATGAAGGAGGTATCCGCTCCTATCCATTTACCTTTCCAGTCACTGGCCAGCAATAAGCCCATACTCCAGTGAGCCGGTTCACTCCATTCACTCTCTCCCTTGTTTGTCCATACCTTTACCTTCCAATAGCAATCCTGCCTGCTCTTCAGGGCTTTTCCTCCATAGGTTACCTGAATAGACTGATCACCTGCTACTTTGCCGGAGTTCCAGAGATCACCTTCATTTTTAGCTAACTTTTCAGGTGTAGACGCTACCAGGATCTGGTAGGCGGTCTGTACAACCGCCTGTTCCTTCACACTTATCTCCCAGCTCATTCTGGGCTGTGCTACATCAATCCCTACAGGGTTGTCCAGCGTTTCACAACGCAGGTGGAACAATAATATCAGTAACCATGCATGCATTACAATACTTTCGTTTTAAGTGAATGGATATGATAGATAGCATTATCAGGTTCCTGCGCATTCGGATTTGGCAGGTCGGTATCTACATCGGCAGGCGTATCTGCATCCGGGTGATGACGGGGCTCTCCGGTACGGAATACGATCCTGGCTACTGCATCTATCGGTGCAAAGCTCAGACTGGTCAATACATCTTTCCCATTTACATTCACCGTGTAGAAACGGTTAGTAGTATTGACAGTGAGACGAATATGATAAACTGAATCAGGTGCATACTTCAGGAAGTTTTTGTAGCGTGCGCCTGCCTTTGCTTTCAATGTACTGTCCGCATCAAAGATGAGGCGGATACCGGGTGCACCTTTTTTATCTTCCAATTCAACCTGTAACTGCCCATAATTATTTTGCTTTGGTGTAATTGTAAATGATACTTCCAGCTGCGAAGCGGGGGTGATCACTTTTTCTGCTTTTGCATAGTCGAAAGGATCTTTGTCTGCCAGGGTGAGATGCTCCCCATTGATCGCTACGGGGGCCCATAAAGGGCTGTAGGTATTCCAGGTATCCGCGGCATCTGTCGTGACAGGTACCGGGATGCTGGCCACCCAGATATCTTCCTTGTTCATGCTATAGGTCACCCATACCTTGCCATCTCCGGGTGTACCATTGCCTTCTTCTATCCCGCGCACATACTGTGGCCCATATGATTTATAATTGCCACCATAACGCATAGGAGCTACTTCTCCATTCACCAGTAATAAGTTCTTATAGTCAAGTCCATCTTCACTCACAGATACTGCCAGTGGCCATCTGTATTCAGAAGGATTGTATATTGTTACATACCGGCCATAGGAAGTACGTTGCCCCCAGATCTTTGCATTACTATTCACAAAACCCGGTGCACGACTTACAGCAGACCAGGTTTTGCCTTCGTCTTTACTGATAGCAGAAAGTGCATTTTTCCACAGTCCGACCACATCGTGATTGGGAAGATGGTAATAACAAAATGCCTTATAATTTTTTTGTAACGGGATTAACGGATCATCTCTATCAGCTTCTTCGTTCCACTGCATCATCATAAGAGGTGTAGCCATCAGCTCATTGCATGCGGCAATAAATGCTTTGTCTTTGCTGGTAGTATAAAAGGGATAGGATGTATTGCCGGCATTCCAGGCTTTGTTGTAATGCAGGAAATAGATGGGGCCATATTTGCCATCAGGCAGTATTTCTCTTACTACACGGCCTATTCCTTTACCATCATTGGGGTCATCTTTTGCATCCAGGCAAATACCATAGTATCCGAGTACCAGCAGGTGGTTACGCTTAGATATATAAAAGCCCATACGCTGGTGCATGACTGCATACAGGTTACGAGCGACCCCTGGATGGCCTTCCTTGGAAGTGCCATCCGGGATCTTATAGGGGGGAAATATAACCAATGGTTCAGACCAGGTCTCTCCATTTTTAGAAGTCACGAGCAGCGTGCGGCCTGGCGGCACGCTTTCGCCGATACTATCGCTCAGGTATTCCAGGTAGAACTGGTTATTCCAGTAAGCCAGCATGGGGGCATGGTTGTAAGTCCAGCCACCATTACTACGGTTAGCCCGCATCACCTGTATGTTGTGCACACCGGTAGCAGGTTGTAACTGCCCATGGTGGTAATCAACATTCACCAGTGTACTTCCAGAATAATGTACTTTGTCCTGTGCCAGCACAGTGGTCGTACAAAATAAAAGCGCGATCAGTATCCTCATAATATGCTATTTAATAACCTGGGTTCTGCCCAAATTCGGCTCCGTTTGATAATGCATCTATCTGCGTTTGTGGTACAGGCCGCAGACGATTATATTCCTTTACCTGTGTTACGTCGGGATTGTAAGTGTGAATACGCTCTACCAGCTTACCTGTACGCTTCAGGTCAAACCAGCGGATATGCTCGCCTGCCAGTTCTCTTGCCCGCTCATCCAGAATGAAATCGAGGGTCACATCATTGGCAGTGATCTGCATAGCAGCGGTATAGTCAACAGGCGTTTTTTTGGCGGCCCTGGTTCTCAGTACATTGATGTAAGTGGCAGCAGCACTATTATCGCCCAACTGTAAAGCAGCTTCAGCCCCTATGAGGTACATCTCTGCCAACCGGATAACAAGTATGTCCAGGAATCCCGGTTGTGCATTGGCGGCAGAACGGGTGATAGGATCCATGAACTTTTTCAGTGGCACATAATCATTTCCTACCTTGATCGAACCATTTGTATTGTACACACTATCCCTGTCTATAACGAGATATGGACGGGTGCTTTTGTTTGCGATAGCATGCTTTGTGATATACATGGCAGTATCCACACCCACTACCATGGCTTTTCCTACCAGTGAAGGATCTTTTCCATAGTTCTTCACATCTGTTTCTGTCCAGGTATATGCTTTATTGCAGATCCAGACAGTCTGAAAGGAACCATCAAACCGGCTATCTTTTTCATCATCATAGAAATCGAGCAATGCGCGGGTAGGCATGAAGTAGCGGGTGCCATCCCTGCCGTAATCCATACTTTGCTGTAATCCGGGTTTTGAACTGTAGGAGGTCAGGAACCACATGTGCAGCCGATTCGCATTCGCATCGTAATCCAATGTATAGGTCAGAGAATTACTGATAGTGTATAGTGCTTCTTTATTCTGTTTATTATTCTTTGGGTTGAAGACATCCGCATAGTTATCCCACAGCGACACACCAAATTCAGCTTTGCGGGCAATAATTTCATCTACGGCCGCTTTGGCTTTTTTGAAGTAATCCTGCTGCTCGCTACCTGTGTAGTAATAAGCGCAGGAAAGATAAGCACGTGCCAGCATGGCCAGAGCAGACTTCTGTGTAGCCCTGCTGTATTCAGCACCATAGGTAACCGGCAGATGTCTGGCGGCATATTCCAGGTCACCGAGAATGAGTTTGTAGAAGTCTTTTATATCACTACGGGTAGCAGTGGTAATTGCACCGTTTGTTTCGGTGGTAGACAGGACGACACCACCCCATTGCTCTGCTACGTGCCAGTAATAAAATGCTCGGAGATAGCGCAACTCACCTTCCCGCTGGTTACGCATTACGGTATCTGTAAAACCTGCATTGCCTATGCGGTTAATACCTGCATTGCAGATATTGATAGCGGTATACATGTTCTTCCAGGTAGTAATGTTCGGGTTGCCGGTACTGGGAATGAAGTTCTCATAGCGCATCAGTTCATTGGCGTAGTTAGCACGCCCTGCGTTGAACCAGAGGTCGGTTCCCATTTCCCCCATCCACTCTCCATTATCTTTTCCATACCAGGCACGTTGTTCTGAATAGGCGGAATTCACTACTGTGACAAACCCTTCCGGGCTTGACCAGATGGCGTCGGCAGTAATGCCCGAAGGATTGTATTCATCGAGGCTACAGGCGGTAATACCTGAGAGCACGAATATGATGAGAAAATATTTTTTCATTTGTTTGGGTTTTAGAAATCCACATTTAATCCTACTACTACCTGCTTGCTCAGTGGAGACGATTCTGCGCCACCTCTTTCCGGGTCATAATAATTCAGCAGGTGATTGCGCGACTTAGTGAAAATATTCGCAGCAGTGGCATACACACGCAGGTTCCCGATGTTCAACCGGCTACTGACTGCCTTTGGCAATGTATATCCCAGTGTAACATTCTTGATTTTGAAATAAGAACCATCTATGTATAGCATAGACTGGTATCCTGCATAGTCGCCAAACTTGGCGCCTTTCTTTGGACGTGGATAATCATTCGTAGCATTCTCTGGTGTCCAGTAGTTCGGAAATGCAGGTCCACCGCCTTCTCCACCCGCATTATAACGACCCAGGAATTCACCATAGATCATCTGTCCCCAGCGGGCAAAGACAAAAATGCCCAGGTCGAAAGCGCGGTAGGTAAATGTATGCTGCCAGCCGATCGACCATTTAGGTACCGGAGAACCTAAATAGGTGCGATCATTACCATTAATAATACTATCATGGTTGATGTCTTCCAGTTTGATAGTACCAGGTTTAAAAGCGGTTCCGCCGAAGGAGAGTGCAGCTGCTTTATCTGCTTCACCTGTCTGCCAGATGCCCAATTTTTTATAGGTATAGAAAGACTTGACAGGATGTCCCTGTAACAGGGAATTCGTTTCCTTGTCGATTACATCCTTGCCACCTATGAGGCTGGTGATCCTTTCCCTGTTCATGGTAAAAGTGAGTGTAGATGTCCACTTAAAGTTCTTATGTGCAACATTTACAGTGGTCAGTCCAAGCTCTATCCCCTTGTTGTTCGTAGAACCAATGTTCTGGTACACGGATTGCACCCCTGTTGATACCGGCAGTGTTCTGAGCAGCAACAGTTTGGTGGTTTTTGTATTGTAGGCATCGATGGTTGCATTGATACGGCTGTTGAAGAACGACACATCCACACCTACGTTCGTAGTGGCAGAGAGTTCCCACCCCAGCATTGTATTCCCGATGGTGGTATTAAAAATGTAACCGGGAGCAGGTATCTCTCCAAAGGAGATATTATTGGCCTGTGACAGACCTGACTGCGTACCATATTCTGCAATACCTGAGTTACCTGCCACACCATAGCTCACTCTCAACTTCAGGTCATCCAGATTACGGAGGTTGCGCATAAAAGCTTCATCACTCAATCTCCATCCTGCGGATACAGAAGGGAATCCGGCCCATTTATGACCGACGGCCAAACGGGAAGCACCATCCACTCTTTCAGTGAGTTGCAACAGGTAGCGGCCTTTATAGCTATAATTGATCCGGCCTGCAAATGACATGGTAGCAGATCCTTTGTAACTGGATTTAATGGTTCTGCTGGTAGCTTCTGTCGCATTCAGATTGTAGAACAACTGTGTACCCAGTACCTGCTTGATGCCATAAGCATTGCTGGTGTCCGCATCCTTGTGGGTATAACTGCTCAGTGCTGTCACGGTGATGGCATGGTCACCCTTGTTCAGGTTATACGTGAGCACGTTGTCCCAGTTGTAAAAACGGCTGTTTCCATTTGTGACTTCTGAATAACTGGTACCATCACTGGCCCTGTTCAGGGAAGTAGCTGCCTGATAGATACCCACCCTGTTAAAGCTGATGAAAGTTCCCAGGTTGGAACGGAAGGTCAGGCCTTTTACAGGAGTGATGTCCAGGTAGCCATTCATAAACACTGTCGTACCGATGGTCTGATCAGTGGCTACTTCAGGTCCTCTGTCATCGGTGAGGGGCGACAGGGTATTAGTATTGCCGGCAACAGGATAGACATTCACATTCCCTTTGGCGTCGTAAGGTATACCCAGCGGTGTGGTAGACAATGCTACACTCATCGGATCCTTACGTTTGTTCAGTGTACTATAATTGATCTGGCTCTGGATACCGGCTTTTACAAAGCGGGAAACTTCCTGATCCAGGTTTAGCCGTACAGAGTACCGGGTGAGGTTTGTGTACTTCAATGCCCCATTTTCTTTATAATAGCCGAAAGACATAAAGACCTTTGTTTTGTCGCTTCCTCCGCTTACAGATACGGAATGGCTTTGCTGGTTGCTGTTGTGCATCAACAGGTCTACCCAGTTCACCCATTGTCCTTTCTGAATGGCATCATATTCACCTGGGTTGGAAAAGATAGTGGCATCGTCTGGCAGGGTTTCGCCGGGATTGAGGGTGGCTCTCCAGGCTTCTCTTCTGAGTTGTAAATAACTGTCGCCAAGACGTGGAGGCGGATATTGGGTATATCCGTTGGTACCATAGTAACCGTTGTAGGATACTCTTGCCTGGCCGGGCTTTCCTTTTTTGGTCGTGATGATCACGACGCCATTAGCACCCTGCGAACCATAGATAGCAGTGGCAGAGGCATCTTTTAGTACTTCCACACTTTCGATGTCCGAAGGGTTCAGGTAAGACATGCTACCTCCCTGCAATCCATCGATAATGTACAGGGGGCCGTTACTACCGGCAATGGAGCGGGTGCCCCTGATCAGTACATCGGCGCCGGAGCCGGGTGTACCATTGCTACGGGTGATGTCCATACCGGGTACCCTGCCCTGCAGGGATTCCAGCGGATTGGCTACCGGTGCCTGCATGATCACGTCTTTTTTGACGGTGTAAACAGCGCCGGTAAGATCTCTTTTCCTGACAACACCGTACCCGATTACAACTGTTTCATTCAGGTCGCGCACCTTCATGGAATCAGGGGGGTGATGCGTGGTGTCCTGTGCGTACAAAGGCGCACAACAAATGGTTAAAAGGATAGTGAGGGATACTCGCATTTTAATTGGTTTGGGCTAAAAGTCTTTTCAGGACCTTTTTCTTGGTTTTGAATATGGTGCCGTGCTTATGTCCGGTTGGCAATGAGACCTTGGCTGAGATATCGGTAAAGTTTTTGAAATCGATTGTTTTTTTAGCACCGTAACGGTGGGTGCCATAGCTATCGTAATAAATGAGCCATTCCTGCCCTACTTTAGTAGCAGACGGGCCTTCAGTCAACTTATCGGTAAAAGGCGCTGAAACAGCCTGAAAAGGGCCCGTAGCATGCTCACTGAAGGCAACTTTGATGTCCCGTTCCGGCCGGGTATTGTCTTTTACCACCAGAACGTATTGATGTTCGGCTATTTTCACTACCGTACCGTCTATTACGCTGTAGCCCGGGTCGAAAAACAGCTTTGCAGGTGAGAAGGTCACAAAGTCGCGGGTAGTGGTATAATACAGGCGGTGGTTATTGTTTTCTTCCTCTGCCCCTTTGGGAAAACGATTTGGGATAGTGCTGCTCCAGATGATGAGGAACTGGTTGTTTTCATCATCATAGCAGAGCTCAGGTGCCCAGACATTGACAGTGGCAGGTTCATGCTCCATCACGGGAATATATCGTTCAGCAGACCAGTGGATCAGGTCTTTGGAACTGGCGTAGCCGAAGCCTTTGTCGCCCTTCCAGGCGCTGGTCCATACAAGGTGGAATGTGCCATCAGGGCCCTGCAGGATACTGGGGTCCCGCAGGATCTTTCCGCCTACTTCAGGCGTAAGGCGTGAACCAGGAATGTCTGTCCAGTTATAACCATCAAGGCTATATAACAAATGAAGTCCATCCTGCCCCGGCTCCCGGAAGGATGTGAACATGTACACATCCTTTCCGGAGCGGCAGGCAATACAGCATATAAGCAGTAAATAAACAGGTCGCATAACGTGGGAATTCGGGTTGTTGGTTAAGAACGGTCCAGGATCAATACCCAGTCATTACCTTCTTCTTCCTTGCCCGGCGGGTCAAATACCTTTGTGCCTGTGTTCGGGAAAGTGCCTATTCTGGTAGATACACCGGTGCGGGGATCGTACCAGGAAGCTTTGATATAACCTGCCTCTAATTTACCTAACTGTGCAGGGATACTGCGGCCGGTGGCTGTGTAATAAAGTGCGTAAGTTTTAGCTCTTGTAGCAATGATACGCTGGTGTTTAGTACCGGTATCCTTTGCCAGCAAAGTCTGGTCGGGAACACGATCGAAGTAGGAACGACCGGTAAGTAATTGCTTCAGGTATTTCATTTGCCGGGCACCAGGTGCATGCAATGCATCTGTATAGACTTCTCTTACGCCATACACCCCTTTTTCTTTTGCCTTGTGAAACTGTATCACTGAATTATGGCCATAGGTGAACCCTGCGGCACCAGCGAATACAGACCAGTAAGCATAGCGGCGTACATCGCTGTCTGTCCAGTAGGGTTCTTTGGGATCATGTAATCCCTGCGGAATACTTTCGTAAGATGGTTCTCCATCCAGTACCGGTTTTACAGGTGTTCTTTTGTAATCGGCCTGTACATATCTGTAGTTGTCTTCTCCGTATTTTCTGACTGTTGTATCCTGATTGTAGCGCTGGTGGCCAGACTGAAACATATTGAAGTTCAGCCACGCTGCATGGTGAAACCAATCAGATGATTGTGCACGACCTCTTGGATGGAAGGTCATGAGGTGTACGGAATCTTCCCTGTGCAGGGTATTGCCGATGGCATTCCATACTTTGGCCGAATCACTGCCCTTGATATCGCCACCATTCAGCCAGATCACGTTTTTCTTGTTATGAAAACGGGTAGCGAGGAAGTGTGCATAAGCGTCAGCACCTGCTACTGATACCTTTCCTTCCTTGACAGGGGAACCCCAGACAGGTACCAATGCCATATAGATACCCCTGGTGGCAGCTTTGTCCACCACGGCTTCCACGAAATCAAAGTAGGCTTTCTGTGGTTCAGCGATGTTGCCCTTCAGCAATGCGGAATCCCCTTTTTGATTCACTGCGGTCAACTTAGGCAATAACATTACCTGGATCACATTGAACCCTTTTTCCTGACGGTCGTTCAGGTATTGATCAACCTCTGCATCATTCAGGTTTGTAAATAATAACCAACCGGTATCTCCTAACCAGAAGAACGGTTGTCCGTCGGACGTCTGAAAGTAGTGCCCGTCTTTTGAGACCTTTAACGGCAGGGTCTTACTCTGCCCGTAGCTGAAGAACGGGAATAATAATACGAAAAACAGTGTATTCCATTTCATACTTAAACTATTTGCGACTTATCCATAACACAGCGGGAGACTGTTGTGGATTATGGAATTTAAAGCTACTGATCTTTTTGCTACTGATCAGATGTCCATCCTTTGCATCTATCCAGCGGGCTACGCCCTTTACGCCGGCATCTACTGATATATCTGTAGTTGCATTACAGTAAATGATGTATTCGTCAGCTGTATTCTTCAGCGCCATTACACCGGGCAGATCCACAGGTTGCATGCCAGCAGCGGCTTTTAAAAAGCCGGGAACATCAACAGGAGGAATATCCGGTAATGAACCACCTGCCATAAACACCGCCCATCCAAAACGATCATAACTATCTGCCGAGTAGATGACTACTTTATCAGGATACTTATCTCTGTATTCACGTACTGCTTTGTACACCATTTCCTCACTGGTCTTTTTCGGCTTCAGCAGACGTGCATGCTGGCGGGGTGCCAGGTTCTGGCCGCCCTGCGGTGCGTAGGCTTTACCATCTGCCTGATAATGCCAATAGCGAATGTCTATTACATCTATGACATGTGAATAAGCTGGATTTTGCAATATACTATCCTGCACATCTCTGGTAGTACTGAGCCCAATCAAACAGGCAGGCTGATATTGCATTTTAAAAGTATTGATGGTATTGATCCAGAATTGCACAAAATGCAAAGGGCCTGTAAACTCTGCACCAATCAGTTGTATGACGTTCCTATTTCCTATAAAGGTTTCCAGGGAATGGCGGATATATGCCTGATGCAAAGCACGGCGTACGGGATGAGTGGTATCGTAAAACTGCTCAGCCATGAAGATGCGTTTGCCACCGGCATAAGGTGGTGGCTCCGGGAATCCGGTATTATTCACATTATTGGCAGGGCGCCATGGGAAGTCAGCATAGTGTGCACCTGCTTCAATAATATTGTGCTGAAAGTAGTTCTCGTGTATTAAGATCCTGTCGCTGGAGGCAAAGCGTTCCAAACGGTTCCAGTACCATTCATTGTATCTGGTAAGGTCATATTTACTCAGCCCATCCCAGGCGGTGCCTTCCCCACTGCGTGCGAAGGGCTGTTCATAGAATGGTGGCCATACATCGCCATCTATACGTAATACCCGCTCATGATCGTCTCTTCTTCTTTCATACCAGAGGCCATAGTTATGATCAAAGGCGATGATATTCTTTTTCTCCATCCAGTTGATCACACTATCGATATCATCTGTAAAACCAGTACCGGTACGCCCTGGCACAAACCGCGTCAATGCGGGTACTGCCTCTTTTGCATCTTCAGGACGGATACCACCGCGCCACCAGGGCTCTTCGTGACGGCCGCCGGTGATGAGTGCACCGTCCTTAACCAGCTTTCCATTTTGAAGGCCGATAACGTATTTTGGAGGATAGGAAATCCATTGATCTCCTTTGGCCTGCCCCACTTTGAGTCCATTTGTATTGACAGCAATAGCAGGTCTTTTAGCGATCCATTCCTGTAAGGTCAATGCAGGTTCCTTTGACTGTGCAATCAGCTCCGCTGCCTGCTGAGGAGAAGGGCTGCTGGATGCCTCGGAGGTAACAGGCATAAGTTGCGCCCTGGCCGATACATCCTTACCTAAACGATCTGCCAGCTGTGCATAATACAGGCTGCGTGGATTGATATATTCATTGGAACTATTCCAGTAACCATTGCCCTGAAACTGCGCCCAGGCACCAAATGACCAGTTCATAGCACCTGGCGGCGCCGGACAAATGATCTTTGCCGCCGCACACTGCCAGAGCATACTATTGGCACCAGACCAGCCAGCACCCTGGCCATCCTGTCCCCTATCCGGGAAACCCAATGCCTGGCCAGTTACCCGTACATTGTCCAGCAATACACCGGAGGCCCAGCTATCTAATGTGCCGCTATAACTAAACGGCATCCAGGATTCACATTGTACAAAAGCATTCGGACCAGCGGCACAATAGCCTACCCCAAAATCATGATAGCCAAATTGCGCATAAATCCGCTGAAACAAGGTTTGCTGGCCAGCTGTAAAAAAGGTATTTCTGCGCTGCCCCCCTATTTCACTTACAGGCGCCAGGGAGATACAATCTTCTATAGTGATACGCCGGGCAGTTTCCCAGATGGCAACTGCGGAACCGGCAAAGTGTTCAAATGAGACCTGTCTGACCCAGCTATCGATCGCATTTTCGATAGTAATACCCATCCAGCGATGAGCTTCATCTTTGGGTTGTTTTTCATCAACGGCAGAGATACAACGGAGGTTTTCCACACCAACATGTGTAAGATGCCCCGACCATTGATAAGCTGTGATTGTAGAGATACCGTAAGTTGTATCCAGTGCCGTCGTCAATGGTGCATCGAGGGTTACCTGATTACCATGTATGGCCAGTACTTTGCGATCCCAGTGAATGACCCGTTCATTGGGTTTCCAGCCTAAGGCGGTGATACCGCCACCAAAATGATCGGTACCTAATTGTGTGATCCATTCCTTAGTGCAGGGACGGGTAATTTCTACATTGTCCCCTACCTTGAAATTCGCCTGCGCTACAGTAACCGTAGTAGCATTGACAGGAACATAAGCATCGATGATATTCACCGCGGCATTGTAGTGCTTATTATTTACACCAGCTATGCGGATTAGTGGTGCCCGGTCCTTACCTTCCCCTGACAGGATCGTTTCGGGACCGCTCCCTCTCAATACCACATTACTGGCATTGATACGCAAGGTGCCAAATACCTTATAGGTGCCTTTGCGTAATATAACCGCACCACCACCTGTAGCAGACACCTGGTCCAGCGCTGCCTGAATATCACCATCTACCGGCACTACGATGCGCGCAGGCAGATCAGGAATCGCACTATCTCCTGCCAGGTATCCACAATAGGAATAGTCAGGTATACGATTGCCTAAGGCGTCTGGTGAATACACCAGACGCCCTTCTTTACCAACCGATACCGGTGGTTGTATTTTTTGCTGTGCCGTTGCTGCAAAAGACAGCAAACAAGCCAGCGTGAAGATCTTATTTTTCATTCCTACGTTTCTTCCAGTCTGCTTCTGCTTTTTTCATATCGATGCCGGATGCTGACAGGTAGTTATTGATCCTCCCTTTATACTTCCCGAATACGGCATGTTTTTGTTCTGAAGTACCGGCGTCCATCGCTCGTTCACGGGCTTCTATCAGCCAGGTCATGATCTGTTGTTGCTGTGCAGGGGTCAGGTTTGGCAGCATATCCAGGTAAGCACTGTAGGTAACAGGCAGTATGCTGTAAGTCATGCCATCCTTCACTTTAGTCACCTGTTCGGTAGTCAATACAGAAGACAGTTTTGACAGGTAACGCTGGTGCAGCTCTTTCATGAGGGTGGTATCTTTCTTACCCTCGTTGTCTTTAATATCTACATATTGCTGTGCGATGATCTCCTGTACCTGATCATTCTTTGCCGGCTCGTCGATACCCAGTGTGGATACGATCTTTGCTACGCGCTCATTGATGATCATGGTATATGGTTTCTTATCGCCTTTGATATCATTCAGAAAATCTTCGATGTTGGTATAGCCATCGCCATTTTTATCTTTAACTGCATCGCTGGCATCCTTTGGATTCAGGCCATGTTTGGTTTCCCACTCATCGGGTATACCATCGCCGTCAGCATCTTTGTAAGGTTTGCCTTTATAGTCAGGGTAACCACCTACCTGTGCAATGTCGTAGATGATACCTTGCTTGTAGGAATCAGCAGCCAGTCTGCGCTTGATATATTCACTACCGATCTTGGATTCAGTGTTTTCTTTGTACTGGATCTTACCGGTACGTACCTGTTCGATCACTCTTTTATCCACAGGATCACGCACTGGCAGTGTAGCACCTGCATTGTCCAGTACATACTGATAAGCATCGTTTGCTGAGAGAATAGTCATTCTGGGCATGGGTGCCGGATGATCTACTTTCATATCTGCCATGTACTGGCCGGCATTGCCCAGGTCTTCTACCTGTACACCACCATCCCAGTTATTCTTAGTAATGTTATCATAGCCTTCCATTATATTGCCACTTACATATGTTCTGCCAAACTGCTGGTATTTCAATTTGCTACGGCCGGATTCCGGCTTGATAATACGATGGCCTACATTCTCATCTTTTGGTGTGATAGGGCCTGGTTTGAAGTAGTTATTGATGATGTTGAACTGGGAACGGTAATCACCACCATCTACGGTACGGTGTTTCCAGTTGAACACCACGTTATTCACAAAGTTGAACACACTGAACCAACCTACTGAAGGATTACGTCCTGCATTGCAAGCCCAGAGGTTGCGGATGAAGGCACAGTTTTCCCCACCCAGGGTGCTCCCAAAGGCGTGGTTGTAAGTATCCAGTGCTTCTGATGAAATACAGTTCTGGATAGTAATGTTGACAGTGGGGAGTTTTTCTTCCTGATAACCTTCTCCGGGATTGTACATATGACGGTACAGTGAGATGTTTTCATCAAGGCCCCAGCTGGCAGAGCAGTGGTCAATGATAATGTTGCCTACCGGGTTTCCTCCCAGTGCATCATCACGACGGCCTACGGTTGTTTCACCTCTGCGGAAACGCATGTAGCGGATCACTACATCATGCGTATCGATCCAGAAGCTTTCGCCTGCCACACAAACACCATCACCGGGAGCCGTTTGACCGGCAATGGTGATATAAGGTGCACGGAGGATAATGGGGGTCTTTAAATGGATGATACCGGCTACATTGAAAACTATGGTACGGGCGCCGCCCTGCTCGCAGGCTTCGCGCAGGGTACCCGGTCCCTCGTCGGCCAGGCTGGTTACAACATATACTTTACCGCCACGACCGCCAAAGGTATATGCACCACCACCTTCAGCTCCGGGAAAAGCGGGGATGGTTGCCTGTGGCAGGTCAGTAGGGCGGGAAGCATATGGTATATATGGTTTGCCATTGCGCGCTTCCTGCGTCACAATGGGCAATGCTTTCTGCCACATGTCGTCGGCATGCTTCTTTGCACCATCCAGCATAGAATCGCTTACCTGCTGTACTGCTTTTGGTATGGTTGGATATTGAGCAAATGCATGGTGCCCGAAACAGATTGCTGCCAGTATGAAATACTTTCTCATCGGTTATTTAATTTCAAGATTATTCGTAAGGATTAAAGGTGCCGCTGTTCCATCCTTGTGTCTGTTCCAGCGATGGGTTCCGTTGTATATTTGATGTAGGTATACCGTAAAAATAATAATTAGAAGGATAATTTATTGCCTGCTGTGTATCCAGGTAATCCACTACCGGATTAAAGTAAGTGGTGTAATCACTACCATTGATATCCAGCTTATCGCGCAGCATGATACCTTCGCTATCTGTTTTTTCCAGTATGGCTACTGTGTAAGGTGCTTTTATTGCCAATTTGAGAATTCTTCTCTTGGTACCATTCAGCTGATCAAAGGTTTTGTTACGACGCATGTCGTCATAACGTTTGCCTTCGAAAGCCAGTTCAATGCGGCGCTCATTCAGGATCACAGTACGCAGGTCTGCCTGTGACAAGCCTGTCTTTAAACCATACATATTATCTGTGCCCGGATTGATACCTGCTCTTTTGCGGATAGCAATCAGCATATCGTATGCTTCCTGTGTACGGCCGGTGGCATTGGCGCATTCCGCCAGGTTGAGCATTACTTCGCCCAGTCGCAGTTCTATCCAGTCAGTTTTGCCCAGTTTGGTATTATCCTTAATGACGGAGGTATTACAGTTCTTACGGCAATAGAAACCTGTTACACAAGGTTTACTTTTATCGTCCGTCATTCCTACATAATTCCATTGTCTGCGGTTAGATTTATTGCTCAGGGGCCAGGTACAACCATTATAAGCGATGGTTGCATCAAAGCGGGGATCACGGTTTTTCCAATAGTATACCGCATCATAACCAGATGAAGCATCGTTGATAGGCAAGCCATCTTTAGTTGGGTAAGCCTCCACCAGATCCAGTGTAGGCTGATAGGATCCACCTCCACCATTTGATTCAGAGTAAGGACGGGCTGCATCGTCAAATGTACTGGCTTTGTTCGCGCCATCAAATGAACGCAGCAGGATCACTTCTTTGTTGCCTGAACCTTCGTCCAGCCAGATATTGGCATAAGTAGGATACAGCGCAGCACCATCTATGAGCAGGGTATCGTACGCATTCCGGTTTGCCTGATAAGCACGTTCCCAACGAGCCTGATCACTGTTTGGATTGAACTGAGGACTTGCCCAGTACAACAGCATACGGCCTTTGATACCTAATGCAGCCCCTCTGGTAATACGGCCCCTGTCAGCGCTCCCCCAGCTGGCAGGACATTTGGTAGCCATATCAAAATCTCTGGCGATGGAGTCGATACATTCAGAAGTTTTATTTCTCTTCACAAACAGATCTTCTGTGATCCAGTCCTGCGGATGATTCAGGTATGGCACGCCGCCATATAGTTTTACCAGCTGAAAATAGACCCAGCCACGGAGAAAGTATGCCTGTGATTTGATCTTCGTTTTCGTATCTGTATCCAGCGTTCCCTTTTCAATTTCAGTGAGCAGGATATTGATCTTGCGGATATATGCCCATGCATTATTAGAGGCATTACCACCATAGAAGTCATTGATGTTGTCTACAGACAGTGTGCCATACCACAACTTGGTGTCTCCGCCGTTATAGTCATCTGCCAGATCATGAATAGCGGTAGGCAACGTTCCTGACCCTTGCAGGTTAGGCCATGTAGGCATAGCCAGATCGTAGAGCCTGTTCAGGTACAGGGTAGCTGTAGATTCATTATCCCAGGTGGCTTCATCAATACCTGAGAGGTCTGTTTTGTCCAGGATCTTGGAACAGGAGAAGAGCCCCAGCAGGAGGAAGATGTATATATAGTTGATCTTACTTTGCATAGTTGTTAATTTTACAAACTCAGGTTCAGGCCAAATGTGTAGGTACGCAATGCCGGATAATCAATTGCCAGATTGGTAGCCGGGTCTTTGTAAGGCTGATGGTTGATCAGTACCCACAGGTTACTACCCGTCAGGAACACGCGCAGTTCAGGGATCTTCCATTTTGCTGACAGGTCTTTTGGCAGACTGTAAGACAACTGTGCATTGTTCACCCGCATTGCTGTAGCGCTGCGTACCCAGAAGTCTGATATTTCGCTGATGAGCGGAGAGTTCATGAGTGGATACTTTGCATTGGGATTGTTTGGGGACCATGAGTCTTTCCAGATGCCGAGTGCGCGTGCATTTTCTGTAGGCGGTGTTCTCGCTGTTTTATCATAGGCTTCGTAACCACCTACCTGCAGGCTTACGTTGAAGCTCAATTTCAGATCTCTCCAGGCGGCCCCAAGGTTAAGGCCTACGCCAAAGATGCTGCTGCTTCGTGGTGCGATACGGGTTTTATCATTTGCATCTATTTTGCCATCCCCGTTCATGTCCTGGTAGTTCATGTAACCTGCTATCAGTGGGTTACCATCAATAGTCCAGTTTGGATGTGCAATCAGGAAATCCTCTGCTTCTTTCTGAGTGCGTACAATGCCGGTAGATTTATATCCTTCCATACCATTATCTGTTCTGCGGCCAATTGGGTTTTTCCAGGCAGTATCGCCGGCGCCATAGTATTTGCGGATCACCTTATTGTCACTTATTCCAAAGTTGATAGATGCGAAGTATTTGAAATCTTTATTGATGGTACCGTTATAACCGAGAGATGCTTCCAGGCCCCATGATTTCAATCTGCCATAGTTCTGGTCAGCAATAGCACCACCAAAGGTAGAAGGCACGGTGCTGGTAGGCTGTTGCAACATATCGTAGTTGTAACGATGCCACAGGTCTATTGCAAAGTTGAACTTAGAATTGAAGAAGGTACCATCAAAGCCCAGGTTTTTGTACAGGGCTTTTTCCCAGGTGATGTGTGCATTGGGAATATCGTTGTTACTCAGACCACTGGTGTAAGTGCTGCCGAAGAGCATACCGGTAGTCTGGGTATATCTTTCTTTGTATTGATAGTTCTTAACCGCATCGTTACCAGTCAGACCTACCTGGAATCGGATCTTCAGATCATCAATAAACTTCACGCTGCGATGGAACCAGTCTTCCTGTGAGATCCTCCAGCCCAAAGCTACTGACGGGAAGTAACCCCAGCGGGAATTTTTAGGGAAGTTCGGAGAAGCATCTGCGCGGAAAGTAGCTTCCAGCAGGTATTTCTCGGAGAAGCCATAGTTCAGGCGACCGAGATAACTCACCCGACCTGTTTCGCCTGCGGAACCGCCATTGTCATACAGGGTTTTATCCTGACTGAAGGCAAACAGTTCATCGATACCTGGAATCACCACTGTCTCACGACGGGTATTGAACGCATCACTTGCTGATTCAGCCTGCTCGGCTACCAGCAACAGGTTGATGTCGTGCTTCCCGAATGTACGTGCGTAGGTCATCATTTCATCCAGCTGATAGTTGGATGACCCACCGTAATTTTCCAGCATCACGTTACCATTCTTGATAAAGGTAGTGGCATTGGTAGCAGTCGTCTGGTTAGTGAAGATCACGTTCTGACTGGTCACGTGTGAACCTTCCCTGATGAAGTTGTACAGGTAATAAGGCACGTAGTATTCTTTACCGAAGTCAGTGCGGGAATTGCGACCGTATTGTACACGGAAGGACAGTCCTTCGATCGCCGGCAGTTTATAATCCAATGCGGCGTTGATGGTTTGCCCCTGAGATTTGGTTCTGGCATAACTACCTGTTTTCACCAGTTCTGAAGGGCTCCAACCGGGTACAGAGGAATAAACAGGTTTCCCATCAATATACATGGGTACCCAACCGGGGGTGAGGAGTAATGCGCTCACAGTTGCACTCATCTGGTCTGACTGTTCGGTCGTTCCTGAGGCGACAGTCTTCGGTGTAGGCCTGTTCACGATAGAGTTATCAGTAGCAAAGGAGATGGTAGCAGTCAGGTTATCCACAATTTTCGCATTGATACCCAGGCGTACACCATATTTGTTGCTATACAGATCGCCTACGTTTCCATCTTCTTTATAGTAGTTTGCACCGGCGAAGAAAGTCACTCTTTCGCTACCGCCGCTAACATTGATAGTATGGCGGGTGAGGTGTGATTTTTTCCAGACATCATCAATCCAGTTATAGTTGTGGGATTTGAGATAGGTCAGTTCATCGTCGGTATAATATTTGGCGGTGTTGGCATCTTTCAGGCTGGTATACTTGTTATTGAGCATCGTAGCATGGTCGTAGCTATTCAGCATTTCAGGAATGTAGGTAGCATTGGACAGGCCATAGGAACCAGCATAGCTGATACGTGGCTTGCCGGGTTTCCCCATTCTTGTTTTCACCAGAACTACACCATTTGCCCCTCTGGCACCATAGATGGAGGCAGCGGCATCTTTGAGGAAGGAGATACTTTCCACCATGGTTGCATCCAGGTTATCGAAGTCGGCCTTCGTCATCTGGAAACCGTCTATTACATAGAGTGGATCGGTAGATGCACCAGTAGCGGCCCAGGTGACAGGGTTACGGATGGTGAGGTTGGTAGTGGAACCGGGGCGGCCTGACGACTGGCTGATAGACACACCGGGTACCCTGTTTTGCAGGGCAGTAGCGAGGTTGGCTACGGGCAGGTCTTCGACTTCGGCAGTATTGACTACTGCTACGGAGCCCAGCACGTTTGCGCGTTTTTGCGTGCCATAACCAATGATAACAGTTTCATTCAGGGATTTTACATCTTTTTCGAGGAATACATCGATAGATTCCTGTCGGTTGACAGCAATTTCCTGCGTGATGAAACCGATGAGTGAAATGACAATGGTTGAATTTTCATGGACCTTTAAGGTATATGATCCATCGGGAAGGGTGGTAGTTCCTTTGTTACCTACTTTCACACGAACCGTTACTCCGGGGAGTCCGGTTTTTTCGTCCGCATCATAGATTTTCCCTTTTAAGATGATTTCTTTTGCCGGCGTAGCAGTAGCAATTTTCTGCTGAGCGAAGACCGTGGAACATAGAAATAGCAATCCTGTTATCCTTATCAGGATACATGGTAGATTTTTTAACATTGCCCGCATTATTTAAGGCATATACAATGAGGGATAGTCAGCGCATGGTGGTATGTCTATGCAGGCATACAGCCCCATAATTTTAATGGGTGGCGTCCCAGTTTTATCCCCTGTGAAAATTTCGATCTGTACAGCGATGGCCGTACTACGACTGTGTAGTAGTAACATTCAACAATGAGAACCTTACCCTAAGGTGGTGATATTCATACTTTTTCATACCTGATGGAATTTTATTCAAATTTTTCAAATAGATAGCAGGGCGCGGTCTGCTATTGATTTATGGGCCAGTCTACAGTAAAAAAACGCCGCTCATAATCATGGAAATTACACAAACTGCAGTTGTCATTCTTCGGTGTCTTACTGACACTAATAGGCGACAAGCTACACAAAAGTTTAGGCAAAAGAATGGGTTAGGGGATTTTTATTTACGCAATCGTTGCCGGAAATGATTAGTGGAGAAATCGCTTCGCCCAGAAGCAGAAAAGAATAGATACTAAGAATTTGATGATTTTAACCCAGTCTTTATCAGGTTATTCAAAAAAAAGAGCCTGTATCTTACTGATGATACAAGCTCTTTTTTTCTGGGGCGGCCATGATATGGCATGACCATTACTCTTTGAAGGAACGGGCTATGGATGCGGTGGTAGGATCGGGAGATGAGTAGCCGTAGGCACACAGGGCTCCGTTTCCTTTACAACCTGTTGGTGGGTTATCTTTATCGAAAGTGGCTCCCAGATAATCGTATGTGTATGGGTCATACCAATATACAAGAGATCTGAAAGATTTAGCAGCCTGTGTGGCGCTAATGGTTACAATGGTGAATACTGCTGCTAGTGCAGTAAGACGGATGTGTTTCATTGCTTTGGTTTCTTGTTTACTATGTTAAAGTTTGGCGTATGTGATAATTAGTTGTTGTGCTATAGATACAATTGTTGCGCTGTTAGTATTAATGCTGATTTAATATCCGGTAATTAGTGTGCACCAGGTATATGCCTGCAATGCATAGTAACAGGCATGCGGCATCGAACCACAGGTGTGCATTCCAGCTCATGCTGCTGATGATTCCCCCACAGGTACAGGGTAGGTTTGTACCACTACTCAATAAGAGACCCAGGTATACCAGGAATCCGGCAAAGAGGATGGCACTTGCAATGAAAGCTGTCATGCGGAACGCAGTGATCAGCAACATTGCGGCGAGCAATACTTCTACTATTGGCAGTGCCCAGGATACAACTCCAGACCAGGCTGCGAGCAGGGGCCATGGCGAGATACTTAACTGGTATCTGAATGTGGTGTGCTCGAATAGCTTGTTCAATCCTGTGTACAAAAACAATATGATTAGTAAAGACGCGATGATTTCAATAAGCAGTTTCTTTTTCATTTCATAACATTTCATGAGTATCTGGAGGACATTCAATTTTGGGCATCATTCATCGTAACAGGGAATACCTTTTCCAGTATCGTTGTACAGGATACTTTCTGAGGCATCATTACAGGAAATACTTTCTCAGACATCATTTCAAAGCATACTTTTCAGGTATCGGCATAACAGATACCTATGCTGGCTTCTTCATGAAAGATACTTTCTCTGGCATCGATACAAAGGATATGTCTTCCTGCACCGTACCACGAGACGATTCAAAAAGTACACATTACGCAACTGCTCTTTTTCAAGAGCGATGATTTTAAAAAAAAATAATACCAGGGGAATTGAATTGGCTATTGAGACTCTTTGGCTACTGAATAACTAAATGCTGATTTCTGATTCTGTTGTAGCATATTACATTCAACCTGGGTATTTTGAGTTCTTATGTTCTTTAGCAGACCTGTTTTTGTTGGATACACGGTTCAGAATTTCACTTCTCATAAGGTGGGGGGTCGACGAAAGTTTAACATAACTTAGTAAAAGTAGGGAATAATTTGGATATAGAAATAATTTTTCTACGTAAAATAACAGTCATTTTGTGCTTGTCATTTTGGTTTTTATCAAGCAGCAAATTGCAATGGATTGCGCTCAGGATATTTACTAATGGGCTACTACTACATTTGTATAAAAACTATAATCTTTTGATCGGGTAAACAACATATACATACCTGAAGGAATATTGCTCACATCAATGGTGACCGTCAATCCATCCAGTGTCATTTCTCTTTCATACACCGTAAGACCACCATAATTCACTAAAGAAATAACTGCCTTTTCGCTCACCGCAGGTACATATTTTACAGTCAGATTTGTACTGGCCGGATTGGGGTAAATCTTGTCAAACATTCCTGTGGATACCGCTGTTCTTGCAAGTACTACCGATGCTGTATTGGGATTGCCTGCCTGGTCTGTAGCTGTACTGTCGGGAATCTGTACTGTCAACCGACCATCATGCAGTGGGGTTACAGTAGCTGTAATGAGGTTATTACGCACACGATCAAAGTTAGTCACCGTTGCATTTACAGCTATGATGCGACTGATGTCGAAAGTACTGATCGCTTCATTAAAACTGATACTGATGCTAAAGGGAGCGGAAACCGGACTACCCACTGTAGAGAAGATACCCGACGTAGGTCGGGTCATATCAAAATATACAATGCTGTTGTCTGTCGTCGCATCGACTACATTCACCGTATCACCCGCATTATCGATATAAGCTATATTGAAAAGTATTTGTCCTTCGGGATCTGTATCTGTCATGGTCCATGACACAGTATATTGCAGGTAAGACACGACAACAGGGGTTACCTTATGACCTGCGATAGTGACCTGGGGGGTTGGCAGATCACTGCTGCCGGTGAAAGACAGCGTTACTACATCCCCCAGTTTTGCAAAGGATGTATTCTCATTGTTAGACACTATATTAACATTACTTACTACTCCTGAGGCACTTGTTTTAGCAAAGCCTTGTGCATTAGCATTGGCAAATACAAGGGATAGTATAAAGCATGATAAAAAGAGTCCGTGAGCTATGGTTTTTCTTATTAAAAAGCGGTCCATTAGGATTAGGGATCTCCGGTTTTTCAGTTAGTAAGATAAAATTATAAATAATTATTTAAAGAAAATAATAATATGTCTATAATAAAAACAGTAAAACGCGATACAGGTAAGGAATGAGGCCCCGGAAAAGTTTATTATTATCTGTGTTTCAATTGATAGTGATGAAATGAGTGGACAAAAGTGCTTTTGATAGAAATTTGGTTTTATTTACCCGTAGGAAAGCCATAATGCGCTTGATTTAAAAATGATTGTCTATTAGCAATAAAACACATATTTCTACAACACCCCGGCCATCCATCTTAATTGGATATAATAAACTATTATCGGTACTTTTGCGCACATGGCGAACAAGGTTATTTTACTGGTGGATGATGACATCGATGATCAGGAACTATTTGGTGAAGCGATGTCTATTGTAGACAGCGCCGCTGTTTGTCACTTTGCGTCGGATGGTGAAGAAGGCCTGGAATTGCTGAAAGATAATTCAAGAGATGTACAACTGATTTTCCTTGACCTGAACATGCCTAAAATGAATGGTAAACAGTTCCTGGAAATCATCAAGCAAAATGAACAACTGGAGAAAATACCTGTCGTTATTTTTACAACGTCCCTGAGAGAAAAAGACGGCCTTGAAACTGCTGCATTGGGCGCCGCTCACTTTATGACCAAACCTTCCAGTTTCGGAGAACTTGTAAAACAGTTGGAAGGTGTATTGGAAAAAGCCCTCGGATAAACTCCACTTACCTGTAAGTAACTAAAATTTTATGGGCTGCTAACCTCCTTAAGTTTGCTTTCTAAACAGAAGCAATCATGAAAATACTGCCACCAATCCTCTGGATCCTTCAGATCTTAGTAGGCCTGCTATTTATTTACTCCGGATATATGAAGCTTTTTATGCCGATTGACCAACAGGCTGCTATGTACCCATGGACAGGACAGGTAGCACCCGCATTCCTGCGTTTTATGGGCGTTATTGACTTGCTGGGCGGTATTGGCATCCTACTCCCCTTCTTAACGATGTATGCTGCCAGCGGGATTATTTTGCTCATGGTTTGTGCATCCGTTTTCCACATTTACAGAGGAGAAGCCAACGTGATTGGATTTAATATAGCTGTCGCTATTGTGGCAGGTTTTATTTTATGGGGCAAAAAGAGACTGGCATAAAGCCAGCCTCTTCAGATCTTTGCTGCAACTGTAATATGAAATGTCACCTCGTAGATTCCATCCGTAAGGAATTTAATGGAATGTGTAAGACGAAGCGTCTTGTTGATATCAGTCGCCTTTGGTAAAATGCGGTAATAAGACAAACAGGCGTTATCATTCCAGGCAGTGCCACCCACTGTCAGCGATGTGAACAATGGCATACCTATACCCAACCTTGGGAATTGCATTTCCATGGTAGAATCTGTTGTCACTACCGGATAATACGGATCCCAGTCATGAAACGTAGGATACGTCAGCGCTAACCGTTGCATATCTGTAGATGGATTGAACGGCTTTCCATTCTTATCCAGCCATTTTATTATCACCTTGCTCACCTCCGATGGCGTATATTTTATATCCACGGGATAGGTATCGTTTTCCAGCACAGTTGTACGGTCATTGTCATTATCCGGCGGTGTAGTCTGTACACGACGATATACCACCGTATACGTAGCACTCAATGGGGTTACGATGATGTCGCAGGCGTTCTTCATAGTCTTCTCCCCTTTTATATTCGATACCTTAACATCGATGGTATAGCGCCCTGTATCCAGGTACATCGACGCCCTGGTAAACTGTAACCGGCCACCAATCGGATTGATACTGAAAGGGGCCACGGTACTATCCTGCATTTTGGCACTGAGCATCGTGAGCGTAGAGTCAGCCTGTGTTACAGCATCTTTGAATATCGTGATGGTATGCGGACGCAGGAACATACTATCTGCACCCGCCCCTGTATAAACATTCCTTACAGCCAATAGTTTCACATTGATTGGATTGGTAGAACCATCGGCCACCAGTGTGGAAGACGTTGTCGTAGTGCCCTGCTGTACGGTAAATGGATTTTCCAGATAGTATACACTGTCACTCAGGAAACCTTTCTCAATCTTCTCACAACCCAGTAATACGACTGATAATAATAGGATGCGTGTTATTTTCATCTTACTGAATATTATTGATGGATGCATTATTCACCAGTACATGGAGTGTAGTACCAGTCGATGTCTTGATACCTGAAGTCTGACAGGTGATTGCCAGATCTGTTGGATCATCTTCCGGGGCATTGGCTGAGCCATCCAGCACTCCATTGATCTTTACATATTGCAGCGAATAATACGTGTATATCGCAGTAGAATTGGTCAGGTATACTACGTAAGACCCTTGCAGTTTTTTCACCCCACACGGCGCTACATCGCCCGCCCAGTTAGTCTCCTGTTGTACATTAGTGGTTGTATTGTACAAACTGATACTGTCTGTAAACAGATATTGCGAAATGATCTTAGAGGTTGTATTGTTATATAGATCATCCAGACTGGTATAGCCTTCCTTATTCATGAGCAGGCTGATAGCATAGTCAGTAAAAGCGAAGAAGGTGCCTGCTTTATTCACCGAATCCCTGAGACCAAAGTGATCGATAAGTAGGATGGTTGTATCAAAATAATGGGCAGAATGCTGCGCCAGATAATCGTATGTAGATAAACCCGTGTTCGCATTGTGCACACCACCATCTGTGAGATAGTTATCCTTTTTGCAGGCACAAGCCAGCAGGATACAGATACAACAAGTGATATATAGTGATTTCATGTATAGCTGTTTTAATCGTTATTGAATTTTTCCCTGCCAGTAAGGTGTCTGTGTCAGTTTATTGTTCAGCAGGAACAGGGAAGGATCCAGTGGCCAGTAATACTTGCCCTGCGCAAACTCCGTTGCATTGATGTAAGAGAATTTGATATGCCCGGTATTTCTGGCTAGTCTTACAAAATCATAGAAGCGGGCGCCTTCGAGGAATAATTCACGTCCCCGTTCTGCAACAATTGAGTCCTGTAGTGCCGCACCTGATATGCTATTATAAACAGGTACACCTGCCCGGGTTCTGATCTCGTTGACCTGGGCAATAGCTCCCGCTTCATCCGGTGATGCTTTGGCAGCCAGTGCTTCTGCTTTCAAAAGTTTGATATCAGCCAGGCGGAAAATGAGCAGGTTGTTTTTAGCTATGGGATACGTTGTGTTGTTATTAATAAAAGCGATCTGTGCATATTTGACGCAACTGTAGTAATCCGCAGAACCGCTTGATACCACTGTAAAGGCCTGCCTGAAACGGATGTCTCCCTCATCGTAATACAGACTGTTTAAGGTGGCATTGTTCAATTGCCATTGAGGTAGTGTGTAGGCAGGCAAATAAGGTGCACAGAGCGTAAACCCGGAAATACTGTTCCATGTCTGCAACGCCTCCGATGTACTATTGTTGGAGATTTCAAAGATGCTTTCGTCCGACTGTCCTTTATACAGGTTCATGTAAGAAGCTGCTGGTAACAATGAATAGGTACCTGAATTAATGAGACTGTCACAGGCTGCATTACACTTATCATAGTCACCTTTCCAGGCATAAAGATGCGCTAATAACGCGAATACAGCACCTTTATCACCACGAACTACTTTGTCCACACTGGACCCATCTTTCCAACCCAGATACTGTCTGGCAAGGTCCAGGTCTGTTATACACTGTGCGAGCACTGTTGCCTGTGGTGTTCTGGCCAGTTGCGGAGCAGCAGAATTATCTGCATAGTAAGTTGTATCAAGTGGTATATCACCCCATACCCTGGCCATGTAGAAGTAAGCAAATGCTCTCGTGAAATAGGCTTCTCCAAGGTATTTATTCCGGCTGCTGGAAGTGAATACTGACTCCGGCATGGTCCTGATAAAGTGCAGACAACGGTTACTCTGTGCAATTGCTGAATAAAAGTTATTGTATACTCTCAGTTTTAAGCGTACATCATAGGTATTGGCGACGGGTACGGCTACCCCCCAGTTCACTTTCGCTGCATTCATATAAGCATTGCCATCTCCCCCAAGTACATAATCAGGACTAAATTCGTCAGTCGGCAGGTCGCCATATACATAGAATTGTATGGAAGCATTAAAGGCAGTCCGCAATAGGGAGTAGCAGCCAGCTACTGAAGCATTTGCATCTGCTTCTGACTTCCAGGTAGTTTGATCCGTGGCTGTACTGAGTGGCTGCTGGTCAAGAAATTTATTACAGGCACTACACAGGATCAATGCGATGAAGATATATGTTAGTTTCATGTACTGTCTGTTTAAAGTTCAACACGTACGCCCAGTGTAAATTTGAGCGCGGATGGATAAGCGATGTTAGAAGAACCCGTGGTTGGATCTACCAGTTCGGGATCAGGTATAGTAGCGGCTTTCTTGAAGGTATACAGGTTCTCACCCATACCATATACACTCAGTCCTCTTACCTTAATATGCCTGATAAGACTTTGTGGTAAAGTATACGCCAGTCTGGCCTGCTTGATCTTCAGGAAGCTACCATCCTCCACGAAGTAGGAACTGGCAATGTTATACCTGTCGTTATCCACATTCGTTACCAGCGTAGGGAACTTTGTCTGGTCCCCTTCATGCATCCAGAACTGGTTCAACAGGGATGTTAATGCGGCCGGGCCGGAATTGCTACCCCAGCTAGAATAGAGCTTACTACCATTCAATGCATCGGACAAATATCCATTGAAGATCTTCCTACCCGTGAGGAAAGAGCAGAAGATATCCAGGGTTATACCTTTGTAAGTAAATGTATTCCCAAAGCCACCTGTTATTTTCGGCATTGGATTACCTGCTATCACCTTGTCGTCATAGTCAATGTTGTAGTCTCCATTCATGTCCACATACCGGGGATCACCTGCATGCAGGGTAGCACCCATATAAGTGAGCTTCCTGCCTGTGATCGGATCTGTGGGTACACTGGCTTCATCCGGGAAAGCGCCGTTTATCTGATATACTTTGTAGTTAAACAAAGGTTCCCCGACTGTGAAGGTCTGCTGGAACCAGGTTTCGCCAAACATAAAGTCGCGGTTGTTGTTAGGTAATCTGGTTACATAGTTCTTATTGATGGAGACATTAAAATTGGTGCTCCATTGCAGGGCTGATTTAGGTGAAAGGTTATTGGTATGAATCCCTATTTCCCAACCTTCGTTGCGCACATCCACAAAGTTGCCGGAGTAATACAGATAGCCTGTAGTAGTCTGTGCCGGAATGTTGTAGAAGTATTTATCCTTTGCATCTTTGCGATACCAGTCCATAGTCAGGTCGATCCTGCCATTGAGAAGTGTCAGGTCTATACCCAGATCTGGTTGAATGTATTTTTCCCATCTTACACTGGTACTTGCACTTACACCACGGTTCAGGTAATCGCCGCCATTTGTATAAGGAGAGATCACGGTAGTTCCATTGTAAGTAGAAGGGGTACCACCTATACTTGCGCTGGAGCCATAGGTATACAATACCCCTGTGGTGCCACCAGAGTAGGATGCATTGGTAGAAAGCGCCTGATATTTTGCATAAAAGCTACCCGGATCATTCCCCGTAATCCCCCAGCTGGCTCTAAATTTCAGGAAGTTTACCACATTTTTCACTGGCGCAAAAAATGGTTCGTCAGAAGCTATCCAGCCTGCTGATACTGACGGGAATGTACCCCACCGATACTGCGGGCTATAGATGGAACTGGCATCCCGCCGTACAGTACCAGATACCATATAGCGGCCCTTATAATCATAAGAGAGACGGCCATAATAAGACACAGTCGTCTTTTCCTGATTTACAGTGGTGACATATAGACTTGTTCCCTGTGGTACTGTTTGCAGGGTGGTGATACCTGTTACATTGATACCAGCCGCTGAAGCATAGCTGTAATAATTTTTGAAATCATACGCGGAAGCTCCTGCTACTATATTGAAATGATGATCTTTGAAATGATGATCATATTCCAGGTAATTCTCAAATGACCAGGAAGGGTTGTTGCTGTAGATAGAGTAAGCTGTATTCTGTAAGCCATTCAGTGTAGCAGGTGAGAAATAATCCCATTTATCCATAAAGTTATTGGCGGCATATGTACTGTGCAGTACCAGATTACGAACAATAGTATCTGTCAACCCAATTGAACCATTAAAACTAAAGATCCTGTTATCATCATAAGGATTCGCCTGCCCTGTGTACAATGAATATTGTTCATCTGTAAGGTGAGCAAAAGATGTAGGCAGGTTCCATGAATTAAAGAGCTGACCTGCCTGTCCGCCCGTACCGTGCTTGCGGCGTTCGGAGCTCAGAATAATGTTGGCGGTGACCCCCAGACTTTTCAGGGGATTCGTGGAAATGTTGAAAGAAGGAGCCATTCTGTCTATCGAAAACCCTTTCAGCATTCCCTGTTCATTGTAGTGATTCAGTGCCAGCCGATAATTGGAAGAGCCTAAAAATCCAGCTACGGATACATCTTCACTATTCACAATCGCATTATCGCGGATCAGTAGTCCCTGCCAGTCCACATCGTTATTAAAGGCCAGATTCAGGCTGTCTGTCAATTGAATGGGAATAGTGTTTTGCTGTGTGAGCAGGTAACTCAGGTTATCGTTGAGCAACTGCATTTTCAATCTTCTTTCTGCAGCACCTGTTGTAACGTTCCTGAATGCCGGCCGGGTGGTCATCCCTGCATAACCTCCCATATTCACCTGTGGCTTGCCCATCTTAGCACGTTTGGTCTTTACGATGATTACCCCGTTACCACCACGGGCACCATAGATAGCAGAAGCAGAGGCATCCTTCAGCACATCGATTGATTCAATGTCGTTGGGGTTGATCATGCTCAGCGGGTTTGTACCTGAGTAAGAACTCCCGATGGTATTGACATCGAAAATCACCCCATCGATTACATACAAAGGACCGGTGTTTCCACCATTCGCATTCCCATAATCCACATTGGTAGCACCACGTATCACAATCGCAGGTCGTTGTCCTATTTCACCAGTACTTGACAGCACGCTTACACCTGCCAGCCGTCCCTGTAACATCTGGTCAAAACTGGCTTCTGGAATATCCTGAATTTCCTTGCCTGAAATAGATGATACGGCAGCAGTGACGTTACGTCGCTTCACGCTCTGGTAGCCGATCACCACGACATCACTTACTGTCTGGCTTTCGCGTTTCAGTACAATGCTGAGGTCACCTTTTCCCACTTTTACTTCTTCTCTTTTGTATCCTACATATGTAACCAGCAGGATGTTTGAACTTCCTTTCAGGGTTAGCTGAAAGTGGCCTTCAGCATTTGTTTGTACACCATTGGCCGTCAGGCCCTTTTCCTGTACACTGGCACCTATCAATGGTGTGCCGGTATCGTCCCTGATAATTCCCTTAACAACGACAGGATTCTGTGCATTGGATAACAGGCATAAATAGCCTAGCAGCCACAAAAGTAGTGGCGCAGATTTAATGAGTCCCCTCATGGCGATTAAATTTTGGTCTTTGATAAATGGCAGTACTCTTCCAGTCCGTCAGTTTTTATACGGAAAACACATCTATTATTTCATATGATTTTATCGGGTTGCTTGCTACACGGTGGTCAGGAAATAAAAATATTATAAAGGAAATTATAAGGATTCAATGATAATGACTGATGATAACCATATTTTACCCATGCCGGTCAGTACACTTCCAGTGCATCTTTCGCGGGTAGCGCCGGAAACGGCTGGTGTGGCTCAGTTTGATACCAGTATACGACTGAGGATAGATCTGATTGCTGTTTTAAATACCGGCCACCGGAACGCCATCCCAGGTCCTGTATTGTCACCCGCAGATCTTTATCAAATCTTACAGGGTCTGCAATATGCCAGCGATACATACCAAAACGCTGACG
>Ga0182005_1000245_pt1 | contig 34692 bp, 25 predicted proteins | sample Sormic07211103_1_FD_123021 | JGI IMG/M metagenome (GOLD analysis project Ga0182005, IMG submission 123021) | Rhizosphere microbial communities from Sorghum bicolor, Mead, Nebraska, USA - 072115-103_1 MetaG | ecosystem: Host-associated > Plants > Roots > Rhizosphere | place: USA: Nebraska...
ACCAATGATCAACAACTGCGCAATTACAAACTGTGTTATGATCAAACTGCGACGCAGAGAAATACCTCCTGCCTGTTTCATGGTTTTAACCGGATTGAGACGGGATAATACCACACCCGGGTAAACGCCGGCCATTACCGTGATTACAATTCCGAGCGTAATTACAAACAGTATAGTAACAGGGTTCAGTATCTGCATGGTTACCGGCTTACTTAACCACTCTCTGACAGATGGCAGGGCCAGTGTAGCCAGAATAACGCCGATCACAATTGCCATCGTCACCAGCAGGGCTGTTTCCTTCATAAAGTGGTGGAATAACTGCACACGACTGCTGCCCAGTGCTTTCCTCACACCTATTTCTTTGGAACGGGTAATGGATTGTATGGTAGACAGGTTAACGAAATTAATACATGCTACAATGAGCAAAAACAAACCAATCAGGACCATGGCGGTTAGTTCTCCATAAGACCAGCCAATATCGCCGTATCGTTCAAATTTTGTATCAAAATGCATGTCTTTCAGCGGCTGGAAATAACTGGAATCGCGGGTATTGGAATTGGCGGCCAGCGGGGTATAATGCCGGGCTACAAAACCGGGCAGTTGCGCCTCCATGCTTTGGATTTGCTGCTGTTTGCCTAACATAAAAAAGCACTGGGAAGAAAGGATGAAATTGTCCCAATCCAGGGGGTTATCCAGGGCTCCCTGCCATATGGTTCGCATGGTGGCAAAAGATAAGACGACATTGAGGGAGAGGTCAGTATTGCCCGGGGGGTTTTCGAGTACCCCGGTAATGCGGTAGGGTCGGTGTTCATCACCTTCTAACACTACTTTGCCCATAGCGTTTTGCCAGTTGCCAAACCATTTCTCGGCTACACTGCGAGAGATAGCACAGGTGTAGGGTTCTTTTAAAGCAGTTTTAGGATCGCCTGCCAGCCAGGGGAAATCGAAGATGTCGAAGAGTTCCGGTTCTACAAAGTAAACAAGTGGAGCCCGGAAGAGTTGGTCGCCGATGGCGAATTGAAAACGCCTTTCCCTGTATACGGCAGCAACTTTTTCTGCCTGGGGAAATTCCCTTCGCAATGCATCTGCCAGTGGACGAGGTGCGCAACCATCGAATACGATGGTGCCGTTACGGAATGTTTCGGTGGATACGACCCGGTAAATTCTATCCCGATTGGTGTGGAAGGTGTCTATGCTCAGCTCGTGACGGATCAGGATGAATAACAACAGGTTGGCAGCAATACCAACTGCCAGTCCGGTTATATTGAGCAAAGTGAACATCTTTCTTCTGCCAAGGCTACGGAACAGGTATTTGAATTGGGTCATATTCTCAAACTTTAAACAAAGTCGGTGTACAAAAATGAAGCGACATTGCAAGTTATTGATTAGCAATAATTACAATAGTTATAGTTGTTCATTTTTGAACAGGAATATGTCCCCTGGTGAACAACAGCTTAGTTTTTCACCTTGCATTTTGGCAGAAGGGCACTAATCTGCGGCCTTTACAAATTGAATCGGTTATGACTTAATTTTCCACCCTGCAATTTAGCAACCCTGTTCCTGCATCGGTAGAAATAATAAAATTGTCAAAACTCATATTTGCTGCATGCACCCGCATTCCAGCCTTTCCACTAATAAAAGGATCCGGATCTGTATATTCAATCACGGGAGTGAGCATATCATTCAGGTATATTTTGATAGCTGCTCCATTAATCACAGCCCTCAGTTTATAAGACTGTCCTGCTGTCAAAGCCTGACTCTTATAAGCCAGTGTGGTCCAGTTATAGTTCTCCTTGCCAAACACAATTCCACCAGCTTCTATACCCGCATAATAGCCTTGCTGATAATCAGAGCTCACTGCCGTAGAATTCCCAAACTGCTCAGCAGCCGGGTTGCGGGTACGGAAAATCAAACCTCCATTTCCAGCAGATGGACAGGTTACATCTGCTTCTACCGTATAATCTGTCCACCCTACATTTCCCATCGTTCGTTTTCCAAAACCATTGATAGTGGCCTTGCCAGCAGATATAGTCCATGGTCCATTGTCATAATTCCAAACACCAGAGAAACTGCCTGCATCGAAATTGTCAGCGCCACCTGGGAGTACCGTAGATCCTGATTCAAATTTCAACGCAGCAAAATCGAATTCTCCTTCTACTGTTTCTAATCGAATGCTATGATTGCCTGCAGGAAGATTCAGGTTCTTTAAAACTGCCATACGCCAGTTGGTCCATGCGCCGGTAGCAGGAATGGCCACCAATCCTGACACATCCGCACCATCGCAATACACACGGAGCCTGCAAGAGGTATAGGTAGTGGCATACCGCAAGCCCAGGTGATAAGGGCCGGTTGCCTGTACATTTACATTGTATTGGTACCATTCACCTGTTTGGTTCCACCCGATATTCTGCCCGCCTTCCTCACAGTCACGGATATCGACATTCTCTGAACGGTATTTGCCACCGGTATTGCCACTGGAAAGGTCGTGATAACCGACACCTTCCCCGCCCTCGTTATAATGCACAGCAGGAATAGTACCGGGAACCGGTTTGTAAAAACTGAATACCCCGCTCCCATTCACCTTATTACTAAAAGCGGTGTAACCAAAATCTGCATGATCGCTATAAGTAGTGACACCGATCTTACCTCCCGTCGTAATATTCGCAGTACGGGAAGATTTCAGCATACCATCTACGTAGATGCGGAAGGTAGTACCTTCTTTTTCTACCCTGATCACATGCCATTTCTGGTAGTCATACCCGGGAGGCAGGGCAATGGTATTTACACCGATAGAAATACCATTTACCTTGATATCTGTTTCAAGCGTGTTGTTATAACTACTAAGCAACGCAGTACCATAAGTGTTCTCATCGATATAAGAAAATACGGCACCGAAGCGGGCGGCATTGGTACCTCTGCTCATTTCCTTCATATTGAATTCGGCGGTGTAGTCGGCGGCACTGGTTGTGGTGGTGATTTGTTTATACCAGGTAGTGGTGGTTTTCGTATCCTGCCACATCAGTTCCTGATTGTAAATTCCCCAGGTACCACCGTTGATATTGGTCCAGTTGCTACCAATATCAGTACGGTTAAAGCGGTCGTAAAAGGCAGGTAATGCGGGTGAAGGCTGTGTCCAGTTCGTAGGACCATACACCTGTATCCGGTCGCCATTAAAGCCCATGGGGTCGATGTTGAGTTTTCGGTTAGGCCCTACGATACTGCTTTGCCCCAGCAGGTTATGATAGGTAATATACCAGCTATCAAGATCAGGGCCGATAAAAGAACTGCTATGTCCGAGGCCGAAGAATGTACCTTCTGTATTGAGCAGAACAGGATTATTAGCCGCAGCAGTATAACTACCCAACGGCGCAGTGGACGTAGCATAGTTAACCCGGTAACCTTTACTGAACACGTGATTGCCGGTGTAAGTGAGATAGTAAACACCATTACGCCTGAATAGTGTGGAGCCTTCGGTCCAGCCATTGAGGTTGGCACCGCTTAAGGTAGTGGCGGCCCCGATCACTAAAGGACTGCTCATGGGAGCACCCTGGATACCGCTGCCACCGGCATTGGTAAAATACATATTGGCATCATCGTCAATGAATACAGAGCCATCGATAGAATGCCCCAGATTACCTGTCTGCAACGTGAATGGGCCTGTTGGACTATCGGCAGACAATACATAATGTCCATTACCTGCCGGTGAGGTATACATGTAAAAGGTACCATTCCAGTAAATGACTTCCGGGGCATAGGCACCTTTGGAGGTGGTCACGGATGCAGGCACTGCCAGTCCTTCGTAGGTCCAGGTGGCCAGGTCCCAGCTGCTCCAGCATTTTACCCCACTCTGGTCATCGCGGGTGCTACAGTACAGGTAGAACTTTCCTCTGAACTTCAGGATGTAAGGATCGCCGATACCATATTCTCCCCATTCGTCAGAAAGGGTGCGTGGATTAGTAATCTGGCAAAATGTTTGAAGGGAACAGCACAAAAAAATAATCAATAACGGGATTTTGAGGGAATACATGTTGGTCATAACATATAGGATTTATACGATAAGATAAAAAAAATATGGAATTCCAGTGCCCCGGCATCTTAATAATTTAACACACCTGCTCATGAGAAAAACCTTGCTTATTCTGGGAATGATGTATAGTAGTCATTCGCTTGTTGCCCAACAGTTTACCGCCAATTACAATGCTGACTCGTCTTTAACAGGGTTTGACAACCCGCAATTGAAAGTAAGTCTGGCTCCGCAGTTTGTACAGGTAGGTGGTCATACATTTCAGGATGTAGTGGCAGTGACGAAGGAAGATAAGGAAGGTAAATGGCATAGTTACTATTTATTCCGGTCTATGAAAACGGCAGGTGCGGATAGCATGTACATGTTTGACAATACATTTGATTGTGAAAATGAAGGATTCATCAGGTTTACAGATTGGAAAACAGAAAAGACGGGGGTGTTTAACCGGGATGGGAAGATTGTGGTGCCGGCTGCTTACAACTATGTGTCAAAGGTGAGGAATGGATTAATAGTTGTGTTGCAGGGTGCTATTAAAAATAATGCTGATAGTGAACATTGGTTTTGGGAAGGTGGGCAGGCGAATCTGATAGATACGACGAATAAATTGCTGGCGAATGATATTCAGGATGCTGAATTACTGAATATGTATTCAGTAAAGGTGGAAGATAACCCCAGTGCGGATAGTACAAGGAAGAGTTTCAAGGGCGTGAACGGGAAATACTATACTTTTCAGATATATAAAAAAGAGTTTGCACAGTGGTTGCAACGGGATTTGGTACCCGGTTTGACAAAAGAGAAACTGGTTGCGCATGCATTTTCAAAGATTTCTTACTGGGATGAAAATGAGGGATGGGTGTTTGAGGATAAGGAAAAATTTGTAGATAAGCATTGGGACTTTCTGCAGGCCAGGTTGCAGGATGTAGGGGCGTTCAATATTGTTTATGAGGATATCAATCCTTTTATTTTCGAAGGGCCGCAATATCGGCAATACCTGGATAATTGTTTTCAGGCTAAGAGCTGGCAATATCCATCATTTAGTATTTTTTTTGAAGGGAGTAATGAGAAGGGGCAATTGGATTTTTTAAGAACGGATGAAGGGTATCAACTAATTGGGGTGGGGTTTGCGAGATAATTATTTTAATTATATTAGCACTATAACCCACATTAAAGATGATGAAACGCCTATTATTGGTGCTTATTGTATTGTTAACCCGTTCAACCCAGGCACAGACGATATTTAACGGGGATTTTGAAAAAGGGGCTACTGGATGGAAATTGAATTATGATACCTCAGCGGTCAAGGCATTTATTCCCACACCGGACAGTGTTGTGAAACATGGCGGGAAATATTCAATGCGGATTGAGTGTAATACCCGTAACCACAATTTTAACAGCTTCAGTTTTCCGATCGCCGGCTCCTACAAGGGTAATCAGGTCACGTTGCGTGGCTATCTCAAAACAGCAAATGTAAATGATGGTAAAGCTGGCTTATATATTGAGCTCTACGAGACAAAGGAGAAGCTTTTTGCGGGCAACTACATGCAGGAAACCTCTTTAGACGGTACAAATGACTGGAAACAGTTTACGCTATCATTGCCTTATGATGGGAATAGGATCAGTGAAATAACGGTCGGAACTTACCTGATAGGTGACGGTAAGGTTTGGCTGGATGACCTGGAAGTACTATTGGATGGTCAGCCATTGAACAAGGCGCAACAGACTACCAAACAACCGTTGAAGTTATTTGCAGATACAGTATTCAGGCACGGTTCCGGCATTCAGGAGATTACACTCAACAAGCAGCAGTTAATCAATTTATCGGTTGCCGGACAGTTCTGGGCGTTCCTGAAGTACCATCACCCTGCGATTGCAAAGGGAGATTATAACTGGGATGCTGAGTTGTTCCGGTTATTGCCGGGAGTGCTGGCGGCCAAAAACAACCATGCGCTCAGTGCATCGCTGGAGACGTTTCTGAACAAATTACCGGCACCTGATAGTTGTAAAACCTGTGAGGATATTGCGGCTGAACACTACCAGCTACTACCGGATTATGGTACATTGCTGGATAGAAAGGTGCTGAGTGCGGCACTTACAAAAAAGCTACAATACATCGGGGATCACCGCAACACCAGTCCGAACTATTATGTTACGATTGCAGGTATTGGTAATCCGGACTTAAGCAACGAAAACGCATATGCAGACATGCCTTATCCGGATGCGGGTTACAGGTTGCTTTCCCTCTATCGTTTTTGGGGGATCATCAATTATTTCTATCCTTACAGGGATGTTATGGAAGAGAACTGGCCACAAGTGCTGACGGCCGCCTTACCTGAATTTGTACAGGCGAAAAATGAGGAGGAATATGCACTGGCAGTATTAAAGTTAATTGGTAAGATCCATGATACGCATGCGAATATATATGAAGGGAGTAAGGGGATTGATGCTTTCAGGGGAAAGTACCTGGCACCGTTTAAGGCGATTTTTATCGAAGGTAAACTGGTGATCACGGATCTGCATACGGATACGCTGGATGTAAAGGAGAAGCTGGCTGTAGGGGATATTATTGAGCAAATAGAAGGAGTGCCGGTGGATACATTGATACAAAAATATATACCTTATTCACCTGCCTCTAATTATGATGTGGTATTGCGTAATCTGCCCCGAACAAATTTATTGAGAAGTAATCTGCCGCGGCTCAAATTGTCTGTCAACAGGCAGGGACACCGGTTTGAATATACCACCCCGATGGGGGGGCTGAACCTGGGAACGCGGGATACAAAACGGGAGCAGATGAAGGCGTATACGATACTTGACAATAATATCGGGCTTGTATTTCCGATGAAATATAAGAATGAGATGTTACCAGATATCAGGAAAGCATTTAGTGGTGTAAAGGGGATAATTGTGGACATGCGTTGTTATCCCGGAGACTTCATGCCTTTTACATTTGGTAATTATATTAAGCAGGCGCGGAGTGCGTTTGCAAGATTTTCAAATGGTGTGGTAGCATATCCGGGGGCTTTCAAATATTTTGCTGACAATGAGTATAATGGTGGCCCAGGCGATAGTTTGTTTACGGGTCCAGTGGTGGTGATTGTGAATGCTACAACGCAAAGCCAGGCGGAGTATACGACGATGGCATTTCAGAGTTCACCGAATGTAAAAGTAGTGGGTAGTACGACGGCAGGTGCGGATGGGAATGTATCGTTTTTTTCCCTGCCGGGTGGTATACCGACATTAATCACGGGATTAGGGGTGTTTTATCCGGATAATGGGAAGACGCAGCGGGTAGGTGTGAGAATTGATTATCCGATATATCCAACGATTGCAGGAGTGAGAGCGGGAAGAGATGAATTGATGGAAAAGGCGGTGGAGATTATAGAAAAGCGGCTTTAACCAATACCAGTTGTAAAGCCGGCTGTTCAGCGCTTTTATGTCATCCGAAAAGGGGGTGAGCAGGAATATTGGTAAAGGGTGTACATTTGCGTCCATGCTACATTACAGGCATGATTGTAATTTTTAATACATGAAAACAGGATTTTCGGAGGTATTGCAGGAAAACCTGCTATTCTGGAACATGTGGAATATCGCGTATGCGTATGATATATTGGAGAAGGATCATGAGGGATATGAGGCGCATTTCGAACTGCTGCGGGAGATGTGGGATTACTGCTGGGCGGCAGTGGAAGCTAAGCGGATAGACAGGGAGGAATTTATAAATGTATTTGGCAAAACGTATCCGGCGGAGTTTGATGAGGAAGGAATGTTTATAAAATCCGGGAATATATTGCATGATACGTATGATGATATGCGGGAAACGGTATTGAGTGAGTTTTGCATTACGCTGCTGGTGGGGGCGTTTAGTCATATTTATGATGGGGTGACATCCGGGAGGAGATATGGTGTGCGTGCGGGGGAGTTACCGATAGAGGTGATTCATGGTATAGTATCATCCAATGGTCTTGGGTATATGTTTAGTGAGGAGAATGTATCCCTGCCGATTGTGCAGGATGAACTGGCGGCACAGGCGAGGTTGTTGGAGGAGTTAAGTCAGGTGAAAGGGTATACCATTCAGGACAGGCATATTTACCGGAGTGCGGTGGCTATGCAATCAATGCAGTTTGTTGAGCAGGAATGATTAGTTGCGTATTGTGATTGTGTACTAACAGTGGGGATTTTCCTGCGGGGATGTTGGAAGGCAAGACATCTATATATCCCTGCATTTCTTTTCGTATTTCCCTCATCCCTTTTCCAAAGTGGTTTTTCATCATCCTGTTGAGATGGCTGCGTCAGTAAATCCTAAGTCAAGTGCTATATGCCGTCCAGCTCAGGTACAGCATCGATAAGGCATTCGTAGAAAAATAAAATGGGACAAGTCTATCAATTTTAGACTTGTCCCAGAACTTATCTTACATGATTTGTCAGGGAGATTTCTCAACTATAACAATTGGCCGATCCACACAATAAACATATAGTTTTTATTCAATGCAAGAACTTAAAATACTAAAATTTAAACTTTTAAAATTCGAATGGCAGTCTTTTAATTAGTAAAAAATTACAAGTTGTAAGTCTCACAAATTATTCGTCTTTGCTATTATAGATTTCTGAATTGAATTTGGACAACCATTCATATCCATTAACTAATCGATCATAATTACCTGCCAAATCAAAGAGCTTTCAGAAATTCTATACCTTTCGATGAAAGATTTTATTAATAAAGTAAGCTATCAAAACATTTGGAATCCAGCAAAGCCAGGCAACAGCAATATAGGAAGCGCCTGGGTCTTCTGTAATTTTCACTAATAATGGATACCATAATCGCAAGGTTACTGCGGCAAATGCACAGGAATAACTATAGGTCATTAATTTCTGATGAATAATAATATTATTTTTTCTTATTTCTGCAACTGCAACAAGCGTCATTAAAAGCCATATCGAGCCCAGAAGAATAAAGCCTGCAGCAGATATAGCTCCTCCATTTGCATAAAAGCCAATATAAATACCCGATGTAGAGCCAATAACAGCAGATATTACATAGATCTTACCAATGATCCTGTGCAATTTCAAATAGTGATTCCGAAATTTACTGCCAAACTGCCTCCATCCAATAAAAAGTGCAATACCTGAGAAAGTAATATGGGCGAAAAAAGCCGTTTTCCAAATAATGCTACCAAGAAGTTCAGGAGCCTTAGAACCCAGAAAAGTATTTTTATGTTCAACAAAAACATAAATTAAAGGATATGCCCCGATAAGAATTGCAAAAATAGACACAATGACAAAAAGTAATTTTCTCATAACAATTGATTAAATTTTCTGCAATAATGAGGATTACAAAAGACTTAACCGTTCCAAAATGAAAGATGAAACTAATTTCTATGCAATGAAAATCAGAAATTTAAATTGGTCCATCGTAAATTAATAAGCCTCTAATCTGAACAATATTTTTTGCATCTTTGGGGCCATTGCCCAGCTGGATCAGAAAAATATCATTCAGTATAGAGGTGAGGTAACTACTTAAATATATTGAAAAAGTTTATATCACATACCCTCGCAATTGGCAAAAACTATTCAGGATCTATATTTTGGCCTTTTAAAAATTCCCGTGGGGAACAATGGGTGTACTTTTTAAAATTCCGGTTAAATGATGTTTTGGAATTGAATCCACTTTCATAGGCCAGAGACATGATCGTCAATTTCTGATTCTTCGGCAGCACCGCAATTCTTTTAAACTCTTCTACACGATAGCCGTTGATGTAATCATAGAAATTTTTATTTGCTATATAGTTAATAGTTTGAGACAATACATTTGGATGAACATCAACCAGCTCTGCAACTTGATTCAGGTTAAGATCGGGATTTTTATACACTTTTTCCTTTTCCATCAGGTGGTCTACCCTGGCAAAAATATCTTGTGCGATTTCCTTACCTACAAAATTGTTCTGATATTTCTCCGCTACAAGGTTTGCGTTAACTTCGGAATCTATTTCTACAGCATCATTACTAATTTGAACTAAATTTAAAATACCGACGTGACTGATCCCCAAATAAGCGGCTACCAAGATAAATACTACCACCAAGGAGAAGATCAAGATATCAACTTTTAGCATCACTGCTATCCAGATGAGTGCAATACCGGCAATGAGATAATATCCCCAGTTTAAGTTGATTTTTTCGGTATTCGAGTACAGTTCAGAGATCTGCCTTTTGTATTTTTTTAAAGCCAGACTACTAAGACTCACATATACTATTCCGGAAAAAATAATTAAGATCTTGATATTGTCCCTTAAGGATTTATAGTTATCTCCGTTGTGCTGATAGATATAAATTTTTTTTTCAGGTGAAAGCATAAAGAATTTCAGCAAAATGATATAAACCATAACAGCTGGAATGAGATGTAGCAAATAATTCCTCCTTATGGTAGGCTGCCCGGTCAAAGACTTTATATATAGGTACAACAATGGCCCGTGAATTAACGGAAGAGCTATTTCGAATCCTAGTAAAAAAGGAAATCGAATATAGGCCGCTGAGAAGATCAATAAAAAATAAGCAATGTGTATGGCTATTATGAAGAACCAGATTGCTAGTATATAATCTGCGCTTGCCTTCTGGCGCTTTCCCAACAGCAGGAAGGAAGAAAAAAAAGCAATAAAAATACCTGCTAAATAAAATGAGGAAGATAAAGATACGTCATTAAACTCCATTACTAAATTTAATCTCAAACTGAAGTTTAAATGTATTGATTTTTCGTAAAAGTGGCAATAATACTTTGTACAAGCTTTTTTAACTGAGAATGTTAAAAAGGTTAAAATAATGCATTATGAGCATTTTTGAAAAAAATGGCAATAGGCCAAAAAAGAAAAGTCTGCAATTTTTAAGAAATTGCAGACTTTAAAGCTTTTACTCGTTTTATTTAATCATGAATAAAATTGGCTACACGTAATTCATATTATGAATGATAAGAAATTGACACCAAAGCAAGCAATAACTATACTAGCAAATGAAGGAATAACAGTATCAGAGGGGAATGCGGAAAAAATCCTTGAATTAGTCTATTATTTGGCCGAAATTTCCATTCAGCAAGTTCTAAATTCTGAAGAGTCTGACTAAGCAAGAATAGAGGTTAGAAGTTCAACGTATCACTAATCATCCTTTTGGTAATCGAACCCAACACCCTTTACAAATCAATAAATTGCGATAGTCCCAAAATTTGTAGATCAGTTATCGAATCAAAAAAGGCTTCAGAACGAATACGTTCTGAAGCCTTTACTATTTCTGTGATCCCGTTGGGACTCGAACCCAAGACCCATACATTAAAAGTGTATTGCTCTACCAACTGAGCTACGGAATCTTACCACGTTTTCTCTCAAACGGTGCGCGAAGATAGCAAAATATTTATTCCTACCAAATAAGTTTTAAATTTTTATTTTAGTAAGGCCATCATCAACAAGATTTAAATGAATAATTGGAATTCCACTATCTGCCAAACAAATAATACTATTATCCACTACACCAGAACCGGTGGCGACAAACCTCCTGTCATTCTCCTTCATGGCTTGATGACAAGTGGTTTGTGCTGGACTGATATGGCGCGTCAATTAGAGAACGACTATGATGTGATCATGCCCGACGCCAGGGGACATGGACAATCAGGGGTGCCAGACTTTGGATACGCCTACAACGATCATGCAGATGACGTAGCAGGATTAATAGCAGCCCTGCAAATCACAAAGCCCGTCGTAATCGGCCATTCCATGGGAGGCATGATCACAGCTGTACTTGCAGCACGCCAGCCTGATTTATTAAAAGGTGTTGTACTGGCAGATCCGCCATTTATTCCTACCAAAGTGCAGCGCGAGGTACGGGACAGCGATGTGGCCGATCAGCACCGAAAAGTACTGCTGCTATCATTGGCAGAAGTAATAGCCGATGCAAAGAAAAGGCATCCACACCGGTCAGCAGAAAACATTGAGATCTTTGCACAAGCAAGATTACAAACCAGCATGGCTGCCTTTGATATATTGACGCCCCCCTACCCTGATTATAAGGCCTTAATTAAAAAAATCACCATTCCGGCGCTGCTCGTATTTGGCGATAAAGGCGTCGTCACAAAGGCCATTGCTGAAGAAATACCGGGGATACAAGTGGAAGAGATCCCACAGGCAGGACATAGTTTACATATGGATCAACCGGAACGTTTTGCAGCTATTATCAGATCATTCTTACACTCATTATCATGAAAAAAATCTTAATTGGTACATCCTGTACACTCATTGCATTAATAGGACTCCTCATTCTCTTTGTTCTTTATCCTGATAATCTCTTCGCCAGAAGGGTTGTTCACAAAGAGTTCAGCCTCTATTCCAATCAGGCAGTTAAAGGTAATTTGAAACAAGTATTAAATAATGCGATTGATATTGCCAAAGCCTCGGAGTTATATGACAGCAGCTACCAGTATGATATTTTCCTGACGGACGGAAGCTTTTATAAGGATGTTGTGTTCAAATTAGTGGGGCCTTCCTTAGCCAGAAGTATCGACAATAATATACTTCTTAATATCAAAGCCGACTTCGAACAAAATCTATTAATCGGACCTAAAAATAAAAGAGATCTGACACGCACCATCGCCCATGAAATGGTACACTGCCTTCAAATGAAAAAATATGGACTCTTACAATTCAATCCAATTAACCATCCGCCACTGTGGAAACTGGAAGGATACCCGGAGTATGTGGTAAACAAGCCTGTCATCAACTCACCTGCTTATCGGTTTACAGAGACGGTGAAGTTACTCAGGGATTATGAAAAGAAAAGTGCAACCTGGGTCGAATTGCAACCTGGCCACTTTGATCCAATCGTTTATTTCAAAGGACGGGTAATGATTGAATACCTGATGGATATTAAAGGCATGAGTTATGACCAGATCTTAAGTGATGATGTAAAAGAAGATATAGTTAATCAGGAGATCAATCAATGGTATACGACTCAAATAGACTAACGCAAGGTTATTTTAATTTTTCTATGATCAGAGATGAAAAACTGTTAACACCTACCCGCATGCACTCCTCATCTACTTTAAATCCTGGAGTATGATTCAGAGCGGCATTGGAGCCCCCTAAGAAGAAATAAACACCCGGAATCTTTTGCTGAAAATAAGCGAAATCATCATTGAAATAAGGCACTTGTCCGTAATCGGTATGGAGTGCTTTCAAAATACCGAATGCTGTACGAGTTAACCTGGCATCATTGACAACAGTTGGATTTTCCTGAATGTAAGCCACTGAATACAGCTGGTCTCCGCATATTCTTTTTATCTCTGGAAGGATTTTAATAAGGTTAGACTTATTCGTTTCATACAAATACGTTTCTAAAAACAGTGTGTCCTTATCTGAATAGGTATTGAATTTATCCATGATCAGGTAATCTTTGAAGACCGTATTAGGGTTCATCAGTCCAATGACAGGATCATTTACATGCTGGATCTCCCCGGGTTGGCTATTGTTTTGAACACGTGATAAAGCAGCATAAATTTCTTTTCTTATCTCCATAGGAGCATCTTTTTTCAGCTTAATTCTTATTCTCTTCTGATAGGCAAACATCTCGCCGGGTTTCACCAGAATTTCTCCTACAGGTAATGCGGTGACATGTAAGGCATATATTTCATCAGGAGAAATTTTATTAAACAACCCGCTTTCAACCATCCCTTTCGCCCCCATAAACGTTTCTTCTTCCGGCTGAAAAATAAAATACACCGTACCTGCCAACGATGCTTTATGTTTCACCAACACTTCCGCTATTCCCAATGCAATAGCCATATGTACATCATGTCCACAACCATGCTGCACTCCCTTTACTGTAGATCTGAATTCTTCTTCATCCGGGAAATCATTGGGTAAAGCATCCATTTCTGCCCTCCAGGCGATCTTCTTCCCCGGCTTCGCTCCTTTCAGGATACCAATTACACTATGCCCGTAGGTGCCTGTCTCTACCTCCAGCCCCAAGCCCAACAAATATTGTTGAATGAATGCCTGTGTATGGACTTCATTCCCCGCCAGCTCAGGATGTGCATGCAACTCTCTTCTGACGGCCACCAGTTTATTATATATACTGTCAGTTTCATGTTGTCGCCAGCCGGTAAGCGCTAATAATAACAAGAGTGTCTTCATATACTGAATGTACCCCATATCAATTTTACCAGCGCTAAAATGTGATAAAACAAGACTCGCATGGGATGAATAAGGTTAAAGTATATGCGCCGGAGGTGATGTTTGTACCACGGTTGAAAAGGACGGATTTTACTTAAAACAAAAACGACTCATATCATAACATCCCTATAAAAAGCAAAATCGCCCAACCAGTGGGCGATTCGCAAAAAACGTATTCTTCCATCATTCCTCTACTCCACTGCAATCAACTTCGGTGCACTCCCCACAAACTCATCCAGCACACCATCCGCTATTTTAATCGCCCCTTCAAAACGGGTCGCACCTTTTATACTCTGTATCGCCGCAGCTTCTGCAGCCAGACGTTTTGCATTGGCAAAATAACGTCCAGCGGCGGCACTACCTTTATCGGCAGCGTCCAGACCTGCAGCTGTCAACTGCAATGCCCTACCCCACAGTTGCATCGCTTCCAGCCATGGACGTGCCTGTTGAGCAAAAGCAGTATCAGTCACACCCGCTCTGATAATATCAGGCACACCTGCAAATTTATCAGCCTGTTGAATAAGTTGAGCAATGGCTGTTCTTCTGGTTACATCATCACCATTTGCAATGGCTTCACGCACCCCATCCAGCACAGCTTTCAGTTTAGGCGCCTGCTCCTGCCATGGCTGACTACCAAAAGTCGGCGCCATATGCTGGGTATCAAAGAATGTGAGCAACGCTTCCGTAGTCCGTTCATCACCACCTGCCAGTTCGCGGGCAGCAGCATGCCATGTACGCTCTGCATCGTACCCTTTATCATTCCATGCAAAAGCCACCACGCCTGTCACCGCAACTCGGCTAGGTGCTTCCTGGTTCATTGGATTAGACAGGATGCCTGTGAGCTCTGTAGACAAACCTGCTTCACGTTTTACATAAGGTGCCATCAGCAATCTTCCCGTCGTTTGCGCATAGTCATTCACCGGGTAGTTGTCCCACAGCAAAGTCTTACGGCCAAATGCCTTTGTCGCTGCTTTGGCATCCGGAATGGAGATAGCAGGCGGCACTACATCCGTACCCGTCCACTGTACGACCACTTTAGGATCAAGGTTCTTGCGCAATGCTGCTTTATAGGGGCTCTCCTTGGCATCGTAGTATTCAGTTGGCACCATAATTAACGGAGGAGCGGTAGGATCATTCGCATTGAGGTTCGCCTGTACTGCATTCAGCAATTTTGCCTGTGCAGTACCTGCTGCTTCTGCACTTGCAGGACCAAAGGTGGTGGAATCCAAAGCACAGTTCCATTTCTTGTATTCAATGTCATCCAGCGCCACATAAAAGCTGTGCACGCCGATGGCACGAAGTGCACTGAACTTGCCTTCCAATGCCTTTAAATCAGCCGGATCAGAGAAACATACCGTTGGACCGGGAGAAATTGCGTACACAAAGTTAATATGGTGCTGTTGAGCGATCGCAACCAGTGTGCTCAATTCTTTCAGGATCGCGGCAGGATAAGGCTCCCGCCAGCGATCTCTCGCAAATGGATCATCTTTTGGCGTATACACGTAGGTATTTGCTTTCACGGTAGCCAGGAAGTTTAGGTGCTTTTCCCGATCAGTCATGGACCATGGCGCACCATAAAAACCCTCAATAGTACCACGCACTGACATAGCCGGATGATCCTGGATCACCAGCGCAGGAATAGAGGAACGTTGTGCCAGTTGACGGAAAGTCTGCGCAGCATAATATAATCCATTGGCATCGTGACCTGCCAGGGTAATGAGAGAACCGCTACCCATTGCAACGCTTGCAATAGTATATCCCTCTGCATTACTGTCTACGGCAGCACCACTCTTTGAGAGCGCAGCGCGAACTACTACAGCATCGCCATTACCTAAAATAATGTAGGTTTTATCCAGCACAGGCGGCAATTGTTTTGCTGTGGTAATGGTCTCTACGCCTGCTGCTGTCAGGGATTTTCGGACGAGCGTTTCAGCTTCCGCATCAGCACCGGGGGCCACCACTAAAACAACTGATTTGCCCAACAACAGGGAGCCTTTCCCAAGTGTCATGGATACGGGTGTAGGGAAAACCGCGGGCAGAATTGCCGGTCGCGTCAATAGTGAAGGACTGGCCTGCTGAACGTTTGGACCTGTTTGAGCAAACGTAGGGCTTACACCCAGCATAACCGCGGTTAAACTAGTAAATAACATTCTCATGATCTATCATTTATCGAATATGCAAGCTGTAAATATAACAAACGATTTATTCATATGCTACTCTTGTATTATTGGTACCACCAGCGCTGCCAGCAGGTCTTTCCCCACCTCTTTCCATTCGATCCAGATATGATCCTGGGGGAGTTCTTCTCCTGTCATCCTATCTCCTATTTCCGCTCTGCGTACCTGGTAGTATTCGATAGTCTTCAACACCCTCGCTGTATCAAAGTCTACTTCGCCATCAATCAATGTTATAAAACTCTCCAGCATACGACCGATATTGATCCTGTTCTCTTTCAGCGTCAGCCTGCCACTAGGCCCAGCAATCACAATTCCATCTACCTCTAATACGGCTAAAATACTATTAGCATGGTCATCCTGCCCATCATCTTCCCAGGAGCAGACCTCACAGATGTCAAACTCCCCTCTCGCCGGAAGAGTCGGAAAACCGCAACCGGGGCAGGTATGCAAACTTATATCATTGGCCTGAAGATAAGTATCGTAATGAACCCTTCTGTAATGGAATTCAGTTAATATTTCGGTCTCGTCCATTTGCGAATTTATTTGATAACCGGAAAGTACTAATTTCCAGTTATTTTTGAAAAAGGATGCCCGCCGTTCAGCTGTCACTACCATCCAGTAAAGGTGCGTTTTACGCTCCCGGATATAATTCGCTTAGCGCTGGCGATTAAAGTCACCTTTTATATAAGGATATATTAACTGAAGTAGATGGACCAAAGTATATAAACAATAATCATTACGCCAGCAGTCCACCTGAATCTATTTTCTATTATCATCAGGGTCTTATCTTTCAAATCTGTAAATGACCGACTCTTAGAAGAGGGAGAAGAAAGAAATAAATGAAAGATTTACGAGTATCTTCGTTATCAAAACCAAAACTACTCCATGCGCGCTTTATTATTCGATGCTTATAACCAGGAGATAAAAGAAATCGTTTTGACAACAGAAGCAGCAATATTTCAGCAACAAGTAATACAGTACCTACGTGCAGAAGAAATCGACAGGATCCATCCTAATGAATTGCTTACCCTTCTTTTTGATCCCCTTGCTTTTGCCCAGCCAGGTACCCCTGGATTTCTTTTGGGGTTAATGAAAGAATTTCCGTTGTTTGGCAATGTCATCTGTGTTGGGCGTAATCCAATCACCTACCAGATAGAAGATTTACCAGAAGACTTTACGGGCGATTATTTTGAGGTTAACTGGTTTGATCCCATAAAAACAGAAGAATATAGAATGAAGTCGATGCAGAAAGGTATCGATAACTATAGAAGTTAACTTTTGCTTTACATCATTCTCAATTTGTAGTCAGTGTCAATTGGTAAGCGACTAACAAACAAAAAGCCCGGCATCTATCAGGCGCCAGGCTTTTGTGATTCCGTCGGGACAATGAAGCAACTTTATCGCTACCCTGGCTGATTGCCAGGGAATAATAAAACTCCTCATTCCAGATGAGTCTATTTTTCAATTATATGGTCACATTTATCATCTAATTCTGACCGGGTAGTTAAAGGGACGGTGGCACTTTTTCCTGTGAAGCCACGCTTATAATAAAACAACGTTAATCCAGCAGGATACCATGATTTTGCTCCTGCGCCAACTGATAATAAAGAGACCCAATGGCTATATCAAACACCGCCATTCCCATGGGGTTAAACATGATCACCGCTTCAGCGTCCAGCTCTTTGAATACATCCCTGCAAACTACGTCCTGTATCGTATAGGCATCTGCTTCTTCGATCAATCCTTTTTTGTACATCTCTTCTATATCCGTATTCTCCCTGCATACTTCCTGCCAGTCATCCACAATCAAACAATCTACATATTGAATAAATTCCGGCAGGTAGTCTCTCAGAGAAACATTTAAATGCAGTGATCCTTTTTGGGGTACGCTATTAATAGATCTGTCACTTCCCACCGTACAGGTAATAAAAACATCTACTTTTCCGAAGAAGGCAGCAGCGCTACTTTCAAACACCACATTGTCGGGCATTGAAGCTTTTAAAGCGGCATCTACTTCTTTTTTATCATAAACAAAGCAGTATCCCAGCTGATCGCCCAGGATATCTGCCACCATTTTCCGGTGCAGTTGTCCGATAGGGCCAAATCCGACAATACCCACATTCATCTTGCCCCCATTTTGCCTTTTCTTTAAATATGCCTGTAGGATGGTGGCTGATACTGCGGCTGTTCTGATTGCGCTGATAAGATTGGTATTGATGATACAAAGCGGTATACCAGTGTCTACCTCGTTTAATATGCTCACAGCATGTGCTCTCTGGAGACCCTGATGTATATTATCGGGAAAACTGGCAATCCATTTTATCCCGGCTGCCCCTACAGTCCCCCCTACATAAGCCGGCATCGCAATGATCCTGTTCACGGGATTCTTATATCTCAGGTATGGCTTTATAGGTTGCGCATAATTATTATCCGCCAGGATATGAACGGTCTCTTTTATTTTATCGACGAGCAGGTCCCAGTTAATACCAATATTCTGTATGGCCTTTTCATTTAAATAGATCATTGCACTATTTTTATTTGGATAATATTTAGTTTTCTATCTAGGGGAATACAACAGTTCTTTTTCTCCATAGAGCCTTTCGGCAATAATGCCGCTGTCTTCACAATACTTTACAAGCTTGTTGGACTGAATGATGGGATTAGACTCTTCCGTGTACTTTATGCTGCTGATGAATTCCAACCAGGGTTCCATTCCCATTGCATATACATACAACTCTTTAGGCTTAAATATTTCCACCAGGGAAACGCCCTTGGCACAATCAGATCCTGCCAGCCTTCGGCTGCTGTCCTGTTCACGGCTAAGCTTTTTTGAGATCAGCGGCCCATATAACCATGTTAAAGGAGCGCCATCACACTCCATGCCCAGAAACATCACATCTACACTTCCTATATGGCTTTCGATCTGCCGGTATAGTTCCGGCTCCACAATACGGGAATCTGCCAGGAACATTAGTTTAAAGCCATTGACATCTACCAGGTAGCAGGATTTGGTCAATATATTCAGGTCACTGTGTTCTCCGATAAAAGGTAATCCGGTAATCTTCACATCGTTAAATGTGATCGTTTCCATTTCATCTATAGCAACTACATTATTGAACCCGATGTGGTTAAACATCAGTTTAAGATCAGGGTCTTCCAGTTTGCCACTGTTGGTTCTGGGCACAATAATATTCCTGACCTTATGCCGAAGCGGTAGCAACGTCTCAAATAAAATATGGTCCTGGTGATTGTGTGTGATCAGCACGTAGTCGATAACATCGGGTAAATCCACATCAGAAAAATGTTCGATGTCTGAATGGTAGCCGTAGTAGCTAATCAAAGGATCAATAAGGATAGCGACATCTCTGGTTTCTATTAAAATACAGGCATGCCCGAAATATCGCATACGTATTTTGTCTCCTTCGTACTTTTTATATACAGGCGGCGCCGCATCTGTAAAAAAGGTATTGAACAACGGTTCCTGCTCCGGCGATATTCCCAGTATGTCTTTAATATATGCCATCGTCTGCGGCTGTCGTTTCATACTAGCCAATGCATCAATACCCCTATGATCAAAAGGGATCTCCAAATGTAATATATGGGGTTCATCCAGCCGGGGCGTACTAAGACAAAAGGGGCGCTGGTCATTTTCGGTAATCCACAAAGCCACACTTTGGGATTGTTTATTATAAAAATCGCTTTTATACAACAGGGACTCAAAGAAACGAAAATCAGCATTATGATTTCGATCGTAATAAAGCTCCACAAACCCTTTAAGGGTTTCCGGTACCTTTTCATATAAGGTCTCCAGGCCAAATCCTTTTGCCTCCTGCTGCAACATTTTATCCAGTTCTTTCACTGCTTTGGCAAACTTCAATACCCCGGATTGTTTCTGCAATGTTTGTTCGTGTAATGTTTTCACTTCTCCCACCCGTTCGGTGGGAATATCCATAAAAGGGCCACCTTTCATTTTAGGATTAGCAACCGCCTGTGCATGTACCGCCGGCGCCAAAATATAGGAATCCATAATAGCAAGATGCCTGCCCAGGATATTCATAGCCGAAGGAGCCGGAGAAATCAGATGGCTCCATGCATACCATCTATCTACCAATGGTTCCAGTACAACATTGGGTTTAAGATAAACTTTATTGTCACTCATGTTTAATTTTTGAATGTAATAATAAGAATGCCTTCGTCAAGCCTTATGGGGCATTAACGAAGACGGGCCCTGTTGTCTGCATAACCGGCCCGGGTAAGTACCAAACACTGATCAAGAACAAATTCCTGGTAGGCCTTCCCCAAACGCAGTGTCTTTAATATATCCATACACTCCAGCTCGTATTCTCCCAATACCCCTTCAAATGGCAACAACTCAACATCTCCTTCCATATCCACAAAGTCCAGGGAGCCGCTCCTGAACTCAATTTCCCGGGGAACAAACTTCGCTCTGGCGGCTTCGTTTCTCCTTTTCTTTACATGGGTCCACAACATCTCTCCATCCTGTGTTTGCGCCCATTTCATCAGGTTTCTGTGTAAAAAAAGGACCTTGTTGTCCATATCATGCTGTATCATGGTCAAGCCATAAAAAATGCCGTCTGTATGCACAAAACCGCCAAAAGCCGGTGGCGCCGGCACCATATAATACGTGGTATTCAGCGCCATCCATGCAAACTTGAAAGTGTCCTTGTCGCCGTGTAACATTTTATAATAAACCTGCCGGTTATTATTAAAGTACATGCACAGATTCAGTTCCCGCCAGCACTGTTCTTTATTGACCAGAAGCTGGCCGCTTTCCTGCTCGGGGGTACTGTATGCCGTTGCCGCTACCACCTGCCAAACGGGGTTTTCAGGATGGGTGCGCCACAGGTCAGGCCAGAAAATAGTTCCGGTTTTTTTATAAACCTCGCTATCAAACAGGTAAGCCGGATCACTGACACAATTATTATCGGCATCCAGGAACAACACTTCTTTAAATGCACTGTGTAATATGGCAAATGGCTTAATGGCAAAGCCTTTTACCGGGGCTTCCGTTAAGCTGTTGCAGTCCCGGCATACAACGTTCAGCTCCTCAAATTTCCGGATCATGGATGCATTGATTTCACCTCCTGCATGCCATAATTCAACGGGCAATGAACATCCGGATTTCCTCAACATGGATATATTTACCCAGGCGCAGGTGATGTAGGTGTATCCGCCGGCACACACAACAATCCCTCTGCCGGAAAATGTCCCGGGATAAGGCGGAATATCATGGGCGTAAGCCGTCCATTCAGCTCTCAATTTCCGGATCAGTTTACGGTTGGCTGTATAATTGTTCTTCCTGACCCATTCCGGTGAGTATTGATTTTGAATCCTTGCGCCGTTAAAAAATTTACGCTGTAGCAGCGCTGCAATTTTGGCTGTTATCATAACAATGCATTCATTTAAAAACAGGAAAATTGGTACGGGTCACTTTAGGCGGCTATTCAAAAATGTTATCAACAAAGACGCAGGGTATTCACTACAAGGCAAACGATCCGTATCTTCCCTCCCTTCCCTGGGCAAATCACGCAGTTGTAATAATTTATACTCACCGGCTTCCTTGCGTAATAACAGACAGTTTATTAAGGGCGATTCTCCCCACCAGTTTTGCAGGCTATACGTCTTTTCACCATAAAGGCCAGTATAAACGGTCAATAATGGCACCTGGTCCGCCAACAGTCCATTGGAAACATAATTATTGTAAATACCCGATGCACAATGCATCAACCCACTACAGGGCCCAAAGACCAGGTTAACATGCTCCGAACCCAACAAACACAAATCTTCCCGAAGTGTCAGGCCTTTAGAGAAAATTATTCTCTGCATCTGTGTGTCGTTCAACCGGCTGCGATATAGAGCTTCCTTTCCGGAATTATTCTCATCAAATATTAATACCTTATTATTCTCCTTATTCAGTATATATTCCAGTATTTCAAAGTATACATCGTTGTTCAGCAGTTTGCCGGCATAGGAGGAAGTATCAATCAATATTGACAGCTTTTCATGCTGCCTGAGCCCTTTTCCATAGAGCCATTGCCGCGCCCATGCTCTCTCTTCTGCAGAAATATACAACTCTCCATACCGGGGAATGATCATATAATTATTCAGACTACTATTGGCAGGAAAAACAAAATGGGCCTGTTCCGGTTCAAACATCAACCTGGACAGTGAATAAATAGCGGGTTTCCACACTTCGTTCCTGATAAGGGCACCATAATGCTGATCCAGAAAATGCAGGAGTTTCCGTTCATCGAGCATGATACAAATAATCAGGTCAAAGTGCTGAAATGCAATATCCTCCCATTGTAATTCAGTGATGGTATTGATATGGGGATTATTTTTAAGTAACCCCTGAATATATTTTGTATTATGCTTATCAGTGAAGTTCATGGTGAGGGGTACATCATCAAAAAACTTTTTCAGATGTCTGATTCTGGAGAAGGCTACACAACAATCTCCTAAAAGGGTTATTTTTTCTTCATGCAGTACCAGGATCGATGAAAAACGTGTTGCTTCTGACAAGGCCCCATTGTCCTCCACTTGTTTTAATGTCAATGCAACACTTTCTATTGGCGTATCTAACATTATTCCAACTTTTTTTATCAGATTATTTTGTAGAGATGTTTATCTATCAGGTCAAAACAAGCATCAATATGTTGTTTCCCTGCCAGGTATTCAGCACCGTAATTGAACTCCTTATTGAACTGGCTTAATCTGTGGGAATAGAGCATATGCTTATTATACAGGTATTCCTTGCTCAGGTATTTATAGTGCAGCAATTTAAACTCCACTACGGGATCGCGCAGGCGACTGTTTTTAAATACCGGGTTAGCAAAATGACACCCCGGACTATAATTAATTTCAGTAACGGCCCGGGGATTAAATATGATCTGCTTATCAAAATTCCGGTCACGTACACCATGCTGTACCTGTTCGTAGATGGATATATCAAAATTGCCCGGAAAATCAACAGATCCCATATTATATCCAATAACCACAGGCATAGCAACATTATGCTCTTCCAGCTTCTTTAATTGTCCATGAAGATCATCAGCATACAAAAATTCGTCTGTATCACAAACGATCACATAATCCGCCTTACTCTCCTTCCAGCAGTTGTTTTTCATCTGTGTCAAAAGATCGTCTCTAATTTCCCCTTGTGTGTCAAATAGGGTCACTGTTATTTCCGGGAAGTTTTCCCTGGCAACAGCGATCGTGTTATCTGTACTATAGTTATCAATCAGGGTGATTTTACTACAGAAGGAAGCATAATGGTTCAAGGTATGCCTGATGATCGCTTCTTCATTCCAACAAACAATAAAAGCTTCTATATTTGGGTGTCTCATGTTCTTTTGGGTGGTTTTATTCATCGTCATCATTATACCTGGATACCATCTGCCCGAGGTAGTCCAACCGGGAAAATTCCGCCACCCGGTGGTCCAGCCAATGAGTGAGGATACTTTCTTCTCCCAGCCTGTCACCGATAAATTGTTTTTCCACCCTGGTAAATGGCAGTATATTTTCGGCAAAGTCTTCTGCGGTATAGTTATTACGTTCCATTTTTTCTTTCAGCCCATAAAAAGCGCTATAGGCATCGCGGCAGATAACCTGGACCGCTGTTTCCGGGAAGTTATGATAATGACTGAACAGGCTTGACCATCCGTTGCTTAAATCCCGGATATATTCCTTCAATCTGCCAGACACAATAAAAAAATCGGATTCGATATGAATAATCTTATCAAATCCATATTTTTCAGCTATCTCCAGTGAAAAAAGAAAACTCCTCCACCATCCCGGGAAATCGATAACAGAACGTCTTCCGAGGTTTGTATTAAACCGGTAAATATTCACGGTTTCGTTTAATGCGGGTGGCAGTTCGTTTTCGATGGTATAAAAGGAAGACTGGCCGCCATGTAACCCGCAATCATCAATCAAAAACATATTGTCGGCCTGCAACTCATGCAATAGGGGATAATAGTAATCAACCCATCTCTTATACCTTTTCATATGATGTAATCCGCCATTATTGCTGATGTAACTGGTACAAAACAGGAGTGTTTTCATGCCCTGGTTAGTTTTTAACGGGGTGATATAGTTTATCTTTCTCGTCACCTGGTTCCTGGTACCTGGGTCGGAACCTGACTGTTCCATCTTTCAGCTCCCCTTTACTGTTGGGTGTATTGTTGATATAAAACCTGTTTTCAAAACCGGGCATTACGAATTGTCCTTCACCGCCGAAATCCATGATATTATATCCGTTCAGGTTCAGTAAGGTAGGAAACAGCACTTCGTGATGCCCACACCAATGGCTGCTGAGTGCCTGACAAATAAATTCCATTCCTTTTCCGGACATGCGGTAGATTGGATTGAAAGACCGGAGTCTTTTTTCAAAGGGGATAACCTCATAAGGATTCATTAGTGCCGGCCACCAGATCCACTCCGGTTCCTCCAGGGAAGTACGGATATGACTACTCAGAAAATCGCTGCCAACATCTGCAAAAGCATCAAAAAAATATCGCCAGTCACCACTGAAACGCACATCTTCTTCAATATTCCAATAGTAGGTATAATCCGGATTGTCCTGATAAAAGCTGAGCAACGGATAATGATTATTGCCGGGAATCAGGTTAAATCCAATAGGTATATAATTATGTTGTGTTAGCACATGATTGGTAAAACTGACGTGCTGTTGTTGCATGATTGGGGGCGGCACTGCTTCATTTTTTTGATGATATAGAATGAAAGCGTCGCCCAATTCCCTGGTGGCACTTTGGATTGCGTTAAATGCTTCAATATTGGAATCGTTGCTTTTATCGCATAAAAATAAAAACGCCTGTTTGATTTTTTTTTGAGGCATATGTTGACATATTTTAAACCATTAATTGATAAAGAGAGTCACTGGGTGACTGAAGTAGATAGCTAGCGCTACAATAAATAACAATATTTATCAGGGAAAATCGGGGAGCAACGTGGGTGTTAGTAAACTAAAAAATTCTTTGTAAATTAAGGAAAAAATATTTTTCATCAAACAGATTTTTATACTGTCTTTCCTATTTTGAAATACACCGGGAGAGCAAACCTATCGCCTTCAACTGTTCGTTTGTGAACAGTAAGTGTCCGGTCACGAACATTTATCCAGACCCGAAAACACCAGATTCGCTAGGCAGGAACACTTTGGAAAATGGCAATCTATTTGTAACATTCGATAACGATCAATAAACCCTTACCCGGCCTTAAAGAGGACGGGGAAAATAATTCATAAAAGTAAACCGGCTGAAAGATGCTCAAAAATTACTTCCGGATTGCCTGGCGCAATATATTCCGCAGAAAAGCATACGCAATAACCAATATACTCGGTCTGGCTCTTGGCATCGCCTGCGCGATCCTGATCTTTTCATTGGTCAAATACCATCTCGATTTTGAGAACTTTCATCCCGACAAAGAAAGGATATACCGTGTTTTTACTGAACTTCACGAAGACCAGATTAGTTACAGTCCCGGTGTGCCCTCTCCCCTACCTGAAATATTCAGGGATAACTATACTGCTGCCGAGAAAGTAGGCAGGGTAACGTTTTTATCGAAAAAAATTATTTCCACCACTCCTGAACGAAAGTTTGAGGAAGAGGTTGGTTTTGCCGAACCAGCATTCTTTGACATTTTAAATTTCCCCTTGGCGCAGGGTGATAAAAACACGGCATTGGCCGAACGTAACAGCGCCATTATCACCGAAAGAATGGCCGAAAAATATTTTGGCACCACGAATGCCATTGGCAAAAATCTGCGGCTGGATGATAGCTTAACATTCACCATTACCGGCATATTAAAGAATCTGCCTGCCAATACTGACTTCCGCCAGGAAATATACTTCCCTTTCGAAAATCTCCGGGACCATAGTCCGTGGCTGGTAAAAAAATGGTGGTTCAATGTCAACGAAGAATATCAGGTGTATATGCGGCTCAGACCGGGTGTTACGCCAGCTTCCGTTGACAAACAGGTACTGGCGGATATTTCAGCCAAACATTACGATCCAAAATTTGCCCAGATATTCAGGTTTAAACTGCAGCCGCTCACAGACATACATTTCAACGCCAATTTAAACGGACTTAAACTGAATGGATTTGTAGAAAAAAAGAACTTGTGGGCATTGAGTTTTGTAGGCCTGCTGCTGGTTATTTCCACCTGTATCAATTTTGTGAACATGAGCATCGCACAGGCAATTGGCCGGTCAAAGGAAATAGGTGTTCGTAAAGTATTGGGAAGCATGCGCGGACAACTGTTCGTTCAGTTTCTTGTAGAAACGGCGTTGATCGCAGGCATCGCCATGCTGCTGGCATTTATTTTCGCACAACTGGCATTACCCTTTTTAAACCAGCTTTTCAGTACACAGGTACAGATTAATATATTCACCGACGTATACCTGCTCATATTCCTGCCCCTGCTATTTGTGATGATCGTATTTCTTTCCGGCGTTTATCCCGGTCTGATCATATCGGCATCACAACCCCTCATGGCGCTGAAGAATGCTCTCGCCACAAATATGGGAGGTTTCTCTTTAAGAAAAGGGCTGGTTATTACGCAATTTGCCATTTCACAACTACTGATTATCGGCACTATTGTCATCGCAAATCAAATGCGTTATACCAGGCAGGGCAACCTGGGTTTTGAAAAAGACGCGATCGTCATGCTTCCGGTACCGGACAACCATCCTGCCACCCTGAGTACCTTGCGTTCGCAACTGGCACAAACAGCAGGTGTTGAAAAAATTACTTTATGCGGAGATGCTCCTGCAGCTGAAAATACACCAAGTACAGGCGTAAGATTTGCCAACAGGTCAGAAGTAGAAAATTTTGCTATCTACTTTAAAGCAGGAGACGACCAGTACCTGTCCACCTTTGGATTGCAACTGCTTACGGGACGGAATCTTTTTCCCTCAGATACTGTGCGCGAGTTCCTCTTTAATGAATCAGCTGTAAGAAAACTGGGGATAAACTCCAATCAGGACATTATCGGTCAAACAGCTGTCATTAATGGAAAAACCGGCACCATCGTTGGCGTAGTGAAAGACTTCCATACACAATCCTTCCATGGAGGTATAGATCCTGTTTATATTTCAACATCTGATCACCACTATCATAACTGCGCCCTGAAAATAAATGTGGCCAACCTGCGTACGATTATGCCGTCGCTGGAAAAGACCTGGAAGGGTGTTTATCCTAACTTCGTATATAAATACACTTTTCTGGATGACCGGATTGCGCAATTTTACAAATCAGATGATACATTCTTCAAGCTGATCCAGGTATTCACCATTATTTCAATCATTATTGGCTGCTTCGGTTTATATAGCCTGATTTCCTTTATGACGGCACGTAAAACGAAGGAAATAGGAATTAGAAAAGCGTTGGGAGCAAGTGTGGAGAATATTGTGTGGTTGTTTGGAAGAGAGTTTGTTTATATGCTGCTGATTGCCTTCCTGATTGCAGCGCCACTGGCGTGGGGAGTAATGACCAGATGGCTGGATACTTTTGCTTACCGCATAGGTCTTGGCGTTGGTGTTTTTATACTGGCTATTGGAATTTCGCTGCTGATAGTAGTGTTCACAATCGGATATAAATCCATCAGGGCGGCCCTGACCGACCCCGTAAAATCGTTAAGGTCTGAGTAATCAGACCTTAACGGGTAATTTATTCATTTGTAGTTCCAGTGCAGCTTTTACTTCACTGACAGTTATATTTTTCATACAATAGGTATTGTAGGGGCATCCGGATGATGACAGCACATCGATACAAGGCGAACAGGAAACTCCTTTAAAAATATTCACATTCGTCCGGTGCCCCCATATTACAGGCGTAGATGGCCCGAAAACTACTACTCCGGGTGTTCCCACGGCATTACAGGCATGGGCAAACGAAGAATCTACCCCTACAAAACTTTTTGCATATTTTATCAGGGCAATAGATTCTCTTATGGATGCTTTACCACGAAAGTCCACGGTTCCACGGATCGGTTGCTCCGACAACAACCCGAGCTGAATAAAAGTACATTCAGGCATGGTATCAACCAGTTGTTCCCAGTTTTCCTGCGTCCAGTGTTTATTCCCGGAACAGGCGGCAATGGCATGAATAATCACCGGATTATGGTAGGCAGACATGACCTCAGATCCGTATTTTTCTTCCGCCGGCGTTAAAAAGACCTGCAGCGTTTCATCCTGTATTTCAATCCCCATCATATCTGCTATAATCCTGGATGCATGTGTTTCGTAGGACTTACTGGGTGCACATCTTCCATACTCGTTGTTAAAATACTTTTTACGGGCATAAGCAGGATTTAAAAAATAGCGTGCCGTTTGTACCGGCTGTTTCCAGAATGATGCTGCCGCCAGCCGGTCAATATGAGGGTTATACCTGTATATTGACAGATGTTTTTTATTGACACAGTAAACTTTGATGATACAGGCAGGATCCCGCTCCTTTAAGGCTTTAAAAACAGGCGTAGTCAGTAATGCATCCCCAATTCCGCCAAAGGAAATGATCCGGTATGTTTTTCTCATTTTCGTTGGAGTTAATTAGCAACCAGGCTTTCGAGTTCATCGAGGGCAAATTGATATACCGCTCTTTCTTTGTACAGGAAATCCAATAATTGTTCATCCCGCTCGTAATACCCTTTTCCCATTTCAGCAGCCACCAGCTGCTGAAAGAGAAGCAACTTTTCTTTATATTCCATTTTTTTCTCCCTGACGGCGCTTTCAAGACCTATATACATACATTGGTAATTTGAATATTGTATTTCTATTTTACACTGGCAAGCTCCGTCTCCGGCGTATGAAGGTTAACCTGTTTACTTAACAACGGCTGGCTCCAGGCGTCACTATAAATGGTATTGAGGTATTTCCAGCCACAATCAGGGAATACGGCGAGTACATTCAGCATACGATCTGTTTTTTTACCACTGAAGTATTTTTTTATTGCTGCATAAACGGCGCCGGAAGAGCCTCCCACAAAAAGTGAGTCATTCCTTAACAGTTCATGACAGGCACGGATAGCCGCCGCTTCTTCCACCATCACCACCTCGTCTATTTTTGCTCTTTGCAGTATCCCGGGCACAATGCTGGACCCGATACCTGATATATGCCTTTTATGAGGTGGGTTGCCGAAAATCACTGATCCATAAATATCTACGGCTACTACAACAACGTCAGGGAATTTTTCCTTTACCCTGGCAGATATTCCGGCGATGGTACCCCCGGAACTTACGCCCAGAAATATGTAATCAAGATGTTCGTTTTCATCACATATTTCCTGTCCGGCGGAATAATAATATGCATCCGCATTCAATGGATTTTCATATTGATTCACCCAATACATGTTATGTGCCCTGCTCATCATCTCTTTCACTTTTTTGATTCGGGTAATCAAATAACCTCCATTTTCATCAGGCTCCGTTACCTTAATAATCTCCGCACCGTATAATTTAATCAGCATTTCATTAGCCGGAGAAATATTGGGATCTGCCACACAAATAAATCTCAGTTTATCCCTTTGACAATAGGCGGCCAGCGCTACGCCAAAGTTGCCGGAAGAAGATTCGATAATGATAGTGTCCTTATTAGCTTGACCTGTCTCGAACAATTTTTGTAACAGGTATCTGGCAGCCCTGTCTTTCACACTACCGGTGGGATTACTGGATTCCAGTTTGGCACGGAGGTTAATTTTCTCATTATCTTGTATAGACACGTTCACAGTAGGAGTATTTCCAACCAGGTCAAGAAATTCCAATGGATTCATATACTTATTGTTTAAATAGTGATGGTAATGAGGGTTACATTTCATATAATAATCTCGTTGCGTAACAGCAGTTCTTCCTGCTTACCGTAACTCAGTTTGATGATCAGATCGGCATCTGAAAAATAATATTCGTCGTGACTAATAACAATGACCAGCTTTCCTTTTCTCTTCATGTCGGGAATCAGTTCCTTGTAGAAAAAGCGCCTGTACTCCGGGTCCTGGTCCGATGCCCATTCATCAAACAGATAAATAGGCCGGTCCTCCAGAAAACATTGGAAGAGCGTAAGCCTTTTCCTTTGTCCCTGCGAAAGATTGGTTGTTGTGTAATTACCGTTTTTTATATCCACTTTATCTGTTAACCGAAGCACTTCCAGGAAGGAATTAATTTCTTCCTCATCCTTCGTCCCTTCCATGGCATACAATTTCTTAAAGAGATAAAAAGGATTAAATACCACGGAATAATACTCACCAAGATGACCGGCACTCACTTCTTTACCATCTATTTCTATTTTTCCCTCCGAAGGGCTATACAGGCCAGTCAGCAACTTGATCAGGGTGCTTTTACCACTCCCGTTAGAACCCGTGATAAAAAGTGCTTCTCCCCCGTTCAGCCTGAATTCGACGGGTCCGACCTCAAACCCCTTGTTACCATCTTCCGGCGAATACTGATACCGCAGGCCTGTCACCTGTAAATGTTCTACATTGCCGGTTCTATCAGTAATCACCGGCCCCTCCCTTAGCTGAACAGTATCCGGCAGGTCTTTCATAAAAGCCTGTATCCTTCTCCAGGCAACCTTGATCCGCATTACATCCGGAATGGCGCCCAGAATGGTATTAATCGGTCCGATGAGATACAACATCACCACAATGTAGTTAAGCACTACCGCTGATGTCAGTGAAGAAAAAATGCTGGGGAAGACAAATACCACTAATGCCAGCGTCAAAATCAACATGCTTTCTCCCGCCAACAGGGCGCCGACAAAACCAACCTGCGCAGCAACAGATTTATTGCGAAAATCCATATTCACATCTTCAATATCTTTCTTATAGCTCAACCTTGTATGCACGTGGATACTCAATTCCTTAAAACCATCTATCATACCATTCAGCAAATCAAGATATCTCGTAAAAGTATCTCTCACCAGTTCAAAAAGCTTATTGCTCTGTTTTCCCACTTTATAATAGATCAACGAAATGGCGACGATAACCAGCGTGGTAGCTATTGCCACCTTAAACGAAATCATCATCAGATAACTGAAAATTGCAATAGTGGTAATGAAGTTAGTGATCAGGTTCACAATAGTATTGGCAGCATATCCAATACGATCGGTGTCATTATTTAACGTGGTATAGATACTTCCCCGGTTTAACTTTTCAAAATCCTGGTAAGCGGCGGAAAATATCTTATTCAACAAACGGCTGCGAATATCATAAATCAGGTCTACGGCTAATTTTATTAATTGTGTTTGTACTACTTTTCTACAGTAGATATAAGCAAAAAAAGCGAGCAGGAAATAAAAGATGGTAATACTGTATTCCCGTTGATTTGTATAGGCATCAATTTTTGTAACGGAAGAAGTTATCAGGATAATAACGGCTGCATTACCAATACCGGAAATCAGGCTCAATACGACCACTTTGGGGCTTACGTCCAGGTATTTGTTGTCATCAGGAAAAACCCGGTTAACAACAGCTGCGAAAAAACTGACTACGATAGCGCCAACCAGTAACCACACCATATATAAAAAACTAACCGGCGCCCATACCATGGCAGTATCCCATGAAAATTTCACCAGTGCTTCCGGCAACAGGTATATCCCGAATAAAAACAACCCCAATATCAGTATGATAACGAACAACTGTAGCATATACATGCCGGTAAAACCAGTAAACCTTGAAGTACCCTTCCAGATGGAATAGGCTTTTACACACAGGTAAGCCACCACACACAAGGAGAAGAGCAATAAAGCCGCAGCTAACACCGAAAAACTCTGGTCATAATCGCTGATCACCGGATCTTTAGGAATCTCTTTCCCTGCAAGAATATTCAGCACATGGTCACTGATCACCGTGGTATAATCGCTATTGGAATTCGCCATTACCGCCACGCCTATTTGTTTTTCAGGAATAAATCTGATATCGGAGAAATAGTTTGGGTTCCGACCGCTATGTGCAATGGTACCTTCGCCGGTTAAAAAAATCTTCCAGCCGGCAGCGTATGAAGACAATGAACCCCTGTCCGGCGACACGGTAATATCCCTGAGGTGGGATACCCTTACCAGCGTATCCAGTATCGTCCCCGTTTTCAGCATACCCAACTGAAACTTCAGCCAACGTTCCATATCATTCGCATTGGTAACCAGGTATCCTGCCGCATTATTGGCCCTGTATACCGGAGCCTGATACCATCTGGCCTTATAGAAACCGATCTTATATCCCTGCGCCATATCCGGGATGGCGCCACTGCTATACCCCATTCTGGTAGCCAGCATACCCAGCGGCTGCAGCACCTCAGTGGTAATATAGGTTTCAAATGACATCCCCGATACTTTTTCAATGATCAACCCGATAATATCGTAGTTGGGAGAGGCATACTCGTATTTTGTGCCTGGTATATTATTCAATGCTACGCCCGTCAGCCCTCTTACCATCTTCTCCAACGCATCCGGTTCATTTCCCGCAGGAATCCTGGAAATGGTTTCCTGGGGAATTCCACTGGTATGATGCAGGAGCTGCCCAACAGTGATAACCGCTGCTTTTCCCTTGTAAGTCGCCTCAAACCATGGAAGGTAGTCTTTAACCGGACGATCAGCCTTAACTAACCCTGCATGTTCAAGCTTCAGGAATGCCAGGGCTGTAAAAGCTTTTGTACAGGAACCAATTTCAAAATGAGTAACCGCACTTACAGCCGTCTTTTGTTGGAGGTTTGCATAACCAAAAGCAGTGACATAGGTATTTTCGTGGTCAACCACAACGAGACTTAATCCGGGTATTTCTCCCTTTTTCATTAATCGCAAAACTTCTGCGTGAATGGTATCTTTCCTGTCCCGAGCAGGATTACTATTGGCATAAGTATTACTAAGCCCATTTCCTGTTATAATGATCGCCATTAAGACAAATTGCAGGATCAGTCTCCATTTACTTAAGCCAGGGTAAAATTCAGATAAATGCGCCATTAGTCAGTATAATTAATGTGCCCGAAAAGGGTTTATGATATGTAATTCAGTATACAGGTTGTCAGGTCGGCCAGGTGCTCCTCGTTAAGCACAGTATTGTGGGTGCCGTGGATAAAGGCATGTACAAAATCTCCGGTGGTAAAGTCATTCCATATCTGCATTTCACCGGCTTCTCTTTTCGCTTCCAATGCAATCACCCTGGATGTGATCATTCCTCCAGTTATGTAGGCGTTTAATAGGTGATGATGATGCATAATCAACCTTAGTATCCTTTCACGGTGCGCGGAGGTGACGTATTTTTCCAGGAACATCCGCTCTTCCTCTCTGGCGATGGCTACTTTATCTGTAAGACCTTCATCGCCCGCCTCTCTTTCGGATTGTGGTGTTCCATCTATTAACACCAATGTTACTTCGTGTCCTGCCGCTTCTATTATTTTGGCCATCTCAAAAGCGATCATAGTACCAAATGAATACCCGGTCAGGTAAAACTTACCCGCGCGCTGCACAGTAAATACCTCTTCAGTGAGTCTTGCTGCTATCGCTTCCATACTTTCTCCCAACTGTTCTTCCGCTTCAAGACCACTGTATTGCATACCATAACTATTGAAATGTTCAGCCAGTGATAATGCCAGATTTCGGTACATGATAGATAAGCCAAGCACCGGAGGAATAAAAAACATATTAGGCAGCTCCTTTTCGTTATTGCAAAGCTGTATCATGCGCTGGCCGGTTCCCGTATCCTTTTCTATCAAAAGAGCTACTGCCGCTACAGTGGGAGCATTGAAGAAGTCTATCAGTCTTATTTTCTCTATATTAAATTGCTTTTGAATGGCCAATACGAGCCTAACTGCTGACAGGGAATTACCGCTCAGTTCAAAAAAATTATCGTGAATACCAACTTTCTCTATATTCAAGACCTGCTTAAACAGGAAACACAGTGTTTCTTCCGTTTCATTGGCAGGTGCAACAAACGACGAATTCACCAACAGGGAATCATCCGGTTCCGGCAAGGCCCTTTTGTTCACCTTTCCATTTGAGGTGAGCGGAAGTGTTTCCATTTTCATCAGTATGGAAGGCACCATATAATCCGGCAAACGGGTTTTAAGATATGCCTGGATGACCGTCATTTCCAATCCATCTACTGGAACTACATAGGCGACCAACTGTTTACCACCACTACCATCTTCCCGTGCCAGTATCACCGACTGGTGTACCAGCCCGCTACCGGATAACACACTTTCAATTTCTCCCAATTCTATTCGATAACCACGGATCTTTACCTGGTCATCCATACGGCCCTGGTATTCC
>Ga0182005_1000246_pt1 | contig 34511 bp, 51 predicted proteins | sample Sormic07211103_1_FD_123021 | JGI IMG/M metagenome (GOLD analysis project Ga0182005, IMG submission 123021) | Rhizosphere microbial communities from Sorghum bicolor, Mead, Nebraska, USA - 072115-103_1 MetaG | ecosystem: Host-associated > Plants > Roots > Rhizosphere | place: USA: Nebraska...
CCCCGTTACGTGTAACGTGCCGTCGATCTTGACCGCGCCTTTCAAGGTGATTTGTCCGCTGGTCACGTTTACGGCGTTATCCGTAACGACCGCCGTACTGCTGCCGACCTTGATCGTCACCGTCCCGCTGGGCAAGGTGATGGTGTAGCTCTTGGCCGTCCAGTCGTAGACCAGCGAGCCACCATCATCAAAACGCCACACCTCGACATGGTCGCGGTTATCCGGCGGCGCGCCGGCATTGCCGTACAGCCCAGGAATAAACGTACCTTGCGACACATCACCGCTGGCACTGACTAGCGTGCCCTGCTCGCCCATGCTGGGCGCGCGCCAGTGCCGGGCCTTGCCGGCGGCAATGCTGTGCCAGCGCACCCAGGCGCTTGTCCAATCGCCATCCGATACGCGGCACACCGGCGGCGAGGCGGTCAGGTCCACCGCCACCACATAACAATCCTTGACCACGCCGGCCAACATGCGGTCATGCTGGGCGCTGGCGTAGCCGCTCATGTGCGCTTGTCCAGATCGAAGTCTTCAGCCGGGACAAACTCGTCTTTGACGTCGTCGTTAAAGCCAAACAGCAACGCGCCCGGCGCCTCGTCCGGCCATGGCCATTCAAGCTCCCCGACCTCAAAGTTTTGCGTCCACTGCACCGACCACATGGCGAATTGCTCCAGCTCCAGGGTCGGGGCCTCCGGTTGCGCGTGAACGTTCTCAGCGGGCCCTGTGACAAACTCCAGGCCCCACCACTGATCCTTGAGGACCGTCGCCATTTGCGTCGCCAGAATCGACGCCTGAAGCGAGGCCTTGGGCCGCGTGGCGTCGATCAACACACAGGACTGAAAACGCCCGACCAGCGCGACCTTACCGGTGCCGCGATCGACGCCCGGGGTAATGTCAGTCAACCCGAACAACAGCGCCGGCACGCGCACTTTTGCATCCAGCTCAGGAAACGCCTCGACCTGCACCACCCGGGGCATCGCCGCGCGGAACGTGTCGGCAATGGCCTCATGAAATGTCGTCAGTTCGCTCATCGTTCGCACTCAGTACCAGATCCACCATGCCCGCACCATCAGGCCTTAGGCGGCTGACCATGTAAGGACCGCCGCCCAGCTCGGGCGGCAGCTCGACGGTTAGAAGATGGCCTTTCTTGACCCCCTGCACGTCGATCACGCGCACGGTCAGGGTCGGCTCCAACACCTCATCGGCATTGATCACGCTCCCCAGGCGCAGGCCCCGCCCCTGGCCGCCGCCGATTTCGGCGCCGACAAAGGGCGAGACAAAGGCGCCCGACACCGACCGGCCATCGGCCAGCGTGACCGGATCACCCAGGCGACTCACCAGCAAGGCGTCCATGCGATCGGCCACCGCCCGAAAGCGCCCGGGCTCCATTACTGCACCAACAGGGCTTCAGCGATGCCGCCCGACTCGTCAGACAGCAATTTGCCGAACGGCACCGAGTCCGGGGTATCAGCAGCGACCAGCGCACCGGCCAACACGCTGACCTTGGCGCCCTGCTTCAGACCAGGGGTGACGGGCACGTTCCAAGCGCCATTCGTGACGCCCACCAGCGGGGTGCCCTTGGGGCCACTGCCCAGCGGCATCACCACCAGTTGACCCAGCACACAGGGCTGACCCGCAACCGCGCCACCGGTAGGCGCCGCGAAATTCACCGTACTGCCATCACTCGAGTAATTCTTGGCCATGGCCAAAGTCTCCTAAACGCAGAAAAAACAAACCCCGCACAGAGGCGGGGCTTGAGGGGAACCGGCGGAATTAAGCGCCGTTGGATTTGTTCAGGCCGCGCGAGTCCAGAGGCGCCACACCGGCATCGATCCGCACCTTGGAAATAACGCCGTCATTGGTGAAGCCTTGTTGCTGCTCCAGATACGGCAACTCGACGCCGTCCAGATAAGCAACCTCGATCGTGTCGCTGCCCTTCTTGGCCGCCAGATACCAGGCGGTTGCCGAGGCATCATCCAGCCGCGGCTCGGCGATCACTTCGGCAAAGTTGCGAATCGGGTTGTCAATGCCGGCATTGCTGTCAGCACCTGGCACCGAGGCCGAGCGGATCAGTTGCTTGGCCTTGTCTTCCAGGGCAACCGGCACCAGTACAAAGCCTGGGCGAATGTTCAGGGTGCGCGCCTTGCCGCCTTCGACCTGGTTCTTTTGCAACGCCATCGCGGTCTTGGCTTTGCTCAGCGCGTCGATCGACATGGTCGAACCGGCACCGGTGAACAGGTTTTTACGCGACGCGTCAAACAGCGCCTTGGCGTCGCTCAGCTTCGGGTTGTTGATCAAGGTGTCATAGACCAGATCGCCGATGGTTCCGCGCGCCGCCTCACCCATGCGCCGTGGCACGGTGGTCAACTGATCGAGGTCATCGTTAAGAATGGCCTGACGGGTGATCGAGAACAATTCACCGTAGGTGGCCAGGCGAATAGTTTCGCCACGGTCGCCGGTGGTGATGTACTTGTATTCCGCCCCTGGGCGCACTTCACGCAGGCTCGGAAACTCGCCCATGCCAACCCGCTTGGCGGTCTTGAAGTCGCTCAAACGGCCGGTCTTGGTCCACAGGTGGAAGGTTTCCGCTGCTTCCTCCCAGCCCAACAGCACCGACTTGGCGGCGATGTCGACCAGAATATTGCCAAAGTCGCTGGAGTCGTGAGTAAACGCCATGCCGACCATCTGCATCGGCGCCATGCTCGCCACCAGAATGCCGCGATCATGCAGCGAGGCACGGGCCAGCTCGCGCAGGCTCATGTGGTTATAGGCGTTGTCCGTCTGGGCTTCGGCTTGACCGACACGACTCGACAGCGACGCACGCACCGAGTCGCCAACCAGATTGCCGTTGGAGATATGGCCGTGGACGATTTGCGAACCGGTCGGGGTGGTGTTGGTGCCCAGGGCCGCCAGCAGCTTGGCGTTCGCCGTCTCGATCGTGCAATTCACGTCATTGAGGCAAGCGTTCATCAGCTCCGCGTGAGGCGCAGCAAAGGGCGCACTGAAAGCGGCGGTAATTGCTGTTCGGCGCGCCCCCTCATCGGCCAGTGCCTGGGCGCGGATTTGATCAGCGTTCAGAGCATTAGGCGCGGGAGCCGGAGCGGGGGCAGGCGCTGGAGCCGGTGCTGGATTTGGGACGGAGCCGCGCGGGCTCAACAGTTGTTTAAAAGCTTCTGGCATGTTGGTGAACTCCTGCATGCGTTGCGATTTGATGTGAGCAAAGGCCTTTAGCGGCTCAAGGATTTTGTCTGCGAAACCGGCCTCGACCGCTTCGCTGCCGAACATCCACGTTTCAGCGTCAAGCAAGGCGTGGATTTCCTCAGCGGTTCGGCCGGTTTTGGCGACATACGCCTGGACCAGCGAAACCTCGACCTGATCGAGTAATTCGGCGTAACGCCGCATGTCCTCGGCATCACCGCCCTGAATCCCCCAGGGCTTGTGAATCATGATTGCGGCGTTTTCGGGGATGTTGATCGTATTGGCCGACATCAGAATCACGCTGCCCATGGACGCCGCGAGCGCCCCCACCGTCCCGTCAATGCGGGCCGGGTGATGCTTGAGCATGTTGTAAATGGCAATCCCGTCGAACACTTCGCCGCCCGGGGAATTCACGTACAGATTGATTTGTGACACGTCACCGAGCGCTTTCAGATCCTTGGCGAACTGCTTGGCGGTGATACCCCAGGCGCCAATTTCCCCCTCGATACGCAGCTCGGCGATGCTCGCCGACAGGGCGCGCATGCTGTACCAGCTTTCGCCGACCTCATTCGTCGACGTGATCGACGCCCTTGGCCGCATCAGCGGCTTGTCTTTTCTTTTGCTCATCGGTCTGATTTTTCCCGTAGAACTGGTGATAGGCGTCGGAGCTGAAAACCAGCCCTTTGTCCCGGTTGGTTTTAATCTCCGCTTCACGCGAGCGCTTCAGCTCTTGCGGGTTGCGCTGCCGCGCCCGGGCCACTTCGGCCTCATCGGAGAAACCCGCCTTAACCAAAATGTCCCAGGCGTTGGCCTCATGAACCGGGTTGATCCAAGGCATCACCGGCCCCTGATAAATCGCCCCGTAAATGGTGCGCGGATCGACATCAGGCGGAACCTTGATCACACCGCTGAGGATCGCCAGGCGCAGCCAGTCGCGGTAAACGCGCCGACACCAGTAGTCGATAAAGTCGTGCTGCAATTGGTCGTAACCCAACTGCGCCTCGACCAGCTCCTGACGTTGCGACGAATAACTACCGTCGTAACTGCGCGACAAACTGGAGTAGCCCACTCGCGTGCCTGAGGCGACCGCCTTCAATTGGCCGTTTCTGAAGCCTTCAAGGAAAGGGTTCGGCCGATCGCTCTTGATCATGCCGACCTCTTCACCCGGCAACAGGGTGTCGATCACCATCCCCGGCGCCATCTGGAACGTGCGCTGTGAGGTTTCCTTGGGTGCCACGTAGTCGTCAGGCGAGCCCTTTTTGATATACATGGCCAGCGCCGCACTGATCCGCGCCGCGACCCGCTCGCTTTCCTCGTAATCTTTGATGTCCGCCAGGCGGGTGATCACCGCATGCAGTAGCGGCTGCCCCCTGTTCTGCCCGATCCGCTTGCGATAGGCGACGTGGATCATCTGTTCGACCGGTACGCGTTTGGTGTCCTGTGACAGGCTGTAACCCAACGCATCGCCGGGGTGTTTCTTCAGCAGGTGATACGCACGCACGCGGCGCCAGGCGTTGCGCTCGATGCCCTGGACAATGCCCTGGGCTTCGTCGTGTTTCCCCCAGGGCAGAAAGTCCGGCTCTAGCAGCTCCAGCGAATACGGCACCGCATGCGAGTGCTGATAACCAGCGACATTGCCCATCAGCTCCTGAGCCAGCGCCTCACCGTCGCGCAGCCAGGTACGACACACCAGGCGTTCCATTTGCGGCCGCGACAGCTCGCCGGACGTTTCCGGCGCCAGGGACCACTCAGACCACTGCGCCTTGATGGCGGCGGCAAATTCCAGATGCACCGCGCCAGCGTAATCCAACGGAATCGGCTCGACGGATATACCCGGGCCGCCCACCACCCGCTCTTCCAGCCGGTCAAACAGACCGGTGACGATGTCGTGGTTTTCGTCCAGGGCACGGCATTGGTCGCGCATGGACTTGGCGGTGTTTTGCAGCGCACCGTTCGCGCTGCGCGTTTCGCGCTTGGCTTTGTGTGTGCGAGTAACGTCGGCCGCTTCGAATGCCTGGATCACATGCCGCGCTTTCAGGCGCTCGGCGACCATGTGCGGAAACAACGGGGCCAGCGCCCTATCCAGCAGGTTCACTAGAACACCGCCAGGGAATGACCCGGGCGCCCCGTCACAGCCGATTGCTGGGCCGCCACGCGGCGCTCCCAAAACAGCCGACCCTTCTGGATGTCGGCCAGATCCGACATCACCATTTTGCGGCCCTGGAACATCGTTTCTTTGCCATCAAGGACGGCAATCTCGGCCGCCATATAGCGGTCGACCATGTCCTGGGCGGTGGGTGCTACAGCCATGCGCCTTGTCCTGTATTGAGCCACGCGCCGGCCTCGTCAGGCGACGATGCAGGTGGTGGGGGTGGTAGTTCAGCCGTTACGGGTAACGGCGCCGGTTCAACGGGTTCCGGCTCGGCGACAGGCTCCGGCCGCTCTTCAACGGGCGGCACATGCCAGACACCGCTCGGCAGTTGCTGCGCGAGTAGGTCCAGATCCAGACCGAATTTCTCTTGGCTGATACGCAGGGCCGCCAGGGCGTACACAAAGCAGTCGAGCGCCTCGTTGCGCTTCTTGCTGGCATCCCAACGCAGCACCCGCCGCCCCTTCGCTAGCACCCATTTTTTGGTTTCACTAGTGAGCTGCTTAAGCTCGTCGTCGTCGCAAATGGAGTCGTCGGCCGGGAAGTGAATCAGGCCCGGCACCGGACGATTGCCGTCCGGCTGGATTTTGAGGCGGTTGTAAATGACTTCCTTGGCGTTGTCGGTGCCGACTTCGGTCAAATAGGTTTTGGATTTCTTTTCTTTCTTGCGCGGGAAGCTGGCAATTGGCTTGCCGTAGGTGCTGGCCCCGAAGATCGGGATCACCCAATGCAAACCATGCTTGCGACTCTGAGCCCTCACCGTCTCCGAATGGTGGCCGCCGGAGTCCCAGCACCAACGCATCACACCCATTTTTGTACCGTCGACGCGGGTGAACTGCCTGTGCAGTTCCAACCCAACTTGACGCAACAACTCTGCACTGTCGGGATCACCCGTCAGAACTCGGCGGTAGACCAGCCAGGCCTCTTCGTTAGCGCCAAAGCCCCACACCCGCAATTCGTAACGGTCGTCTTGGGTGTCGATACCGCCCATCAGCACGACGCAACGCGCTGGCACCTGGGCCGCGAACACCTCGCGGCGATCGCGCAACTGTTCCCAGTCGACCTTCTCGGTCAGGTCTTCTTCCCAAGGCTCGCCCAGCGTCGTGTTGACGAAGGTTTTCAGCTTGCCCCGGTCCTTACCGGCCTTGACCCGCTCGTCGGCAATCTTCACCCAGGTGGTGAAGGTCGAATAAATGGTCCAGATATGGAACGTCAGACGGCGCGGCGTGCGAATTGGCGCGTCATCAGCGCCGAACCACTCCATGCTGTCGCGCGTCCAAACACCGGTTTTCTCGCAGATGTAGCGGCCCGAGGGTCCCGCCTCGATCATCTCGTGATGTTCGAAGGTGCAACCGTGGCCGGACTCGCACAGATACCAGGCCTTGTCGACTTCGCCGAGCGCATCCTTGGACCACTTGAGGCCAAACGGCTCATCCGGCCCGCCCCACTTCAGCGTTTGTTCGGTGCGGCAGTGCGGACAGCGAATATGGAAGCGCAACAGGTAAGCCGATTCCTCGGCCGCCCGGGTGATTTGACAGCTACCCGACAGCTTTGGGGTAGAGCCGCGAATCGACTTCGGAAAGGTCGCGCCCTCCAGGCGCTTGTCGCCCAGGAAGGTCGGCGAGCCCTCGTTGTTGATGTCCGCGTCGAAGCTCGACAGCTCGTCATAACCGACCTCGTCCGGGCTCTTTTCCCGATAGTTGCCCGCCGCCTTGCCGCCCAACCACCAAAGCACCTTGCGGTTTTCGAAGGTCTTTTGATCCTCGGTGTTGTCCTTGTGCTTTTTCCCGAACCAGGGCGCCATGGCCTTGATCACCGGCACGTCGCGAATCATCGGGTCGACGTGTTTTTTCATGATGCCCTTGGCGTCGTCGTCCGTTGGGCTCCACATGCAAATGCTGCGCTTCTTGTGCTTGAGCTTGTAGGCGATGTTCGCCATCAGCATCTTGGTGTAACCGATGCGCGCCGATTTCGGCAGGTTCAGCTCATGTATCAGGTCGTTGCCCATGGCGTTGAGCAACGCCACTTGGAAAAACTCAGTTGTCCATTTGCCTTCGCCGTAGGACGACTCGGACGACATGTAGAAATATTCGTCGGCCCACTCCACAGCGGTCATGGGCGGATCGACTTCAAGGTTCTTCAACCCGCGCCGGACCGCCTCAACCAGACTCTTGATCCAGGGTGGCGAGGTACTCATCCAAAAGCTCCGGTATGCGATCAGCCAACCCGGCAGCCGCGTTACGCGTAACGGCAATTTCCGTTTCGACGGCCTCCAAGTGGCGCACGCCGATATCGGGGTGTTTGCGCTTCACGTTTTTGTGAACGGTGTTGAGGGTTGAGGCCAGTTGTGCGGACAGGCTGGCCAACGCAAAAACCATGAATCCGACCGGCACCAACTCCTTTTCCCCGACCTTGTTTTTGCGTGCCTGGGCGTCGGCCTGCTCTTTGGTCAGGCGCAGACGCTCGCAATCGATCTTGTAACCAATGAGCGGATCGACCTCGTCGACGCCAGGTTGCTGCTTTCCGGTTTGGTGCTGAAGGCGGTTATTGACCACCGACCGAACGTCGTAGAACGACTCGCGGCCGATCTTCGCGACGGCCGGGACGTCCCATTTATCAAAGGCCTGCACCGAAATTCCGAGGCTGTCGGCCATGTTCTTCTTGTTCAGCCAGCCCGGCTGTCGCGTGATCGTGGTGATCTTCGAAGACATAACAACAACCAACCTCTAGAAAAGGGTCATACGTAGCGAATGAGCGGGGCCCGTATTACCCCCTATGGGGAGGGGGCCAGAGGGACCCGTGACCTTTTGACCAAAGCCCCATCCGTCAAGCGAAAAGCGCCCGAAAAGGTGCCTTTTTTCGATCTTTTCGACATCGGGGCGACCTCCAGGGGTCAGGGCTTGGCCGTGGCCAGGGCATAGGCGAAAGCATCGGCGAACTCATCCGGGTAGTTGGCCTTGACGATGTTCTGCGCGATCTTGTGGAACGGGAAAATGGTGCGGTAGGCCGGCGCGCCGTCACTGAAGACAAACACCGGGCGCACCGCGTCGCCATGGGCCATGGCCTTGCGCTCCCATATGCCTTGCGCGCCATCGACCGCACCACTGAAGAAGCGTTGAGCGTTGCCCTTGCGCTTGCTGCGCTTGCTGTTAGAGGCGTTGGCCTGATAACCGCCGCGCTGCTCGGCAGCACCCAAGCCCGAAAGGATCTTGAGCATGGTGCCGCGCGAAACGTTGCCGTATTGGTTCAACAGCGAGGCGTTGGGCAGCGCATACTGGCTCGACTTCATCAGCCCGCGAGCGATCAGGGCCAACTCAAAGCGCTTGTGCGGCCGCAGCCCACCGACAACGGTTTGCTGTAGGTAGGTGTCCGCCGGCACGCCGGACGTCCACGCATCCTTGAACCAGACCACGGCAGGCTTGCCCTTGGTCGCCGCCCTGACAAACAGGCTATTGAGCGTGGTCGGGGTCGGCCGATCAAGCCGATCCTTCATCACCGTGATGGTGCCCTTCTTGACCCGCTGGGCCAGCCGGGTCGCGGTCAGTTGCAACACAAACGGCAGGTGCTTTTTTTCCAGCTCCTGCATGCCCGCCGTGATCGGCGCCGCATCTAACGACAGATCGAGCTTGAACATGTCGCCCCCTTGAATTTGTGCCGGTTACGTGTCCGGCGTCCGTGCTGTAGGACCGCACTACATGGCGCATAGGGCCGCTTTCGGGGCCAGCAGCTACTGGCGCGCTCCGGGCTCGATATTCTCTCGTCGGGCCTAGCGATCCCTGGCCGTCGTAACGGCTTTCTGTCGAGGGGATTCATCGTCTCTGTACGGCCGAGAAGGCCCTGGGCTTACTTCATGGCACTCACCCTCCGTGACACGTCACAATCGAGCACTAACCAACGAACAGAAGCTGATCGCGAGCCATCAGCACCGCGTTTACAGCCAGCGCACCAAACAGCAGCCAGTCGAGCACACGCCAGTGCGATCGAATGCTGGTCACGCACACCTCACCCGGCGTCAGATCGGCATACAGCGCAGACGTTGAACCTTCGTCACGCATGACCGCGATCGGATCAGGAAAACAACCCACTTCGGTATGGTTGTTGTCGCCGTATAACGTCACCACATCACCATCGGCCACCATGCGAACGGCGGTAACGCTGTGAAGGCCGCCGCGCTTATCCACGACACGAAAGATCACCGGAACCGCTTGTTTAGATTCGCTCACTGGAACACCTCGTTATGCGTAACGGCCGGAGCCTGACAGGCTTCCGACTCTCGACAATCCACATGCCCCGCGAAGGCGTAAGCCAGCAGGACAACCACAATGCTCAGCCACGGCCGGGGCATCATTGGCCCGGCTCCGACTTCGGCAATTTGGTATCGGCGTAGCGATCGGCCAACTTGCCGACCTTCTTCACACCCAGGAAGCCGACCCAAATGCCAATCGGCTGGGCCAAGGCCTCAGGCAAGCCGAAGAACGAAAGAAGCCAGATCAGGCTCAGCGACAGCAGAACGCACATCGGGCCTTCAATAAGGGCGTCTTTCAGCGTGCCCCCGGCGTAAAAAATCCGCAGGGCCGCCATCACCAGCGAGAGAACCCCCGCCCAGACGGTCGAGGAATGCTGACTCAACCACAAAGCCACAAAGGCCCAGGTGTCGGGTTTGTCCGGCATGTTCGGCATCTCGATTGCCTCCCGTGGGGTGGGAGAAAGGAATAAAAAAACCCCCGACCTGTGAGGGCCGGGGGCTGAATGGACTGTTTCGCGATGTGTATCGTGGCCGGAACAACACCACAATGACGCAAACGATAGGGGAAACTGCAAAAGGCGTCAATCGATTTGTGTAAAAAAACACTATTCGTGTAAAAGCGCGCCACTGTCAACCCTTCGCTTTTTAGCCCCACCTCACAGCCATAAAGCCCGCTCCAGTTGCGGTAATGCGCAGGGCAATTCACCCGCCCAAACCCCGCCGCAGCCCCGTGGCATGGGCTTTCTGCAGTGTGCGCAGATTTTGTTTTCGACAACTTCGCGCTGCTGCAGGATCAAATCATGGTCGCGGCGGATCAGCGTCAGCAGGTACTCGGTTGCGGTATACGGCTCACCCCCAAAGGCCCGGAATTCAAGCCCTTCAGCCAATTTCGCCGCGTCACCCGGCCCGATTCTGGCCCGCAACTCCACAACCCCGGCCGCGTCGTCGCGTTCGCGCTGCTCCCGCTTGCGCTGCGCCTCTGGACTTAGGTCCTCAGCGTGACGCGTCACAAGGCCGATTTCTTCAGCAACTTGAACAACGGCCTCGATCCGAGCCGCGACACGCTCGGCCTCTTCGTACTGCTCCAGGGCGCTCAGGGTCATGTTTAAAATCCTCTTGTATGATTAATTTGGTTATAGGGCTTCAGGCCAGCCAGCCCGAGGGGTCCAGGGCTTTCGGCTTTTCCGCCCGTCTTGCTCCTGTCTTGTCCTGCAACGCGTCAAACCCTTGGGCATCAAGCCAGGCGTGCCAGCGCTCCAGGGCGTTGCGCTTGACCGACTCGCCCAGGGCTTGGAAGTAGGTGCGCTCTAATTCGGACAGGGCATGGTTCAGCAGCAGCTTGCCCACCAACGAATCGACGCCGAGGTTTGCCCATATAGAAGGCGCGAGCTTGCGCAGGTCGTGACTGGTCCATTCGCCGGCGCCGTAGCGGGTGAAGACGGCAAAGGCCTGGCTACGCGACATCGGTCGGCCGGCATGGGTGCTTGAGGGGAACAGGTAGGCTCCGACATAGCCCCGGGCCTTTTGGCTGTCGCGATAGCGCTGGAAAAAGGCCACGGCTTGCGGGGTCAGCGGCAACAGGTGGTCGCGGTGGGATTTGGTGTCAGCGGCCGGAATGAACCACTCCCCCGCCTCCAGATGAATGTTTTTCCACTTGGCCAGGCGCGTCTCACTGATCCGCGTGGCATGGGTCAGCATCACCACCAGCAACGCCACGGCGGCCGGATCACTGGCAAAGGCCTCGGTCCAGTCGGCCAGCAGGTCGACCACGGCAACGTGCCGCAAGCGCGCGCCCTTGGGCTTGATCTTGGCTTTGGTGAAGTGCTTGAACGACACCCCAAGCAATGGGTTGACGGTGACTTTCTTCAGCACCAGGGCCGTGCCGAACACCACTTTCAACACGTCCAGCATCGACTTGATGTAGGCCAGGCTGTACTCGGCTTGCATGTGCCGGATCAGGTGGCCGTCGATGGTGTCGGCATTCAGCTTATTCAGGTGCAGATCACCCAGGGCCGGCAGCAACTGGCAGCGGATCGCCGACAGCGTCGACCCGCGCCGGCTCTTCGACAGGCCTCGATCGGTCACCAGGCGCTCGGCGTACCATTCCAGCACCTGGCCGACCCGCTCCCAGCCATCCACGGTGGCCGGTGCCGCCGGATCAGCCAGCAAACGCGCCTGCACCGCCGGCAGGCTGTCGAGCATCACCCGCGCCGGCACGTCGGGCCAGTTCGCGGCCTTCCTCCAGATGTCGCCCTTGTTATGCCGGACAACGTGCCAACTGCCCTTGCTCCGGTCGTGACGGTAACGAAAGCGCAGCGGGTGCCGGGGGTCGTTGAGTTCGGTAATGCTCGGATCGCTGGCATGTCGCTTAATCACGGCATCGGACAGGGTAACGCTCAGGGTGGTCATGGTGCGGGCCTCACAGCCACCCACGGCCAGGCCGGCGGGCGGCGTTGTCTTTCTTCAGGCAAAGCAAAGCCCTGACGCATGCGCGCCGGGATCGCCAGATCTAATGTGTTGCGGGGGTGAAACGCGCTATTGAAGCCGGCTCAACGTCTGCTGAAGCCGCTGGCCCAGCCAGCGCACCACCGGGACAGCCTTGCTGTTGCCCAGGGCCTTGTAACGCGGACCATCCGGGCACAACTCGGCGGGCTTGCCGCGCCAGGGAATCAGGGTGTAGTTGTCAGCGAATCCCTGACAGCGCTCCCACTCGACGGGAGTGGTTCGGCGCACCCCTTCTGACTCCAGCACATATGCCTCTCGGTCATCGAGAGAGCCACCCCCTTGCGCCGTGAGAGTAGGGTGAACGGGCTCCTGTGCAGGCCGTCCCGGCGGGCTATCCCGGCGCGTGCCTTCGCGCTCAAAAAGTACTTCGGCGGGATCGAATCCGTCTCTAGCACTCGCGATAACGAACACACGGCGGCGGCGTTGTGCCAGGCCGAAATATTGGGCGTCCAGGACCCGCCACGCGATTGCTCTCTGGGGTCCATACACACAACCAGCGTCCGGCCATTTCTTCCCTGAAGGCTGCAATTCGCAATCCTCCCCAGCCAGCGCGCCAAGAAAGCATCCGAAGGCGTTCCCCTTGTCGCTGAGGACACCCGGGACGTTTTCCCAGGTAAGCACACAGGCGGGCTTTCGCTGACCTGCTCGAACATAGTCAACTGCATCTGCAAGCTCCACGTATTTGATGGTTAGAGCACCACGCGGATCGGCCAGGCCTTCGCGCATGCCACCGACACTGAAGGCCTGGCACGGCGTCCCACCCACCAACAGGTCCGGCGCCGGGATCTTTCCAGCCAGCACCATGGCCGGGAGCCGCGTCATGTCGCCATGGTTCGGCGTGTCCGGGTAGTGATGGGCCAGCAGCGCCGAGGGGAAACGGTCGATTTCAGCGAACCACTCCGGCTCAAACCCCAGCGGATGCCAGGCCACCGTTGCCGCCTCGATGCCGCTGCACACGCTGCCATAGCTCAGCATGGGCAATTGCCCGTTTGCACCGCAAAACCGTCCACCAACAGCGCGAAGGCCTCAGCGAATACCTGCGAGGCATCCGGGGTAACCCTTGGCCATCCGGCCATGGCCTCGCCACCCGCTATGTACGCGGCCGCCTCCAGATCGCCCAGGACAGACGCGCCGGTATAGAAGTCGCTCGCGCGCGGGCCATAGAGGCGCCCCCCCAAGCCCACCAGCCAGCAGGCCGAAGCAAAGGCCGTCAACGGCTTAACGAACAGAAGGCAATGCGCGGACGGCGCTTCCCAGCCGCCGGCAAAATGGAAGCCGTGCAGATCCGCGCCCGGGCGCTGCCGCTCTAGATGCCCGGCCGACAACTGAGACGGCAACGCGCCACGGCCAGACTCGGCATGCACCGCAAACCCCAGCGCTTGACCAACCGCGTACAAGCTCGCCCCTTCAAAACCGGCAAAAAGTGGGTGCATGGTCATTTGATCCCCAACAACGCTTCAATGATTGCGCGCGCCTCAGCGAGGCGACCGCGATAGGTTCTCAGGCTCACGCCCAGGGCTTCTGCCTTTTCAAACTGGCCGATGCCGTCCTGTTCATAGCCAGCGATGTTTCGCCGCATAGCGACGGCCAACCAGTTCGCGCCGTACTCCAGGCGCAGCACGTCAGCGCGCAGCGGATCAACAACAAACATGCTCAACACAGCCGCCTCGATCATGCTTTCGAGGCCATCCACCGGGCCGCTGACCGGGCCTGAGCCGCCGAAAAAGATTTCACCCTTGTTGTCGATCAACTTGGCCAGCATGGACTTGCCACTGGAGCCGCCGCTATCGGGCCAGCTCCAGCGGGCCCACAGCTCCAGGGCGTGGTCCAGACGGTTATTGCTCTTGCGTCTTGCCATCCCCGCCCCCTTTAGCCGCCGGCTTCAGGCGTCAGCTTGTAGCCATTACGTTGCCCACTTTTGCAGGCCGGAAACTTGAGGCCACTGGCACAAACTGGAAGCCCGAACACGTACTCGGCACGCACACAGACGGCGCAGCCCAGCGCGCGCAGCTCTTGCGCCTCGACGATCTTGGCCGGATCGCCATAGGCGTATCGCGGCAGCGCTCGGCTACTCGGCTGCATTCGCCAATTCCCCGAGCGCGGCGCGCACGCTGCCACTGCGCGACAGATAAGCCAGACCTGCCTCCGACAACCCTTCCAGCGGCTCACGCACATGGGCAAAGCCGGCGTGACCATCCGTGACCATCAGATCGCCGAGACGAATGTGTACCGTGCCCGATGGGCGGCTGTAGAGGTGCCACACGAACCCACCGCGTCGACGGATTTCGTCCGCTTCCAGCTCACTCAGACAATGCGCAATTACCACGCCGTCGACCGGCGCAGGCCCGCCCTGGGCATCCGTCGGACCATCAAGGAAAGCCCGCAAAATATCCACTCGGCGCCGCGCGAAGTCCGCGCTCGGGGTTGCCTGGGCAAAAGCGGCCAGCCGCGCCTTGCCGGAAGTGACCAGGCGATCGGCAATTTCCAATCGCTCTTTGGGGTGACCACCGACCAGTGCAATCAATAACAAGGAATTCCCCTTGGGCTCACCATCAACGGTGGGCCGCCTCTAATTTGGTTTGGCGCACAGTCTTCAAAAAGGTATGCAGGCTGGCCGGGGAAAACCCCGCACCGTCCTTAATTGCCAGCTCTACGGCGGCATTCATTTCTTCAATCGTGACGTTCGTCGCACACCAGCGACGGAACAAAGATTGGTTGTAAGGGTCTTTCCCTTGGTCCTCGGACAGACCCAGCTCAGTGACAAACCACAGGCGCCACTCATTGGCGACCCGGGGCAACTGAAGTGGGGGCAGGAAGGCAGGAAAGTCCGCGAGCGTGATGCGTAACGGCGACCCGGGCTCCGCACCTTGCTCCATCACCAGGAAGCCGTCTGCGGCCAGATAGGACAGGAACAAGTTCAGCTCCAAAGGACCGACCTGCAGGGCGTCACGCCAGTCGCTGGCCGCCAGCTCGATCAGGCCGGCGCACCGCGAGGGACTGGCGGCAAATTGCTCCAGCAACTTGACCAGCCGGGCGAATCCGGGCGGGCCGAAACGCTGCTCAACCTTGAGCACGATCGGCAGCGCGGAAAAATCCGGCGGCAGGCTAAGCGACATTGCGACCACCGACCTCAATGGCCGAGCGCGCGAAAGGGATGTAGATGCCGTTCCAATCTACGGCACCTTTGGATTTGATGGTGATGTTCAGGGCCGCACCGAAGGACGGAACCCGGTCGCGGCGATACCACGCGTACACCGTGCGTGGTTTTTCACCCAAAAGGTCAGCCACCGAGCGGATAGCCGCCAAGCTGGCCTTTCTAGGCGGCTCGACGCCCGACACGCTTTCAATCCACGGATTCAGTTCCACGAAACGACGTCCTATTACACGATTAGTGTAAGTCTATTTCGAGCACCTCCCATTCTTCAAGCTTTTTTTCGACCCCTGTACACTTAATGTGTATATTTCTACGGGATAGATATAATATTCAATTAATTGCCAAGGCTATAAACCTCACGGCGCCCATTGAGAGATTGCGCATGTCCGAATTACAAGCGACCGTCGCCAAACGGATTAAGCAGTGTCGCACCAGCCACGGCTGGACCATGGACGAAACAGCCAAACGCTTGTCCGTCATTGCCGGTAAAGAAATGTCCCCGTCGCGTTATTCCAACTGGGAGTTGGGTTTGCGGATGCCAGGCCCCGAGCAAATGATTCACCTCGGCCAACTGTTTGGAAAGCCGGCAGCCTGGGTTCAGGGCTTCACCGATAACGACAGTTTGGGTGCGGTATCGGCCCAATACGTGACCGCCAACAGCCCGAACATTTCGACCAAATCCGGCTTTCTGAGCGTGACGCAGGCCACGGATGCTACGGCGTACAGCCTAGAATACCTGGCGGCGCGCGGACTCAATCGCAACAAACTGCTATCCATTCGGCAAATTGACAAAAGTATGCACGGCGTCGTCGAAGAAGGCGCCGAGGTATTACTCGACCTCGATCAGCAAGCCGTGCGCGGCGCCGACCTGTTTGGCATTGCCGTCGCCGGCCATATCTGGATTCGTTTTATACGGCCAGAAATGAATGGCACTTACACCATTACCGCCGCCGATAACTCGCAATACGCTGACCAAAACCTGTCGGCCGAACAATTCAAGGATATTGACGTTATAGGTCGTGTCGCCCGAATAGCCCACGATCGCTAACCATTTAGCCCTTAGCCAAGGGCTTTTTTATTGTCCAGATTTACACTTTACGTGTAACATTGCACGCAAATCAGGAAAGGCAGGTTCCCCATGCAGCAAGGTAGCGAAGTGTCCCACATCACCCCCAAACCCCCCGTCGAATCCTCGCGCGCCCTGGCCATCCAGAAGCAGCGCGTGGTTGCAATCAAGGAAGTGTCCTCACTCTTGAGCACCATGCAGTACATGGCGCTGTACTGCATCGACCAGAACCACGTCACCCTCGACCATATGGAAACCATGGCCGATACCCTGGGCATCCTGCAGCGACAGGTCGAAGCGTTGCACCTCGAACTCGCCAGCCACTAACCCCCTCTCTCGCAAGGAAGCGTTTCCCTCATGAGTGCCTGCATTCAGATCCACGGCGACGAAGTCATTGGCTACCCGGGCCAGAACCTGACCGACAATGAGTTGTTTGTGCTGGTCAAAACTGCCGAAGGCTTCCCGACCCCGGTCATCGCCCAAGAGCTGAACCTGGACGACACCAGCTTGCGCATGGTCGAACGCAATATCCTGAGCAAGCTGGGCGCCAAGAACAAAGCGCACATGATCACGCGCGGCTTTACCCTGGGCGTCCTCGCCCCCCAGGCACTGTGCCTGATGCTGTGTGCCATGGCGGTGCTGGAAATAGACACTGACTTCAACCGCCCGCGCTCCCAGCGCCGCAGCCGCACCCTTACCGAACATTCGCGCACTGTGCGCTGCTCCCCGGCCTCCGCCGGCGGCCCGCCTTCCCGGCAAATGCTCTACGTCTGATCCGCTTCGTTAATTCGTTAATTCGTTAATTCGTTAAATCGTTAAATCGTTAATTTCTTGATCCTCTCAACGGGGCGGCCTATACTCGCCTCACGTTAACGAATTAACGAAATGACGAATTAACGAAAACAAGGATTCTCACCGTGGCATTGAAAATTGGCTTCGCAACTCAAAAGGGTGGCCCTGGCAAATCCACCAACGCTCGCGGCACCGCTGTCGGGTTCGCGCAAAATGGCTGGGCGGTGAAGGTGGCCGACTTCGACCTCAATCAATCCACCTGCACCCGCTGGCACCAGCGCCGCCTCCAGCGCGGCCACCAACCCGAAGTGTCGGTCGAACAATTTGGCTCCGTGGCGCACGCACTCAGCCGCGCCGACGATTACGACGTGATGATTTTCGACGGCGCCCCGCGCGCCAGTAAGGACACCGCTGCCATGGCCGAAGCGTGCGACTTACTGGTGATCCCCACCGGCCTATCCGTGGACGACCTCGATCCCGCCGTCGAACTGGCCGACGCACTGCATTACAAACACAGCATCCCCGTCGATCGCATCGCCTTCGCCTTAAACCACGTTGGTGACAGCCTGGCCGAACTGGAAGAGGCCAAAGAATATTTGGCTCAGAAGCCCTATCACGTCCTCGACGGCTACCTGGCGCAAAAAGTCAGCTACAGCCGCGCCATGGACATCGGCCTATCGGTGATTGAAGTGTCACACAAAGGGCTGCGCGCCCAGGCCGAACAGCTAATTAGCGCGATCATCAAGCGCGCGACTGCGCTACAATCCAAGTAACGAATTGACGAAATAACGAATTAAAGGAAGCCGCGCAATGACTGTTGACGCCCCGAAACCACCTAAGCGCAAGCCATCCACCAAAGGCACCGCGCCAGCCTCTCCACTGGCCACCGAAGCCCTGGCCAAAGCTGGACACACCCACCAGGCCGGCCCAGAGGAACTGGTAACGGCTAATTTCAAGGTCGACGCCCAATTCAAACAAGACCTGAAAATGTTCGCCACCATGCACAAAATGAGCATGGTCGAGGTACTGCGCCAGGGCTTTGCCTTGCTCAAGGAAGCCAAAGGCGGCAAGTGACCGTCGACACACATAGCAAGCCCCGCATCTGGCGGGGCTTTTTTATGGGCAAAAAAAACCGCCTAAGCCGAAGCTCAAGCGGTTTATCTTGCCGACCTTATTGCAGGTCGTCGAAGCGATCTCGCAGCAGTTCATAAACGTGATGCACACGCACACAAACCACCACGAAATCCCACGCATGTTTCAAAAACTTCAACATGCTTGGCCCTCCCATGGCTGGGCCAAACCTCCAGCACACTTACCGGACTTGTGTACCTTCGGGATCACGTCAATGCTCCCTGTGAGGCGGCTAAGCTGATGGACGCCTTCTGAGTCATCCGCACGGATTACTAGCCCGTGTCAGAAGGCAGCTTCAGGGTGGGTCGGTCATGCCGGCCGTGCCCCCATGAAGCTGTCTGCATGGTAACGAAATTTTTTCCTGCGTGGTGGGGCGCAGCCGCGCATAAAGCGGCTGTGTATATACGTTTTTTCGGCCAAAGCGAGGCGCCACGGGGGTTTGGCGGGGAAACATTTTTTTTCGTCGTTTTTCGGCGGTTTAGGATTTTGTCCAAAAAACCAACAAAAAAAGCCTTTTTTACCAAAAGGGCTTCACGAATCACTACATCTTGTGTTTAGCGCGCACCACCAAACCGTCAATCGTTAATTATTGCCACTGCAAGTGCCACCTTGTACCCTGTCGGTACGTCAATGCTCCCTGTGAGTACGAAAGCCCGGCCACTAACTGGGCTTTCGACGAGAAAGCCGCCCTTACTAGGCGGCTTTTTTTTGCCTGTGATTCAGACCTGTGACGCGTCACAGCTCGACGCTGAAGCTGCGCAGGCCGATGGCATCGGCAAAGCGCCCGACCGCCGTCAGGCTCGCCCAGGTGCGCACCTTCTCCCGCCGCGAACGCACCGGCACCCAGCGCGCGCCGCTGCCGCCGAGGCGCACCGACAACCCCCAGTCGGGGCCGCCGTCGACCTTGGCCACCAGCACCTCACGCACCGCGTGCTGCTCGACCAGGGCGCGCAACACCTCTTCCTGGATGCCTTCGCCGATCATGCCGCGCCCCGGGGCGGGCTGAAGGTCAGGCCGTAGTCGCCGACGTAGCCGACATCGCCGCCGAGCGAGCGGCCATCGTCGAGGGTGACGCAGATGGTGTGCGAACCGCGCGCCGCCGGCAGTTTGTGCGGGGTACTCAGCTCAAACAACCCGGGCATGGTTTCGTTGAGCGTGGCGGCAAAGCGCTCGACGTGTTCGGAGCCGCTGGCATCGATCAACACCACGTCGACCGGGCCGACATAAGGAAAGGTCATCAGCGCCGCCCCGCGAACAACTTGCGATAGCGCGCCAGGTCGCCGAACAGATCCAGCCACGGCGTGGCCGGGGTCGCCTGCCAGTACACACAATCCCCGGCATGCTGGAACGGCAGGGCCGCATCCACAGCGCCTTGGCACTCGTTGCATTCCTTGCAGAACATCAAGCCCAGGTCGACCACCCAGCGCTTGCCGAACTCTTGCATGCGGCTTTCCAAGGCGGGCCGCTGGAAATAGTCGGGGTCAGTGGACATCGGCGGCACTTTAAAGGCAGACATGGGCGGCGCTCCGTTTTCGAGTGAGTGGCGGTCAGTGCGTAAAACCAGACCATGGGGGCATGGTACGCCAGCCCTAGGGGGTCTGGTATCCACCAGCCCAAAAAAAGGCCCCCAGCACTCGCGCAAGTGTGGGGGCCGATTTGACATAAACGGCGTTACTCGTAACGCGGCGGTCACTCGCCCGGCGGCCGCTCAAACTATTTTCAGTCCGCCCGACGAACGGTAGCGTTTTCCGGCTGATTCAGCATCGCGCCAAGCTAAATAAAAGACATACGAGAGAATTTACCGATGTCTTTGAACCTCAACCTAAACAGCCTACTGCTGATCATCACCATCTTCGTCACCCTACACGGCCCCATTCCACCTGCCCCGCCGGCCCCCAACCCGGTCCTGGCCCTGCCACTGACGATGTGCCCCCGGTAAACCCGGGGTTCCTTTCTGTTCAGTGCGCCGCCGGCGCGGCCTGGGCATTTTGTTGGGCAATTTCCAGATTCCACCAGCCCGCCAGCCGCGAGGCGGCCAGCGCTTCGTGGTACTGGGCCCACTGCTGATCGCTGATCTTGCCGTGGCGGTCCAGCGCATTGATCTCGTCATACAGGTCAGTGAAGCGGCTCGCCAGATCGCTGGTACTGGTGGCATCCGCCACGGCGCGGATTTGCTGGCGAATAACGGCGTCGTCGAACTCGATGGGCATGGTGGGGATTCCTTTCAGGCGGAAAAGTTATTCCAGTGAGGGGCAAAGTTTTTCCGGTACCGCGATTCAGTGCAGCACCCGGGGCGGATCGATGCCCAGTTGCTCGGCCACGGCGTCAGCCTGGGCGCGCAGCGCTTCGATCAAGCGCCGGGTGCTGGCCTCTTTCTCGGCCAGCGCCGGGTCGCCCTGGGCGCGAATCTGCGCCAAGGCAGCTTGTAAGGCGGCGACCTGGGCGCGCAGGCGCGCCAGTTCCTCGCGGACCCATTCGCTACGGGGATCGCTCATGCAGGGGGCTCCTTTATTCATCGTCAGCGGCCAGCGCCGCGTCGTCGTCGGCATCGGCCAGCAGGCTCTTCAGGCGCAACGCCCGCTCGTGCATCTGCATGGCATCCAGCGACATCTGCGCCACGGCGTCGTGCACGTCGACCGGCTGGCCGGTCAACAGGTCGCCGTAACCTTCCTCGTCCAGGTCTTCACTGACCTGGGCATACACGGCCGCCTGGGCGGGGGTAAGTGCGGGCATGGCAGCGGGCTCCTGGTCAGTCGTCGGCAAAGCGCTGGTCACACGCCGGGGCGGTCGTCGCCGCCGGCCCGGCCGGCAGCGGCCCGACCTCGACCCCGGCGCCCTGGGCGCGCATGGTGGCCACCACGCGGGCCAGCTCGGCGTCACTCAGGGTCAGCAGCGCGGCCATGTAGAAATGCATGTGCAGGCCCAGCGCGCGCGGCTCGGCGCCGCCGGTGTACTTGCGCCATTGCGCGCCCTGGGCCAGCCCGGTCAGGTCGGCCATTTGCGGACTGGTAAAGCCCAGCTCGGTTTTCAGGCGCGCCAGCGCCTCGGCCGAGGGGGGCGTGTAGTGTGCGATTCGTTTCATCAGGCAGCCGTCAGCCCCGGGCAACGCACGGGGCAACCAGGAAGGGAGGGGTTAGAGTTTCAGCAACAGCACGGTGACGCCGATCGTCGCCAGGGCAACCACGGCGCCCAGGGCAAACGGGATCAGCGCCGGCCGGGCCGCCGCGCGCGGCGCCTGGCGCATTTCTTCATTAAAGGCCGCAACGTCGCTGTGCAGTTGCTGCAAATCCGGGGTGTGGGGCTGGGCATTGCTCATGCTCGATCATCCTTTCAGGGGCGGGCCGCGCCTGTTGCGCTGCCCTTGGGCACTACGGTGGACCCTTCGGCGGGCCAGTTCAAGCGCCGCCGATGGGTGGCCCCGCTTGCGCGGGGCCGGGCTTTAGCTGAAAAACTTGATCATCAGGGTGACCATGGCGACGATGGCGGTCACCAGACCCGCCCCCGCCGCGAAGGGATACCACTCCGATTCCCGTTTCAGCTTGACCGCCTCGGCGTTCAGCTTGCGGCTTTCCGCCATGAACTTCTGAATTTCGACCTGCAGTTTTTCCAGTTCCAACCGTTCGCGTTGTGACGACATACTGTTGCGTCCTTTCGGGCCTTGGGCCGCGCCCTCTGCGCTTCCCATGGGTTGCATTATGTACCCTTAAGGTACAACTAACAACCCCACGATCCACTTTATTTTTGCCTCGGAAGGTACGTCGTCAGTACCGCTTTAAAGCCCGATTTCGTCCATCAGGGCATCAAGCGCCTCGTCACCCTCGCGCGCCTGATAAGCCGTCAACAGCGCCGCACGGGTCATGTTTTCGGCCGGCGGCAGTACTGCGCCGCCGATAAAACGGACAGCCTCAATCAAGCGAGGGGTAGGCAGTTGGTTGGCCGCTTGCTGCATACGGGCCGAGAGTTGCGCGGTGGTCATCGGTCTGCTCCGGTGGCGGCCTTGGGTAAATCCCCGGCCTTGGAGCAGACTTTAAAACCGCTTCGTTAATTCGTCAATTCGTTATTTCGTTATTTCGTTATCTTGCCAACTGGCCGCATCTGCCAGCCCCGCATAGATGCTCAGCAGACGCCACACCGCATAAGGCGCCTCACCATCGCCGCCCGCCCACTTGCGGATTTTTCCCTGGCTGACGCCGACCAGCATGCCGGCCTTGCTCGCTGACAAGTCAGCCACCCGCAACAATTCGCGAAACTCGGCCACGCTCGGCGATTGCCAACCAGGAGCATAGGCGTCGAACAACCCGGGACGATCCAGAGCCAGCTCCTGGCGAACCTGTGCGGCCGACATCGAACGCGGCGGATCGCCCGGCACTTCCAACTGCGCCGCATCGAGCCGCAACGCAGCACGCATCGCCTCCCACAAATCCGGCGCCTCTATTTCAGAGCGTGACCCGTCACGCAGCAGCAACACAAACATCTATAGCCTCCAATGCTAAACCGCCGGCAGGGCCGGCGGATTGTCGTCTTTTCGTTATTTCGTTATTTCGTTATCAGGACGCAATCGGACCTTGACCGACACGCCGGCATTCCAGCACGTCCAGCCGGACGGCGAAGCCAGCAGCCCAACCCGGCCATAATCCTCGCACAGATAGTAGCCTTGAGCCTCCAGCCAAATGCCTATGTCAATCAGTAGCGCCCGATCAACCTCGGGCCGGCGTCTGAAGTCAGGCACGGCCAACACCAGGCAGTCGCGCTGCGTGCCTCCGGCAATGCGTGCATTAAGTTGGATGGCGTAATGCTCAAAAAATGCCGCCTTTAAAGCGACCACATGCGGTGCTTGCTTGGTCATCGGTTAAACCCCGGAGAGCGGCCTTGACGTAATGCCCGGCCTTGGATCGAACCTTAGAAGCGTTTCGTTATTTCGTCAATTCGTTATTTCGTTATCCGTGAATGCTGCCCGGCAGAAACAGCGCGCATCAGGGCCGGCCAGAAGGCCGCTATGGCCTCACCCTCCTATAGGGTGGCCACGCCATGGACTTGCCGGGCAATCGTCTCAGGCAGGCCCCACCGAGCCCGCAGACAGATAACTCACGCAAGCGAACCCCAATCACTGACCACTAGCGCGCGTGCGCGCTGACCAGGCCAACGGCCGGCGCGCGAAGTCGCGAAGGGCCGCAGGCCCACAGCGTCTGGAGGGCGCCTTGCTGAAGGAACGGCGGCGGAGTGAACGCCGAGCTGTTCCCTTGCCCCGCGCCTACAGGCGCGAAGTGGGCAGTCATATTTATTTCGTCAGTCAGTCATGCACACATGGCACGGTTCATGAGCTTTAAAGGCTCTGTTTTTATGCCTTGCGGTACCACTACACATAAAAACTTGCTGATTTTAAAAACCCAGCCGTACTGCCCGGCCGGCGCCGCGCCTTTTGGGGCGCTGGTCTGGCGGATCGAGGGGAAAGATCGAGCGGAAATAGGGAGATTTGAAGGCGCTGGCGAGTCGCTGAGGGCGTTTCCAGACTGCGGACGTGCGAAGGCACCGCCTTAGACGGTGAGGGGAATGGCGGGCTTAGGAGGGGTATCGCTGATTGAACAGCTTGATGCGCTGGGGCATCGTCAGCGGTTGCGTTTCAGGGTCGGAGCAGAAGTCCACCCAAGCGGCCGCTCGGGCGCGCTCGTTGTTCTCGGCGGCTTGTGCCTGAGCCAGCGCTTCCTGGCGACGGCGCGCGGCCTGGGCCTTAACGTGCGAACTCTTGCGCACTTCGCGATCGGCCGCGTTGCTGATCAACGCCTCGGCGCGCTGCTTGCCGAAGGTAGCCAGCAGTTGCTTGCGCTTGGCCTTCTTCTGCGATCGCGCCTCGGCCAGTTGATAGCCCAGCCCAAGCTGAATGAAGAAGCGCGGGCGGATATTGATCGTCACACGCGTGATCCAGTAGCGACCGTTATGGCAGATCCGACGCATCTTGCGGTAGACCAGCTTCGACGACTCCAGGGCGCCCATCAGCCGGGACACCGTCCACTCTTGCAGGGTGGTGTCTTCGGCCAGGCCGCGCTGACGATTGAGGCGGAATTCACCGGCCTTGTCCATGTAGCCCAGTACCAGGGTGGCAATGTCCAGGCGCGCCAGGATTGGCTCGATGATTTCGACCAGGGAATCCCAGCGCGTTTGGCTAGTGCGGTAGCCGCTGGTCTGGAAGGTGTCGAAGTCGCGCAGCCATTTACATTGGCGGTCTTTGGCCTCCTCACGCACCCGCTCGGCAGCGGTGCCGAGGAAAGTCCGGCGCTGGGCATCGGTCAGCGCACGCGGGCGGCGCGGCTGAGTCGAGCGATCGACACGCTTGAGGCGTTTGGCTGGGGCCTTGGGCTGGACGACTGACAGGCCGTTATAGGCCGCCGAGGCGGGAGCGCCTGGCAAGTAATGGACGGTGGCCTTGGCGCGCTTCATAGCGGACCACCGACAGCCAGAGCCACGCGCGAAACGCGGGCCAGGGGCTGCAAATCTATACGCCCCCGCATACGACCGGGGCGGCCTTCTAACGAGGCTTCGCCAATCATCCAAAACATCCCTAATGGCTAGGGCTTGCTTATGCGGTGATCAGCTAATAGACTTCTACCTGCCCGGTCGAGAAGCCATTTTTGTGCTGATCACCAGAAGCCCCCGTCCCGCCAAGGTCGGGGGTTTTCTTTTTTAAGCCTGCCGAAAACTTTCCAATTCTTCTTACTTCTGCCCGTTCGGGCTGACGGCGCTCAGAATAACGCGCCCGTCTTTCGTCGTCCACAATTAGTGTAAATTTACACAATCTTCAGCGTGACAAGGGCTTGCCGCAACGTCTCCAGTTGCAGCGCTTCCCCAGGATGCGCCTGATCGTCGTTGGCTTTTTGAATACATAGCCACGCAACGTACTGATTAATCGCGTCGATAGTAGACGCTTGGTCACTTTTGATCAAAGGGTTTGGAGAGGCAGTGTTCGGCATAAGGATTCCTTTCTACAGCTGTCGTTCGAATGCGGGCGATTCTATATAGAATCGCTCAATACTGGATAGATAAACAGTGATGGCCTGTCGCCATTTAGTGCGGCGGCACTCTACCCGAAGCCAGGCAAAACGCCGCCTACCGTCTGACGGCTGGCAATCATTCACCTCCTTCAACTTAACGCCCGCGTCGGACCTTTCAAGGGCATGCCGCAAATATCCTCAGAGCCCACCCTAGGACTTGGCGCCCGTTACGGCGGCGCCTGGCGCTGACTGGCAGCCCACACACCCCGCACATAGCCTTGGCACGCCTTGAGCGCAATCAGTCCGCGATCGCCGTCGCCGGTGATGCCGATAATTCGTTGAGCATGCGCGGGGTCAAGTTCGGCTCTTGTGCCTCCATGAACCACGCCGCCGGTGCCGGCAGTGGCTGGCACCCCGCTCCCGCCGACGCGGCCTGGCCCAGCTGCGAGGAGGACTGACAGCCGGACATTAGCAGTGGCAAGGCCATCAGACAGGCGTTGCTGAGCTTTCTTTTCATCGGATAATTCCTTGTGGTGGGTTTCATCGTTGGCTTGTAGCTGGACCTCCAGGGCGGCGCTCCTGCCCTGCTCGATCGCCAGCGCCGCCAGGGCGTTCTCGGCGCGATCCCGGGCCGCCTTGTCGACTTTGCCGGCCTGCTCGGCCAGCGCCTGGCCATAACGCCAGTCCTGCACCACCCAGGCACCGGCGGCGGATGCGCCGGCGATCGTCAACAGCACCAGGGCCAGCGCCCAGGGGCGCAGCGGCGGGGGGATCAGATCGATCATGGACATAGCACCGCCTTGGCCGTGGCCCACAGCGCCAAACGCTCCGCGCGGCCGTTGCCGCCGCCGTTGATCGTGCGCGTGATCGCCTCAAACTGGCCGGCGTCGGCCAGCTCGTTCAACCCGCGATCCCACCAGTACCAGGCCGCCGACAAGGCCGCATAGTTGGGCTGCTCCAGCAGCTCGGGCTGCACCAGCAACGGCAGCCCCAGGGCCTTGCCGCACAGCCGGTAGTTGTCGCTGAAGGTCAGCCCCAGCAACCCGCGCGCGCGGTAGCGGTAGCCATCGCCGGACACCTCGGGGCCGTTACCGTAACGCTCGCCATAAACGCGGTTGGCCATCTTTTCCGAGTTGCGCAAATAGCCCTTGGCAAACTCGACCTCGGCCGGATCGACCCGGCCATTGTGGTTCAGGTCAAAGCCATACTTGAACAACTGCGCGACCCGCTCGGGGTCTTTGTAGTAGAGGCTTTCCGACAACTTGGTCAGGTGCGCGGACTCGTGCCCGGCCTGGGCGAGAAAGGCCGCCACCCGCACCGGCGACGTGATGTCAAAGCGGGCCATGGCCAGGTTCAGCGCAGACACAAAAACGCCCGCGACAGGGCGGGCGTTGGGGAGAATGCGCAGCAATTGCTGCTCAGTCAGAATCATACAAACTCCAGGCATAAAAAAGCCGCTGATCGCGGCGGGTTGGGCATTGCAGTTAGGCCAGGCTCACGACCTTGACCGGTTTTTCCTCTTTCTTTTTCCGTCCCTTGGCCTTGGCCTTGCCCTTTTTGCCGCCGTTGCACTCGACCGTGGTCGACCAGCCGGCTTGGGTGTAAACCTGCTCGACCGAGTCCGCCAGGTACTCGCCATCGAGCCCGACCTTGAAGCCCTGGGCGATAATGGGTCGCTCGGCAAAGATGTCGGTGCGCCCCGGCATTTCCAGGCGCACGCCGGCGGTCGAGCGGTTGAACGCCGCCAGCCGCGCCTTAGCGGCGGATTCGGCGGCGCTCTTGTTCGGGTGAATGTGCCGATCGGTATGCACTGCCGGCAGGCCGTCCGGTACGTCGTCGTTTTCCAGGGAAACCACGGCGAGCTTCCCGGTCTTCTTGTCTTGATGCTTGGCCGCCACCGCCTTGTGCGCGTTGCGATCGCCCAGGCGGAACTGCCAGCGGCTCACGTCAGGCCGGGTCAGGGTGATGGCCCCGAACTGTTGACCACTCGCGCTTTGCCCCGCCTGGCGCGGCATCACCAGTAATTTGCCGTCCGCCACCTTGGCCGTGCAGTCGTATTGCTTGGCCAGGCGCGTGAGAAAGTTAAAGTCAGACTCGTTGAGCTGATCGACCCGGGGCACTTTCGTGGCCACCTGGCACGCCGGCTGCCAGCCGTTACGCGCGGCGATGTCGCTGACAATGGTCGACAGCGGCACGTTCTCCCAACTGCCATTGCGTATGGTCTTGCCGCTGCCGCGCATGTCGCTGGCCTTGCCCCGGATCACAATCGAATCCGGCGGACCGGACACCTCGACCTCATCCACCACATAACGCCCCAGGCGCGCCAGAGACGTCTCGGCGTAGCCCAGGTAGATCTCCAGCCCGGCGCCGCGCCGGGGCAGCGCCACCTGGCCGTCTCGGTCGTCAATGCGCAATTCAAACTCGTCCGACTCCATGCCGGGTTTATCCGAGGTGCGCAGCAACAACAGCCGATCGTTGATCAGCGCCGTGATGTCGGCACCGTCCGCGACGATTCGAAAAATGGGAGTCATGGAAAAGATCCAAAAAAAAACCCGCTCAAGGCGGGCTCAATGGGTAGGCCGTTACGCGTAACGGAAAGCGGCGCCGGCGGCGACCTCGATCGCCGTCAGTTCCAGAGAGTTACCTGTTCTTCCACTGGCCCGGGCAGATCCGGCAGCACGATTAGCAGCCCGGCGCGGTAGGGCTGCCCCTCTTCGGCCAGCCCCTGATTGGCATCCAGCACCGCCTCGACACAGCCCGCCAGATGGCCGTAGTAGTCGTGACAGATGGTGTCTAACAGATCCCCGTCAGACGTTCTGCATGTCGTCGCCATAGCGCACAAACTCCAGGGTGAACTCTTGTTTACGCGGGATACCGCCCTGCATCAGCGCGCTCTGATCCTCTTCGACGCTCTTCAGGCACCAGGCCCCCAGCACGTCGCCATAACCCGTGGTCAGGGTCAGCGGCTTGAGCTGAGCGCCGATCGAGCGCAGCGTGTCGAGCTGCTTCAGTCCGCCCTTGAAGCCCGGGAGAATCTTGCCCTTGAGGGTTATTTTTTCCTCCCCAATACCGACGCCTTGCTGCGCCGAGCGGCGCGACAAACGCTCTTGGGCGGCCCAACGGAATTCCGTCGAGCGGCGCAGCGTGTCAAAAGCTGCCGTGTCGAGGTTGAAGAAATACGGCTTGGCCTTGGGGTCTTGCGGCTGGATGATCAACAGGTGCGGGAACGGCTTCACCGCCTCCGGTGCCGGCGTGCCGTCCTTGGCAAACATCCCCGTGGGCACGATGTTGGCCAGCGAGGGGCTGACCTTGCCCGCGATCTTGTTAATCGCCGTAGACGCCCGACTGGCCTGATCCTTCAGGGTGCCCAGGCGTTCGTCCACTTGCGACATCGCCCGGGAAGCGCGGTTGTAGGTGGCCACCACCTGGCCGACCTTGGCTTGAGCCGCATTCACCCCGCGCATGACGCGCTGAAGCTTGGCGCCGATCGACGGCCCAATAAAAGGCACGCCCTCCAGCTCCGACGCGGCGCCGGTGATTTCGCCGATCGCGCCATTGAGCGGGCCCATCATGCCGTCCAAGCTGCGCCGACCTGTTTCCCCAGCAGTGGCCAGGTACTTCAGCCCCCCCTGTAATTTCTGCAATGCAGACTCTTCCACAGCAGGCATAAGCCCCCCTCATTAGACGTTTGGCTCGTCGTACAGCTTGCGGCTGTCCAGTTGCTGGGCCATTTGGCGATAGTGCTGATCAAGCAATGGCCGGAGCCGGTTAAACAGCGCATTGTCGTCCCGCACGTCACCCTGAATCGTCAGGCTAAACGGCGCGTTGATATCCACCTTCGAATCGACTTTGGTCACCGCTGGTTTTTCCGCCGGCGTCGGTGATGGCTTGGCCAGGCGCGCCGCCTTCGCGTCCTCGCTGGCCGGCGGCAACATCATGGCCCGCGCCACATCGCCAGCCTTGACCTCCGGCACTGGACGCATCGACGCCGGGGCGGCCGGCGTTTCAGGGGCCGCCACGGGCTTGACCACCAACGGCGCCAAGGCCGGAGCCTGGGCCACCGGTGCCGGTGCCGGCGAAGTCATCACCAGCGGCGCCTGGGCCGGAGTCTTGACCACCGGGGCCAACGGTTTGACCACCAACGGCGCCAAGGCCGGAGCCTGGGCCGCCGGTGCCGGTGCCGGTGCCGGTGCCGGCGAAGTCATCACCAGCGGCGCCTGGGCCGGAGCCTTGACCACCGGGGCCAACGGTTTGACCACCAACGGCGCCAAGGCCGGAGCCTGGGCCGCCGGTGCCGGTGCCGGTGCCGGTGCCGGTGCCGGCGAAGTCACCACCAGCGGCGCCTGGGCCGGAGCCTTAACCACCGGGGCCAACGGTTTGACCACCAACGGCGCCAAGGCCGGAGCCTGGGCCGCCGGTGTCGGTGCCAGTGTCGGTGCCGGCGAAGTCACCACCAGCGGCGCCTGGGCCGGAGCCTTGACCACCGGGGCCAGCGGCTTCACTACCAACGGCGCCGGCGCCTGGGCCTGGCCCGCGTTGGCCAACATCAGCGGCACCGGTGCCGGCGGCGCGAATGATTGGGCAATGCGCCCCATCACCGGCGGAATGTCTTTACCGGCATCCCTCATCATCAACGGGCCAGCGTCCGGCATGCGCTTGAGTTCGTCGGGCGTGCCAAACGCCGCTTTACTCGCGTAGCCGCCCAGGGCGTCACCGCCCACACCGCCAAAGTAACCACCGATCAAGCCGCCGATAATGGTCCCGACCACCGGCAGTATGGCCGTGCCGATCGCCGCACCCGCTGCCGCCCCGCCCAGTGAGCCCACCAACCCACCGGCGGCCCCACCGTAACCTTCGGCCTTCTCGTCCTGCGTCACGGCGTTTTCATAGGTGTCATAGGCCTTAAACCCGGCCTCGACGAACGCTAGCAATGCCGGGCCTTTAATCCCGCCACTCACCGCCCGCCCGATCGTGCCGACGGCACCGGCTGAGCTGGCGACCTTGGCCGTGCTGGCGGCTGCTTTAGCGCTGCTGGTCGCCGCCTTGGTGGTGCTGGCCGCTTTAGCGGTGCTGGTCGCCGCTTTGGTGGTGTTTGAAGTCGTCGCGGCGGCATCTGCCAACTTGCCAGCCTTACCACCCCGCCCGCCCTTCTTGCCCTTTTTATCGCGCTTCCTGTCGTCGTCCAGATCGCCAATATCCGGCCCGCCACCGCCAGCACCACCGGCGCCCCCCACCACTATGACCTTTTGGGGAATGTTCGGATTGCCCATCAGCGTGCCGCGCCCGATGTTCATCAGGCCCTTGGCCACCTTGAGCGCGCCCATGGCGCTGGTGATCCCCGCGACGGCCGCCACGGCGGCGCCGATCCCGGTCACCACCTTGGGCGATTCCTCCGACAGCTTGCTGAGCCCCTGGGCGACGTACGTCAGCCCGTCCGCCACCGCATCCGTGACCGGGCGGAACGCGTCACCGATCGCGCGCATCGCGTCGTCAGCGCCCTGAGCCATTTCCGCCCATTTCTGCGCCGAGGACTGGCGGCGCTCTTCCAGGTTCTTATCCAGAATCCCGGTGGCGTTGGCCGACTCCTTTTTCAGCCGGTCATACAGATCCTTGTTTTGCATGTAGGCCGTCAGCGCGCCCTTCACCTGCATGTCGGCGAACAAGTCGCCGGTGCGCAAGGCTTGCTCCAGGGATGCCAGCATGGCCTTGGCCTTTTCCGGGTCCGTCTCCTTACTGATCTTGGCCGTGGCTTCCGCCATGGCGGCGGCCTTCTTCGGGTCGGTCGCGGCGATGTACTTTTGCGCCAGTTCAAAGCTGGATTCCAGCGTCGACTTACCGTTCTGCAGGCCGGTGTTCATCGAGCCCTGATAATCGATCCCAGCCTTTTTGTAGGCTTCGACCGTATCCCCGGAGCCGATCTTTTCCATCCAGTTTTTGAGGTTGTTGGCCGCTTCATCCGAGCCGCCGGCGGTCTTCATCTGTACCTGAAGCATGGCGCCCAATTGCGACACCGAGTCCATGCCGGTAATGCCCAGCTTGCCCATGCCGGCCAGCAACTCAGGGAACCAACGCGCCATGTCGGCCGCTTCAAAGCTGCCCGCCTGGCCTTGATAGGCGATCGCCTCCAGGGCCTTTTGCATCACCGCCGGGTCGGAAATTTTGGCGTTCTGCCCCAGGGCGTTGATCATGCGCGCCGTTTCGCCGCCGTCCGAGCCTTGGCCCACGGCGAACTTGGCCGCTGTCGGCGCGTATTGCAGCGCCTTATCCAGCTCCATGCCGGCCCCGACCAGGGCATTCACCACCTCGGCCACCTGATTGCGCGCCATGCCCGTGTCCCGGGACGTGTCGACAATGGTTTTCGACAGCTGCGCCTCTTCGGGCTTGTTGGCAATGTTGGCCTTGATCGCAATGTCACGAATGATCGCGCCATAGTCCGCGCTGACCTTAGTCGGAATCACCATCGCCGCCGTCGCGGCCGCCGCCTGGCCGATACCGCTTTTCAGTTGCTGCTTGCCTTCATCAAGCTGCATGTGCCCCTTGGCTTTCAGCTCGGCCTTGTGCGCTGCCGCGCCCATGCTGGCGTAAGCCTTGGTCAAATTGCGCACTTCAACCCCCTGCTTGCGCAGGCTGCTGAGATTGGATTCCAGTTGTTTCAGTAGCGTCTTGGCGCCTTTTTCACCCGCCTGATCCGCCTTGCGCCACTCATCGCGCAAGCGCATGGTGTCGCCAATGGTCTTTTCCAGCACCCGGGCTTTTTGCCCTTCGGCCTCCAGGCGCTTAATGCGCCCGGTGACATCCTTAAACGCTGCGCCCACGGAAGAGCTGACCGCCCCGCCAATGACCAGGCCGAGCGCGAGTTTGTTCGCCATGTGCGTGCCCTATTCGTCGTCGAGTAGATCAAGGGCGGCTCAATCCGTGAGCCACCACACCATCCGATCAAAAGTCATGGCCTCGATCTCGGCGGCAGAAAACCCCGTTTCTGCCGCCAAGCGTCGAGCCGCTAACCTGAGGGTGGTCGCGTTAAACGTCGTCCTCGTCGACCAGGCGAAAATAGCCAGCCTGCAAACGCTTGTAGTCGACCAGTTTCAGCGCCATCAACTCGGCCTCGGTGGCCGTGAGCAAGCTGGAAAACAGCGAGATTTCCATCTTTTCATAGTCGCCGCCCCCGACCGCCTCGGCGGCGCGCACGTCACGCACACAGGGCGCGCGCATGGTCAAACGATCTTGTAAAAGGCCGCCCAGGTTGGCCGGGTACTTGAGCGTTACGGTCACGCCGTCGGCGGACACAGCCAGCCAGGCCGGGAGCGGTTTTTCTTGGGTTACTGGAGTCATGTCACTTGTCCTTAGAGGCCGATGGCGGCGCGTTCAGCGGCCAGTTGATCGACACCGTCGATCACCTGAATCATGTTGATGGGGTCGATCTCGTACATCACTCGCCCGTCGATTTCGAGCTTGTAATAAACCAGCTTCATGGCGTGCTTGGACTCGGCCACGGTGGCCGGCTTCCAGTCGCCCATGTCGACTTCTTTGAGACCGCCGCGCATGGTCACCACCACTTGCTTGACGGCGCCTTTCAGGCCCTTGAAGGCGCCCCGGAATACCGCGTTGCACGCGGTCTGATCAGCCAGGCCGAACCACTTCAGTGCCTCACGACGCACGCCGTTGGTGGTAAAAGCCGACTCCAGCTTTTCCAGGCCCACGGCGAACTCGATCGGGGCGGACATGCCGCCACCTTGATAGTCTTCGGTCTTTTGCGTCAGCTTCGGCAGGGTCAGCGTCGGCACATCGCCTTGGAAACTGACGCCGTCAATGAACATCGCGCAGTTGGTCAATACTTCAGGAATCATGGTTTAGCCCCCTTAGGCTGCTTCAAGAACTTCGGTCAGCCACTGGTTGGTGACTTCAATCAGGAAATTCGGGTTTTCCGCCGGCGGCACGTCGGTGAAGCGAATACGCCAATACACCTTGCCCTGCTCGATTTGGCTGGCGGTGTTCATTTCGGTGTCGGCGAACACTTCAAAGTTGATGATCGCGCCGGCGTTTTTCTGGTCGCGCATGAACGCCTGAAGGCCTTCGGTCACGTCGGTGACATAGGTTTTGGTGATCGAGCGATCGACCGCCCATTTGTGCCCCGCCTGGATCGCATCCATCAGGATGTCGCAGGTGCGTACGCGGGTAACAAACGACCATTTCGGATCGCTCGACAGCGTGCGGTTACCCCACAGGCGATAACCGCCGTCACGGATGATCGTCGCGATATTCGCGTTGTTCAGCAGATTGGCGCGGCAGGTCGGGTCGTCGTCCAGGTACTCGATCGGGCGCGTGGTGCCGGTGATACCGACAAACTCTTTGTTCGACGGCGAGGCCCAATAGCCATAGTTCGCATCGGTCCAGGCAAACAGCCCCGCGACCCACGCCGAGGCCGGCGCGTCGATGGTCTCGCTGGCGATGGTGTCCCAGTACTTCACACCCGGATCAGCCATAAACAGGCGTTTGCTGCCGAACTCCAGGGCGTAGGCCAGCGCGGCCTCGTCGGTGGTGTTCGGGCCGTCGATGATGGCGATCGCGCGCAGCTTGCCGGCCAGGCCGTCCATGGCAGTCGCCACGGCTTGGGTCGAGGAATGCCCCGGGGCAATCAACAGTTTCGGTTGGGCGTTGTGTTTGCTCTTGCCGTCCAACAGCGCTTGCAGGCCGGTACGCTCGCCAGAGGCCAACACGCCGCCGATGATGGCCGAGGTTTGCAGCGCCTCGTCTTCGAGCTTCGGCACGCCCACCGCGACGATTACCGCCTTGGCACGGGCATAGATCGCCTGGGCGGCACGGGTGATCGCCGCATCAGCACCGAACGCGGCAATGGCTTCGCGCTCAGTGGTGATCAACACCAACTCGCCGGCCTTGGCCTTGGCAAGAAGGCCCGGGGTAAAGGTGTCGCACAGACCAATGATCGAGGACGACGGCAGCGAGATAGTGCGCGCGCCGGTGTCGATCAGCGACATGGTGATGCCGTGAGTAAAGCTCATAGGGTCAATCTCCAGAAACGAAAAAGCCCCGCGTGTGCGAGGCCGTGAGGGGGTAAAAGCGTTACGCGTAACGGAAAAGAAAACGCCCCGTCAGTGCGGGGCGTTTATTGGGTTTGCTCGGCCAGCCATGCCGGGGCGATCGGGCGGTGATCCACCAGGGGAAACTCCGCGCCTTGCGGCCAGTCGCGCAACTGCCGGCGGTAGGCCTGCAAGGCGGTGTATTGCTCAGCCGTGAGGGTGGTCGCCAGGCCGCTTTCCACTTCGTCG
>Ga0182005_1000247_pt1 | contig 34485 bp, 25 predicted proteins | sample Sormic07211103_1_FD_123021 | JGI IMG/M metagenome (GOLD analysis project Ga0182005, IMG submission 123021) | Rhizosphere microbial communities from Sorghum bicolor, Mead, Nebraska, USA - 072115-103_1 MetaG | ecosystem: Host-associated > Plants > Roots > Rhizosphere | place: USA: Nebraska...
GGGTAGGGAAATGGGTGCCAGTACGGCGCCCGCCTGCTGGCAGGCCAGGTCCGTAATGAGCCACTCAGGTCTGTTGGGCGATAAGATGGCAATCTTATCAATACCTTCAGGCGTGTGGTCCCCGTTGCCAATACCTAGTTTTAGCAAACCAGCACTGAAGCGCAGTGTCAGATCGGCTACCTCCTGTGTGCTATATTTTTTCCAGACGTTGTTTTCTTTTCCTACCAGCATGTCAGCTTTTGGGAAGTTTGCCAGCTGGTATGCGATAATGTCGAATAATCTCCTTGGCTGATCAGTCATGTTGCTTTTGGTTTATTACAGGCCTCTTTGTTCCTTCTCAGCTTGTAACTTTTCGTATTCTCTGAGCGTGTCTCCAAATGGATCGCGATGAAAAGCATTGAAGTATTGGAATGCAATGGCCAATCCCCATCCCAGACCTGGCCATACCGGCCATGGAGTGCCGCCGTAATAGTGCCCGGAGGTGGCATACCAGATAGCCCAGAAGAAGAGGTTCATAACGAGGTAAACAATCAGGGAGTTCTTGAAAGCAGTTCTGGATTTTGCAATCTTCCAGAGCCTTTCATCCCTTTGTTGTGTAGTTTCCATATGTTTTGTGGTTTAAATAGATAGGCGCGTATCTAAATATAGATATTTTTTTTGAATTATAGGGGGGCTCGCATAACAGGGGAGCGGGCTATTTTGAATGACCCAGGAGGAGCGCCGGCCCTTACCAAACGCCCTGCCACAGCGGTACCGTTAAAGTCAACCTGCGTCATCGCGCTTCAATTCTATCTCTATTAGTACGGCAGACCTGGAAGTATTTATTGAAAAACATGAAACAGATTGACTACCGGGGGGGACTGCAATAGTATTTCAGCAGAACAGATTATTTTTGATTTGAGAACCTGACAGACAGACTACGAACAACTTATAACTACCAGATCAGCGCATTACGACATTCCACGGAATTACACATAAACTTATTGACGATCATCACCCGCAACGATATTCAAAGATTGTGTCTTAATGGTTATTTAATTGATGAAACCCAGGGCGTTTTGTTTAATAATGCACTCACCAGTCCCTGGTGATAAATTAATCCTTTATCAGTAGGGACCGGTGAGCTGGTTTTTACACAAAGTTACTTATGGGATTTCTCAACATCCGGCAGTAATCCTGTTAACAAACCTATCAATGGCAGATAGGCACATAACTGGAATACATAGTCTATGCCCTTGTTATCTGCAATGTTTCCCAGTACTGCGGAACCAATACCACCCATACCAAATGCAAGTCCGAAGAAAAGACCGGCTATCATACCTACTTTACCAGGTACTAACTCCTGTGCATATACCAAAATGGCAGAGAATGCAGAAGAGAGTATAAGGCCGATGAATATGCTCAATACACATGTCCACATCAGGTTAGCGTGTGGCAGTAACAATGAGAAAGGTGCTACACCGAGAATAGAAATCCAGATTACATATTTACGTCCGATGCGGTCGCCCAGCGGTCCACCAAAGAAAGTACCTGCGGCTACAGCAAAGAGGAATACAAACAGGTAGATCTGTGACGCCTGCACACTCACATTGAACTTGTGCATGAGATAGAAAGTATAATAGCTGGTCATGCCTGCCATGTAGAAGTACTTGGAGAATACCAGTACCAGTAAGATGCTCAATGCAAAAATCACTTTCCCGTTTGACAGGTGATTATCTGTATGTAACTGTACTTTTTTAGGTTTCAGGCGGTGTGTATTCTGCTTATACCAGGAGCCGATATTGATCATGACCACGATGGCCAGGATAGCCAGTATGGAGAACCAGCTAAGGCTGGATTGTCCATGTGGTACAATGATCATAGCTGCCAGCAAGGGGCCAAGTGAGCTACCGGCATTACCACCCAGCTGGAAGAGCGACTGTGCCAGACCATGTTGTCCGCCACTTGCCATGTGTGCCAGGCGGCTGGATTCAGGATGGAATACGGAAGAACCGACACCTACCAGTCCTACAGACAACAATACAAAGTAGAAGTGATGTGCCTGTGAAAGACAAACGAGTCCCAGCAAGGTAAAGCCCATGCCGATGATCAATGAATAGGGCTGTGGTTTCTTGTCCGTATACAACCCTACCAGTGGTTGTAGCAGGGAGGCGGTGAGCTGGTAAGTCAGGGTAATATAGCCTACCTGGCTAAAGTTGAGATGCAGTGAATCTTTTACGATTGGATAAATGGCAGGGATCAGTGACTGGATAGCATCATTGATCAGATGTGAGAAGCTGAGGGCCAATAAAACAGAGAATACGGTCCTCTCAGCGGCCTGTTGTACAGGTGCTTTGGCAGTGGCGATCTTTTCCATAAAATGTATCAGTGAAAAAATGGGTAATACAATCCCATTCCGCTTTCGTGCGGTGAAGGCGGTTTTAATTGAAATTTATATTACTGGTTGAAAATAATGATCAGTATACCGGTAGATATTGCTGATTGAGAAAATAATTGATTTTGCTTAAACGTATTTACTGTCGTTATGGTCGATGATCTTCTGTACACATTGCCAGGCTTTCTGATCATCCTGCGCCACGATACTGTTTAGGAGATTTTTGTGCAGGTGCTGTGTATTTATAAAAGTATCAGTTGTTTTAAACCGTTCCAGAAATTTCGCTTTCAGGTGCATGGCCACAGTTCTGTACAGGTCCATCAGGATGCTGTTGCCGGAGGCTTGTGCGATGGCTACGTGAAAGTCGATATCCGCTTCAATACAGGCTGCTATCTCATTGGCAGCACCGTACTCCTTTCTTTTTTTCAGCGCTTCCTTCATCCGTTCTATATCCTCCGCTGTTCTGTGAAGGGCTGCTTTTTGTGCTATTTTCAATTCCAGGAGCTGTCTTACCTCGTCCAGGTCTTCAAACTGTGCACGCTTCAATCGCTGGGGAAGGGGTTCCACGATGCCTGTCTGCTCTTCTACAAAGGTGCCTAAGCCCTGTTGTACCCTGAGTACCCCGCTGTTTGCCAGGATGCGAACGGCCTCTCTGATGGTAGATCGACCAACTCCGAAGGTCTCCATAAGGGCCGGTTCGGTAGGCAATTTTTCCCTGGTTTTATAAGTTCCCAGGGAGATCTGCTCTTGTAGCCGCTGTGCAACCTCGTCTGCGAGGCTGTTTCGCTTGATTGGTAAGGATTGTTTATTCATCATATCATCTGATGATTCAAAGGTAGTAATTCCTTTTAAATCCTCACATCTTTTTTTATTTATCTTTGCGCCTCTTGTAATAGATTTGACAGATGAAAGCATTAAACTTATTTATTCGTTATAGGTTACCACTGGGTATCATTCTTTTGTTGGGCGGCATCGCGCTGGGTATTTCAGTAGGTTGGTGGGAAGCCACTATCGTGCTGTTGCTGGCTGTAATCTGTCTGGTTACACATTTCATGTTTGGCCCTATGCGGTTGGTACAGGAAGCTGTTGAAGCTGGTGATATAGATCGTGCGATGGCAATGATGAATACCATTAAATTCCCTAAGCTGTTATATAAGCCTATTCAGTCTGTTTATTATTTCATGCAGAGTAATCTGGCGATGTATAATAAGGACCTGGATAAGGCAGAGGCGACCATCCGTCAGAGTATTAAGTCTGGCAGCCCGATGAAGGAGTATGAGGGAATGCAGTATTTTCAGCTGGGTACGATTGCTTACCAGAAGAATGACCTGAAGGAAGCGGATGCCAACCTGAAGAAAGCGGTGAGAATGGGTCTTCCTGATAAGGAGAATACGGCGGCAGCGCTGCTGACCCTGGCATCGATAGCTATGAGCCGTAGGGATTTTAAGACGGCAAAAGATTATTTCCGCAGGGCAAAGGCACAGAAGCCGACTACTGCACAGATCGTAAGTCAGATCAAAGAGATGGATAAATATATTTCCCGTATGCCAGGTTGATGCCCGGTAATGAAACTTTAAGAAAGGGTGCCACCGAACAGGTGGCACCCTTTCTTATTTATGCATACTCTTACGACAATCTTTAATAGCCAATTAAATATTACATTTGCAGGAAATACGAACCCTGCATGTTTCATTTTGACCAGATCTTAGCTATAACCTTTACACTCTTTGCTGTAATTGATATTGTTGGTTCTATACCCGTTCTTATTTCCATGAAAGAAAAACTGGGGCATATCGACTCGGGTAAGGCGACTTTGGCCTCCGGTGTACTGATGATCCTTTTTCTTTATGTAGGGGAACCGTTCCTGAAGTTATTAAGTGTCGATGTCCATTCCTTTGCGGTAGCAGGGTCGATCGTGATTTTTGTGATCGGGCTGGAGATGATTCTGGGGGTGGAGTTTTTTAAGAGTGAGCAGGATACTAAAACGGGGAGTCTGATTCCAATTGCATTCCCACTCATTGCGGGGTCTGGTACTTTGACCACCATTATGTCACTGAAGGCGAACTTCGACCAGTGGAATATATTTGCAGGGATCATGATTAACCTGGTAATTATTTATATAGTGCTGCGTTCACTTTCTTTTATTGAAAGAATTCTGGGAAAAGCTGGTTTGATGGTGGTGCGTAAATTCTTCGGGGTCATCCTGTTGGCGATCGCTGTTAAGATATTTAAGAGTAATCTTAACCTGTAGTTTTTGTAATTGAGATCAAAAACGTTAGTTTTGCCTTCCTTGCTCAAAGAGAGAAGGCGTTTTGGCCTCGTAGTACAATGGATAGTATAAGAGTTTCCGAAGCTCCAGATACAGGTTCGATTCCTGTCGAGGCTACAAACACGAAGGGACATCGGGAGATGTCCCTTTTCGATTTAAACCCAATTCTTCTTCCTGCCTCTATACCTTCCCAAGTGGATAATCAAATTTGCTTTTAGTCTTCTTAAGATAAAGCGATGTTTTTCGTTTGTTTCGTTTATTGCTTTTATTTCGTTAATTTCAATTTCATAAATAACAGTACAATGGAAGCTATTCTAGAAAAAACCTCAAAGCGGGATCAAAAAATTGCAAAAGCACAGGCGGCTAAGGTAACTGAAGCATCTTCAGAGATATTCCACTCCACCAGCAATATTGTATCCCTTCAAATTGAAGGTTATAAGCAACAGTTAGAAATCCCCAGGTCTGCAATCCTGTTGTTTTTAAAAATTATGGATAGGATGGCCGCAGGGGATTCTTTTGCATTATTACTTGCTAATAATGAGGAAGATATTAGCACTCAGCAAGCTGCAGATATTTTGGGGGTATCGAGACCGCATGTAGTGAGCCTTTTAGAAAAAGGAGAAATTCCATTTCATAAAGTGGGAACACATCGACGAATTCAGATGAAAGATCTGATTAAATATGATCAAAAAATTAAAAAGAGCCGGGCTGATAAATTAGATTTTCTCGCGGCTCAGGCACAAGAACTTAATTTGGGTTATTAATGTCAGAAATTAAGAAATTTGCTGCAATATTAGATGCAAATGTGTTGTTTCCTGCTCCACTTAGAGATTTCTTATTGCGTTTAGCAGAAGTTGGTGTTTATAGTCCTAAATGGTCAGATCCAATCCATGATGAATGGATCAGAAACCTGTTAATTAAAAGGCCGGATTTAAAGCTATCACAACTGAACAAGGTACGTGAGGCAATGGATGGAGCTTTTGCAGAGGCAAACGTAACGGGATTCAAAAGCCTGATAACGGGATTGTCCTTGCCAGATGAAGATGATAGACATGTATTAGCCGCGGCAATAAAAAGTGAGGCGGAATTGATAATTACATTTAACAAGAAAGATTTCCCCCCTAAAAACATCCAGAAATTTAAAATACAAATTCTCGATCCTGATGAATTTGTACTCCGATTACTTCAAATAGATTTGCCCAAAGTGTTGCAGGCATTCCTTAATCAGGTAAATGCGTTAAAAAAAACACCGCAAACTATAGAGCAGGTATTAGTGACTTTAGGAAACTGTGGGTTGGTAAAAAGTGTTGTTATCATTAGGGATCTATTATCACCCGCTGATATATAGAATCATGGTTTGGTACTTTTAGCCGCATTACCGATTCCAAATTTTCCCCCTACATTTGTGACGTTATGTTCAAGCGATTTGTTTGTACTGCAATCCTCATATTGTCTGTACAATTACTTTGGGGCCAAAACTATCAATACCATACATTCAAAAACATCGCAATCGGGCCGGAAGCAACCACCATCAACGCTTTCGCCCAGGATAGCCTTGGCCTCATGTGGCTGGGTACCAACAATGGCCTCTATAGCTACGACGGCTTCTCCGTTCAATCCCACCTCGGCAACAATACCTCCCATAAAACCTTCGTCTACGACATCATCGTCCTCAACAAACAATTGATGTGCCTGGCCATGGAAAATGGCATCTTCTTCTACAACTACCAGAAAGATCAATACGAACCCAACCCCGTACAATTCCCCACCGATGTACGGACCATGCTACTGGAAAATGATAACCTGTGGATAGGCTCCTTCAAAGGACTCTTTAAATATAACCTCCCCCACAAGAAACTGGAAAGCGTCGCCTACAAAGGCCTTTCCAACCACACCATCTACTCCCTGACCCGTACAAGTACCGGCGATATCTTCATCGGCACCTACAACGGACTCTATTGCCTCTCCGCCGATAAATCACAGATCCGCCAAATCCCTTTATCAGACCTTCATAAACGCAGCAACCTCTTCGTAAACGCTTTATTCGACGATACCACCCGCCATAAAATCTGGGTCGGTACCGAAGGAGGCATCTATTACTACGATTTTAATACCGGCCAGGCCGTTAAATTACCCATCCTCCAGGATCATTCTGTGAAGTCACTGATGACTGATAACAGAAATAATCTGCTGATAGGTACTGATGCCGGCTTTTATATTTATACCCCCGCCACGGAACAACTGGAGCATATCGTACATGATGCCCGCAATAAAGGATCTATCGTTAACAATATTATCTGGAGCCTGTTTGCCGACAAAGAAGCAAACGTCTGGCTAGGCACCGATTACGGCATCTCCCTCCTGCAAAACCAGAATAGCCTGCAGGTAATCCCCATTTTTGATGTCACCCACGAAAAGGATGGAAACCGGTTTTATAATATCTACAAAGATACCTTCGGTGATTACTGGCTGGGGGGTACCAATGGTATCATCCGTTCTAATCCTCCCGGTGGACATGAAGTACTCTCCGCCTGGTATAAAATGGGAGACAAATCCCTGCCCATTTCCCACAACCGCATCCGGGACATCTTTGAAGATAAAAACAGGAATATTTGGGTTGCTACCGATGGAGGGATCAACCGGTACAACCGCCAGACAAAAGCATTCGTCAATTACAATATTATCGATAGCTCCCAGGCCCGGAATGCCAACTGGGCATATAGTATTCAGGAAGACGACCGGCAGCGGCTATGGATCTCTACCTACCTGGGGGGCATCTTTGTCGTTGACAGGTCTACATTAACAGCCGGAATACCCAATATCGCCGTCCGCAACCTCGCTGCCCACAACGGCCTTGCAGGCAATTCCGCCAATCAGCTCACTAAAGACCAGCAGGGAAATATCTGGGCATTGATCTATAACAGGGCCATACATAAAATCAACCCACATACCTTCCAGGTAGAAACCGTGATAGATAGTGCTAAACATCCATCTTACCTGATAGCTGATGATGCCGGGGTAATATGGATCGCCTGCCAGGGGAGTATTGTCCGGATAAAGAACAGCCAGATCAAAACCATCCCTTTGAAAGCCGACCAGGTCCTCAGCATGGAGCAGGTGGAAGGAAATATCTGGCTTTCTACCAGCGAAGGGATCTGGATGCTGGACAGAAATACAACCCTGCTACAACGCTTCAACAGTGGTTCATCGGCCTTTACCTCCATGTATTACGATAAAGACCTGCATGAAGTATTGATGGGAGGAGCAGATGAACTGGCCATTGCCTCATCCGCCAGCCAGCCCGCTACAGGTGCCGGAAGCCGGTTGTACCCCACAGCGATGTATATCAATGGCAAGTTGTCCGGCTCTGTCCTATATAAGGATGAAATCCGCCTGGGCCATGAACAGAACAACCTGACCTTCGCCATCTCTGACCTGAACTATGCCGACCCTGAAGGCGCCCGCTACGTATACCGCATCACCCAAATTGATGATGACTGGAATACCCTGCCACTCAACAACAACCTGATCACTTATAATAATCTTAACTACGGACACTATACCCTGCTGGTAAGCAAACTCGATGCACATGGAAAACCATCTGCCCACCCGCTCAAAATGTCAATCACCATTATCCCACCGTGGTACTACACCAACCTCGCCAAAGCAATCTACTTCCTGATCGTAGTCGGACTGGGAATCTGGGTGATCAACTTCTTTCGGGTGAGACACAACCTGAAGATCGAGCGTATCGAAAAACAAAAGACCGTAGAACTGACTAACCTGAAGATCAACTTCTTCACCGATATCTCTCATGAACTGAAAACACCTCTGAGCCTTATCCTGGCACCTGTCAGTCAGATGCTGGCAGAAACCAGAAGCCCACTGAAAAAGAAGCAGCTAGAAGGGATCCAACAAAATGCACTGAAGCTGAATGCGCTAATTCACAGGGTATTGAAGTTCAACAGAGCAGATAGTAGTGCACTTTCTGCCCTGGTGATGTCAAAGCTGGAGCTGATAGCCTTTGCCCGAAAATTATACGAATCTTTTCTCAGTCCACAATTATCCTTTTCCTTCACCTGCAACACGGAAGAGCTATATATTGATACCGACATCATCAGAACAGAAGCGATCATCAGCAACCTCCTCTCCAATGCCTGTCGCTATACTGGCGATGGAGGCCGCATTCACCTGGACATCACGGAAAAAAGCAATATCGTTGCCATCACCGTGACCGACACCGGCATCGGTATTCCCGCTGCCGACCTGCCATATGTATTTGAGCGCTTTTTCAAATCCTCTATCACCGCCAGAAATAAGGAAGGTTCCGGTATCGGCCTTTACCTGGTAAAGACCTATGCTGAACAACTGGGTGGATATGTGAAGATCGAATCTGTAGAAGGAGAGGGGACCACGGTGACCGTCAACCTGCCCATCCCCGAAAGAAATGAAATTTCCCTACCCGTGCAACAAGAGCAAAACGGGCAAAATGCCGATCATAACGCACCCATCGAACAGCACATATCAATAGGACAAAACCAACATACTACCCCTCAAAAAAAGATCCTCATCGTAGACGACAACCAGGAAATTACCGAGTTCCTGCAACAAGCCCTTGCCTCCCAATACCTGATCAAAACCGCCCACGATGGCAAAAAAGGAGAAGCCCTCAGCATAGAGTGGCAACCTGACCTGATCATCGTAGACGTGATGATGCCGGTAATGGACGGCCTTGAAATGAGCAGACGTCTCAAGAAGCAGGTCATGACCGCCACCATACCTATAATATTATTAACAGCAAAAGACGATAGAAAGACCGAACTGGATAGCATCGACCTGGGTGCCGATGCCTTCATGCCCAAACCTTTTGACATCAACATCCTTTTCTCCCGGATCGAACAACTCCTGAAACGCCGGGAAGAAATGGAAAACCAGCTAAGAATTTCCTCCCTCACCGACCCCAAAGAAGAAAAAACCTTATCCCGGGATGAACAATTCCTCTCCAACATCACCCAGATCATAGAGGAAAAAATGGACGATCCCCAGTTCAATGTACAGGTACTCAGTGAACTGAGTTTTACCAATCCCAAACAACTCTACCGGAAAATGAAGCAACTGACCAGCCTCACCCCGGTAGAATACATCCGCTCCATCCGCATGAAAAAAGCCGCTGTCCTCCTCCAGAAGAACAAATTCTCAGTAGCCGAAGTCATGTACATGGTCGGATTTTCCGAAGCCTCCTATTTCTCCAAATGTTTCCAGGCAGAATTCGGACTTACACCTTCTCAATTCATTAAAAACAATTTATAGATATTTATTGTCAATATATGTGTCCGTTGTCTGAATTTTATCCTATTATGTCCGATATCAGCCGCCCTTAAATTTGAATCTTAAATAGTTTAGAACCGTATAAAACTGATACGGTTATTTATGTCCCTGAAGGCAATTCCACTCCTTTGCATGTGCTTGTATTTTACAGCCACGTTCGCTCAGCAGACTATCTATGTAGATAAGTCCGGGGTTATGCGTTGGTCAGATAGTAAAAAAGAGGCCTCCTTTTACGGGGTTAATTACACCCTCCCATTTGCCCACGCTTACCGTTCAATAAAAGACCACAAAGCAGCTATTGATAAAGATGTATACCATTTCTCCCGCCTTGGGCTGAATGCTTACAGGATACATATATGGGATGTAGAAATTACCGACAGCCTCGGAAGGTTACAACAGAATGAGCACCTGGATCTCCTTGACTACCTGGTATCAAGGGTAGAACAAAGGGGAATCAGGGTGCTGATCACCTGTATGACCAACTTTGGAAATGGTTATCCGGAAAAGAATATGCCGACGGGCGGGTTCTCTTATTTATATGACAAATGTGATGTTCATAAGAATCCCAAAGCCATCGCAGCCCAGGAAACCTATGTTCGCCAATTACTTTCTCATGTCAATCCATACACCGGAAAGGCCTATAAAGAGGAGCCGGCCATTGTAGGCTTTGAGATCAATAATGAGCCCTGCCATACCGGAGATCCGGCGCTGACCAAAAAGTACATCAGCACCATGGTCGCCGCTATCAAAACCACAGGTAATAAAAAGCCAATATTCTATAATGTAAGCCACAACCGGGAGCATGTACCCGCTTACTATGCATCTGATATACAGGGTACTACCTATCAATGGTACCCTATAGGGCTGGTAGCTGGTCATACCCGTAAAGGCAATTTCCTCCCTTATGTGGACAAATACAACATCCCCTTCTCCAACGAGAAAGGGTTTGCTACAAAGGCCAGAGCCATCTATGAATTCGATCCGGCAGATATCACCTATAGTTATATGTACCCGGCTATGACCCGTACATTCCGGAGCCAGGGGTTCCAGTGGATCACCCAGTTTGCATATGACCCCATCGATATCGCAGCCTATAATACTGAATACCAGACACACTACCTGAACCTTGCTTATACACCCAAAAAGGCGCTGAGCATGAAAATAGCTGCCGAAGCAGCGAAACAGGTAAAACGTGGGGAACAGTTTCCTGCTTATCCGGCAGATACTGTTTTCGGCAATTTTCTGGTAAGTTACCAGCAGGACCTTAGCCTGCTCAATGCCCCCCAGCAATATTTCTATTCTAACAATACAACCATTCCACCTGTTGCTCCTGCACAGCTAACAACTATCGCAGGCTATGGCAATTCGGCCATCATTAAGTATGAAGGTACAGGGGCTTATTTCCTCGATAAACTGGAAAACGGTGTATGGCGTTTAGAACTAATGCCCGATGCTATACCGGTATCAGACCCCTTTGCAAAGCCTTCTCCTGGTAAGGAAGTGGTGAGCATCGCATGGAATAAATGGCCCATGCAGGTGCAGCTACCAGATCTGGGCAGTCATTTTATTATAAGGAACCTCCGTTCTGAAAGAGATACCATCGCCGAAAATGGTGCTTTTAACGTCAGTCCTGGTGTTTATATACTGATGAAGGAAGATACCCGGCGATGGTCTGCTTCCTCTGAATGGCAGCATATTAAACTGGGTGAATATGTAGCACCTCCTGCCCAGTTAAAACAGTTTGAAGTAGTACATACACCTCATGCTACCGCAGAACAGGGTAAAGACATTGTGATCAAAGCGGATATTGCAGGTCCCGTATTCCCTGACTCCGTGATCTTGCAAACAGATCGTGTTTCCTTCTGGTCTGACTACAATCCTTATATCCGCCTGGAACGCACGCACGGATATACCTACCAGGGCAGCATTCCAGCCAGTATGGTAAAAGGTAATTTATTGAAGTATACCATTACTGTATTTACTAACGGCGGAAAGTATACGTTTCCACAGCAGGAAGCAGGTGCTCCACTTGACTGGGCTTTCACCGTTACCCGCTATTGGGAAACAGCGATCATCACACCAGCAGATCCTTTAATACTGGATGGAGAACTGGAATACTTTTCCATGACCGACAAGTCTTTCATAACCACTGCCAACTATAGAGAACATCCCTATGACGCCACTGTGCAGCGATATACCATGCACGTAAAAGAGGATAATGCCAGCTTTTTCTGGAGAAAACCAGTGAAGAATGAAAGAGACTTACAGGGGGTTAAATACCTGTGTTTATATATTCCGGCAACAACTATGGCAGGATTAAATATCGGTTTCATCACAACAGATGGATACACCTATTCACAGCACATTCCGGTGGACAACAAACAGCATATTTATAAGGTGCCTGTGAATGGCTTACAGCAGGATAGTACAGCGCTATTACCTCGTCCATACCCGGTGTTCCTGAACCGGTATTTCATACCAAAAACCAACATTGACTTTAATATAAATAAAATTGAATCACTAAACATTTCCACAACAGACAAGGTGCCAGATAATGCTTCGATAGATATAGGAGCCATCTGGCTGGAGTAAACAGATCGTATAAAATTTTAATTCCACAATATGAAGAAATCAATTTTCCGCAAATTCCTATTCTGCCTATGCATGGTGATGAGCAGCCTGGGTATATATGCCCAGGAGCAAAGTCGTACCGTAAAAGGTACTGTGACCGACGAGGGCGGGAAAGCACTTGAACGTGTGTCTGTATTAGTCAGCGGTACAACTACCAGCACCCTTACTAACGCCTCTGGTGGGTTTACGGTGCAACTGCCTCCCGGAAAAGATGTATTGGAATTCACCTACATCGGTGCTGCCAAAAAGATCGTGAAAGTTGAAGGTGAGACCGTGAATGTAGTCATGACCTTCGAAGACAAAAAACTGGATGAAATAGTCGTGATCGGCTACGGTACCAAGACGAAAAAAGACATGACTGGTTCCGCTGTCAGCATCAGCAGCAAAGAGTTTAACCCTGGTCTGGTAGGTTCTTCCGAACAGCTGATCAGTGGTAAATCTTCTGGTGTACAGATCATGACAAACGGGGGTTCTCCTACCGCAGGTAGTACGATCCGTATTCGTGGGGGTGCTTCTTTAAGCGCCAGCAATGCACCACTGATCGTATTGGATGGTGTGCCGCTGGAAACAGGTGGTATCAGTGGGAATTCATCCAACTTCCTCAGCATGATCAACCCTAATGATATTGAAAGCATCACCGTATTAAAAGACGCTGCTTCTACAGCTATATATGGTTCCCGTGCGTCCAATGGGGTATTGATGATCACTACGAAAAAAGGCAAAGGCGATCAGCTGAAGATCAACTTCTCTACCGTTGCTACCCTGCAGCAAAGAAAGAACGTGGCCGATATGATGTCTCCTGCACAGTTCAGAGACGTGATCAATACCCAGGGTACCGATGCACAAAAAGCACTGTTAGGCAGCAGTAATACTGACTGGCAGAAAGAAGTATTTAAAAATGCAATGGGTACTGACAATAACCTGGGTGTAACGGGTAAGATTGCGAAAGCGGTTCCTTTCCGTGCTTCCCTTGGCTATTACAACCAGAATGGTAACCTGCAGACGGATAAAACACAACGTTTCACAGGATCACTGGTAGTCACTCCCAGCTTCTTCGACAAACATCTGAACCTGACCTTCAACCTGAAAGGGGCTGCCAATAATAACAGGTTTGCGAATACAGATGCTATCTGGAATTCTGTTGCATTCAATCCGACTCAACCTATATACTCCGGTAAATCAGGTTTTGGTGGTTTCTATGAAAGCCTTGACAACAGCGGCTTACCTGCTACAGGTGCTAATAAAAACCCCGTAGGTCTCTTAGAACAGGAAACAAGAAAAAGTGATGTATATAGAAGCATCGGCAACTTCGATGCGGACTATCGATTCCATTTCCTGCCCGACCTGAAAGCTCACGTAACTGTAGGTTACGATTACAGTAAAGGAGAAGGTTCCGTATGGATTCCCGCTACTTCTGCAAACGGTTATAGTGTAGGCGGTTCTAATAATACTTATTCTCAGACACTGAAGAACAAACTGTTCACCGGTTACCTGAACTACAGCAAGAACATCAACAACGTTCACCGCTTCGATGCGACTGTCGGTTATGATTACCAGCACTGGAGTGCAAAGGCGCCTGCTATCACCTATTACAATGAAAAAGGTGCATTGCAGTCTACCGCCAAAGCTACAGATGAACGCCACGTATTGTTATCTTACTATGGAAGAGTGAACTATACCTTATTTTCCAAATACATGATCACAGGAACCGTGAGAAGAGATGGTACATCCCGCTTCAGCCCTGAAAACAGATGGGGTACTTTCCCTTCCATAGCACTTGCCTGGAATGTAATTGACGAGAATTTCCTGAAAAACAACAATGTACTTTCCAACTTAAAATTAAGGGCCAGTTATGGTGTAACCGGACAACAGGATGGCATAGGCAACTATAGCTACATGTCCGTGTATCAACAAGGTAACAGCTATGCTAATTACCGCTTTGGTGACGAATATTTATATGTATACAGACCATCTGTGTATGTCTACGATTTGAAATGGGAAACAACAAAAGCATTTAACTATGGTGTAGATTTCGGGTTCTTAAATAACAGGATCTCTGGTTCTGTTGAGTATTACACCCGCAAAACCTACGACCTGCTGGCAAATGTATCAGTACCTGCAGGTACTAACTTTGACCAGACGGCTACTACCAACGTAGGTAACATTGAAAGCCATGGTTTTGAATTCCAGCTCAATACAACGCCGATCAGCAAACGTGATTTCAAACTGGATGTGAACTTCAACGCCACTAACCAGTATACCAGGGTGACCAACATTACACTGGTACAGGGTGCTACCACAGTAGGTACTTATGCAGGGCCTTCCGTTGCCGGCAGAGGTATTCAGATCCTGACACCAGGGTACCAGCCAAATATGTTCTATGTGTACAAACAGGTGTACGATGCAGCGGGCAAGCCGCTGGAAGGAGTATATGCCGATCTGAACAAAGATGGTGTGATCAATGAAAACGACCTGTATCGCTATCATTCTCCTGCCGCCACCTGGATGTTAGGCTTCAATACACAAGCGACTTATAAGAAATGGTCTGCCGGATTCACTATGCGTGCTAACATCGGCAACTATGTATACAACAATACAAAGATGGGACTGAGTGCATGGGAAACCGTACAGTATGTAGATGCTGCGCTGAACAACCTGCATAAAGATTACCTGAACACAGGTTTCAAGACCCGTCAGTATTATTCAGACTATTATGTAGAGAATGCTTCTTTCCTGAGAATGGATAATATGTCTGTCGCTTATAATCTTGGAAAAGTAGTAAAGCATGTGAATATGCGCATTGGAGCCATCGCCCAGAATGTATTCACCATCACCAAATACAGCGGACAGGATCCTGAGGTCACCAATGGATTTGAAAGCGCATTCTATCCTCGTCCACGTACTTATTCCATCAACATTAACCTTGAGTTCTAACGTTTATGAAAAAGATACTATCACTCATATTATTAGTCAGCCTGCTGGCATCCTGTACCAAGGATTTGAACCAGGTGCCAAGTGTGGAAGCGACTTCAGAATCTGTATACACCTCATTGGCTAATTATAAATCCGTATTGGCAAAGCTATACTCCTCATTTGCAGTAGCAGGTATTGAGAAAGGAGATGGGAATGCGGATATGGCCAGCAGTACTGCATCCTGGGGTTACTTAAGGGTTTACTTCAACCTGCAGGAAATACCCACGGACGAAGTAGTGTATACCTGGGCAGGTGGCGATAACCTGACCAATATTCAATACATGACATGGGGTGCTTCAGATACCTGGGTAAGTGCCATGTATTATCGTATTTATTATACCGTAGCGATCTGTAATGAATTCCTGAGAAATGCCACTGATGAAAAAATCGCTTCTTTTTCAGCAGCTGATCAGGCATCCCTGAAAGTGTTCAGAGGGGAAGCCCGTTTCCTCCGTGCATTGGCTTATACACATGCCATGGACTTGTACGGCAATGTACCCTTCGTAACCGAAGCCGACAAAGCAGGTGCTTTCACACCTCCACGCATCAAGAGAGCGGATCTGTATAACTATATCCAGTCTGAATTGAAGGCGATAGAAGAAGTACTGCCAGCACCCCTGCAAAATGAATATGGCCGTGTGAGCAGAGCTGCTGCATGGACCCTGCTGGCAAGAAATTACCTCAATGCCGGTGTATATACAGGAACAGCAGATTATACGAACTGCCTCACTTATTGTAACAAGATAATTGCAGGTGGGTATACATTGGAACCAACTTATAAAAAACTCTTTAATGGCGATAATGACAAGCGTACTGCAAATGAAATCATCTTCCCGATTGAAGCAGATGTAACACATACTACTACCTGGGGCGCTACTACCTACCTGGTGAATGGTCCTATCGTAGGCACTATGAAAGCAGCTGACTATGGTGTAGTATCCGGCTGGAACAGTGTTCGCACACTCAGGGAGTTCGTGAATTATTTCCCTGATCAAACAGCTACAGCAGATAAACGCGGCGATTTCTGGAAAGATGGACAGACACTGAATGTAGATGATCCTTCCTCTTCCAGTCAGGGTTATTCTATTGTGAAATTCACAAACCTGAACGATGATGGTAGTTATACCACAGATGGTGGATTGGTAAATACTGATTTCCCTATGTTCCGCCTGGCCGATGTATACCTGATGTATGCAGAAGCTGTATTGAGAGGCGGTAGCGGTGGAACTGTCGGCGAAGCGGTGAATTATGTGAACCTGATCCGTGAACGTGCTTACCTGAATAATTCAGGTGATATCAACGCGTCTACCTTAACACTTGATTTTATTCTGGCAGAACGTGCCCGCGAACTCTTCTGGGAATGTACCCGTCGTACAGACCTGATCCGCTTTGGTAAGTTTACAGGTGGCGATTATTTATGGCAATGGAAAGGTGGTACAGTGAATGGGGTAGCAGTCGATGCAAAGTATAACCTGTATCCTATTCCAACAACTGATCTGGCTTCCAATCCTAATCTTATCCAAAACACAGGCTACTAAACATAGTTCCATGAAAAAAATATTCTGCTATATACAATTACTGGCGCTGGGTATGCTCTTGTTTGCCAGTTGTAAAAAGGATGGATCACAACCCGTATTAAGCGGTTATGTTGATGCCTCCCTGACTGCTACTTCTACACAATTAGCATTATCACAGTCCGCAAAAGACAGTGTGGTGTTACAGCTCATGTGGGATGCAGGTAAATTAAGTGTTTCCAACAATTATGCAGTAGAGGAATCCCTGCTGCAAACGACTGTGCAGTATGCATTGGATGCAAACTTCAGCAGTATCAAAAAAGAGGTAGCGGTGACCAGCTCTTCTCTGGCTTATACTACGGCGACACTGAACACACTGGTATTAGGATTTGGATTGACCGCTGGCGAAACCGGTACTGTATATGTACGTGTAAAGTCTACACTGACGGCTAATACAGCATCCAAATACAGTAATACACTTACCCTCAACATTACGCCTTATGCAGCCGTGAGTGATGCGGCTTACTTATACATGGCCAGCACTGACCTGACTTCTTTCCCATGGAAATTGTGTGCGAGAAATAAGGATGGAAAGTATGATGGTTTTGTAAAGGTGGATCAGTGGTACAATTTCCTGCTTACCAATGAAGAGAGCAACAGTGCTTCTGTGATCTATGGCGGCTATCCTGCTAACGGTAACCAGTATGTACTGTATGCCGGCAGCGATCGCTGGAACTGCTGGACAGCTAATGGTGGCTACCTTTATATCACCGCCAATACAAATGCATTGACCTGGAGTGAAACAGTGGTGAGTTCTCTCAGTGTAGTAGGTGACTTTAACAGCTGGAGTACGACTGCTACCCCAATGACCTACGATGCTGCCAACAAGATCTGGACAGCTACGATCACTACTACCTCTGCAGAACAATGGGGTATCAAAGTACTAATCAATCAAAGCTGGAGCTGGTTCTTCGGTGCCGGCGATGAGGAAGGGGTATGTACGCTGTATACCGCCGATAACAGCGGTTTCCCATATACAAAGGTGGGTACCTATACATTGAAACTTGATCTGAGTGATCCACACAAATTTAAATACACCGTAGAATGAAGCCGTTTAAAATAATTGTAGCTATCCTGTTGTTGTTCGCATGTAATAAGAACGACGGCGCTACCACGACGACCACCGATACCTCGGGAATTGCCAAAGGTGCAGACATCAGCTGGATCACAGAAATGGAGGCATCCGGAAAGAAGTTCTATAATACTGCTGGCACAGAAATGGATGGCATCAGGTTATTGCAGACGCTGGGCGTCAATTCAGTTCGCCTGCGGGTATGGGTAAATCCTGCTGATGGCTGGTGCAATAAGAACGACCTGCTGGTGAAAGCTTATCGTGCTAAGAGCCTGGGTATGCGCATACTGATCGATTTTCACTACAGTGACAGTTGGGCAGACCCTTCCCAGCAAACCAAACCTGCTGCCTGGGCGACCATGAACCTGAATGAATTGAAAACAGCAGTGGCTGATCATACAAAGGAAGTACTAACCCTGCTGAAAGAGAAAGGCATCACGCCTGAATGGGTGCAGGTAGGCAATGAAACAGGAAATGGTATGCTGTGGGAAGAGGGAAAGGCTTCTGTGAATATGGCGAATTATGCCGCCTTGACCAGCACAGGTTATGACGCTGTCAAAGCAATTTTCCCGGATGCTAAAGTAATTGTTCACCTGCAGAATGGGAACGACAATTCTCTTTTCAGGTGGTTGTTCGACGGGTTGAAGGCGAATGGTGGGAAATGGGATGTGATCGGGATGTCGCTGTATCCAACCAAGGACAACTGGGCAGCCTTGAATACAGCCTGCTATCAGAATATGCAGGATATGATATCCCGGTATGGCAGTGATGTAATGATTTGCGAAGTTGGTATGGATCAGCAGCAGGCAACCGCTGCGAAAGCCTTCCTGGCAGATCTGCTGGCGAAAGCGACATCTATTTCCAACAACAAAGTATTAGGCGTATTTTATTGGGAGCCGGAAGCTTATGGTGCCTGGAAAAACTACACGATGGGTGCATTCGATGACGCAGGTAAACCCACTGAAGCACTGGACGCATTTAAATAAAGAGACGATATGACGATATTACGATGGTGCCTGCTCTTTGTGTTGCTCGCAACTGGTGTACAGGCACAGGACAGAAAGGAGTTTTTGTTGCAAAAGAACTGGCAGTTTACCAAGGGCGATCCATCGGGTGCTATGGAGCCAGCCTTCAATGATAAAGGTTGGCAAACGGTGTCCGTACCTCATGACTGGGCTATATTCGGTCCTTTCGATCGTAAGAATGACCTGCAGGAGGTAGCGATCAAACAGAATGGAGAAACAGTTGCCAGTACAAAAACGGGTAGAACAGGTGGCCTGCCATACGAAGGGATTGGCTGGTATCGCAATCATTTCGATGTACCTGCCGGCACAACGGTATCCCTGTTGTTCGATGGTGCAATGAGTGAAGCAAAGATCTATGTGAACGGAAAGGAAGCGGGCTGGTGGCCGAATGGGTACAACTCTTTTTATGTAGATGCCACACCTTACCTGACTGCTGATGGAAAGAATAATCTGGTAGCCGTTAGGCTGGAGAATAAGCCACAATCTTCCAGGTGGTATTCCGGTGCCGGTTTATACAGGAATGTACATGTGATTGCTACCAGCAAAGCGCATGTACCAGTATGGGGCACTTATATTACCACTCCTTTTGTCTCAGAGGCATATGCTGCTGTCAATCTAAAAACAACTATCGAAAATACAGGCGACGCAGACGTCAAAGTAGTGACAGAGATCCTGAATGCAAAAGGAGAACAGGTAGCAAAGAAAGAGAACATCCGGAAAGTAACGCATGGCAAACCGTTTGAACAAAACTTCATCGTTAACCAGCCGGCGTTATGGTCTCCCGAAGCGCCGGATCTGTATACTGCCAGGACTGTGATCTATATGAATGGTGCACAGATAGATACTTATACCACGCAGTTTGGTATTCGTGATATCCGGTTTGTAGCAGATAAAGGATTTTTCCTGAACGGAAAGCTGCGTAAATTCCAGGGGGTATGTAATCACCATGACCTGGGGCCACTGGGCGCTGCCATCAATGTAGCGGCATTGCGCTATCAGCTTACATTGTTGAAAGAGATGGGTTGTGATGCCATCAGAACATCGCACAATATGCCTGCTCCTGAGCTGGTATCCTTGTGTAATGAGATGGGATTTATGATGATGATAGAACCATTTGACGAATGGGATATTGCTAAATGTGAGAATGGTTATCACCGCTTTTTTGCAGAGTGGGCGGAGAAGGATATGGTAAATATGTTACGTCATTACCGCAATGATCCGAGTGTAGTACTCTGGAGTATCGGTAATGAAGTGCCTACACAATGTAGCCCGGATGGTTACAAGGTGGCTTCTTTTCTGCAGGACATCTGTCACCGGGAAGACCCTACAAGACCTGTGACCTGCGGTATGGATCAGGTAAGCTGTGTGCTGAGCAATGGTTTTGCCTCTATGCTGGATTTGCCGGGATTTAACTATAGGGTTCACCGTTATAAGGAGGCGTATGGTAAGTTGCCACAGAATCTTGTATTAGGTACTGAAACTTCTTCAACCGTAAGTTCCCGGGGTGTCTACAAGTTCCCGGTAGTAAGGAAAGCAGATGCGACGTACAAGGATCATCAGTCTTCTTCTTATGACTTTGAATATTGCTCCTGGTCTAATTTGCCAGACGAAGATCTGGCCATGGCAGCTGATAACGAGTGGTCAATTGGCCAGTTTGTATGGACGGGTTTTGACTATTTAGGAGAGCCTTCACCATATGACGTAGAGGGCTGGCCAAATCACAGTTCAATGTTCGGTATCATCGATCTGGCAAGTATTCCTAAGGATCGTTATTACCTGTACAGGAGTGTCTGGAATAAAAAAGCAGCAACGCTACACATACTCCCACATTGGACGTGGCCGGGTCGTGAAGGGCAGGAAACACCTGTATTTGCTTACACCAGTTATCCATCAGCAGAGTTATTCATCAATGGAAAAAGCTACGGCAGGCGATTCAAAAATGATTCTACAGTACAGCATCGCTACCGGTTAATGTGGATGAATGCCGTGTACGAACCTGGTGAAGTAAAAGTGGTAGCTTATGATGAGCAGGGAAAAGCGGCGGAAGAAAAGGTGGTACGTACAGCTGGTAAACCACATCATATTGTATTGGAAGCCAATAGAAATACAATAGCTGCAGATGGTAATGACCTGGCTTATGTCCGGGTGAAAGTAGTGGATAAGAATGGGAATGTATGTCCGGCGGACCAGCGGTTAATCACTTTCACCGTGTCAGGTGCGGGTAGTTATAAAGCTGCTGCCAATGGTGATCCGACTTGTCTGGACTTGTTCCATCTGCCCCAGATGCATGCATTCAACGGGGAGTTGACCACAATCGTTCAATCCAAAGAACAGGCGGGGACAATCGTTGTTGAAGCAAAAGCCAAAGGGCTTATTGCCGGAAAGGTCCTGCTAAAAAGTGGTATCTAACCTATAAATGTAAAAGGCGCCGGCATTACCGGCGCCTTTTATGTGTTAAAATAGTATAACTTATAATGTATAAAGTATTGTTATTATAACTGCTGCTGCCCTACCTACCCCCATTACTCCAATAACCCCAAAAACTTCATTAAATATTAAAGTTCAAATTAACGTAACCCAAAAAATCTCGTTATTTTTAAAATACTGACAAAGGGACAGGCCTATATCCGTCAGGCAACTGGCATTTTAATCATTGCATGACATTCGTAATCTACTTGTGAAACTAAAAAGTTTGTTAAACTAATGACATTTACCTATTCATTACATAAGATTTTCCACCCGGACAGCTTCGGTTTCTCCCCCGATGCCTACAGCCGTTTTAAGTTTGGAGATGATACCATGGCAGCAGCTTTTGGTACGGCGCTTGCCGAGGGATTTATCAGGGATCAGCTGCGTTATGCCACCCGGGAAAACCAGTTGGTAGTGGTTTCCAGTCCATATGCGTTCATCCCCACTGCTACATTTGCGATGAAGAATCATTTTGTATTCCGGTTGAACAGGTGGTTGGCCGAAACGGGGCGTCCTATTGTACAGGAAGCCAAAGTACACCGTACAATCACCTACAAGGAAGACTATGGTGAGTTGAACGCATCGCAGCGGCTCAACCTGATCGGCAACGATTCTTTTCACATCGATAAGGCGTTTCTGGAGGGAAAAACCGTAATTTTCCTGGATGATATCAGGATTACCGGCAGTCATGAGAAGATGATCCTGCGTATGGTAGACGACTATGAGTTGAAGAATGACCTTTACCTGCTATATTTCGCAGAGCTGGCCAATCCTTTAATTCACCCAAACATAGAAAATTATTTAAATTATCACTATGTGAAGTCTATCTTCGATCTTGAAAAGATCATACAAGGGGATAGTTTTATGATAAATACGAGAATTGTAAAGTATATCCTCAATTATGATTATGATTCATTTTGTATTTTTTTACAGAATCAATCGGACAACTTTGTAAATCTGCTGTATAATATGGCCCTGGGCAACGGGTATCACACCATTGACGCTTACGCCCGTAACCTCGGCTTCATCAAGAGATTCATATATCCGACAAATAATATTAAAGCTTAGAAAATGGCAATTAACCTTCAAAAAGGACAAAGAGAGGCAATCAACGCGCCTAAATTCACAATAGGGCTTGGTTGGGATACCAATAGCTCTTCCACGGGCAGCAGCTTTGACCTGGATGCATCTATATTCATTCTCGGTGAAAATAAAAAGATCTTATCGGATGCTCATTTTGTATTCTATAACAACAAAAAATCTCCGGATAACGCTATTGAACATTCCGGCGACAACCTGACTGGTGAAGGTGCGGGCGATGATGAGCAGATCCGTGTAGATTTATCTAAGATCGATCCTAATGTAACTGAAATATGTGTGGTAGTTACCATTCACGAGGCAGAACAAAGACGCCAGAATTTTGGCCAGGTAAGAAACAGCTATGTACGCATCGTTGATTCTTCCAACAACCAGGTACTACTGAAATATGAACTGGAAGAAGATTTCTCTATCGAAACAGCCGTTGAGTTTGGCCGTATCTATAAGAGAAACAACGAATGGAAATTTGAAGCTGTAGGTGCCGGTATGAAAGGCGGTTTACAGGATTATCTGAATAAATACAACTAATCGGACATGGCTATCAACTTACAGAAAGGACAGCGCATCTCTCTCGAAAAAAGCAATGGTACCAAGCTGGAAAAGGTCTGCGTAGGTATCAACTGGGGAGCTATTGAAAAGAAAGGCTTATTCGGACTCGGCAAGACCAAAGAGGCCGTAGACCTGGATGGCAGCTGTATATTATACAACGAAAACAAACAGGCGCTGGAAGTTGTCTATTTTGGTAACTTGCAATCTAAGGACAGGGCGGTAAGACATAGTGGTGATGACCTCACTGGTGATGTAAATGGTAACGACGGCCTGGATAACGAAGTGATCACACTGGACTTCGCCAGTCTGAATCCTTCCGTAAACTATGTCGCTTTTGTACTCAACAGCTTCAGAGGACAGGATTTTGGTTCCATCCCATTTGCATCTATCCGCATTTACGAAGGTACTCCCAGCAGAGTGACCGAAGTATTTGCGAAATATGACATCGCACATGATGCAGCTTTTGCAGGACATGTATCAATGGTAATGGGCACCTTCTACAAGAAAAATGGTGAATGGAAATTCAACGCTATCGGAGAAGCTACCAAAGATAGAAAACTGCAGGAGACTGTTGATACAGTAACCCGCCAATACTTATAAGACTAAAAAATTTGCTAATGGATAATATCAATGCAAATACAACCACGGATGTAGTCATTGCCACCCCGCATATAGACAGGGAGGGCAATGTAGACCTCACCACCGTCACTTCAGACGAAAGTAAGAAGTACGATGAAGTCAGCAAATCCCTTGTACCAGGTGATGTGAACGCGATCCTGAACTATGGAGCTGACGTGGAGAAATCCATGGACAAGTACAGTAACGATTTCCTGACCTCTGTACGTACCTTCAACTCCGGTGAAGTAGGTGGTCACATCAATGACCTGCTGACTGAACTGAACTATATAGATGTAGATGAACTGGAACAGGGTGGATTCAAATCTTTCATGTCTAAAATCCCCTTCTTCAAGAAGCTGGTGGTCGACGTGAAAGCCATGTTCCAGAAGTACGATACCGTTATTGCGAATGTAGACAAGATCACGAACAAGATCAAAGCGGGCCGTATCAACTCACTGAAGGACAATACTGCCCTGCAGACGATGTTTGATAACAACGTGAACTACATTAAGCAGATGGAAGAGCTGATCATCTCTGGTCAGTACAAATACAATCAGCTGAGCATTAAGCTGGCAGAGATGGAAGGTAACCCAACCGCCTACCAGGATTATGAGATTGCTGATATGCGGGAGTTCCTGCACCGTCTGGACAAGCGGCTGGCCGATATGAAGATTGTACGTTTCATTATGATGCAATCACTGGCGCAGATCAGAGTGGTGCAGAACAACAATACTGCCATTGCCGAAAAGGCACAGTCCATCGTATCTACCACTATCCCTGTGTGGAAGAACCAGCTGACCATCGCCGTTGCCCTGCAAAGACAAAAGGCGAATGTGGAAATGCAGAAGAAAGTAGCGGATACTACCAATACCATCCTGCAGAAGAATGCGGATATGTTGAAACAAAACAGCATTGAAGTAGCTAAGCAGAATGAAAGTACTGTAGTGTCTATCGAAACGCTGAAACGTACTACTTCTTCCCTGATCGAAACACTTGCGGAAGTGAAACGTATACACGATCAGGGTACTGAAAACAGAAAACAACTGAATACGGAATTGCAGTCACTCGAAACAGAGCTGAGAAAGAATGTAACTAACATATAGTGACTCATATTCCGGTTTATTCAAAATAGGCGGGGAAGAAAGACCAGCGGCCTGCTTTTGGAACCGGAAATGAGTGAGTACTAATCAACAATAAGGAATGTTAGATAATGGAGGAGAACCGGGCTATCATATTAAGTGAGTCACAAAGAACGATCAGCAAACTACAACTGCTGTCGGCCTTTTTTGAAGATGAAATAATCTATAAGATCTTCCTGCGCACGCAGGTGATCCATAAGTTATTTGAAAACAATACGGACCTGAATGTTAATAAGCTGGAACTCTTCCACGTTCAATATTCGTTGACCATTATCGAACTTCTCAGGAAAATCAAAAGTGCCAACGAGCGGAATGTATTGATTCTTCACGATGAGATACAACTCAACAGGGACCTTATTGATAAGCTGAACTCCAACGTATTTACAGAACAAAGTTATAACCTGGAAAAGCAGCGACAGGCGCTGAAAGTCAATCAGTCCCTGCGCCGGCTTTTCCAGTTATTGTCAGAAGAGAAAGATGAGTCGCCTTTCTCTAAAAATATCAACGCTTTTAGTGCCCGTTTCGCGGCAGATTTCTTCTTCGATATCCCATTCGACCTGGTAGAAAAACTCACTGATTACAATCCTGCAGAAGTATATCGTAATGCCTATGCTACCATACACAGAAAGCTCATGGGGATTCTGAACAAGGTGGAGTTCAAAAGCGAGTTCTATTGCGGATTGACGGCAGGGAGTCTGATACTGGAGGTCTATCACATGATTGGTGTGGACAGGTACTTTGTATTTGTACCATCGCGCAATTTATTTCTCTTTCTCGACCTGGCAGATCTGTCGGGTATAGACCTGCATAATAATATCTCCAAAAAAGCGAAGATTATACAGGAGATAGCGGATAAGAATGACCAGCTGCAAAGTACTGCCAGCGTGGTGAAAACGCAGATCCCTCCTGATATTAAAAAGCTGATCTCAGATTATCACAATAAGATTGATGATGTGAATTTCCTGCAGAACCTCACTGATGTGGATATTGAAGCGAATATACTCAAAGCTATGTTGAATACAGATAGTCTTTAACCATGCAGTTATCCGAAGCTATTCAGTTTATACGGTGTGAAGCATTGCAGCAGGCACCTGTCAGCCAGTGGGCTGACCTGGGATGCGGCAGCGGCTTGTTCTCTACGGCACTGGCGCATTACCTGCCGGAGGGCAGTACGATTTACGCAATAGATCATAAGCCGGGAACGAAAATAGCAGGACATGGTGTAAAGATCTATGACCTTGATTTTGTAGCAGATCCTTTCCCTTTTGGTAAGATCGATGGTATACTAATGGCTAATTCGCTCCACTATGTGAAGTCTCAGACTGCATTTATTCAAAAACTACAATCGCATACCTCCACACTCCTGGTCATTGAGTACGATATAGAAAAACCGGTACCGACCTGGGTGCCTTTCCCGGTTAGTTATAGTAAACTACTGACGCTTTTCCCGGATAAAAAGATTGAAAAATTAAGTGAAAGAACCTCTGCTTACGGGCAGGGAAATATGTATGCTGCGCTGATTTATTAGTATCTTTAGGTGCTATGACCATAGACGAAAAACTACGCCTCGCCAGCATCTCTTTATTCGGTCTCTCAATAGGAGACGCATTTGGAGAAACCTTCTTTGGCAATGAAGATCTTATTACCAACCGACTTATTTACAAGGAATTAAAAGAAGGCCCATGGAACATCACGGACGATACTGTGATGGCAATCGGGATTTACAACATCCTTGCGCAGGAAGGTCGTATTGACCAGTCAAAGCTTGCAGCAGTATTTGCACAAAATTATCAGTTAGACGATTACCGTGGTTACGGCGGTACTGCACATTCTATTCTACGCGCAATAGGAGAGGGAGAGGACTGGAAAGCCGTGAGCAGCCGTGTTTTCGATGGCATGGGCTCCATGGGGAATGGTGCTGCTATGCGGGTAGCGCCACTGGGGGCATACTTTCATGACGATGTGGCAACACTCAAAGAACAGGCACGCCTGTCAGCAGAAGTGACGCACTTCAATGAAGAAGCCATTGCAGGCGCGATAGCCGTAGCCCTGGCTGCCAGCATCGTGATTCAGCAACCCGGCATTACGCCTGCTGATTTCTTTACTTTTATTATTCAGCACACTCCTGACAGCGATACCCGGTCCAAAATTCAAAAAGCAGCCACATTACCAGCCAATTACGACATCCGGACCATCGTTTCCATACTTGGTAGCGGAGTCAGAATGCTGGCGCAGGATACCGTGCCTTTTGCCCTCTGGTGCGCAGCCCACCATCTGCATGATTTTGAGGCCGCCATCTGGACTACCGTCAATGGCCTGGGGGACCGGGATACCACCTGTGCCATCGTGGGGAGTATCGTTTCCTTATCTGCTGGTACTGAACGTATTCCGCAGGAATGGGTGGCCCGCACAGAAGATTACAGCACCACACTTTTTTTCAACAGGTAATGGGGGTAACTCCTTCTTTGTTCGAACCTTTTTTTTCTACAATTTGCACCCTCTATGAACAAAGACGATTTATTCTGGCTCATTTCCTCTTCACCTGCTATCCAGATGCTGCGCCTGCGCAACACGCATTGGATACTTCCATTCCTGTACAGCGTGTTCAAGGAAGAGAATCGCTTCTCTATCCCTGAATCCCAGCTGGTAGTGATGCTGGCCGAAACGCTCAGCCAGCAGGAAGACGGCGTGGAAGACCTGGAAGAAGCAAGGATCAACTTTGGTGAAGACGAAGAAACACGTAGCCGAAAATATATACTCAACTGGGTACAGAAACGCATTCTGCAGGATCTGCCGGATGCGGAAGGGAATACCCGCTATCAGCTGAGCGCTTATACTGAAAAAGTTTTCCAGTGGATGCAGACCCTGCAGTTGCGCCAGCACGTAGGGACTGAAAGCCGCTTCAAACTCCTCTTCAACTCCCTCCGCGATATCGTGGAGAACACAGAAGACGACAGAGGAAAGAAACTGGAAATACTTAAGAATAAGCGCGCGGAAATCGATAAAGAGATCAAGGCGCTGGAACTGGGTATCACCCCGGACAGGTATAACAATGCGCAGGTACAGGAAAGGCTGGAACTCTTTACCCGGCTCTGCTATGAACTTATCAGCGATTTCCGGGAGGTGGAAGATAACTTCAAACAGATACACCGTACCATCGTGGAGCAGCATACCCGCGCTGAACAAAGCAAAGGTGCCATCATCGGGTTCGCATTTGAAGCGTACGATTCCCTGCGCAATAGTAACCAGGGCAAAAGCTTTTATGCTTTCTGGGATTTCCTCATCTCCCGCGCCGGCCAGGAGGAATGGCGTGAACTCACTGAGCAGCTCATGCACCTGGTGGGCGAGAGAGGCATTGAGGCAGATGAGTCTTTCCTCACCAACATCAAATCACTGCTGCTGGAGCAAGGAAAAAACGTGTATGATGCTAACGATAAGATGGCGGAAAAATTAAGCCGTATCATCTCCGAAAAAGAGATTGCACGTCACCGTCGTTTGCGTAAGCAGATCAATAGTATCAAGGAACTGGTGTTCGGTTTCAAGGAAGAAGAAGTGGATGTGGATGCTGGCATCAGCATCGACGACAGTGCTGAAATCAGGATGATCCTGGAACGTAAGCTTACGCTGGACCAGAAGAAAACACTGGCAGAAGTAAAACAGCCGGCTACAGCTACTGAAAAGATCGAGGATATGACACGCTTCAGCCGCCTGCTCAATACCTCGCACATTAACAAAAAATACCTGTGGACCAAAGTGGAAAGCGTGCTGAAAGACAAGCAGACCGCGACACTCAAAGAAGTACTGGAAGCCTCCCCGCTGGAATATGGCCTTGCAGAGATCATCAGCTATTACGACTTTGTAAGGGAAAAAGGCGGTAAGGCATATACCGTACAAAACACCACAGAACTGATACCTCTCAATGCGGAGCAAACCCGCTTTTTGGAAGTACCTTATCTCTTATTCGGAAAATAAACTAGTATGAGTACACCTGTTAAAATATTACCCTACGCTTCCTTAGTAGTCAAGTTGCTCAAAGGACCCGTAGAATATGTAGAAAAAAGTGCCTGGGAGAAACTGTTGCAATACAAGGTGGAACTGATCATCTTTTTACAGCAACTTGGCCTTACACTGGTACTGGATGAGCAGGATGGATATGCATTTGTAAAGCATGCCATGTCTGAAGACGAAGAAGCTTATGTAAGCTGGGTACGGCGCCGCTCTTTCAGTTACGAAGAAAGCATCATGCTGGTGCTGCTGCGCGAGATGATGGCAGAATTTGAAATCAGTGACTCCTCTTCCCGTGAGCTGATCAAGAAGAGAAGAGAGATCAAGGAATATGCAGAACTGTTCTTCAAGGAAGGCGCCAGCCGTATCCGTTTTCTGAAAGATATAGACCGGCTGATTGACAAAGTGGAGGAAAATGGTTTCCTGCAAAAAATAGAAAACCACGATCTGATCGATGAACAGAAGTTCCGTATCAGAAAGATCATCAAAGCCAAAGTAGACAGCGAAGCGCTGGAGCAATTCCAGCAACAATTGCTCGCTCACCAGGAAATCCCTGTGGAGGCGGAGTAAGCTAAACCAACTAATCCAATGCAACTAAACGTATTCAGTACAGATAGTCAGAAGACCGGCTTCCGCCTGCAATATATGGAAGTGTTCAACTGGGGAACCTTTGATGAACACATTCATACTATCAGACCAGAAGGGGAGACCAGTCTGCTCACCGGTGCCAATGGTAGTGGTAAGACCACCTTCATCGATGCCTTGCTCACCCTGATGGTGCCGGAAAAGAAATATCGTTTTTACAACCAGAGTAGTGGTAGTGAAAAGAAAGGTGACCGTACGGAAGACTCCTATGTAATGGGAGGCTATGGTATGGTGAACAACGAGGCGACAGGCGTAACCAAAACCCTGTACCTGCGTGAGAATAAAGAAGAGGCTTACAGCATTCTGCTGGCCAACTTTGCCAACGAAGCAGAACAGTTCGTGACCATCTTCCAGGTGCGTTACTTTGTGAATGGGGACATGCGTAAGATATTCGGTGTGGCACACAGGGCTATGCACATTGCTGAAGACTTCCGTCCTTTCGACCTGGGTGGCCAGTGGAAGAAACGTATCGATCAGCTTTACAATAAAGGTGCGCGCAAACAGGTAGAATGGTTTGATGCCGCCAGTAAATATGCACAGCGACTGGTAGATGCCCTGGGTATGCAGAGCATTCAGGCCTTACAGCTCTTTAACCAGACCGTAGGTATCAAGGTGTTAGGGAACCTGGATGACTTTATCCGCACCAACATGCTGGAGCCACGTAACATGGAAGAGCAGTTCCAGGAACTAAAAAAACACCTGACCACCCTGCTCGATGCACAACGTAACATCGAAAAGGCCGAAGAGCAGATCCGTATGCTGGAGCCTATCAAGGAGCACCATGCGAACTTTGCCACCTATGCTGCCAGGATCGCCGGTTACAAACAGGATCTGATTACAGCTACCATCTGGAACAGCTATACACGTAGCCAGTTGCTGGGACAGGCTTTGCAGGAGAAGAGAGAGGAAGTGACCTTCCTGCTCCGCAACATTGAAGCATCTAAACTACAGATGAATGAGTTGCTGGAACAGGAGCGAACTACCCGCAACATGCTGGAGCAAAATAAAGCTGGTCAGCGCCTGCAACAGCTGGAAAAGACCATCGAAGAACTGCGACAGAAGAAAGTGGCAGCAGAAGCCAACCTTCAGGAATTTAATACCTGGTGCGAGGCCCTGCACATTAAGGATAACGAAATCAACGACGAAGCGACCTATACACGTCTCCTGAAAGAAGCCAGCCGTGCTGCGCTGAAACTGGAAACAGAACAGCGTCTCAACGAAGAAGATGAATACAGTGCCAAGCGTGTAAGAGAAAAAGCAGATGGGGAAAAGGAAAGCCTGGAAAAGGAGATAGAACTCCTGCACCAGTCAAAAAATAACATCCCTTCTCACCTGATTGCCCTGCGCAAAGAGATGTGCAATACCCTGCGCATAGATGAGGGGGAGATTCTCTTTGCAGGGGAACTGATCCAGGTAAAGCCAGAAGAACTGCACTGGCAGCCTGCTATTGAGAAACTGCTGCATTCCTTCTCCTTGCGCCTGCTGGTACCGGACAAGCACTACAAGAAGGTGACCAGTTATGTGAACAACAATAACATGCGTACCCGCCTGGTATACTACCAGATCAAGGAAACGGCCCTGAACCTGTATCCGGATGAGAATACAGTATATGATAAACTCGATTTCCATCCTGACCATAAACTCACCGAATGGGTAGAGCAGCAGATCATTCAGCACTTCAACTACACCTGTGTTGAAAATGAAAAGTCCCTGCATCGCTATGATATGGCTATCACGATCGAAGGTCTGATCAAGAACAGGGATCGCCATGAAAAGGACGACCGTTCCGGCAGAAACGACGAAGCCCGTTATGTGATGGGGTGGAACAATGACCGGAAAAAAGAAGCACTGATTGCGAAACGTAATAAGCTGAATGAAGCCATTACGACCAGCACTGAAATATTGCAAACCTGCAAAACCCGTTCTGCCCGCCTGCAAAAGCAATTCTATGCAGCCGGCCGCCTAAAAGAGCACAAAGGGTTTGAAGAGCTGAACATTCCTAAGATCCAGAAGAACATTCACAAGGCAGAAGAGCAGATCGCTTCTATGCGGGATGAAAACAATGAGCTGGATGCAATGACCGAACAGCTGCAGGATATAGAGCGTTCCAAGCAGCATGTACAGGAAGCACAGGCTACCCTGATCAGGAACGAAGCCCTGGCTCAACGTACCATCGCTGATATGGAAGCAGAGCAGGAAAACCTGCAACACCTGTTACAGCACATCACCGATGCGGATAAGGATGCCCTGCTGGAATTCCAGCAACACCATAGCCAGGAACTAAGTGAAGTGACCCTGGACAATATTGCCGGCATCTACAGATCGCTGCGTGAAAGCAAAGAACAAAACCTGAAGCAGGCAGAAGATGCCAGCCATAAGGAAGAGGTATTGCTGAACCGCAGTATCAATCGTCTTAAAAACCCTTCTCCTGAGTTATTAGCGCGTTTCCCTGACTGGAGTGCAGATGTACATGCCATGTCAGAAGAAGCGAAAAATGCGGGCGAATACATCGAATGGCTGGATAAACTGAGCAATGATAACCTGCCTCGCTTCAAAAAGGATTTCGAAAGCTATATCAACGTTACCATCACTTACAAGATAGGTGGCCTGAATGAGGAGATGGAGAAGTGGGAGCGTGATATCTCCAATACGATCCAGAAACTGAACCAGTCGCTGAGTGGCATCAACTTTAACCGCCTGCCGGATACTTACATCCAGCTGGTAAAAAGACCGGTACCCACCGGGACCGAAGTAAGGGAATTCAAGAGCCGCTTACTCGACGCATTACCACAGGCGGCTAACTGGCAGCAGAGTACCTTCGAAGAGAAGGCAACGCACTTCAGGGAAAAAGTAATGCCGTTGATCTCCGCACTGGACGAAAGCGAAACGTACCGTAACAGGGTGATGGATGCCCGTAACTGGTTTGAATTCTGGGCAGATGAAAGGTATCGTTCTACCAATGAGTCCAAGAAGATCTATCGCCAGATGGGACAGTTGTCAGGTGGTGAAAAAGCCCAGTTGACATACACTATCCTCTGTAGTGCGATCGCTTACCAGTTTGGCATCACGAGAGAAGGCAAGAATACCCGCAGCCTCCGTTTCATTGCAGTGGATGAGAGCTTCAGTAACCAGGATGAGGAAAAGGCTACTTACCTCATGGAGCTATGTAAACAGCTGCACTTACAATTGCTGGTAGTAACGCCGAGTGATAAGATCTCGGTCGTACAACAATTCATTGCGCATGTGCACCTGGTACAAAGGGTGAATAACAGGCACAGTGTACTTTACAATATGACCGTAAAAGAATTGCAGGATAAGATATCCGATGCAGAAGTCGCATAGTCATGAAGGGCCGCTATGAAAGCGGCCCTTTTTTTTATAATGGAATGGGTAATGTAACCGGGTTTTCAATTTTGACCAAGGCAACTATTGTAAAATGAATGAAGAAAGGTAGGGTGTATTAAATTGAATACTAATAAGTAAGGAGGTTGCCTGGGTCAAGGGATATAAAATGGGACTCGTTTACCCTATATTGCAACAAATTCGAAGAACAGTGATGATATCTGTCGGACTCTGCACCTACAACAGTGAAAAATATCTTCCGGAACAACTGGAAACCATCCTTCACCAGACCCTGCGTGTGAATGAAATCGTGGTGATCGACGATGCTTCAACTGATCAGACCATTCAGATTTTACATGACTATGCGAAACGTTATCCAGGGCTTTTCCGTATCGTTAGCAATGAAAAGAATTGTGGTGCGCGTAAGAATTTTGAGCGTGCATTAGCCGCAACAAAAGGAGAGGTGATCTTTCTGAGTGATCATGATGATTGCTGGTTGCCGGATAAAGTGGCGAAGGTGGTGGATTATTTCAATGCGCATCCGCAGGATAAAGTTGTGTTTACGAATGCCCGGTTCATGGATGAGAACAGTGCTAACCTGCCCGCTACTTTGTGGGATGTGGTGGGATTTTCTGCATCGGTCAGAACATATGCACAGACAAAAGATGATCTGTTACGCTACCTGTTAAAGCATGGTCGTATTGTAACGGGGGCTACGCTGGCATTGAAAAAAGAAAGTCTTGGGCAGATCCTGCCTTTCCGCCTCATGCATAAGATCTGGCATGATGCCTGGATAGCATTGGTTGCTGCCAATGCAAAAATGCTGGGATATATAGAGGAACCACTGATCCGCTACCGTGTGCATAGCAAGCAACAGGTAGGGTACGGATACATGGAAAAAATCAAAGGGAATGATGGGGTGCCTGCACTGCAAATGAAGGAGCTGCAGGGTGAAATTGGAAATGAAGAATTGATACAACTCATTCATGTAAGAAGAAAAAGAGTTAGATTGGTAAAACGTCTTTCGCGCTATATAAAGGTAGATCCTGTGATCAAAGCAGAAATACTACAGGAACGTAAGGCATCGGAACAAGCATTCTCCCGTGCAAAGTCATTACCGGTGAGATTGCTGGAATCATTCAGAAAAATGTTTAAATAGTTTATGATCAGGGCGTATAAGTTATACACTGGCAATGACGGCCATTCTTATGTACAGGTAGGTACCGTCTCGCATCTGCAGGTAAATCCTGCAGCCTCTATTATGTTCAACGAAACACCGGCGCACAGTTTTTATGACTGGCATCCGGCACCCACCACACAATATGTGATCACCCTTTCCGGCACCTTATTGTTTGAAACCGGTCCGGGTGAAAC
>Ga0182005_1000248_pt1 | contig 34381 bp, 27 predicted proteins | sample Sormic07211103_1_FD_123021 | JGI IMG/M metagenome (GOLD analysis project Ga0182005, IMG submission 123021) | Rhizosphere microbial communities from Sorghum bicolor, Mead, Nebraska, USA - 072115-103_1 MetaG | ecosystem: Host-associated > Plants > Roots > Rhizosphere | place: USA: Nebraska...
GACGGCGATCCACTCACCTTCGATAAAGGTAGCGATCCGACCCACGGCTCCGTAGTAGTAGATAATGACGGTACATACACCTACACACCTGAACCAGGATACACAGGCAATGATACCTTCACCATCATCGTCGACGATGGCCACGGCGATCCGAAAACAGTAACCGTTACTGTGACCGTCACCCCTCCAACCACTACTAACACTCCTCCAGTAGTAACCGGCGGTTATGACATCACCACAGAACAGGACAAACCTGTCAAAGATACCCTGGTAGCTACCGATCCTGACGGCGATCCACTCACCTTCGATAAAGGTAGCGATCCATCCCACGGTTCTGTAGTAGTTGATAAAGATGGTAGTTATACCTATACACCAACACCTGGTTATACCGGTACAGATACCTTCACCATCATCGTAGACGATGGTCACGGCGATCCGAAAACAGTAACAGTCACTGTTGTAGTAACACCTCCAACCACTACCAACAATCCACCGGTAGTAACAGGCGGCACCACCACTACCACAGAACAGGACAAACCTGTCAAAGATACCCTGACCGCTACCGATCCTGAAGGAGGCCCGCTCACCTACGAAAAGGGTAACGATCCTGCCCACGGTTCCGTAGTCGTTGATAACGATGGTTCATATACTTACACACCTGAACCAGGTTACACAGGCAACGATACCTTCACCATCATCGTTAAGGATGACAAGGGCAACCAAACAACTGTAACCGTTACTGTTACTGTAACAACACCTAACAAGGCACCTGTTGTAACTGGTGGTGACATAACCATTACCACAGGACAGGATAAACCAACGTCAGGTACTATTACCGCTACCGATCCAGACGGAGATCCAATCACCTTCGAAAAAGGCAACGATCCGGCTCATGGTGCTGTAGTAGTAAATGATGACGGTACATACACCTACACGCCAGCACCTGGTTATACCGGTGATGATACCTTCACCATCATTGTAACAGATGATAAGGGTAAAACAACCAGCGTAACTGTAGCTGTAACCGTAACACCTGACAACACTAACAACCCGGTAGCAGTTAACGACAGCGTAACCGTAGTAGCGAACACACCACTCGACATCGACGTCCTCGCAAATGACAGCGCACGCACCTCGACTTTCGAACCGGGTTCTGTTACCATTGTCGATCAACCTACCCACGGTACAGTAGTCGTAAACAGCAACGGTACCATCACCTACACACCTGCTACAGGTTACACCGGTGACGATACCTTCACCTACCAGGTGAACACCGCTGATGGTAAAACTACCAATATAGCTACTGTCAGGATCTCTACATCATTCGCAGAGATCACCGTTCCTACCCTGTTCACACCGAACGGCGATGGTAGAAACGATGTCTTCGAGATCAGAGGTCTGAATCAATATGCAGAAACAGAACTGATCATCGTAAACCGTTGGGGTAACGAAGTATTCAGATCAAAGAATTACCAGAATACATGGAAAGGAGATGGCTTGAACGAAGGGACTTATTTCTATCTGCTGCGTATCAGGCGCACAGCTAGTTCAGGATGGGAAGTGATCAAAGGATACACTACACTGGTAAGGAACTTTAACAATTAATGTGATTAGCGCTGAAAACCATGAAGAAGATATTTTTAATTGCAGGCTTATTATTCGCAGGGTCATTGACACTGAAAGCCCAGCAGGATGCACAGTACAGCCAGTATATGTTTAACGGGATATACATCAATCCCGCATATGCTGGCTACAAAGAGCAATTGAATGCGCATAGTTTCTATCGCAGTCAGTGGACCGGTATCCGGGGTGCTCCCCGTACATTCTCGGTAGCTGTAGATGCTGCTGTTGCAAATGACAACGTTGGTCTGGCCTTCCAGGTCACCAGCGACAAACTGGGTGCGCAGAGTACCCTGGGAGGTTATGGTAGCTATGCGTATCGCATCCGGCTTAATGCCGATGGCAGCTCCAGACTTGCTTTCGGTATCAGCTTTGGTATTTTACAAAAGAGCATCAATACCTCTGAACTGGTCACCAATGATCCTGAGACAAGTATGCCTGCAGGTGTTCAGCGCACCTTGTCGCCAGATGCAAGGGCAGGGGTATACTTCTCCAACGATCGATTCTATGCAGGATTCTCGGTCGATAACATGATCACCAACTACCTGAAAAGCGGGAAGTACAAACTGGTGCCACAATCCAAAATGCACTACTACCTGACTGCAGGTGTTTTGCTGCCATTGAATGAAGATTTTCAGCTGAAGCCGTCCTTCTTACTGAAGGATGACTTAGGTGGTCCTACCAGTCTTGACTGGAATACATTCATCCTCTATAAAGACATTATTTGGCTGGGAGGTTCTTATCGTACAAGGGTAAACCTGTATGACAAGGACTATTTACAAAGCAAGCTGGCTTACAGTAACTCTGTGGTAGCCGCAATAGAGCTTTTCCCGGTACCGAATATGAGGGTAGGGTATGCCTACGATATTACTACTGGCCCCTTAAACGGATATAGCAGTGGTACGCACGAAGTATCAGTGGGGTATACTTTTCCTGGATTTAAAGTGAGGATGGCTAATCCAAGGGTGTTTTAGAATAATAATAGCTACGAAAAAAGGTGTATCGATTTTATTCGGTACACCTTTTCGTTTTTTAGTCTGAACAAGAATTGAATGTTAAAAAATAGGGCAATCCCTAAAATATTTATCTCCTTATTTCAAAATCATTACCGGCACTTTTGCATTTCTACAGATCGCCTCGGAAATACTTTTATTAGTCAGATAATATAAGAAACTATGTTTCCCCGGCAGTGAAATGATCAACTGAAAATCATTCACATTCGTATACTTAATAATCCCATCAATAATATTCTTCTCATTACTATAATTAATATCATGCTTGAAATTCTGCAGATAACTATGCAAATGCGCCTCTAAATTCTTAAAATCCTCATCAGGGTTTACATATCTCTCCTTCGCATCCACATTCAATACATGTAAATTTACATCTTTCGCCATCGCAGAATCCTTGGGGTCATTCAGTTTTGCCAGGTTCCCCATCATCCTGTAATCACAGGGCAACAATACATCCACCACCGGTCTGTAAACATAATCAGAAGGAACGACCAATACCCTCACAGGAGAGATCTTCGCAATACTGATAATATTCCCCGCTATAAAACTATTACTGGATGACTGGCAATTATCACTACCCAGCAGCACCATATCTACTTCTTCTTCCCGGATTGTATCATTGATGGCTCTTAATAACGGTGTCTCACTAATCGCCGTCAAAACCGCCACGCCCCCACCCAATTTAGCACTGAGCTCATCTGCCATATTATCCAGCTTCTCAGTACTATCTTTTCTCTCCTGCCACCTGAAATCCTGACTTACCGGTGCATATTCCGCAGATACCGCGATATTGTCAAACACATTATCATAAAAAGTCTTTAACAAAATAATCCGATTGTATCTAAACCGGTCTGCCCAATCTCTTGCAAAACGAATCGTATTTTCAGTTGTAGCCGTGAAATCAACGGGAATAAGCATCGTTTTCATAATACAAAGTTTTGATCAATCAATAAAGGCATCAGCCTTTTAGGTTGTTGTAATAAATTTAAGCAAAAAGCGTGCGGAAGAGAATGATTTCAATCTGTAAAACAGCTGCAAACAATCAGTGGAATCTACTATCTAAATTTACATTATTTTTAGCCCGTCTCAACAATTTTTCATGTTAAATAAGTTAAACAATGTTTAACTTAAACGTTCATTTAAACTGTAGCCCGTCATGAAATTATTCCACTTGTTATGCTGCCTGTTGCCCGTTGCCACCCAGGCACAGGTAGATACTACTCAGCGTCCGGCATACCATTTTACTGCGGCTAAAAACTGGATCAATGACCCTAACGGCCTGATATATATTAATGGTCAATACCATCTTTATTACCAGTATAACCCATATGATACCAAATGGGGACATATGAGCTGGGGACACGCGGTGAGCAAGGACCTGCTGCACTGGAACGACCTGCCGGTAGCAATTCCGGAAGTGGTGAAACCAGATACCACAACCTGGATTTTCTCGGGTTCGGCAGTACTGGACAAAGCCAATACCAGTGGGTTTGGTAAGAATGCCATCGTTGCCATTTATACTGCGGACCAGCCTACCCAGCAAAAAGAATCCCAGTTCATTGCCTATAGCAATGACGGTGGTCTGACTTACCGGCAATATGCGGGGAACCCGGTTATAGACCTGCACAAGAAGGACTTCCGCGACCCGAACGTCATCTGGCTGGAGAAACAAAAACACTGGTTGATGACTGTCGCACTTCCCCAGGAAAAAAAGGTGCAGTTTTACAGGTCTGATGACCTGAAACATTGGACATTACTGAGTGAATTTGGGAACCAGGGCGATACCCGCAAGATCTGGGAGTGCCCTTCACTGACGCCCTTACATGTAGATGGAGACCCTAAGAAAACTAAATGGTTACTGATGGTTTCCTCTGGCAATCAGGATGGTGAAACAGGCCTTCAGTATTTCACAGGTGATTTTGATGGGAAGGAATTTAAGAACGATAACGCCGCGGCACATCAGCAATTTGTAGACCTCGGACCTACATTCTATGCCGCTATTCCTTATAATAATTTGCCTGATGGCAAAAAGACCATGATTGGATGGCTCATGCCGTCTAATCAACCGGCCTATCCATGGACAGGGTCTATGTCTATTCCGAGAGATCTGGCTTTAAAAAGCACCCCTCAGGGCGTGCGTTTATTTCAGCAGCCTTCCAGCGTTATCAAACTGCCAGCCAGTAAATTCGAAAAAAAGGATGTGGCGATCAAAGACCAGCCCTTCGTATTAGAGCAGTTTAAGAACAATACAAACTGGATAGATGTGACATTTTCTGCCGGAACAGCTAAGACTTATGGTATAAAATTGCCACAGGCAGAAATTACCTGTCATGGTGGAGAACTGGTTATCGCCTGGAAAGATGGAAAGAAAAAGTTGTCTGTACCAACGGGGGATCTCCGGTTACAGCTGTTACAGGATAAATCTTCAGTAGAGGTATTTGTAAATGGTGGGGCACAGGTCGTGACCTTCCTGGTGTATCCTGCTAAAGAGGATCATGAGGTAACTTTATTTGCAAAACAGGGAAGTGTAAAAGTAAAATCATTGAAAGTGTGGGAGCTCCAGGCCCTATAAAAAAGAGGCTGGTTCAAAAGTAATCTTTATCCGATTTCATTCGGATATCTGATGGAGGGAATTTTCGTTTACGCAATTCTCAGCCCTCTCAGATTACTTTTGATTCAGTCTCTTGTTTTTTATGATCTTAGATTTTCATTCATCTTCTGCACCAATGCCAGGGCTCTATCCATTTCTTTCATGTCCACATCTTTCACCGATTTATCATATAGCTCTGCTACCCACGATTGTAACACATCCTGCAACCCTTTACCTTTCTCCGTCAGAAAGATCAGTTTATTCCTCCGGTCATTTTCATCCTCCATTCTTTTCACCAGGTCTCTCTTTACCAATCCATCTATCTGGTAAGTCATACTTGACTTATCCTTCAGCATCACATCAGCAATCTCCTGTTGATTCATCCCATCTTTTTTATACAGATATGCAAGTATTTCCAGCAGTTCAAAGGTAATATCTACTCCCTCTTCTTTAATGCGCACGGATATATACTGACGCAAGGTATTCCTTACTTCCCCCATTGATTTCAACAAATCACGTGCTTTTTCTGCGATAGTTTGTGACGACATAAGTAAGGCAAAGATATTGCTTTTTGCTAATGCGCTGCATCCGCCAGGTTTACTTTCGCTTTTGATGTTTTGATGAACACCAATACAAATGGCACACATACCAGGAACATTACACCTACCCACAGGAATACATCCATGTATGATAGCACTGTCGCCTGTTTCATCACACCGGCATCCATCAGGGCATATGCCTTGCTTTGTGCCGTGGAAATATCGAATCCCTTTGCACGCATGCTGCCGGCCATTTGCGCTACCCTGTTCTGTACATCCGGATTATTTACATCCAGGTGACTTACCAGTGTACTTCTGTGCAGATCTGTCTGCCTGGTGACGAAGGTGGAGATCAATGCCACACCAAAGGCACCGCCCAGTTGTCTCAACATACCAGAGAATGCTGCGCCCTGGCCTATTTCAGCGCCTTTCAATGTAGAGAGCGACATCGTACTTACTGGTACAGACAACAGGCCCAGGCCAAAACCTCTTAAGATCAATACCCAGAAGAAGTCCTGTGAGCCTGTATCAGGGCCAATGATCTTATATGAAAGTAAACTGTAAATGAAGAAGGCGATCATACCAATAGCAATCAGGTATTTCTGTGGTATACCTTTTTGAATCAACACGGCGACAACAGGCATCATGACCGCCACAAACAAGGTACTGGGCAACTGCAGCATACCTGATTGTTGCGCCGTCCAGCCCAGCAGTGTCTGTGTATATAACGGGATGACGAAGGTCGAACCAAAGAGGCCAAAGCCCATGATAAACGATAGGATAACCCCAATACGCAGATTCCCGTTTTTCAATACCCGTAATTGTACGATAGGGTATTCGTAAGTCATCTGTCTCCATATGAAGAAGAATAGCCCGAAGATGGCGGTCACTGTCAATAAAATAATTACTTCACTGCTGTACCAGTCTTCTTCCTGTCCTTTTTCCAATACGTATTGCAGGGAAGAAATACCGATGGTCAGGAATACGATTCCCCACCAGTCCACCTGGCTGGCGCTTCTTTTGGATTCGTACTGCGGACTTCTTACATATTGTAACGTGAGCAGGGCCGCAATGATCCCAATCGGGATATTGATATAAAAGATGTACGGCCAACTATAATTGTCAATAATATAACCACCCAATGGAGGCCCTAAAGTAGGACCTACAATCACCCCGAGGGTATAAATAGCCTGTGCTGTAGGGCGTTTTTCAGCCGGCCAGCTTTCAGTAATAATGGTTTGAGAAGTTACCAGCAGGGCCCCACCTCCAAGGCCCTGCACGAACCGGAAAACCACTAGTTCCCAGATATTGGAAGAGTTACCACAAAGAAAGGAACAGACGGTAAAAATGATCACCGATGCGGCAAAATAATTTCTCCGGCCAAATTGCTGGGATAGCCAGCTTGTCATAGGAACGATAATTACGTTGGCAAGGGAATAAGCCGTGATAACCCAACTCACTTCATTGAGGGTAGCCCCAAGGCTCCCGCGCATATCAGGTAATGCAACGTTCACGATGGTGGTATCGATAATTTCAAGAAGGGCGCATACGACAGCGGTAATAGTGATAATCACTCTACGGGAACCATATTCTACCAGCGAAGGGAGCTGTTGCATGTTTGTTTAAATATTTCTACAAAGGTATAGAATAAATGGTTTGAATTCCAACGATTAAAATTTGCACTGTTAGGGTGGTGCAGGACTAAAAAAAGGCCGGCCTCCTGAGAAGCCGGCCATTAGGTATGGTATTTTTTTAAACTATTTGATTATCAACACGGTTCCTGTGAAAGTGACCTTGCCAGATTTCTTCGGAACAATCACTTTATAAATATATTCGTCCGTCGAAAGATTATCGCCGGACCAGTCATTATTATAGTTATTGGACTCGTAAACGACATTTCCCCATCTACTGTACACCAGTAGGTGAGATCCGGGGTAACTCTCAAGACCTACAATGATGAACTTGTTGTTTTGTGCGCCGCCCGGTCTGAAGGCGTTGATAAAATAAAGGTCCTTTTTGGTAACCGCCTCTTTAACAATTGCTATGTTGTTGGCATAATCTTCTTCCCCTTCACTGGCCACTACATAAGCCGTATTAACAATCTCGTCTCCTTTTGTAACCCGGCAGGTAACGTTAATCACCACGCTGTCTCCCGGTATCAGTTCATTTACAGACCAGGTTATTTTTTTAGGACTTTGACTGGTGGCAACAGTGCCTTTGTTCGTTGTGGTATTATCAGGCATTTCCAGGTTGTAAGGCAGTGAGTCTGTAATCACAAGATTGGTGAAAGTACTCTTACCAATGTTCTGTACAACGATTTTGTAAGTAACGTCATCATCAATTTCAAAAGGTCCTTTTGAGACAGTTGTTTTCGTGATATGCAGGTCTCCCTTGGAAGCTCTGACAGGCACTCTCGTTACTGTATCGCAGGTACCTGTCTGTGGATCACAGGCGTAGGTGGGTAGTTTGTTAATACCATCAGATACATATGCGGTGTTGTCAATCCAGTCAACGCCATCCAGGTTTTCATAAGTTTTCACCTGGAAGGTTACTTCTACCACGCCACCTGCAGGTATGGTGGTGATTGGTAGAGTTACGACGCCGGATGAAAGTTGCCAGCCACTTTCCCAGTTGGTATTAGTGGGGATCTTGTCAGTGACAGTCAATGGTCCGATGGCGGTGGCACTGGTATTCCTTACATAGATCTTGTAGGTGATGATTTCACCAGGTTGAACCTTGCCACTTCTGTTTGTGTTGGGAAGACTTGCTAATTTCCATGACTGAAAGCTGGCTGCAGGGATCACTACGAAACCGGTTAGCGTATTGTAGTCTTCGCCTGCGGTAGGTGTACCACTTACAGTGTAAGGTACCGTGATGTCTGGAGTAGAGGTTACACCGGTTGGTAGACTAACTATGAAACTATCATTGGAGCTGACCGCCTTTCCCGGTGCTAAGTCTGTCGTACCTTGCGCAAATGAGACTTTGCTTACGAACAACAGTAAAAAGGCAACTAAAAGCTTGTTTACCAACAATTTGATTTGTTCACTCATTCTTAAATGTTATGGTGCAAAAGCGAACACACAGGCGTTTCAGCACAAGTCTATCCGAACCTTGTCATGAAGGATTTGTAGGTATAGGATGGTGGTACAGGGATGTTGACCGGTGTATTACATTAAATTATAATGTAAAGTTATTCAATAAATCCACTATTTATGAGCTTTACGGTGATTTTACTTTCCATTAACAAATAAGATATGATTATCAATAGGATATAAAAAAGGCCACTGTAAATACAGCGGCCTTTCCAAAAAACAATATTTAACATTTGATCACTCCGTCTTTAAGCTCTTTACTGGATTGGCGAACGCCACTTTCAATGTCTGCAGCACAATCATCGCTGAGGTTAGCAACCCTAATAAAAATATAATCATAACTATAGGCATGGCTGTGATTGCTATATGGTATTCATATGTGTTTAACCAGTATCGCATCAGGTAATATGCTGCCGGACAAGCCAGTACACTTGCTATGATCATCACTAACATAAAGTCTTTTATAAACAGACTAATGATACTATTGACAGAGGCGCCCAATACTTTTCTGATACCCATTTCTCTCGTCCGCTTCTGTATAGTTAGAGATACCAATCCTATTACGCCCAGCAATACAATCAGCAGGGCCAATACAGTGGCTGTATAGGCGGTTTTCTTCAACTGGATCTCACTTCTATACATTTTTGCCAGACTCTCATCCATAAACTTATATTCAAAAGGCGCTCCCGGCATCAGTGTAGCCCACTTTTGCTGTATCTTCTGCAGCGATTCAGGTACATTGCCTCCTTTTATTTTGATGGCAAAATATCTATAGATGTTGAAGATCTGTAGGGGGAAAAATACAATCGGGGAAATGGATTGCTGCATGGACTGGAAATGAAAATCTTTCGTTACACCACCTATTGTATAAGCATCCTCTAGTTCTGCAAACTTCACCTGTTTCCCGATGGCATCTGCCGGATTCTTATATCCCAGAGCCTTTGCCAGTTTTGCATTGATCACAATACTGTGTACATCCACCGGCATGCCCTCTCTTCCCATATATTCACCGGCGGCCATTGGCACCTGAAATGTTCCGGCGAAATGCCTGTCGGTACTTAACTGAAATGTAGTGATGGCCGCGGTCACATCTCCTCCAAAAGGAAAGATATTTAAGCTTCCTCCGTTATTACCGTCCATGATCTCATATGCGAGGGATACATCTTTTATTGCAGGGCTTTCGGCCAACTGTTTCCTGATCCCTTCCATCTTTGCTACCCCGGCTGGAGTCCAGTCTCTCGGCACCTGTGCACTGATCACAAATTCTTTTTCATATCCAATTCCCTTGCTAAAGAACAACTGCACCTGCTTTGTGATGATAAACGCGCCAATCAGCACGACTACTGCTATAAAGAACTGAAATGCTACCAGCGATTTTCGTAATAGTATATTCTCCTTTACTGACTTTAATGTTCCTTTCAAGCTGCTCAATGATGGCAAAGCAGATAATACAAACGCCGGATACAAGCCTGCTGCCAATCCAACCAGGATGACAAATAAGAGCAGATATGCTACAAAGTATACAGGGAAATCCCACAAAGCTGGTAATGCCTTACCAACCAGTTGTTCAAACAATGGGGCTAACAACAGGTAGCATCCTAATGCCAGCACAGTAGCTATAACAACGATCAGCATTGACTCTGCCAGGAACTGCACTATGAGTTGTTGTTTTCTGCCTCCCAATACTTTTCTCATACCAATCTCTTTCATTCTCGATGTAGCACGGCTTACTGATATATTGATGAAATTGATCACTGCCATCAATAGTATAAATAAACCAATACCGGAGAGGGTAAACAACATTCTTTTAACTAATCCATTATTCTGGTTAAGGTAATTATCCCGCACATTCACTATCTCCGGCGTCATGTTTTCATACACATTGGGTGCGGTATTTTCTTTCAACAATTTCTTAATCGGACCATACAGCTGACTCGCTTTTACACCGGGTTGCAGTTCTACATAACTTACAATAAATACATTCTTCCAGTCTTCTATCTTTCTCCCGAAATAGCCGATGGCACTTTCGGGCAGTATGACGTCGTTCTTGTAATTGGAGATGAGGTCAGTTACAGCATTGTCGGGTGATTGCCTGATTACGGCTGTCAGCATAAACGCCTGCCTTTGCCCGGCCATATTTTCAATCTCAACAGACTGGCCAATGGCATTCACAGTGCCAAAGTATTTCTTTGCTACCTGCTCTGTCATAATCATCGAGTTTGGGGTTGACAGCGCATTGGATGCATTGCCTGCCAGTACTTTGAACCCAAACATGTTGAGAAAGCTAGTATCACCAATCATAACGCTTTCCTTGAAGGCTTTCTGGTCTCCATGTACCGTCAGGGTAACCCCATCCCATCTGTAATAGTTCTTTACCAGCGTAGGATACTGTTCTTTCAGTACCCGGGCCAGGGGTCCGGCTGTAGATAGGTCAAACCCCATATTTGGATCCTTCCACCTGCTCCGGATCACAAACTGTCGCTCTGCATTTTTGAGCTCCTTGTTTACCTGCAGTTCATTCCATACATGCGCCATGATCATGCCGGTAAAAGCGATGCCAACAGCAAGCCCTGCAATGTTCAGGATGGTATGAAAGCGGTTTTTTTTCATATTCCGCCATGCAATCAGGAGGTAGTTCAATAGCATCATGTTGGGTTTGAGTAGGGAGGATCAGACAAAGAAAATGCCGTATGCCCGTCTTATTGAAAACTAAGCAATTATAAGAACACAAGTGACAGATATGTCCGCTATCAGTACATTAATTGTCCGGAAATGGGCAGTTCATTGATTGATTATTAATACTTTTTGACATAAATTGCGGAGCTTTTCACCGACAGGCTATTTTACATTAATAGGTTATGAATGAATAATGTCCAAACAAACCGCAAAAGTGTTGTTATCCCAAACATCGTCTATTTCATTAACCGAATTTTAAACACCGGGGTACACGAAGCTAATGGAATTGCCCGCAATCGTCAGATCCGCACTGTAAATATTGCAGGTGTTGCTGGCGGGACGGTTTCCCTTTTCTTTAGCCTGGTCAATACCTTTGGGGGCAATTACCTCCTGGTACTGATCAATATCACGACCATGGCCTGCCTGTATAGCATGGTCTACTTCAATGAAAAGAAAAAGTATGACCTGGGGCCGATGATCACCATGCCCGTTTGTGCATTGGAACTATCCGCCAGTGCACTGATCTATAACAACAATATGGAGTTGTATCTCCTGCTGGTAGTATTCCTGTCCCTGATCCTGCTGAATAATAAGTGGGTGATGCTGATCCTGAGTGTTTTCAGCGCTATTCTGCTGGGGGTTACGCATCGGCTGGCTCCGCATACGGTGATTCATCAGGTGAGTGAGGGTAGAAGGATTTTGAATGCAGTGATCTGGCTCATCATGCTGTTGTTTTCTCTGTATTATTTCCGGCTACAGATCATGGGGTATACAAAGGAATTGGAAGAATCCAACCGCCAGTTGAATGTAGCCAATAAAACCCGCGAAAAGCTCATCTCCATTCTTGCACATGATATGAGTTCGCCCATCAACACACTCTTTTTTATGCTGGACCTCCTGCAGGAAGATATGTTGTCGGGTAAGGACTTCGCAGAATCTTCCCGCCTCCTCATCTTACAGGCTAAGAACCTGCAGGAAAATATGGATGGTTTGCTGCAATGGTGCTATACCCAAATGAAGGGGATTGCACCGCAACCCGTGCAATTCAACCTGGTGGTATTGATCGAAGAGGTCATTACGTTTTTACAACCCCAGTTCCAAAAGAAGCATATCCAGTTACAAAACGATATCGCACAATATACCTGCATCATTAATGCCGATCAGGAGCATATACGCCTTATCATCCGGAACCTGCTGAGCAATGCTATCAAATTTAGTTACAAAGAAGCTACCATTATCCTCAGTATGGAGGATAAGGAAAGTGAGTTGATTATTTCCGTGGCTGATTTTGGCGTTGGCATTTCCGCGGATGTGCAGCAAAGAATATTTGCAGCAGATAAAATTAATTCTACACCAGGTACCAGCAACGAGAAGGGGATAGGACTGGGACTCAGCCTCAGTCAGGAGTTTGCGCAGAAAAATAATGGTTTCCTCACCGTATCAAGTGAAGAGGGGAAGGGTAGTACCTTTAGTCTGCATCTTCATAAATAGAAATAAATGAGAAGCCGCTGTTGTTTGCAATCTATCTTTCTGGTAGAGCAAGTTTGGTTTGACAAGCAGTTTTTGAATATAGCCCCGGGCATTTTGGATATGTAAAGTATAGGGACCAGTTATACATACTTATTAGTAGCTGGTCCCTTTATTTTATGCATGTGCGGCAGCTTTCTTTCTGCTGGTGGCACGTTTTGCAGTAGTGCTTTTAGTTCTTCTGGAAGCGGGCTTTTTAGCGGTAGTTTTCTTTGAAGCAGTTGCTTTTTTAGCGGCAGTTGCTTTTTTAGGCGCAGCTCTTTTTGCAGTAGCTTTCTTTGCAGTCGTTTTTTTAGCAGCAGTTGCCTTTTTAGGCGCCGCTCTTTTTGCAGTAGCCTTTTTAGCGGTAGCTTTTTTAGGAGCGGCTTTTTTAGCCGTCGCTTTCTTTGCGGTTGATTTTTTAGTTGCAGTCTTACTGGCCGCTTTCTTAGGCACCTTCGCACCTTCCTCTCTCGCCTCAGACAGTCCTATTGCTATTGCTTGTTTTGGGTTCGTTACCTTCTTTCCGCTTCTACCACTTTTCAGTTTCCCTTCATGCATTTCATGCATGACTTTCTCCACTTTTTCGCCGCTTTTTCTTGAATACTTTGCCATTGTGAAAAAATTTAAGGATTAATAAATAACGTGTATTTAAATAGGGACGAATACTATGCCAACAGTCCATCCAGTATAGGCGTGAAGTAAGTATACTCAATTCTATAACAGCTCTTCCCCGATGAGCCTACTTTTACGGCCGCTCGTCGGGAGATGTGTCCTTTTTTGCACACACTGTTGGAGAATTTTTATAATTTTAGCCCAAACCACAACGTCATAGTGAATCTATCAGCCAACATCCGCCAAATCCTGCTTCTGGTCTTATTTTCCAGCGCAGCTGGCGCACAGGTAAGGTCTCCGGCAGCATATGTCAATCCATTCATCGGCACTACCAAAAGTGCAGTCCTCACCAAATGGGGAAATGAAGGCGGTTGCTATCCTGGGGCTGTAGCCCCACACGGCTTTTATCAACTGACGCCGGAAACCAGAAGAACCGGTGGCAGGGGCTATGACTATCAGGATAGTACGATTTGCTATTTTACCTGTATGGATCATCATAGTGGCTTTCCCGGCGGCGCTGCGGGCAATGTATTCGTAATGCCTGTCAGCGATAATCATCCCTTCGATCCGGATCATTATAGCCGTCGTTTTTCTCACAAAGACGAAAGTGCACTCCCCGGTTATTACAAGGTCGTTTTCAGGGATAATCAGACCACTGTAGAAACCACTGCATCCCCTGATGGAGGAATCTTCAGATTTACTTTCCCTGGCAATACAACACCACAGGTGTACGCCAGTGAGGCCCTTCATTTCAATATTACACCACTTGAACAGCGGGGAAACATATATATATTCCCAAAAGGCACGACTATTATTGAAGCAACTATCGGTAATGAACATCGTTCCTTTGATGTAGTCAAAGCAACCACCTATAAGCAATGGAATGACCTGCTTGCTGTGGTGGAAATTAATGACGACAATGAAAAAGGCAAGGCCATATTTTATACCGCACTGTATCACTCCCTGTTATTACCATGGCTGAATAATGGGCACTACAGCGGCTTTTCACCCTGGGATACTTTCCGTACCCTGCACCCATTGCTCAGTTTACTGTATCCTGATTTGCAGGAAGCTATGATCCGCTCCATGCTGGATGTGTACCATACTACTGGTCACCTGCCTACTGAGAGTATGACGGGTAATCACGCTGTTCCTATCATTACGGATGCCTATTTCAAAGGGATTCCCATGAATAAGGAAGAGGTGTACAAAGCCATGCAAAAGAGCATTAATGACACACCTTACCTGCAGCCAGATATGCCTGCGTATCATGAACTGGGTTATGTACCTTTTACCTATCCTGAATCAGTGACCCGCACCGTAGAGTATGCCTATGACGATTGGGCCCTCAACCTGTTTACAAAAGAAGCAATGCATGAGAAGGTGCATGACGATAGAAGCCTTGCCTTTCGACAGCTATTACACCTCCCTTCCCTGTTTCTGCTGCCCCGCTATCAAAATGAATTCAAACTCAATCCCGGCAATACCGGATACAAAGAAGGCGACCAGTGGGTCTATTCTTTCTTTGTGCCCCAACATCCCCGGGAACTCATCAATATGATGGGAGGGGATGAGTTGTTCGCCCTTCGGTTGGATACAGCATTGGAGCGGCAACATATCATCTTTGATAATGAAACTGTTTTCCATATCCCATACCTCTTTAATGAAGCTAACCGGCCAGATCTTACGCAATTGTGGGTAAGGAATATCATGCAGGAAAGATTTTCAAATACTCCCGGTGGATTACCCGGGAATGATGACCTGGGATCTACCTCCAGCTGGTACATTTTCAGTGCCATGGGATTATATCCTGTAGCACCCGGTAAACCCGTATATGCATTGGGTATTCCAGCCTTCAGGGAAATGAGGGTGCATCTGAAAGGTGGAAAGACACTGACAATTAAAAGTAATGATACACATGCTCCTTATGTTCAGGAGGTACGCTTAAATGGCGTAGTGTATACAGGACTCAATATGGCGCATGACTTTATTAAACGGGGAGGAACGTTGGAGTTCGAAACGACTATAGCGCCTGTGGTAACGCGTGAGAACGTGAATCGCACCGTCATCAGACTGACCGAAATAAGCATGGATTCAGTAGCTACACCTGACCAGCCTTTCCCTGTTGGCTTTACATTGATTAACAATGGAGATGCAGGTGTATACCGGGTTAATGTAAGCCTGAACGGGCAACTGTACGGAGCTAAGAATTGCCTGATAGGTAAAGGTGCACGATTAAGAGACTCAATACAGGTGTATCTATACAAAGCAGGAGGGAACATCCTGCAACTAAATGAACAGCCAGAACGGCAGGTAATGATCAAGGCGCCATTGGTGAATGCGGCCCCTGTCATTTCCGATCTTGTTCTGAAACCATTGATAAAGAAAGACAGCCTGCAGCGCATTTCCTTCGCTGTTATGAATAAGCAAGGGGTGACAAAGTCTTTTACAATTCCTGTGAACCTGGATGGGAAGCCTTTTCACACAGCAAAGCTGACCCTGGCACCCGGTGAGAAAAAAGTGGTTACCTGCCAGGTAAAAGCAGCTGCAATTGGCTGGCATAATGTTAATATTTTTACAGTCAGCGACCGGTTCAAAGTATACAAAGATCCACAGGAATCATTGTTACTATCACTGGCAGGAACGAAAGATATATCCGGATTTGGGAACAATGGGGAGATCCTTGGAACAATGCCACTGCAAGACAAAGGCAAGCATTTATTCCTTTCCGGTTCAGACACTTACATTGAAATTCCCAACGCCCGCAGCCTCGACGAAATGGGTACAACACTGACCATGATGGCCTGGATTTACCCACTGGAACAGGCACCTGGTTTAGTGGATGTATTCGCCAAGGGAGACACGCACGTATTGCAGATTGTAGATGGCCGGATGTTAAGTTTTTTTGCCGGGGGGTGGGGCCGGGGAGATATTACCGTACCTTTGCCGGAACATTGGGTGAACCACTGGCATCATATCGCCGGAGTGTGTGATAAACAGAAACTTAAGATTTATATTGACGGCGTTTTGAAAGGGGAGACCAAACTGGATTACCCGGTTAACCTGTCCATCGGAAACAAATGGACACTTGGACGTAATGAAGAATTTCCCGGAACTCGTATATTTAAGGGATATATAGAACAACCAAAAATTTTTGCAGATCCTATTGAAATAACTGATTGTAAATGTATTGGGGACGCTCCCGTGTTATAAATAAAATTTTTACAGATCCTGTTGAAAAACTAAATACATTGGGCATTACACCTGTGCAGATAAGCTGAAATTGATGAAGTAAATATTTGGGAATATTCCCGTGCTATAAACCAAAATGACACCCTATGCCAAAGGCAAAATTCCTGTTATTGGCAGTTATTATCACCTGTCTGATCGGGACAGGATGTGGTAGTAGCTGTACGAAAACTACCGCCATTTCCACCGGCGATCTTTCCAGTCACTTTGATGGTAACTGGCTGTATGAAAACAAAGAGCTGGGCTTCTCGTTAAAACTGCCCAATGAATGGTTCCTTCAAACCTCATTAGGTAGAATCCAGTACTACGTACCACTGGCCAAAAACGCACCTGAAGACATGATCCGTCAAAAGACCCTCACTTTGGAAGATGCACAGACTAACAAGGGTACACTGTTCACCATTCGGGATGTAAAACCTGAGGAAGGGTCCAGTGCCGCTATCAGTTTCGGAATGGTGGATGCGCAGTCCGGAGGGGATGAAAATGCAGATCTGACGGTTGGTACTGAACACCTGAAAGGTACCTCCGCTAAGACTTCCAGAGGTACTACCACTATTACTGTATTAAAGAATTACGGTTGTTTCGATATGAAGATTTTTGCAGAGTATACTACACCGGAACAGCTGGAGAAAATAAAAGCACTGCTGGCAACAGCAAAGATATAAGTTCGAATGTTAAGCGGCCGCAGGCCCGGCAGTAAATAAAAAAGCGTTTGTCACCCGACAAACGCTTTTTTATTTACTATTTAATATACGCTTCGAAGCAATTCTCTATATTTCTTATGAATCTCCTTCGCCACCGTCACCGCATCTCCACTTGTCGTCACCGGGTATACCTCCTTCGCATTCACCCAGTTCCATTCCCAGTCCTCCATCTTTTCCTCAAATCCTTTCAAATCCATCGCCTGTCCTTTTTTCAAACAATCTCCCGCATAGTCAAAGAACTGCTGCCACCGGGCCCTATAAAAGTTCTTCACCAACCCTGACCACTGTCTGGAAGAATATTCATGCAAAGGACTTTTTTTATCTCCCCATAACGTGATCAGATCTCTCGCATTCATCTCATACAGTGCTCTTTCCTGTTGATTCGTGCCCCAGCTCTTCGCATCCGCCAGCCACCGGCCCAACAGAAAATCCTTTCTTGTCGCCAGCAAACGATCCATATCATCCAGCAATGCTAAAAACGCAGCACTGTGTTTCTTAAAGCGTTCACTATCCTTCGCCTTATAGGCTTTCGCTACCTGTTGTTGCAAAGAATCCGCATAGTTCGCTAACACCTGTCTCGTTACATCCACAATATCATATCTGAAACCATCGCTGCCTTTCAGGATCTCTGCAGCCGTGATCAGGTGATCCCATGCCGGCAGTAAATTACCCGGTGCATAGTTCAGGTGAGTCAGGGTTCTATGTGCGACCGTATCAAATGTAGGCCGACCAGTAAGAATACTTTCAGGTGTACCTTCTGTCAACCCACCATCATACACCGTCTTATGCAGAATCGCCCATGCTGCTTCCGCATCCGTATTCTGCTTGCCATAACGGCGCCATGCATATGCTTTTAACCAGCTATCCAGGTCGATAGGCTGATCACTCCATACATTATCCATCATCAGTGCATACATGGCAGGATTCTGTTCAATCGCTTCCGGTGTCACACCAATACCTACCATATTACCAGCAGTAGAGTCATGCAGGGCATTGGCCGGATCGTGTGCTACATGATCCATTCTGCCATACATACCAATGTTGCCACCAAAGTTCTGCAGCATACACCAGATCCATTGTTTCCCATAATATGCATTCGTTCTGTTCCATACGGGAAAGTTGTCACTGAACAGATCCAGTACAATCATCCTGTCGTCAGGAGCGGCAGTGAGCAAAGCTTTGATCTGCGCCGGATGCCAGAAGTCTTTCTGATAATGGAACATCCATCCCTGCATTACCCAGATCGCTTTAGGATCCGCATCAATCATAGACTGGTAGATCTTCTTACTGATAGTATGCAGATAAGTGGAATCATTGGTAGGAGGTAAGTTCTCATTAAATGTATCAGAAGAGTAGAAGTGGTCAGTACCAAAAGTCCGGGTCTCTTCTTCAATAAATTCCTGCCCGATCTTTGAGAATAAAGGATCTTCCGGCTCTAAGATATATACATCATCAAAACCTGCATCCCAGTTGGTTTTCTTTACCTTTGCATTCGGAAATTTCTTCTTGAAGGCTGGTGGCACATGGCCTGTAAATGCAGGCAGTACAGGCTTCATACCCAGTGATCTTTCTCTTTCCAGTATCTTCTTCTGCAGGTCTTCCTGATCTTTCATGAACTGTTGTGGCAGCGGCCCTCCCCAGCCATCCAGGTTCCCCATCCAGAACCAGTTAAAGAAGCAGGGACCACTAAAGAAACTATTCAGGTCATTCTCTGTAAAGCCCATTTTCTTATACACACGGCTCCACACGGAATTTTGACCAGTCAGGGCCAGTGGCATATTCACCCCATTCAGCGCCATCCAGTCAATTTCCCATTGCCAGCGATCCCATTTCCACCAGCTTATAGTATAGTTGAACGTACAGTAATTCAGGTAATAACGATATTGATAAGGCGTACGTTTATGCACTTTCGCCGGTACCTTCGGCAGTTGATCTGGCAGGTCCATATTCGTACCATTCCAGCTGATATCGCAATGCGCATAATTCTTCAGATAATAATTCAGTGCACTGGCTATACTGAGGCCGTTACTACCTCTCAGGAGGATGGTATTGCCCTGCGATTCCAGTTCAAATACATCGTGCCCCTTTTCCTGCGGGATAAAGCGGGTTTGAAAATGCATGGCCTGTGATCGCATGATTCTTTTCACCAGGTCATCAATGGCTTGTTTGTCCTGACCTATGGTTGGCATGGCTTTAAAGCCAAGAAAAAATAACGTAAAAAGCAGGGATGTACGAAAAGATAGTTGCATAGGAGATAAAGATAAGACGGCGCAACAATATCTGGTAAAAAAAAATCCCGGCCACCTCGCTGTAGCCGGGATCAAAAATGTATGGTTCTGTTTTATTGGTTAGCCGCTTTTTTCTTTTTGGCGTGATCAACGATCGCACCTGTACCGGCACCTACACCTGCACCAATAATAGTACCGATAGCAGCACCTTTCACGTGATCAGGATTCACAATAGCACCAGTGATGGCACCTGCACCCGCGCCAACTACCGCACCCTTAGCAGTGTGACTCCATCCTTTCTTTTTGGTGGTCGTAGTTGTAGTAGTGGCAGCTGTAGAATTGTTCTCTGAGCTGCTACTGTTTTGTGATGCAACAGCAGCATGACGTTCACGCGCTTCAGCTTTCGCTTTATTCACGGAGTCAATTACCTGTTGCTTGATAGCGTTTGCTGTTTGTACTGAGTCCACAGCCTCTTGTTTGGCTGCTTCGATAGCCGCTTGATCTGCTGAGTTGTGACATGCGAATAGAACGGCTGATGTTGCTAAAGCTAGAAATATCTGTTTCATGGTCGTAATTTTTAATTCATCTGTATATAGACCTGTAAAATTGTGCCAGATTATTAGATGAATCCGGTTAATGTGGCGAATTTAGATAATATTACAATACATAAAATCACTGTAAACAGGTATTTTATGGCAAAAAAAGACCCGTTTGCTCTTTAGCAAACGGGTCTTTAAATCAATTATCAAGGTGCTTTTATGCAGTCAGTGAAAACATAAATCTATGGTTAGCAGCAAGGAATTGCGTCACATCGTCCGCATTTCCGGTAAATGGTCCTGAAGCTTCTATTTTCAGGGTCGCCATTGCAGCTGCAAACTCCCCGGCATCCTGTGGATTCGCATTTTTAGCGCGCTGATACAGGTACCCTGCCATATAAGTATCGCCACAACCGGTGGCATCTACAACTGAGGTAGTTGGGATATAAGCCGGAATATCGTAGAAAGTCTGGTCTTTGTATACCACAGATCCTCGGCTACCGAGGGTAATGATCACTTCTTTTACGCCCCAGGATGCTAAAGCGATAGCGCCTTTGCGTACATCATTGGTACCAGTCAGCACTTCCATTTCAGATTCATTGGCTTTCAGGATGTGTACATATTGAAGGGCTTCTTTTTTAGCTGGCCAGTCAATATGAATCACCTGTTCATTTTCCACCTTACGCAGGTATCCCTGTACGTCCAGGGAAACTTTCCCTTTCTTTGCCAGTTCCCTGATTACTGATACCGGAATATCATCCGCTACCAGTGGGCCAAGGTGAAAAAAACGGGCGTTCATGTCAGACAGTTGTTCCGGGGTGAACGGATCTGCCAGCTGACTCACTCGTTGTGTTCTATGATCCTGATTTTCAGAGTAAATATTTTCAAAGTAGAGCGTATTGGTACTAGGGAGTACCACGATTTCAGTACCTTTGGCTCTCAGGTCTTCGGCGATGTACATCTCCTTTTCAGCGAGTGCCGTCACCATCGAATATTTTACATCCATATTCCGGATGGCACTGGAGAAATAAAAGGAAGTTCCACCAGGCATATGTACCACCGAGCGGGTAGTTACTACTTTATCTAATGTAATATGTCCTATACAACAAATGTCATACATGCTTAGTCCGGTTTATAGCGTTGATCCTAACAAGGTACAAATGTAAATATTACCCCGTCTTTTCCCAAGAATATTCAGGATGGCTGGTCTCTCCTTTACTGTTCAGCCTGTAACTGCTGCCGTACGGCAGGGGCCACCTTACGTCCGAATAATTCTATGGAATTCAGTATTTTATCATGCGACAGGTCGCCTTTAATAATTTGTGCAAGGAAACGGGTATTATTAAAAAGTTTACTTTGATAGACGATTTTGTCCACCACTTCCTGCACACTTCCTACGAAAAGGGGGCCTTCAGGAGAGCGTAAGTACTCATATTGTCCCCTGGTAATTGGAGACCAACCCCTTTCTTCTCCTACACGATTCATGAGTTTTTCGTAAGTCGGCCAGAACTCTTCAGCAGCAGTATCTGAATGCTCCCCTATATACATTTGGCTATTGATGGCCAATGGCAGCGTCGCGGGATTATGGCCGGCATCAGCTGCTGATTTGCGGAACAACTGGATAATATTCAGAAATTGCTTAGGCATGCCTCCCAGGATGGCAACAGTCATTCCTACCCCCATTCTACCTGCTCTGGCAGCAGAAGCCGGGGTGCCTCCGATCGCAAGCCAGATAGGCAGTTTTTGTTGGTAAGGACGAGGATAGACACCTCTTTCCCGGATAGGGGCCCGGAATTTGCCCTGCCAGCTGATAATTTCGTTGTTGTTTATCTGGGTGAGCATATCCAGTTTTTCAATGAACAGCTCATCATAATCGTTCAAATGATAGCCAAACAAGGGAAATGACTCAATAAACGAGCCCCTGCCAGCCATAATTTCGGCCCTCCCATTGGAAATGAGGTCCAGGGTAGCAAAGTTTTGAAAAGTACGTACCGGATCGGCAGAACTCAATACTGTAACGGAACTGGAAAGCCGGATGTTTTTTGTAACGGCCGCAATAGCTCCCAGCGCTACTTCTGGCGCAGAAATAATAAAATCTGGCCGATGGTGTTCCCCAACGGCAAATACATCTAGTCCGATTTCGTCTGATAGCCTGGCTTCTGCCAGTAGTTCCTGCATCCGGGTATGGGCATTCATCGCCCCGCCAGGTACATGATCAGGTGTAACTTCTCCAAAAGTGCTGATTCCGAATTCCATAATTTGCTCCTTCATTTTCGTCGCGCAAAGATCGGACAATTAGGGATAATGGAAAAAGTACACCCGCTTTCCTTATGGAAACCATACAAGTTGTATATCCTTTGTATAAGCTCGCTATAAGCTTTCTATAACCATTCTATAACGCTAAAGGCGCACAGCTATATCGCTTGTATAAGCTCGCTATAAGCTTTCTAAAACCGTTCTATAACGCTAAAGGCGCGCAGCTATATCGCTTGTATAAGCTATTTCATTAAAAATGGTAGTTGAACTGATTTGCAGTTAATGATTTTCTTTACATGACTGCAAAGCTCTGTGTAAGTGCCCGGTTTTGTGAAGAATAAGTGGGCGCCAAGTTGTAAAGCATCCTCGATATCCCGTTTCATATCGGAGGTACTCATGACAATGATTTTTGTGAAGGTTTGACGCAGGAGTTTCTTCAATTCAACAAGGCATTCTTTTCCATTCATCTTTGGCATGTTCAGGTCCAGGAAAATGAAATCAGGTAAAGCGATCTTCTTTTTACTCAACAGGTCAAGGGCTTCTAAACCGCTGTTACAGCTGTGCATGCGTGAGCCGGGAGATACGTCTGTAATTGCTTCTGTCAAAAAGAGCCTGTCGTCTGCATCATCATCAATAATTAATACTGTCTGCTGCTGTTTCATATGGTTAAAATTTAAAGGTGAGCAGAAGAGGTGGTGTAGAAAATAAGATGTATCTAAAATACTTAATTAATACCTAAAAAGATGTTAATTATTATTAACGTTGAACATTTTGCTTAGGCATGATTAGTGAGTATAAAAATGATAAAAGACGCGCATGGACCCTAAAGAATTATTTATAAATGGCGGGGAGACCGGACAAATGATGCACATTTATCAATGGGACAATAATGTCATTGGTACTCCAGATACCTGGCCTCCCCATTTACGCACCTGTGTACGGATTATGCTCACCTCGGTGCAGCCCATGTTCATCTGGTGGGGCGAACAATTCATACATCTTTACAACGATGCTTTTATACCATTTGCAGGCAAAGGACACCCCGATATTATGGGGCGTCCGGCGTCAGAAATATGGCCTGATGAATGGGGCAGACTGGCACCCATCGCAGCTGCTGCGGTAGCTGAAAATGCAGGTTCATTCATAAAAAGCAGTTATTTCCTCATGAAAAAAGAAGAGGATACCGAAGATATTTCCTACGCTTTTTCCTATAGCCCGATCCTGGGCCCTGATAATGTGGTAGATGGCCTGCTGGGTATATACAACAATTACCTGAACCCCATTATGGGACATCGGGCTGACATTGAAGCACCGGTTGTGGAGAATCCAGGGGATGTGGATTTGAGTACCCGGTTGGGTAATTAACATGTTCTACCATGGAAACAATATTGACTGTCAATTGTGGCTCATCCAGCCTGAAATTCGCTTTATATACGACTACATTGCCCATAAAACAGTTGTTACTGGGTAATGTGAAAAATATCGGAGCAGATAGTTACACCGAGATCAATCACCAGGTACATGAGCATGGCGCCCAGAATATGACAGAAGCAGTAAATGAGGTGGTTGCTTTATTGCACGCACAATATCCTGTATATAAGGTGCGCATTATTGGACATCGCATCGTGCAGGGTGGAGAGAAGTATTTTGAACCCGTATTATTGGATGCCTCCGTGTTGATGTCATTGAAAAAACTGACACCGCTGGCACCATTGCATTTGCCTTCCTCGCTGGATGTAATTCATGCTTTGGAAGCTTCCTTCCCGGAAGTGAAGCAGGTGGCCTGTTTTGATACCGCCTTTCACCAGCATATGCCCTTCGAGGCAAGGTATTATCCATTGCCAAGAGCACTCTGGAAAGAAGGTGTGATTCACTATGGCTTTCATGGACTGTCTTATGAAAGTATCATGCAGCAATTGCAACCATTATCTCCGGGTAACCGCGTCATAGTGGCGCATTTGGGGAATGGCGCCAGTTGTGCCGCTGTAAAGAATGGCAGGAGTATAGAAACAACCATGGGCATGACACCCGCAGGTGGATTGATGATGAGCTCAAGGGCAGGCGACCTGGACCCCGGCGTACTGTTGTACCTGTTGGAAGAAAAAGGCATGACGAGTAGTGAACTATCCCGCATGCTGAATAAATCCTCCGGACTGAAAGGCGTATCAGGCGAAAGCGGCGACGTGCAGCAATTACTGCAGCAGGCAGATACGCATCCACCTGCTGCAGAAGCTATACAGATGTTCTGTTATCACGCACGCAAAACGATCGGTGCCCTGGCAGCAGTATTGGGCGGGGTAGATACATTGGTATTTACAGGTGGCATTGGCGAACACGCAGCCATGATCAGAAGCCGGATTTGCGAAGGCCTGGAGTTTTTAGGCATTGCAATAGATGAAACAGCCAATAAAGAAAATGCAGGTATTATATCTGCCAACGATAGCAAGGCGACCGTCCGTGTGATGATAACAAACGAAGAGTTGATGATAGCACAACACACCCAAACCTTCCTTTAATTATGTTAGAATTACTGCACCGCTACTGGGAAGCGACAAATTATCTCGCCGCTTGTCAGATCTATTTACAGGCAAACCCTTTATTGAAAGAACCATTAAAGGCAGAACATATCAAGCCCCGGTTGTTAGGGCATTGGGGCACATCGCCCGGCCTGAATTTCATTTATGTTCATCTCAATCGGTTAATCAGGCATACCCAGGCAAGCCTCATTTATATCTGTGGACCAGGTCATGGGGCGCCGGCATTGCTGGCGAATACCTACCTGGAAGGAACGTATTCAGAGATCTATCCGCACATTACACAGAATGAAGCGGGTTTAAATTTATTCTTCAGACAGTTTTCTACTCCCGGCGGCATACCAAGCCACGTGAGCGCACATACGCCGGGGTCGATACATGAAGGCGGAGAGCTGGGATATTCACTGGCACATGCCTTTGGAGCCGTGTTTGATCATCCTGATCTGATAGCCGCTTGTGTGGTAGGAGATGGGGAAGCCGAAACCGGCCCGTTATCAGGAAGCTGGAAGTCGATCGCTTTTCTGAATCCTAAAAGAGACGGTGCAGTATTACCCATCCTGCATCTGAATGGCTATAAAATTTCAGGTCCTACAGTAATGGCAAGGATGTCGGACAGCGCGTTGGAAGACCTGTTTGCTGGCCACGGATATGAAGTGTTGTTTGTGGAAGGGGACGATCCCATGCAGTTGCATACCATGATGGCAGGAGCTTTGGACCTGGCATATGCACAAATAAGATCGAAACAAAAGGGAGGAAGGAACGCCTGGCCAATGATCATATTGCGCACCCCCAAAGGGTGGACGGGACCAAAGGAATGGAAAGGCAAAGCCATAGAAGGTACATTCAGGGCACATCAGGTGCCGCTCACAGACGTAAAAAAGGATCCTGCACAACTTGCACTCCTGGAAGAATGGTTACGGAGCTATCATCCCGAAACCCTGTTTGATGAAGATGGAAAACTGATCCCTTCATTGGCAGTTTTACCGCCGGAAGGAGAAAAGCGCATGAGTGCAATACCCTATGCAAATGGAGGGAAATTGCTGGAAGATCTGGACCTCCCTGATTTTCGCCGATATGCGTTGCCGGTAGTAAAGCCCGGCGAACTAACAGCTGAGACAACCGTGGAAGCAGGAAAATTGCTGAGGGATATTTTTTTAGCCAATCAGAACTTCCGGCTATTTTGTCCGGACGAAACAAATAGCAACAGGCTGGGAGCCGTGTTTGAAGTAACTAACCGGATGACTGCAGAAACCATCCTGCCGGAAGACGATCATTTATCTGCCGATGGAAGAGTCATGGAAGTATTGAGTGAACACCTTTGTCAGGGCTGGCTGGAAGGCTACCTGCTCACAGGCAGGCATGGTATTTTCCCCTGCTATGAGGCGTTTGTGACCATCATTGATTCGATGTTTAATCAGCATGCAAAGTGGTTGAAAACATGCAGGGAATTACCCTGGCGGCAATCGGTAGCTTCCCTGAATTATTTGTTGACCTCACACAGCTGGCGACAGGACCATAATGGCTATAGTCACCAGGGGCCCGGTTTTATAGATACTGTAGTGAATAAGAAGAGTAACGTGATCCGGATTTATCTGCCACCTGATGCCAACTGTTTATTGTCAGTATTGGATCATTGTCTGCGAAGCCGTGATTATGTGAATCTGATAGTGGCAGGAAAGCAACCGGAATTGCAGTGGCTGGATATGGATTCTGCCATACAGCATTGTACACATGGAGCTTCTGTGTGGGAGTGGGCAGGGAATAAGGATGATGGAATGCCGGATGTTGTATTGGGATGTGCAGGCGATGTGCCTACGCTGGAAACAGTGGCAGCAGCCTGGTTATTGCGAAAACATTTACCCGCCTTAAAAGTCAGAGTAGTAAATGTAGTAGACCTGATGTCCTTATCACCGAAAGAGAGTCATCCACATGGCATGGACCCCGAGCGGTTTACGGCATTATTTACAGCTACACAACCGGTGATCTTTGCATTCCATGGTTATGTAAGGATCATACATGACCTGGTACATGGAAGGCCGGATCCTGTGAGGTTTCATGTGAGAGGGTTTATGGAAGAAGGAACAACGACAACACCATTTGATATGGTGGTGTTGAATAACATGAGCCGGTATCATTTGGCCATGGAGGCCATCAGGCGTGTCAAAGGATATGAGGCGTCTCCCGTATTGGATATCTTTAAAGCCAAACTGGCGGAACACGATGCCTATATCAGGGATCATCTGGAAGATATGCCGGAGATCACGAATTGGAAATGGAGTGATTGAAAACTTATTTGATCTGTAAAATCTTTTTATCCGGACCTTCAATAAATACGCGTGGTCCGGATATTTCATTTCCTCCGTTGGCAGATGTCGAGTGGTTCATCTAAATACGCTTAATATTGGGCTAAACTATTAATATTATAAAAAATAAATATCTTTGGCCTTTAATCACTCACTGTAGTAACCTATTTAATGAAAACCAATTCACTCCTCATTCTTTCCCTCACCCTGCTTTTTGCCTGCAGCAAGAAAGATGACACAACAACAACCAGCAATTCCAACGGTAAGAAAGGGGCCTGCTTCAGCACCAATACCACCGATGGTACCTGGAACGGAAACATTGTAAAACTAAAAGCCAACTGGTTCTACACCTGGGGTACCGATGCACCGCTGAATGTAGCTCCACAAAACACAGAATTTGTGACCATGTTCTGGGGTGCAGGCAATGTTACAGATGCAAATATCACTTATGTAAACAACCTTAAGTCACAGGGAAAAGTCAAGTACATCCTGGGTTTCAATGAACCAGACCTTGCTGATCAGTCCAATATGACAGTGGCAAAAGCACTGGAACTGTGGCCTAAACTGGAAAGCATTGGTTTACCACTGGGTAGCCCTGCCGCAGCATGGCCTACACAGAAGTGGATCTACGATTTTCTGGATTCCTGTATCGTGAGGAACTACCGCGTTGATTTTATTTGCGTACACATGTATGTAGGATTGGATGATGTGCACTTTGTATCAGTATTATCTGATTTGTACAATAAATATCATAAACCAATCTGGATCACGGAGTTTGCAACAGTAGATAACAACGCCACTACAGTAGCTGGTAATATGTATACGCCAGAGCAGGTACTGGGCTTTATGCAGCGCTTATTGCCCAAGCTGGATTCATTACCTTATGTACAGCGTTATTCCTGGTTCTCCAGTTCTCCGACGAGCGCCCGTTTATGGCCTTCTTCACTGATTGATGCCAGCGGTAACCTGACTACACTGGGTAAATGGTATGCAGATCATGAACCGAATAATAGTATTAAAGCAGCACAATAGTATATATTCAGAAGTGGCGTCATCAATCAGATGGCGCCATTTTTTTAGCTGCCTGCTATGCACATGATATCCTGCATCTGTAAATAAACTTGCGGAGAAACCCCTAAATAATGTGTAAAGTCTTTGATAAGGTGGCTTTGATCATAATACCCACATGCGTCAATGATCTCAAACCAATCAGGGACCTGCCCGGGTACCAGCATACTAATGGCCTTCTGGAACCGCTGATACCTGTTGATCTCTTTAGAACTGAACCCTAAGTACTTCTTATAATTTAACTGTATCGTTCTTTCACTCTGCGCGCTTTTTTCAGCAATTTGTTTAGGGCTGTCATGAAATCCATCCTCAATAATATGGGCCGCTGCAGGATCTCTTTCACACAAATACAACCCGGAAAAGTCGAGTAATTTCTCCACCTGTGCAGCCGGATCTTCAATGGCATGAAGCTCCTGCCAGAGGTCGGCGAAACAATGCGTTTGAATTAATTTGTCCGGGTCGGTGAGGTAATGTTGTAATGGCTTGCCAAAGAACCTGTAAAAAGCATCGTCTTTAAAGTTGGCCACCAGTATTTTACTCCCCGGTGGCATAGTGTATTTCATAGATTGCCTGATGGGACCGATGACCAGTGTTTTTTCAATAGGATGAAAGGTTTCATTACCATATTGCAAAGGCACGGGTGGCCCAAAGTTGAAAGCCATGATAGAAGAAAAAGTAGGTAACAATTGCTTTTGCACGGGCATGTTGCTATGATTAGCAGCATAGTAAAAGTGCGTAAAGACTTGTTCCCAGGAAGGGGGGACGGAGATGCGAAGCGATTGCATAAAAGACTCGCCTATATTTTTGGGTATAAGCGAGTCCTTAAAATTACATATTTATTTTGAAGGATTCCCACCCTCCGGCACTTGCTCTGTTACACGTCATCGGTTGTAAACCATCTTCACTGGAAATATACATGCCATTATTCCCTTTCAATGAAATAGTACCGTCTGCATTAGTAATCCAGTCAAACTGTTCCCACACACCAATGGCCGTGCGATTACAGGTGATAGGTTGTAACCCATTTTCAGAAGACACATATTTATCGCTATTCTTCAAAGCAATTTTTCCATTGCCTGCATCCACCACTAAGAATGACTCCCAGCCGCCTGTGGCAGTACGATTACAATTCATAGCCTGCGTACCATTTTCGCTGCTTACATAGAGATTGTTAGATCCTTTCAGGGTAATGGTCAGGCCTACAGGATTATTGGCATTACCGCCGGGTTGAGTAGGTGTCTGTCTGATAGAAGTCAGGTTGATCCGGCCTTTCAGCATTTTGCCTCCATCCCCGGTCAGGCGTAAATAATAATCAGCAGAGCAGGCTACCCCATCTTCATCCAAAGTAATAAATCCTGAACCCTTAGGGATGAATGCAGCACTCTCCGCTGTTTTAGCAATCTGGTTGCCCTCATTGTATTCGTCAAACATGGAGATATAAATACCCTGGCAACCTACACGGATCATGTTGTAAAACTGTCTCCACATGAAGTCACCATGAGCGCGTTGTTTTTCCTGCAGGTCACCGGGCAATACGCAGGGTTGATAGTCAATTCCATTAGCATTGCAATAAGCCTGATCAGGTGTGTTGACATTCGTGAAGAAGTTATCTGATTCTCCGGCATTGCCAATCCTTCCAACCATCCATGGAGAAAGCATATTAAATGCCTTGTACGCAGCGAGAAATGCAGGTCTTGAATCGCTGTTCTCTTCTCTCCAATGGGTAGGTACACCACCAATCACATAACATCCCTGGTTTTTGAACCAGTTAATAACGTCCAGACAAACATCGGCAGACCATGGATGATTGTCATCATTAAATCCAAAGCCCCAGATGCAAACGACAGGCTTACCATTCTGCATCGCATAGGCAGCAGATGAGGTATAAGCAGACATTTTAGATAACCAGTCAGCTTTGATTTCGGATTGCATATTGATCCATCCGCTTACATCGTACATGATATAAAATTTGCGACCATACGCCTCCGCAGCGCGTTTAACTTTTGCAGTAACAGAATCACGGGTTGGGCCTTCCTGCCCGTTAGGATTGAAACGTTGTAATGCGGCAGCATCAATATCGTTCTCCTGCATCCAACGGAAATGTGTATTCACAGTCTGATCGGTGTAGGAAGAAAACAATGTGGCGGGTGAACCGTTGCCGAGTGCAGGCCAGCCTGTCTGAAAAGTGCTGGTATAATCCCTGACATCCGGCCAGGATTTGATACCATTATTGGTGGCAGAAGGAATCTTTGCCCAATCCTGCGTGTAATGCCACCAGGCATTGATCGGAGAGCCATCTCCGGTACAGGCGAACCAACCTTGATAACCTACGACGATTTTACCTACAACATCCCCGGCAGGAGAGGCGTTGGAGATAGATAATCCGCTGGTTTTTAAAGTAATGGAGGATTCTCTTTTGTTACAGCCGAAGCATAGCAGTAACATCGCTGCCCACAGCAGCATAGGCATGGTTTTCATGGTTTTTCAACTTTTTATGGTGAGGGAAATTCTGCTACATGCCTACTTAAACGGAGAATCGGGGATATTATTTTGTTTTTAAAAGCCAGGTGTCGCGGAACCTTAATTCTTCAGCGGGTGCTTTTGTGATAGAAAAACCTGCTTCATCAAAAAAGTTGGCGGCTGCTTCGAAGGAAATGAATTTATTTTCCTCCACTTTGTGAAAGTTGAGAAACTTTTGTTGGCGCTCAGTATGATGTTGTTTCCCATCAAGGGGAGAAGGAACGTAGATATCTGCTGTGATCCAGCAACCACCTCTTTTTTTCAATACCTTATGAATGGTGGCGGCGAGTTGTTTCTTTTCATCCATATTCAGGTACATCAGCAACCCTTCATTTACAATCGCAACAGGCCCTTCTGGAAATGAATTGACAATGGCTTCAAATTGTTTTTCGTCCAGCGCATTCAAAGGTTTCAATGCAAGGTATCCCTTTAATAGGCCTTGTTGCAGCCGGCTAACAAATTGTTCTTTCCTGCTGATTACGTCTTCAAGATCGGTATCAATGTAGTGTACTGCTTTATTACCTGCCATATCCAATCCTCTGAAAGAATATCCTGAAGAGAGTTCCAGAATATTGGTAATACCAGTAGGTACCAGCATTTGATCAATACTATAGTACCTGTTTTCAAAATGCTGCACCCGTGCCTGGAAGAGGGGAGACTTTTCCGCGTTGTCAGCAGGCGCGTTAATGAGTTGGGCGGCGGCTTTCATGAACGGAATCTGTGTAAAAGATTTGAGAAAAAGAAGCGCGGTAGCAGATGGACTAATGGTATTGAAATCTTTCACTTTTTCATTGAAGATAATGCGGTTGGAGAAAGGATCGGTCACGGTCATTTCCAGCGTATCCGGTGCCCACTCGACCCTTTCCAGGCCTGGGCGGTTGTAAGTATAGTTTTTGAATAACAGTTCTTCATGGTATTTTTTAAGCCCTTCAAAATCAGAGATAGAAAAACGTCCTCCGGGAGAGCATTCACCATGATGCTCGGAGAGATCGAAAGGGAGCCCGCGCAGAGACATGCGGAGGTAGAAAGGGCTATTCTCCGGGCGATGTTCCCATTCAATAGTACAGCCCAGCCAGTTCACATAAAATTCAATTGTTTTGTTGTAGTCAAAAACACGGAAAACGGGAATCAATTGCATGGCGATCGTTTTTAGAGAACAAAGATCAGGGGATATTGGGACGTAAAATTTAACGATTGTTAAAAAGCAGGTTATTTGATTTGTGCTCTGATCCTGCTGAGTGATACCTGTGTGATCCCCAGATAAGATGCAATATACTGCAAAGGAACACGCTGTATTACTTGTGGTCGCTCGGACAGGAGCTTTTGATAGCGTTGTTTTGGGGTGTCGCGCAGAAAGGAGAAGAAGTGTTGAATGAAGGCGGCTTGTCTGTCGATAGCGCGGTCCATCAGATAAGTGTTAATAAGCGGATGTGCGCGCATTTGCTGCAGGTCTTCAGCAACGACCCAGCGGATCTCGGTAGGTTCGATGGTTTCGATAGAGTAGGGGCTGGGCGTTTGTTTGTTGAAAGATTCAACGGAGGCAACGGCGTCACCTTCAAAGAAGAATTGAAAACTGATTTCTTTACCATCGTGATTGAACCAGGTACGAAGACAGCCTTTTTTGATGTAGAAAATTTTTCGGGCAATGTCGCCTTCTTTAAGAAGTAATGTTTTGGAAGGAAAGGTATCCTGCTTCCAAAGATGTTGGAATTGTTGGAAGGCGAGGCGGAGCTGTTCATTCATATCCATTTTTCAAAATTAATTTTTTATTTCCAATACATTCGTATATTCGTAATATACCACGGCAGCATGCTTGTTAACCATTTTCCATGCTGCATTAGCGACCATATTCTTTATAAGAATATCAACCAAAACGATAACAATTAAGCCTATATCATGAAGTTTGTTACCACGGTAATAATGCTATTATTACATCTGTCTGGTTTTGCGCAAATTAGTGTAAATGTTTATGCGCATCTCACACAACCGGGTTCTATTGGTGTACTTTCATTTGATAAAACGACATCATTGAGTACTTCTGTATTGGATGCAGACGGTGGGCCTGTTTACAGGGCTACAGTAAATCATATTCCTCCATTTGTGCTGTATCGGAATGATGTCTGGTTAGGAACGGTGAGTAGTAATAATATTTATCCTGTAAGTATGAACCGGGGAGAGGTTAAGTTTTATGGAGTGGAGCGGGATATGGGGTATTTCTCAGTGAGATATTTGTATGATATGGTGGCACCTCATCAGGTAGTTGCCGATGTTTCAACAGCTATACAAACTTGTGCTAATACTACAATGGTGCTGCGTTCACTTGATAACTGGCCATTGTTTAGTGATAATATTCTGAATACGAGTGTGGTATGGGAATATAATCTGAATGGGTTGTCAAACTGGGTCGGATTGGATTCGGCTTCGATGGGATTTTCATTTTCTTTTGTGCCGGCGTTGTACATGCCGGCGGTGACGAGTACGGTAAATGTGCGTTTTCGTTGCAGGGTCAAGGCCATGTATAGTGATAGGATATATTATTCTCCTTATAGTACAACATCGGATTATTTTACAATCATACCGGCTCCACCTGTCGTGAATAATATGAATGAATTGGTGATAGCACCTGCCTGTGCGGGGAAGGCAAATGGTAGAATTTATCTTCCGGGAAGTGCAATAAGCAGTGTAACATCTTTGATGTCCTGGTTATTGCGACCGGGAAATGCAACCACACCCTGTACCACGAATTGCGGCGACTTAGTGGATTGGAGTAATGGAGTGGATAGTGTATCCAGAGGGGTAAAAATGGCAGGTGTCGCAGCGGGAACGTACACCTTGTGGTTAATTAATTCCGGTGGGAATGCGGGTAATTGCCTGGTGCCTGTAAAGGTAGTAGTACCGGAGGTCGCAGCATTGGCATTAAAGGTGAAGTCAGTGGTACATATTAGCTGCCATGGGGCAAGTGATGGGGTAATAAGTGTGCAGGCTACAGGAGGGAATGGGTATACCTATAGACTAAAAACTGCAACTGGTCAATTATTAGAAAATACCATTGGATACTGGAGAGATTTGCCTGCCGGCATATATGAGGCGATAGTGAGTGATACGACCTGTAATGATGAACAGCGGGTGATTGTTACACTTACAGAACCTGCGGTTCCTACCGGCATCATAAATACATTTGGCGCAACTTGTAACCTGCCGGCTGATGGTGGGATAGTGGTCACGGCACCAGAACTGGGCATTAGCCTGTACAATGAAGCCGGTTTATTACAACCCTCTTTTTCCAACTTATCAGCTGGGAAATATACAGTCAGATTATCCGATCTGAGCCA
>Ga0182005_1000249_pt1 | contig 34293 bp, 35 predicted proteins | sample Sormic07211103_1_FD_123021 | JGI IMG/M metagenome (GOLD analysis project Ga0182005, IMG submission 123021) | Rhizosphere microbial communities from Sorghum bicolor, Mead, Nebraska, USA - 072115-103_1 MetaG | ecosystem: Host-associated > Plants > Roots > Rhizosphere | place: USA: Nebraska...
GACCTGTTGCACCCACTGCCCCCGCATCCCCCTTATCACCTTTCGGACCCGCAGGACCAGTCGCACCAGCAGGACCAACAGGCCCCGTAGCACCTACCGCTCCCGCATCTCCTTTAGGACCTTGTGGCCCCGCAGGACCTGCCGGTCCGGCAGGTCCCGGATTCGCTGCATACATCGCATATGGTACACTCATCAACTGCGTCGTACCCAGCACGGTATACCCCTGCCCGATATTCACCTCCACTTTTAAATACTGATTGGCATTGCTCCAGGGTACACCTGCAAATGTACCATTACTGGCGTTGCCCTTACCAATCTGAATCGTGAACAGACCCAGTGCATTGGTCGTCACTTCATGTGTTTCTTCATATTGCAGTACCCCATTCGCAGAACCACCTAAGATAGAGGTCCGGACAGTCATACTTGTATTCGGTAATACAGTACCATTTGCATTCCGCACTACTGCCTGGTAGTTAGTCCCTGTCAACCCATCCTGGGCATAGACACCTGCGTAAACTGCAAGGATAAATATGATGCTGAGATAAAATTTCTTCATGATAGCGGATTTGTTGTAATTGATCTTTTAATGCTTTTTTAACTGACCGGAAGTCGCTTTAAAATTAGCCTTTGGCTCATCTCCCTGAGTAGGCAATGTAACCGCAGGGGCAGGAGTCGTCGTGGTAGTCTTTGCCTGCGCGGCCTGTGCACTCATATCAGATGGTATGGCGGAAGAGGACTTACGGCTTTGTGCACCCATTGGTCTGGCTTTGGGACTTGCAGACTGAGGCTTGTAGCTGGTAAAGATCGTTTCCTTTGAAGACCGTCCCTGTTGCTTTGGCGCAGCATGGTCGCCCTTTTTTTCTTTCGCATCAAGTTTTGCTTTGTCTTCTGCAAAATGGGGGAACAACACATCCCGGGTATGGGATTGTGCTACAGTAATTGTCGTAATTGCAGTCATTAAAAAGATCAGGAATAGAATTGGTTTCATATGCCGGGGTTGAATTGTTTAAAAGTTTAATCAGCTTTATTGTACCTGCCAAAGTTGTACGCTACGGTAAACTTCAGTGTACGGCGTGGGTACAGGCTATTGCCTGTAGGAATGATATACGCCATATCCACACTCAGTCCCTGGATCTGCAGGCCTATGCCGGAGCTAAAATGCTGCCGCCAGCCTTTGGTGGGCGATTCATAGAAGTAACCGGTACGGATATACAACTGGTGCCTGTAGTTATATTCCAGCCCGCCGCCCGCTGAGATCTCACGGATTTCTTCAGCGAAGCCGCCAGGGGCATCGTAGAAGGAGGTGAAGATCGCTTCAGGAATGCCCCTGTTCGGATCTCTTCCCTTCAGGATCTCATTGGTGACACCTCCCGCAGAATCCAGTTTGTAAGTAGGAGGAGTTGGTATGAGCAGCTTCTGGATATCAGCAAGTATGGTAAACTGATGCTCTGGTGTATTCACGAACGTATAGCCTCCCCCGATGCGCAGGTTCATAGGCAGGAAGGCGTGGCGGTTGCCATCATCAGTATACTTCAGTTTACTACCCAGGTTGGAGAAGCTGATACCCCAGCAAAAGCGGTTGCCTGCCGGGTCATACTTTGCATAGTTCTCGTAATAGAACGAGATGTCGCCGGCTACGGCGCTGGCAGGATGCTGACTCAGACTATTAAAATTACCCTGGCCCAGGTCACTGCGAATGTAGCGAAGGGCGATCGCGATAGCATAACGGTTGCCCAGTTTGCGGGCATACGTTGCATCAATCGCATATTCCTTGGGGTGATACTGTTGCATTTCCGTACCATTCTGGTCTCTGAACGTGACGGTGCCATGCGAGAAATACCGCATGCTTACACCGACGGCTTCATTGTGATCATTGAATGATTTGAAAGCAGCAAGGTGACCGAGATTAACCCGCTGATTGCTGTTGTTCAGGTCCCACATCCAGGGAGAATAAGAGGCAGCAACGCCCATATCGCCGGCAAATACCAGTTTGGCCCCATTGGCCAGCTGTGAATTCGCATCGCCCTCCAATCCGGTAAGTGCATCACCGGTGCCGGTACTACGTGCATCGGGATTGACAAGAAGGAAAGCCGCGCCGGGATTAAGCGTTTGTTGGGAGTTCTTCTGCGCCTGTACTAAACAGGGGAGTACCAGGCAGGCAAAGACTCCTATACATAGCGTAGAGATTTTTTGCATAACGGGGTGTTTAAGGGGTAATACATTACTGTATGATCAGCTTATCCTGGAAGGCATAGCCCCCGGCCTGAACGCGTACAGTATAGATGCCTGCGGCAAAGTGGTCGACGGGCAATGTAATGGTGATCCTGCCTGCGGCGTATACCCGGAGGTCCTTATAAACCAGTTGTCCACTACTGTTGATGATCATGAGGTAGACTGAATTGGGGGCTATCATGTCGAACTCAATTTTCACGCTGGTAGCAGCGGGATTGGGATACAGAATCATGTTCAGGACAGTTCTGGTACCGGGGTCAACTGGAGGCAGTTCCTCCGGTTGCTGGAAGCCCTGTGTGATCATTAGCGCGCCTTTGGAAAGAGTAGTAGTTGCGAGGTCTCCGATTGTAAACTGGAAGTCTTTGTCATTGACCTTGCCTACACCCCCCGAGCTGGCGGTTACCTGTCGGTTCAGTGTTTGGGCGCCGGCTGTAGATACGGCCACTGTGGACAGGAACATTGCCAGCATACATTTGTAAAGTGTGTGCATGTGCAGATATTGGGTTGAATAAAATAAAAGGTTACATGTATTTTAGTTGCTTAGAATATGGTTGATATTTACCGATGCTACTTCAAATGCTAACTACAACTGATTGCAAATATGTTATAATTGCCTGCTGGTGACAATGTTTAATTTTTACACGGCGGAATTATTTTTTTAAATGGCAGGCTAACGAGGACAAATGGTTATGACCTAAGTAGAAACAGAGAGAGGAGAGATTTGTTTAATATTAAATTAAAAAACCTGCGGCTTATCGCAGGTTTTTTTATAATAATTTATTGATCGATTATTAAGAAGATTGCTTTTATGACGCACCTCTATGACCTGCGAACATACTTTGTTAATATCACAATCGTTTGTTCATTGATCTTGCCTTCTATCTGTTCGTGGTTATCAGCAACAAGTCTGATTTTACGTACTATCGTTCCCTTGGGTGCCATGAAGTTGGCGCCTTTTACATTCAGTCCCTGTGTCAGTACCACGGTATCGCCATGCTGCAATTCAGTACCGTTACTATCACGATGCACCGCTTTCACTTCAAATGCACTCAGTGCCCAGTTACTCACAGCTTCATCCAGTTCCACACCATTTATGATTTCTGCTGCCCATTCCTGATCTTTGTGCTTGTAGAGCAGACGGTAACTCAGGGCCTGCACACTTGGTTCTGCATTCCAGATACTACCTGCCAGGCAATGCCAGTGCATAGCCGCAGCTGCATCTTCCATAGCGGCAGCGCAGGTATTGCAGATAGCTACTTCGTTTTCAATGGCATCATTGTTCTTAGGGCTCACTGCAAAGGCCATCGAGGCATCTTCACTGGTGCACAGCTCACAGGTGCCATTGCTGCGCTCTCTTAATGCGGGAGTAATAGTTGTACTCATAAATGGTATATTTTCTATTAAAAGGGGGCAAAGATAAGCGCATATTCCGGATTTTTTGGTCTGACAGGAATCAGGACATTTGTATTATGAAAACACAGGAGCATATCAATTACAACCGGATCGCCGGGGCGATCGACTATATCCGGACCCATTTTCGGGAGCAGCCGAGCCTGGACGCCGTGGCGGATAGCGTGCACCTGAGCCCCGCTCATTTTCAGCGGATGTTTACTGATTGGGCTGGTACCAGTCCCAAGAAATTCCTGCAATACATCAGCCTGGAATACGCCAAAAGCATGCTGAAGGAAACCACTATCTTCGATGCAGCTTTTGAAACCGGGTTGTCCAGTACCAGCCGGCTGCACGACCTGTTCATTGCCATAGAAGGAATGACCCCGGCGGAGTATAAACATGGTGGGAAAGACCTGGTCATCAATTACAGCTTCGCAGAAAGCCCGTTCGGGAACCTGATTGTGGCAGCTACGCCCAAAGGGGTTTGTTATATGGCATTTAATGACGAGGAAGCAGCGGGTTTCGAAGACCTGAGAGCAAAATTCCCCAATGCTGTATTTCAACGGAAATTAGATTTGTTGCAACAAAATGCATTGTTCATTTTTCAGCATGACTGGAGTAAATTGCCTGAGATCAAACTCCATCTGCGAGGCACGGATTTTCAACTGAAAGTATGGGAGAGTTTATTGAAAATACCCCTGGGAAAATTGTCTACATACGGTACCATTGCCACCAATATCGGCCATCCAAATGCCAGCCGCGCTGTTGGAACAGCTATAGGTAGTAACCCCGTGGCGTATTTAATCCCTTGTCACAGGGTGATCCAATCCGGAGGAACCTTCGGAGATTATATGTGGGGGAGTACCCGCAAAACGGCTATCATTGGCTGGGAAGCTGCGAAGGCAGCACTATAGTTGGCAGTTGTATTTTGTGGGCTGGTCATGAAAGCCTAATTCATCCCGTCAATCTTAGCGTGTTTCAGGGTAGCTTTGCCGAGGTTATGACATTTGTTAAAAAATACGATTCAGTGATGCCATCTGTCTGACATCCCAAATACCTGCCTGCACGTGTGAGAACGTGACGGTGAGGAATAAGTATAGTTAGAAACCGGACCGTGTAATAGCTGTATAGTGATACCTGATAGGGAAGTAATAATCACATCATATCCTGAAGCGAAGACAATTTGATATTAAAAATTATCTTTGTCCAAAATTGATACATATGTTCGAGCAATTAGCATCTCTGATCCAGGAGCACAGTCAGCAAAGCGTAGCTGACAATCCGGCAATACCAAATGAACACAACCAGGGCGTGGTGGAAGAATTAAAGAATGTGATCATCTCCAAGGTAACCGGTCTTGTAACCAGCGGTCAGACAAACAAGATTACCGAAATGTTATCCTCCAATGGTGAAACACCTGAAGCAAAAGATATGGAGAATAACTTTGCGGCCAACATCATGCAGAAGTTCGGTATCAACAATCAGGTAGCTACTACTATTGCCGCTACACTGATCCCTGGTATCCTGAATGCACTGAAAGGTAACAGTAGTGTACAGCAGATCCTCGCCTCCCTCGGCGGCGGTGGGAACCTGACAGATACCCTGAGTGGCCTGGGCGCTAAATTTGGATTGGACAAAGACGGCGACGGCGATGTAGATATGGGGGACTTAGGTAAGATGTTTAAATTCTAAAGGATTAACTTAAGTTTTGTAATAATTATATAAACCCGCTTTGGCGTATAGCCAGGCGGGTTTATATTTATCATATCAGACATTGATGCACTGATAACCACAGTAAGTAAATTAAGCAGCGACGCTCCTTTGCTTAAAACCCCGATTCTTTCAGTTAAACTTTCAATGACCCACGGAATCCCCTCGCAGCATAATAAGATTGTGCACCATTGTGATAAATGAATACATGATCATACCGGCGATCGCCAAAGATAGCCCCACCCAGTTTCCTGATAGCAGGGGGCGTTACTAACCAGCTGGATGTTTTCAGATCAAACTCTCCTAACTCCTGCAAGGCTTTGTATTCTTCTTCCGTCAGCAGTTCTATACCAATAGCTGCTGCCATTTCGGTGGCACTGTCTGCAGGCTTTGCTTCTTTTCTCTCATCCAGTGCCTGCTGGTCATAACACACACTTCTGCGGCCTTTGGGACTTTCAGGTGAGCAGTCTACGAAAGTAAATTCCCCCGTCTTTTTATCATATGCAATGACATCCGGCTCGCCCCCTGTTTCTTCCATGATGGCCAGCACTTTTAATTTCTTCGGACTTGCATTCAGTTTCGCTTCTACCTGCGCCCATTCAATACCTTTATGACGGGTTTTATTTTTTTCAAAACGGGCTTTTAATGTTTTCAGCAATTCAGTACTCATACGGTTATTATAATTTGTTGACGACTTCCTGAGCAATATATTATTTCAATTTATTTACTACCTCCTGCAATCTATCATGTGCCATATTCAACCCTTGCCTGAAGGGCAACTTCAGCATCTGATCTCTCAATGCACCGGATCTATATACGATCTGCATGGTGAGTTTACTATTATCTTCTCCCAGGGATTCAAACTCCAGGAATTCCAGTTGTACATCAAACGGCGCATTGCCCATTTCAAATGTGCGGGTGATCTTCTTATTGGGTACAAACTCATGATACACCCCACTGGCCGTGAATACCACATTGCCTTTTTCGTCGCTGGTATCAAACTGCCAGCTACCGGATTTCTTATTCTCCAGTCTTACGACCTTTGTACTCATCCATTGTGCTACAATGTCAGCATCTTCATATGCCTTGAAGAGTAATTCTACAGGTAGCTCAAACTCCCTGGTAATAGTGAGTTCCTGTTTTCCATCTTCTGCGTGGATTTTGGTCTTCAGTTCCATTACTTTTTTGGTTTATAGGCTTTCATAATATCCTCCAGTTTATTAAACCTGTCATCCCACAATTTGCGGAAGGGCTCGATAAAATCAGCGATCTCTTTCATTTTATTTGGGTTCAGATGATAGTAAATTTCTCTGCCATTTTGTTGTTGTTCCAGTAATTCGCATTCGGTGAGAATAGCGAGGTGCTTTGACACGGTTGGTCGGGCCGTGTTGAAGTTGGAAGCGATAGATCCGGCGGTCATGGCCTGTGATGCGAGCAACATGAGAATAGCTCTCCTGGTCGGGTCCGCAATGGCCTGAAACACGTCTCTTCTGATGATCATTGTAACTGTATTTATGTACAAATATATGTGTAGTCATTTAACTACGCAAATAATTATTTTCGGGTAGCACCTGATTTGATTTTATAAACGGGATTCAAGCCATTTCCCCGGCGCATGATGGCTGATACCAACAGCATAAGGGATCATATTGAAAAGATGAAAATGCACCACTGGTAATTAATTGCTGATACCAACAGTACAAGGTATCAAAGATGAAAATGCACTATAATTATCCTGTTAAATAAATTTTAAGGCGGCCGCAGGCATCCCGGAAATTATGTTGATGGTGTCAGGTCAATTACGCTGTTAACAACCGTCAGATGGCAAATGATTATCATCAACCCCTACAATTATGGTCTGATGTTTGAGCTTAAAATGGCATTATGAAAAAACCTGGTTTAACCATTTCGTTTTGGGCCCTATACACGTTAGCCTTTACCGTTGGTCTCCCAATGGTCATCTATTACGCTTCCATCAGTGATGCTGAGGCCCCTGAAGAAATCACAAATTACACGTATATCTCTATTGGCATTGGCGCGCTGGCGTGGCTATTGCTCCTGGGCTTTTATGGCCGGTTTTATGTAAATACACTCTTTACAGCTAAATCGGAGATCTTAAAAACTGCCAGTGAAGGTAGCACGCTGATTGCGAAGATCACCCACAAAGTTCAGGAAGGCATGATGCGCAATATGGCGGTACTACAGCTCCGGCTTGCCTTTACAAACTTCTCCGGCACACCTGTAGAAGTTGATTTACAGCTTATGGATAGCAGACCTGAAGAGAACCGGTATGAGAAAGGGAATATCCTGGAGTTGAGTGTAAATATGAAAAAGAAAGGCGGGCAGATTGTCCCCAAAGGTATCAGGGTCACCCGCAATATGCCAATGTTGTACCTGTATACATTTATATTTTTAGTGCTGATCGGTGTAGCAGTATATTATCCCCTGGTTGAAGACTGGCGTCATTTTGTACTCCCACATCCCTGGGTATTGATACCATTGATAAATATCGGCGCTGCCATCCTTATCGGATTATTATTAAAGTTGATAATGAATGCAAGTGGGGGAGGTAACAATTCAGTGCATATGGTGGTTTATGGACTGAGAACTACAGGTAATATCCTTAGTTACAAGCAAACGGGTATGTATATCAATGAGCAGCCGCAGGTCGCTTTTAATTTGGAGTTTACTGATCAGCAGGGGAAGCAGCATAGCATGGTGATAAAGAAAATTGTATCGCTGCTGGATGTACATAAACTGCAGAACGGACCTGTAGAGATCATGTATCTCCCTGAAGATCCCGGGACAGTAATTTTTTATGAAGACTTGAGTCTATAAGTTTTCGGGCAGCTATAATAAGATTATCCATGGAAGGCATCATTGATCCTGTTATGCCTGCTTGTGAAAATTGTACCTGAGCAACCCAGAGAGTGCGAAATTGAGGGTACGTACCATAGCGCAAATGATGGGGGAGTAGATCTGGAAGGTGGCGCCAATTTATGAGGACGACTATCCGTACGATAATTTTGGGTTGGCTGAGACGGAGGAGATGAAATTCACCGCGCCATATTAATAGTAGATGTGTTAAATACCAATGTTGCCCGGATGCCCGATGGAACAAAAAATGATCCTGTATTATAAATTTAGAAAGGTGGCAGTGATCACCAAAAACCAGAATAAGTTAGAAATGAGCACTGCCGACTATTAGAATAATTGTGTGGATCTTAAAACATAGGAGGCGTCGGACTCAGGTCGGATTCCAAAAAGTCATTAACCATTGGTATCCAGTATTGGGTATGCATAATTATACCAATATGTGTTGTGCCCGGCAGGATGGCAAGTCTTGATTTTGGCAACCCGTGAAAATCCCCTGTTTTACCACCGCCTTTTGCTTTGAATAGCTCCAGCGCATGTTCATACCTTACACCGTCTGCGTCCCCAATGACCATACATATAGGGGCTTTGAGTGCTATTACATCCTTTGTCCAATCATAATTTACATCCATGCTAAGCACCTTCTTTATCCACGCTGAAAATTGTTTGGGATCATTACCATAGCTAAGGTATTGTTGCTCAATAGGCGATCCTTTAAACATATCTCCATTCATAGTGGCAAAACTCGCTTCTACTTCCGGATACCAGCCATCATGCGCATAAGTCGCGGATAAGATGACCAGCCTGCGTACCTGCTCAGGATGCCGCACCGCTACCTGGAAGGCAATACCTCCGCCCATGCTGTAGCCTAACACATCTGCACTGTCAATTTTCAGTTGTTTGAGCAAACCAGACACATCATCGGCCATTGCTTCGTAACTCATAGCTCTTGGAATATCTTTTGTATGTCCGTGTCCCTGCATTTCAGGAACGATTACTTTATGTGTCTTTGATAGGAGGGGGATGATCTGCGACCAGTTCATCGCTATATTCATAAAAGAGCCATGGAGCAGTACAAGCGGCTTGCCTTCGCCGTACACTTCATAGTACATTTTCAGACCGTTTACATTGACATAACCGGAGTCTTTATTGGCTTTTACAGAGAGTGTCATGGACAACAGGATGAAGAGGATAATATTTTTATACATATCTTTAATTATTACAGTACAAATTTCCAAAATTAACAGCTAACAGATGCTGTGTAGATGCGACAAACATGGGGGCAATAACGACATAGGGCAGGGGTTAGGCAGGGTATCTGTGAAAATGATCCCGCTGGTCTTTATTGCTAACTTCATTGAAGGTTTAGCGTCTTTTTCGCAAGTTGGTAAATGAAAGAAAATGGTATCTTCCTTGTAAAAAATAATAATAACTCCTCATTATGGACAACCTCAACAACACCATCGCCTCACTTGAATTCGCTCAGATAGGGTGGGTCGTGCCGGACATCCACGTCGCCGTAAAATTCCTTTCCGCTACATTAGGTATTCCTGGTTTCCCGGAACCACAACATATGAGCGCCGAAGCTTTAAATATGAGTTACTACGGTGAAATAGTTCCCGGAGAATGGCTCACCACCCAAACATTCAACAACGGCACTTTTATCGAACTTGTCCAGCCGCTCTCCGGACAAAGTATGTTCCATGACTACTTAGCTCAATATCCCAAAGGTGGTACCCAGCATCTTGCTTACCGTTTGCCGATAGCTGGCTTTGAACAAGTCACCAATAAATTACGCGGGCAGGGATATGCGGTAATCAGCGAAGTAGATCATCCTATCGCACGAATGGCTTTTTTTGATACCTACCAGACGTTGGGTGTAGTGACAGAGATAATGGGAATTACGCCGGAAGGGTGGAAGGCGATAGAACAGATGCAACAGTAACTATAATGCGTTATTATAATAGAGACAAGCCATCCAGGGATTGTCTCTATTTAATTTTCTTATCACCCCCACCATCACAAATTTTGAATTTCGATATAATTACTTTTTTATATTGAGACTTCGTTAATTCAACTGAGGTTAATAAGGAATTCACCGATGAATGTCATACGATTTTAGACGCCAGAAAAATAGCCCTCATAAAATCAAAAGTTATCAAGATGCTTTTCTTTGAAGAAGAGCATCCTGATTATTTTCAGCAACTAATTCTAAAGAACATTTTTTGAGATTGTTGTATTGGGGGAAGCCTACCACCTGTGATTACATGCCTATTATCAATGGTACATTGTTGTCGTGAGGAAACCCATTGGGATCATACTTATTTCGTCATGTATGATCTCATCTGGAAATAGTTTTCGCAGGAACCCCACCTACGATTGCATTATCGGGAACATCCCTGCTCACTACCGCTCCGGCAGCTACAATAGCATTTTCTCCGATCGTTACTCCCGGTAATATCGTTGCATTAGCTCCTATCCAGGCATTCTTTTTCACGTGAATGGGGGCAACTGTTAAGGACTGCCTATTTTCCGGTTCAACGGGATGTCCTTCAGTCAATAAGCTAACCCTTGGTGCTATCAGGACATTATCTTCTATAATAATACCTCCTAAATCCAGAAAAACACAGTCGAAATTGATGAACACATTCTTTCCGATCCTCGTGTTCTTCCCATAATTAATATAAAGAGGGGTAAATATGGTAGTACTTTCTTCAACTGTTGTTCCTATAATCCCGCTTAGTATATTTCTGATTTCTGAAGGGTCAGATGAATTGTTCATCTGTACAAGGAATGCCTTTGTCGCATAGGATGCTTCGCGAAGACGATAGGCCTGCGGGTCGTCAGGTGCTATTGTTTCCCCCTTTCTCAATCGTTCGAAAATATCTGCTGTATATTCGTTTTCTGTCCGTTCCATTATTTTAAATTGGTGTTAAAAAATGACTGTAATTTGCCAAACGGAATTTTATTTGTCCTGTCATAAAGATCAACATGGACCGCATCAGGTATTATCATCAATTCTTTCGGTTCGGCTGCGGCCTTGTAAGCATCTTCACTAAAATATCGTGAATGGGCTTTTTCTCCGGCGATAATAAGCATTGGTCTTGGAGAGATTTCTTTAATGTACGTCAGGATCGGCATATTCATGAATGATAAAGGATTGGTAGAAGTCCATGCTGCAGGACTTGCCCCATTCCTGTGATCCCTATGGTACAGAACTCGAACCAATTAATAAAGGATTTAAAGCTTCTGGCTGATATGTTAGTAGCTTAAAAAACACTCAAATTATTTATTTACAGTAGGTAAAAATATATCTGAAAGGTGATTGCATCTTTCGCCCGGGTGAACGGTTATTGAAAAATCCAGCTAAAAATGCGTAAAGAATATGGTATCAGGACAGCAAACTGAACTATTGGACCTCAAATAGCGCTGGATTTTCTGCGCCGGCACGCTTTATTCGACTCAACTTGACTACACGCGATGCAGTGATCTATAGGGTTTTGTTTATTTTATATTCAGAGCAATTTATAATTTCATACTTTAGCATATATATTAGCGAAATGAAAACTTATGCCGCTTCCAAAATTTCTACAGCAACAACTGACAGTATTCCACTGGAATCGGAAATCTTTCACATACTCGACTTATCAATAGCCGATAACCAGTTTTTGTCTTTTAATTATAGCCGTAAGCTATTTTACTCAGCCACATTACTTCAGGGTACATACCGACTGGAGTTTGAAGACAGAAGTATCGATATATCGGGAAACTCGCTGCTATTTACCACAACCAAAATCCCTTTCGGTATACACTCGAACGGTTCAGTGTATGCCGGAGTAAGCTGCTTATTCAAAGAAGAGTTCATCACCAAAGCCAACAGTGGTTATCGCTTGCATGACTTCATGATCTATAAACCGGGTAGGCAAAACATCTACTCGCTCACGGATGGTGAAACAAAACAATTCATTGATATATATCTTAAGATCTTCGATGAGGCAAAGGCAGATAATGCATTTAAAGACAATTTGCAACGCACTTATTTGCTTGAACTCATCTTCAATGCACAAAGGCTTGCTCCGGTCGACTCATTCATCAAAACCAATAACACTACCGAGGTTATTGCCTGTTCTTTTATCAGATCATTAGAAGGACAATTCCCGGTAGAATCGCCCAAACATGCGATCAAACTTAAAACTGCGAAAGATTTTGCAGACAGTTTGTCGCTACACCCGAACTATTTGAACCGCCAGGTAAAACTGGCTAAAGGAAGGACAGTAAGCCAGATCATCGCGGCAAGGCTTGTACAGGAGGCTAAGATATTATTGAAGTTAACTGACTGGCACATAACTGAGATATCCTTTGCACTCGGTTTCGAGGAACCTTCACATTTCAATCTTTTTTTTAAGAAACATACAAATAGTTCTCCAACGGATTTCAGGCGATCCGCCAAGGATTAGTAGCCTTCGTTCAGGTTCTCGAGGCTGTAAATTTGATTTTAGTTAAGTTTATGCTAACAGCGGATTTGGACAGACGTGTATTGGATGAAACGCACTGACTGTATCCATTGAAAAAACTTATTCCGTGGTTATCCACTAAAATAATCCAGCTCATTGATTAAAAGAAGCCCGATACTCAAGCGGCGAAACATTCATTTTGCTTTTAAATAATTTATTGAATGATTGTGGGTGCTCAAAACCTAACTGGTATGCAATTTCGCTTACTGAGAGATTGGTAGTTGATAATGCTTCTTTCGCTTTTTCGATGAGTTTGTTATGGATATGTTGTTGTGTGCTTTGTCCTGTGATAACTCTCAGCATATCGCTCAGGTAATTGGGCGATAAATGTAGTTTGTCGGCGAAGAATTGAACGGTCGGGAGACCTGATTCCAGTAGTTTGTCGCTTTTGAAATATTCGTCCAGTAAGGCTTCAATTTTTGTCAGTAGATCACTGCTGGCTGCTTTGCGGGTGATGAACTGCCTATTGTAAAAGCGATTGGAATAATTGAGTAATAGCTCGATCTGTGAAACTATTACATCCTGGCTGAACTGGTCTATCGAATGATTGTATTCTTTTTCAATATTCCGGAATATTTCTCCAATCATTTCTTCTTCGGACTCCGACAGATGTAATGCCTCATTTACTGCATACGAAAAGAACCCGTAATTTTTTATATTTCTTCCAAGGGAGTAATTTCTAATAAGGTCGGGATGAAACACCAACATCCACCCATCTAATGGCGTATCTCCGTTTTGAACACCTGATACAATTTGTCCGGGTTCCATAAATGCCAGTACACCTTCATCAAAATCGTAATAATTTTGCCCATAGCTGAGTTTGCAATCGGTATTATGTTTTATGGAAACCGTGTAGAAGTTCAATATTGCTTTTATGGGATTTTTAATAGCAGTACCTGGAATATCTTTATAGTTGATCAGGCTAATTAAGGGATGTTTCGGCTTTGGGATACCCATTATTTTATGCAGTTCCGAAATGGAATTAATTTTAACGAATTTATTTTCCATTGAGATTATATTGATATTGAGTGAACTGTTCAGAAACTTTCCAAAGTTTTTCAGCAAGATTCCTATCATAGGATTTGTCACTTGACTTTACCAATTCAGGGTATCCGCGCATTTCATTCATTTTGGTCGGTCCAAAGTATTCACCACCGGTTACACTTGTATCGGTTGCAGCCCTTAAAATAGGCAAGGTACCCATTTCGACACGCTGTGCAAGAATATTCGTAATGATTGCCTGAACAAAAAAACCGGTATGCCTTATAAGATTTGTTTTGGTATAGCCCGGGTGGGCAGCAACCACGGTTATGTTGATTTTGTTTGCTTTCAGTTGCCGGTCCAATTCATAGGCAAATAACAGGTTCGCCAGTTTACTTTGAGAATAGGCCATATATTTGTTATATCCTTTATCAAAATTCAGGTCATCAAAATGGATATCGGGCTTTCCCATTTTTGCCTTGTGCTGTCCGCTTGACTGTATCGCTATACGCGAATTGGGCGTAGTTTTTAATATATCTAAAAGCAAACCGGTTAACAAGAAATGCCCAAGATGATTTGTTCCAAATTGCACTTCAAATTTTTGTTTGGTGAGTTCCCGCTTCGCCGGAAACATGACACCCGCATTATTGATGAGTACATCAAGGCGTTTATACTTATGATGAAACTCCTGAGAAAATTGATGTATTGAAGCAAAGTCCGACAAGTCCAGTTGCATCAGGTCTAACTTTGCATCAGCATTTTTCTTTCGGATCATCGAAATTGCCTCATTGCCACTTTTCAGGTTACGGGCGGTCATGACTACGCGAGCACCTTTGCTGCTCAATACCTTTGCTGCCTGTAATCCCAGTCCGCTGTTTGCTCCTGTAATGAGAATTGTTTTTCTTTGCTGTGAGGGGATATCATCCGCCGTCCAATTTTTCGTTGCCACTTTCTTATGTATTTGAGTATGGTACAAAGGTCATTAGTCTTTGATCTGTCATTGTAGCCAATTCTCTGTATGTTGTATCCTAATCAAGGTTCTATCAGTTTGTTTGTGTTGCCCCGTCGGTAGGGTAGGTTGCATATCAGGCGAAAACGCCAACGCCAATTATCATTGGCTTTTGGCGTTTTCAGCATTGAAATATTTTGCAATCGCGTTCACATTTATGCTACTTAAGGCCAAATTGTGATTTTATTCCACCTATGAACGTAGCATCATCGTATTGCTGGCGGTTCGCCATAAGTGTTTTGGCATCTTCTCCAGCAGTATATCGTAACTGATCTGTTCCATCTGTTGCGGCTTTCCATATTACTTCAGCTACTACACTTGCTGGCGAAGCATTTCCAGCCATTGACGGCATTGCTGCCATCAGAGAGTTTACCAGACCTTGATATTCGGTCAGACTGTCATCATTACTAAAAACTAAAGACCTGCCGGCAAAATCGGTTGCTATCATCCCAGGCTCAACAATTTTTACTTGTCCACCAAATTGCGCTACTTCATAACTAAGTGATTCTGAAATACCTTCAACAGCAAACTTTGTTCCATGGTATAATGAACCCATAGGGAAAGCCATTTTGCCACCAATAGAGGAAATGTTAATGATGATGCCTTTCTTGTTTTGTCTAAAGTGAGGCAAAAGGGCCTTAGTCACATCTAAAAGTCCGATAACATTGGTGTTAAATTGCCTTAAAATCTGTTCTTTACTAAATGCTTCCAATGGTCCGTATGCACCGTAACCAGCATTATTAAGCAATACGTCAATGCTGCCAAATTTTTGAGCGCCATCTTCAACCGCATTTCGGATAGATTCCAGATTTAAGACATCAAGTTTGGTAACCAGAACATTTTCCAGTTGCTTCAATTCAGACTCCTTTTCCGGATCTCTCATTGTAGCAATTACATTCCAGCCTTTAGACTGAAATAGCTTTGCAGTTTCCTTTCCAATGCCACTGCTTGCACCTGTAATTAAAATTGTTTTTCTTTGCTGTGAAGGGATATTGTGTGCCGTTAAATTTTCTGTTGCCATATCTTATATTTTTTATAAGCAAAGGTCAATAGACTTTGGTCTGTCATCGTAGCCAATTCTCTGTATGTTGTATCCATACCAAGGTTTTTCAATCGGACAGTGGTCGCATTGTCTGTTCCGGTTTATACTGATTAGCGAACATGTCCTGACGGTACCGAATATATCTGACGATTACATACACTTCTCCTGCAACTATTTACCAAGGCAATATTTCTCCAGATTGAGAAAAAGTACCCGATGGTCCCTGCTCGTCCAGCAAGGCCAATAATACGCCTGTTTTTGCACCATCCTCCGGAGAAAGCGGTGCCTGATCTGAACCAATCGATGTTTTAACCCAACCCGGGTTTGCGGCGTTCACTTTTATGTTGGTCCCGCGAAGTGCGTGTGCCAAAAATACTGTAAACTGGTTCAATGCTGTTTTTGAGGCACTGTAAGCATAAGGTTTCAATGCATACAGCCGGTGCGCCTCATCCAAATGCACGCCAAAAGAACCCGAAATGCTGCTGATATTTACAATTCGCCCAGCCTCACTTTTTTTGATCAACGGCAATAAAGCCTGGGTTAGTTCCACTGTGCCAAAGTAATTAATGTCGAAAGTATCACGAAGAGTTTTCAGAGGGACAGTCTCTGTATTATTCCCAAACCACTCACCGTCTAAAAATACCGCTGCATTATTGACCAGGATGTCCAGTACTCCAAACTCTTTCTCGATATAATTCTTGACATCCGCTATATTTGCCGGATCACTAATGTCTAATTTAATGTAGATGACATCTAATGACAGTTTCCTTAACAGATCTGCTGCCTTTTTTCCTTCTGTCTCATTTCTTGCCCCTAAGAAAACCTTGATGTTATGTTCTGCAAGTTGTTTTGCTGTTTCAAAGCCTATACCTTTATTGGCACCGGTTACTAATGCTATCTTTGTCATTTAATTGAATTATTTAATTTAAAACAAAGATAGGCCTGACCACAGTGCCGCTGTTAGCATAAAAAGCACCAATCCTTACTAAAATCAAACTTGCAGTTCAGAAGCTTGAACAAAAAGATAAAAACAATCTGATCTGTTCAATATAGCCGTAAGTCGAAGACTTGCTACACAAGAGAGGATGAGCGGCTGTTTTACCTGGTAAACGACTGGTTATCAAAGATCCAATACAGAGCGTTTCACGAGAGAAAGAGCTTTGTTCACATCTCTTTTGACACTGACTTTTCTGATGAAATGATTTCTTTTTCTTCTGTACCACAGTGAAATTTTTCAATGGGATTTTTGGGTATGCACCCATTTGCTTCAGCAGGAGAGAGGATTTGCCGGGTGTTTTTTAATTGTTTCTTTGCTGTGGCATCCTGCAATCGCACCTTCCGTTTGACAGTAAGATACGTATAGAACTTCTGAGCGAATGAAAATTCTATTCTTGACAGTTCCAGTACTTTCGTTTTGAACTGGTGCCGAATAAATTCCTCAATCTTTCTTCGGGTGGGTCTCCATTGCCTGAAGGTCTCGGCGGACCGAAGGGTTTTCCTGACCATTTCCTCGAATTCTGATACTTGTTTGTCTGCCACTTCCAAAAGGGTTGGGGCAGCTTCGGAAACAGGTTCCGGCCTTGCATTGCCTTTTCCATGATTGACCGGAAGATGCCTGAAGACGTTTTTTAGCATCAGGGGAGAAATACTCTCGTATTGCATTTGCAGGATGGTGAAATGCCGTTCCAAATCAGTTTGAATCTAATTGATCCTGGAATTAATTTTCTTAGCGTCTGCGCCCCGGTTAACCCTTTTCGAGTCGAAGTCCCAATGATCGACATGGAACTTTTAAGTTTTCAACCTGATCCAAAATCCCCCGGAGAAGTTCGCCCAAAAAGAAAATGGGACAAGCCTTTAAGACTTGCCCCATTCCTGTGATCCCGTTGGGACTCGAACCCAAGACCCATACATTAAAAGTGTATTGCTCTACCAACTGAGCTACGGAATCATACCCCTTTTTGTGATTGGGAGTGCAAAGATAGGAATTATTTAATATCTCCCAACTTTTTGACAACTTTTTTTATAACATACTTACAATTTTACGCCCTCCACACAAACAAATTCTAATATTATCCAATATCCCGCCTATTTTTGTCCCTGCAAAAAAACGCTCATGCAACAACCTTTCGAAAACAAAGTAGCCGTTATTACCGGCGGCACCTCCGGTATAGGCAAAGCCATCGCTATAGATCTGCTCCGCTCCGGCGCCAGGGTAGCCGTATGCGGCCGTAAACAGGATGCCCTCCAGGCACTGAGCGATGAGCTGAAAACAAATGCCCTGTTCACCTATGTGGCTGATGTCAGTAAAGAGGATGATTGTAAAGCTTTTATCGGACAAACAATTGCGCACTTTGGTAAAATAGATATCCTCATCAACAACGCAGGGATCTCTATGCGCGCCCTTTTCAATGGTGTCAATTTGTCCGTTCTAAAGCAACTGATGGATATCAATTTCTGGGGTACTGTCTATTGTACCAACTATGCACTACCTTCCATCCTTGAAAACAAAGGAACCGTAGTTGGCGTATCTTCAATCGCCGGTTACCGCGGCCTCCCCGGCAGAACAGGTTACTCCGCCAGCAAATTTGCCATGCAGGGTTTTCTGGAATCTCTCCGCACGGAACTCCTGCATACAGGCGTAAACGTAATGTGGGTATGCCCCGGTTTTACCGCTTCGAATATCCGCAATACCGCATTGAACGAAAAAGGAAATGTGCAGGGCGAAACACCACTCGACGAAGGTAAACTGATGACTGCCGAAGCAGTTGCACAGGCTATCAATAAATCGATTGCTAAACGTAAACGTACATTAGTGTTAACAGGACAGGGCAAACTGACCGTGTTACTGAGTAAACTACTGCCCGGATTCCTCGATGGAATGGTATACAACCACTTTAAGAAAGAACCAAATTCTCCTTTAAAATAATTGACATTCAATCCGGAACTGCATTAAAGTCAGTTCCGGATTTTATTCTTTCCGCCCCAAACCCTTACCAATTACACATCACAGAGTTATGCACATCTGAACAAGTATTTTTGTTTCGACACTCTTCCGCATCTAAATATTATCTTACTTTGCATTAAAATCAACGCCAGTCTTCAATGGCATCAAATTTGAAGATAAAGCGGAATCTAATATTTACGAATGTCCATTATAACACTAACATCAGATATCGGTTTACAGGATTACCTCGTCGGTGCCATCAAAGGGCAGCTGTCGCAGGACTGTCCCGGTGCTCAGTTAGTGGACGTTACTCACCAGATTTCTCCGTTCAACCTGCCGCAGGCTACGTATATCTGTAAAGGTGCTTTCGCGCATTTTGCCGCAGGAACATTTCATATAGTACTCATTAATCTGTTCGACAGAAAGGCAGATCATGTGTTGCTCGCGCAGCATAACGGTCAGTATCTTGCCTGTGCAGATAACGGGCTGATTACCATGATTGCAGAGGGGTTACCTGGAGTAGTTGTCAAACTTCCGCTCGGGAAAGATCAACCTAAAGATACCTTTGGCATACTGAAACGTTTTGCACAGGCCTTCAACGATCTTAAAAGCGGGAAGAAACTAACTGACCTGGGAGAACAGGCTAAAGAATACGTGATCAAGAATAATTTACAGCCCATGACCGGGCAGGATTATATCGATGGTCAGATCATCCATATCGACAACTTCGAAAACGTCGTGGTGAATATCACCCGCAAACAGTTCGAAGAGCAACGCCAACATAGAAACTTTTCCATCTTTTTCCGCAGGGATGAAGTCATTACTTCCCTCAGCGAAAGTTATTCCGATGTACCGGAAGGGCATAAACTGGCCATGTTCAATGCTGCCGGCTACCTGGAAATCGCCATTAATAAAGGTAATGCCGCCGGGCTGTTTGGTTTGCAGGGGTTCCGCAGAGATCAGCTGACCAGCCAGCAGAACACCGGGTACCAGAAACTGTCATTCTATCAGACCGTCAGGGTTATTTTTAACTAAATGAATCATTCGTCATAAAATAATTATATGCCGGCTCCAGGGCCGGCATAATTGTTTTATGAACAATTCCAATGACCAAATCCATTCCACCATTAAAATACTATTAAAAAATCCCATCCCCAACCCCATAAATCACTGGAAATCTTCATTTTTTTTCACTTATTAAAGAAAAAGTTAAAACTGTTATCTCTAATTATCATAATTTGCCACTTTTTATATTTTTGTCGGACCTAAAACATCTCTATGAATTTTAAAAGGACCAACAACATTGTGGGTTGGGTTATTTGTATCATTGCCTGCACTGTCTACATTATGACTATGGAGGCTACCGGCAGCTTATGGGACTGCGGTGAGTTTATTAGCACCGCCGCTAAGGTGCAGATACCTCACCCGCCTGGTGCGCCGCTTTTTGTGCTGTTGGGTAGGCTCTTTATTATTTTCTTCGGTCAGAAGCATGCCGCCATTGGTGTTAACACGATGTCAGCCCTCGCAAGTGGTTTCACTATCCTGTTCCTCTTTTGGACCATTACCCACTTCGCACGCCGCCTGATGGTAAAACCTGGCGAACCGATCTCCGGCGAAAAAATGATCGCTATCATGGGCGCCGGTATCGTAGGTGCCCTCGCTTATACTTTCTCCGACTCTTTCTGGTTTTCTGCTGTGGAAGGTGAAGTTTACGCTATGTCGTCTTTCTTCACTGCTATCGTATTCTGGGCTATCCTGAAATGGGAACATGAATCAGAAGAGGCTTATGCCGATCGCTGGATCGTGTTCATCGCTTTCATGATGGGTCTCTCCATCGGTGTCCACCTGCTGAACCTCCTCACCATCCCTGCTATCGTGATGGTATATTACTTTAAACGTTACAAAGCGACCCCAATGGGTACCTTCTGGGCGTTTATTATCGGTTGTGCAATCACCGGCCTTATTCAGAAATTTATTATCCAGGATACTATCAAGGCTTCCGGTTATATGGACGTGTTCTTCGTGAACTCCCTGAACCTGCCTTTCTTCACTGGCTTCGCCTTCTATTTTATCGCGATTATCGCAGCGCTGGTATATGGCCTCAAAAATCCAAAATTTGGTATCTACGGGCCATTGATCCTGATCGCTTCCGTAATCATCATCCCTGCTTTCATAGATGCTGACGGCGGTGGCATGGTGTTCCTGAAGATCCTGATCGCAGCAGCAGTTCTTGCTATTCCATACCTGGTAAAACAGTTCGGTGGCAACCTGATGTCCGCGCCGGTTGTTCACGCTACCAAACTGGCCATCTACTGTACCCTCTTCCTGCTACTGGGTTACTCCACTTATATTACCACCATGGTAAGATCTACTGCCAATCCAGCAGTGGATATGTATAACGTAGATAACCCCATCTCCCTGGTAGGTTACCTCGGTCGTGAACAGTACGGTGATTTCCCGCTCATTTACGGTCAGGTATTTACCGCTCGTCCTACTGAGTACAAAGAGACCAGCAATATCTATGCACGCGGTTTCGACGAAAATGGTAAAGCTAAATATGTAGTTGCCGGCAAAAGACAGGAACCTGTTTATGCCGCAGAAGATAAAATGCTGTTCCCACGCGTATGGGACGCTTCCAATGACCAGGGGCATGCGGACTACTACCGTAGCTTCCTGAATTTAGATCAGGGCCAGAAGCCAACCTTTGGCGACAACGTGAAGTTCTTCCTGGGTTATCAGGTGAATTTTATGTACTTCCGCTACTTTATGTGGAACTTTGCTGGTAAACAGAACGATACACAGGGTTATGGCAACGTGAGAGATGGCAACTGGATTTCCGGTATTTCTTTCATCGATAACTTCCTGTATGGTGATCAATCTGCTATGCCAGATTCCCTGAAGAACAACAAGGGGCATAATACCCTGTTTTTCCTGCCTTTCCTCTTAGGTATCTTCGGTCTGCTGTATCATTATAAATACCACCGTCGCGATACCCTGGTAGTAGGGCTGCTGTTCTTCTTCACAGGTTTCGCCATCGTATTATACCTGAACCAGGCTGGTAACCAGCCACGTGAACGTGACTATGCTTATGTAGGTTCCTTCTATGCATACGCTGTGTGGATCGGTCTGGGCGTACTCGCCGTATATCAGTTCCTGAAAGACAAGGCCAAACTGGCCGTTGCCGCGCCTGTTGCAACCGCAATTTGTACCCTGGCAGTTCCTGTACTGATGGGTGCGCAGGAATGGGATGACCATGACCGTTCTACCAAAACCATCGCTAAAGACGTTGCTGCTGACTACCTGGAGTCCTGCGCACGAAATGCTATCCTCTTTACCGTAGGTGATAACGATACCTACCCACTGTGGTTCGCACAGGAAGTAGAAGGTATCCGCCCCGATGTACGCGTGATCAACCTGAGCTTACTCGGTGTGGACTGGTATATCGATCAGGCACGCCAGGCGGTAAACGAGAGTCCTGCCATTCCAATGACCTGGACTGCTGATAAATACCGTGGCGAAAACCACAACTACGTACAGTTCTATGATGGTGGTAACTTCCCACAGGATAAATTCTATAACCTGAAAGAAGTACTGACCTTCATGGGCTCTACCGACCCTCGCGCCATGGTTACCACCCAGGCGAACGAACAGATGAACTACCTGCCTGTGAAAAGGCTGTTCATCCCGGTTGATAAAGCTGAAGTACTGGCTTCAAATACTGTAAGCGCTTACGACAGCAGCCGTATCCTGCCTCAGCTGCCATTCCAGGTAAATAAGAACTACCTGCTGAAGAATGACCTCGCTGCACTGGATATTATCGCTACCAACGCATGGAAACGTCCTATCTACTTCACCAGCCCAACCGACCTGGGTCTGAACGACTACCTCCGTATGGATGGTCTGACTTACCGCCTGGTTCCGCTGAAGAAAGAAGAAAGCGAAGATCCAATGGGTGCTGAGAAAAATGTAAACGTTCCGGTGATGTACGATGTAATGATGAAAAAATTCACCTTCGGTGGTGCAAATATTCCAACCACTTACTTCGACGAGCCTAACCGTAAATTGTTACAGTATATCAGGAATGCTTATACCCGTCTGGGTACGGCACTGGCACTGGACAATAAAAAGGAGCAGGCATTGCTGGCACTGAATAAAGCTGACAGCAACCTGCTGCAGAGTACTTTCCCTTACGCTATGACGACACCGGGTCAGATGCATAACTACAGCTCTATGCAGACTGTATATGCTTACTACCTGGCTGGCGATAAGAAGAAGGCGGAAGAAATTGCAAGCCTGATCAAGAAAGATTGTAACCAACAGATTCAATATTATCGTAGTCTGCCTGCTAACAGGATCACCAGTGACCTGCAGCGTGATGGCCAGATGGCGCAACAGTTTATTTCATTGCTCGATCGTATGAAATCAGACTTTAGCGACTCTACTCATCGTCCACAGCTGGATGTACCGGCTGGTAATACTATGAGTACAGCAGATAGTGCTAATCAGTAATTGAATATTATTAGTAGTAAGTACAGTCCCCGGTTCTTGATTGAGCCGGGGATTTTTTTGATCAGAAGGGGTAACCTATCGGTTATTCCGAAAAGAAAATTGATAGTAGTTCTCAGAGAATATCCGGCATCCAGGTGCATAAATGACTAACAGGGAATTGGAATAGTCCTGAAAAGAAATTGCCCCCTATCATCTATTTACCCAAAAACATTTTTTACCTACCTTAGCGACCTATCAAACCCCTAAAAATGCCCGCGCAAACGATCGATGAAGTAATCCTCCGCCTGGAGCAAATCATTTCAGACGCTATCACCACAGACAACAGAGCCGGCTATTTCGCCGCCTTATATCACAAAGTCACCTGCCGTGTAAAAGAAGGAATCGCCATCGGCGAATTCCAGAACGGACCCCGCATGGAAAGACTCGACGTCCTCTTCGCCAATCGCTACATCGCAGCTTATGATGAATGGACCGCAAAAAATAAAGCAGGTGTATCCCTTTCATGGCAAATCGCATTCACCCAGTTACAAAAGCGTTCCATACTGGTTTTGCAACACCTGCTCTTAGGCATGAATGCTCATATCAATCTCGACCTGGGCATAGCTGTCGTAGCTATCGCAAAGGAATTCAATACCCCCTTACAACAGCTCCATCAGGATTTTAATAGCATCAATACCATCCTGGCTGCACTGAGTTATGAGGTGATCAGTGACCTGAACCGCATTTCTCCACTATTATCTTTATTAGGCATGCATGCAGGCAACAGCTCTTTATTAATCCAGTTTGCCCTCACCAATGCCCGTGATGGCGCCTGGTGTTTTGCAGAAGACTTATATATTAATGGTAACACCATCGCCTCCCGCGACCAGGATATTCATAAACTGGGAGGGAGCATCGTCACGGCCAAAGGATTCATCAAACTCACCCTATTCATCATTCATTTATTTGAACTCAAGAATCCATCTAAGGTCACCGGCATTTTAAGAAATTACCAGAAAACCTACATAAAAGTGCATTAACTTAGGTAGCTATGAAAATGGCCGCTACCTCCTTATTATTATTGATTTCTTTATTCACACATGCACAAAACACCTATCTGCTCAAACCGGATCGCGTGTTTGATGGAACTGTTATGCATGATAGCTGGTGGGTGCTTGTCAAAGACAGTGTAATTGTAGCGGCCGGCTTGCCAGCCAGTATCCAGGTGCCAGCGGAAACGAAAATCCTGGACCTCAAAGGTTCCACCCTCATGCCCGGCCTCATCGAAGGCCATTCCCACCTTTTCCTGCACCCATACAACGAAACATCCTGGAACGACCAGGTCCTCACCGAATCGGCAGCCGAACGTACAGCCCGTGCCGTAGTCCACGCTAACGCTACCCTCATGGCCGGTTTCACCACCGCCCGCGACCTCGGCACCGAAGGTGCCCTGTACGACGATGCCGGACTAAAAGAAGCCATTAACAAAGGTATCATCCCCGGTCCCCGTCTGCTCGTAGCTACCCGGGCGATTGTCGCCACCGGTAGTTATGGTCCCAAAGGATATAACGGCGATATCCCTCTCGGCGCAGAAGAAGCTGATGGAACAGACGGCCTTACAAAAGCCATCCGCTCTCAGATCGGCCATGGCGCTGATGTGATCAAACTCTACGCGGACTATCGCTGGGGGCTGAATAAAACGCCCGCACCTACCTTCACTACCAGCGAACTGAAACTCGCAGTAGAAGTAGCCGGCAGCAGCGGCCGTTATGTAGTAGTCCACTCCGGAACGGAAGAAGGCATGCGCCGTGCTATTGCCGCAGGTGTACGCACCATCGAACACGGAGACGGCGGTACGCCTGAGTTGTTTAAGCAGATGAGAGAGAAGGGAATCGCCTTATGTCCCACACTCACAGCAACCGAATCCATTGGCAGTTACAAAGGCTGGCGCAAAGGGATCGACCCTGAAACCCCTGCTATCATACAAAAGCACAAGATCTTCAACGAGGCGATGAAAGCCGGTGTCACCATCTGTATGGGAGGCGATGTAGGTGTATTTGCCCATGGCGATAATAGCCGGGAAATGATCCTGATGGTCGAATACGGCATGAAACCGATGGATGTACTACATGCTGCTACCGCCGTCAATGCAGATGTATTTGGATTGTCGTTGTTAGGGAATATCAAACCTGCTTTTCTGGCGGACCTCGTGGCTGTGAAAGGAAACCCTGCGGCAAATATCTCAGCCCTGAAGCAGGTTTCCCTGGTCATGAAGAATGGTATCCTAATGTCGCATTTTACCCAATAATTGTCTTTTTTACCCCCCGTGAACTGTTTTCAATGATCGTATGTTTACTGTATGGAAACAACGACATTACAAAACGATCTGCTCGTTTACTGCATTACCGCCAGCTCCTTTCCCGAAGGCGTAAAGCAGGCCCATGAGCGTTTGCATGCCCTGGTGCCTTTTGATGAAAAAAGGAAGTATTTCGGCTTGTCCTGGCCAGCGGCAGATGGTCGTATTCTTTACAAAGCAGCGGCGGCAGAGCTGCATCCCGGTGAGTTTTCTAAACACGATCTGGAAACGAAAGTGATCTCTAAAGGGGAATACCTGTTTATTGATGTCTATGATTTTATGAAAGATATTCCTGCAATCGGGAATGCATTTCAGCAATTAATTCATGATAGCAGAATTGATCCGGCAGGGTTTTGTATTGAGTGGTATATGAAAATGGATCTATGCCGCTGTATGATGAAAATGAAAGGCTGAAAAAGCAAACCCGCGTATTGACCGACTTAAACTATATCATCATGAACAATTCCATCTATCCTTGCCTCACCATCAGAGGCAAAATTGCGGAGGCGGCAGACTTTTACTTAGACACCTTTGGTGACGGACAAATCAACTCTTCTAACCCAATCGTCATCACGCTCACCCTGAGCGGCCAGCTTTTCATGTTACTCGGCGACGGACCAACATCTACTCCCAATCCATCCATTTCCTTCATGGTATTGAGCGAGGATGAAAAAGAGACGGAAGCCTATTATAACAAACTGATTGATGGCGGCAGCACACTCATGCCCCTGGATAAATACCCCTGGAGCCCTAAATACGCCTGGGTACAGGATAAATTTGGCGTTTCCTGGCAATTGTACACCGGTGCGAAGAACGACACGAACCAAAAATTCTGCCCCACCCTGATGTTCACCGGCGATAAAGCTGGCAAGGCAGAGGAAGCGGTGCATTTCTACACCGGTTTATTCCATGATTCCGAGTTACAGGGCATCCTGAAATACAGCGAAGGAGAAGACAATACGAACTACGTAAAGCATTCCCAGTTCAAAATCAAGCAGTTCGTCACCATGGCCATGGATAGCAGTGCAGACCATGGATTTGGTTTTGTAGACGCTATCTCCCTGGTAGTGAACTGCAGGGACCAGGCTGAAATAGACAGGTACTGGGATGGCCTGATTGCCGGTGGAGGCCGCGAGGTAGCCTGTGGCTGGCTGGTAGATAAATATGGTGTAAGCTGGCAGATCGTACCTGACAAACTGGGTAAATGGATGTCAGATCCTGAAAAGTTCCAACGGGTGCTCAATGCACTGATGAAAATGAAAAAGCTCATTTACAGTGAGTTAGAAAATGCCTGATCATAATTAGCACCAAATAAAGATAGTGCCTGACTATAGTGCTTCTATAGTCCAGCTATAGCATTATCCTATCATCAAACCATCACCAAAAGGTCACCAAAAGGGCACCTGTATATCCAAGGGATATTGAGGTGACCTTTTGGTGATGGTATAGTGACGCTTTGGATTACTATTAGTGTACTATTTTAACTATAGTAGCTTAGGTAGACCATAGAAAGCATGATCCTTTTTAAATGATCCCAATCCACCCCCCTGGCTGGGGATTTGTCAAGGGGCTGCGGCCATTGAAGGCATGCAAAATGCCCCCGGTTAATTGTATAGTTTCTTCCGCCAAATAAAGCCTATAACCCCGCGAAACTCCGCGGGGTTTTCTTATACAATTGTTTGTTAATATTTATGAGGGACTTGTTTGTTTTTTCCAGCTGTAATAGATTGTGCTCCGATGAGTATTTCAATTCTACACAAAACATTCGTATTACTTATTTTATTAATTGCACTACGATCGGTGACCTCCGCTCAGATAGTGCAGATCAGGGGTACCGTGTATGAACGTACGGAGCGCTATGGTATGGCAGGTGTGAGCGTAATGAGCACCTCCGGCGGCGGTGCTGTCACGGATTCTATGGGGCATTATGCCATTCGCCTCAATGTGAAGGATTCCCTGAGTTTCTCTTACCAGGGTAAGGCCACGATGAAGTTTCCCGTAACGGAGATCAATGTGAACCGCCCGTTTGATATCGGGCTGCATATAGATATTAAAGTGCTGCCTACGGTAGAAGTACAGCAAAAAAGCTATAAACAGGACTCCGCCGAATTCAGGCAGGAGTATAGAAAAGTCTTCGATTATTCCCAGGATTATATTTCCACGGGTATGGGCGGTGTAGGTGTAAACCTGGACCTGCTGCTCAGTATGCGGAAGGCAAAGCGGATGGAACACTTCCGGCAGCAGCTGATTGGCATTGAGCAGGACCGGTATGTCACTCACCGGTTCAATATGCCCCTGGTAAAGCGGTTGACAGGGTTGGAATCCCCTGCATTGGATAGTTTTATGGTCGAATACAGACCTTCTTATGATATGCTGATGGATTTTGAAAATGAGTACCAGTTTTTTGAGTATATCAAGAGTTGGGGGAAGTATTTTGCCACGAAATGGCAGCAGGAACATCCACAGCAATAAACAAATTGAGGGTCAGTATTTCAACTCTTAAGGAGAAAAGAACACCCTCCATCGCCTTATAAATTCCCTCAGCACCTCCTCCAGAAAAATCAAATGAAACAACCTGCAACTCCAGATGAAATAAAACGAAATTCCCGCAACTACTATCACTCCATAGACTGACGACGAACACTATTTCCCCAATTTCAGCAGGTTAACTTTGTATCATTATCTAGAGAATAAATAAAATTCAAGGATATGATAAAAGATGTGACCGCTGTTCCTTTCAAATCAGGTGATTGGAATACTACAATGAACGTATATGATTTCGTTGTAAAAAACATCAGACCTTACCAGGGTGATGCTTCATTCCTGTCCGGCATTTCTGCAAAAACTAACCGCCTGTGGGATGTCGTTAAAAAAGAATTGCTCAAAGAAAGAGCTAACAATGGCGTTCTGGCCATTGACACAGAAACCATCTCTAATATGACCGCTTTTGCGCCAGGTTATATTAAAAAGGATGACGAAGTAATTGTTGGCCTCCAGACAGATCAATTGTTAAAACGTGCCATGAAGCCTTTCGGTGGTATCAAACTGGTTGAATCTGCTGTGAAAGAAAAAGGACTGACCGTTTCTGCCAGGGTACTGGACATTTTCAATTATGCTAAAAACCATAATGAAGGTGTATTCAATGCTTATGACAGCGAAATCAGAGCCTTCCGCTCCAAACACGTACTGACTGGATTGCCTGACAACTACGCCCGTGGCCGTATCATCGGTGACTTCCGCCGTTTGGCCCTGTATGGTGCTGACCAGCTGATCAAGTTCAAAAAAGCTGACCTGAACCGTGTGGGTGGTGAAATGACTGAACACAAAGTTCGTCTGCGTGAAGAGATCAACACACAGATCAGTGCGCTGAAAGACATGATCACCATGGCTGCTGCTTACGGTTGTGATGTAGCCCGCCCTGCTGAAAACGCACGGGAAGCTGTGCAGTGGGTATACTTTGCTTACCTGGCCGCTGTGAAAGAACAGGATGGTGCTGCAATGTCACTGGGTAATGTATCTTCCTTCCTGGATATCTTCATCGAAAGAGACCTGCAGGCTGGACTGATCACAGAAGAAGAAGCGCAGGAAATCATCGACCAGTTCGTTATGAAACTGAGACTGGTGCGTCACTTACGCCCAGGCAGCTACGATGAGATCTTTGGTGGTGACCCTACCTGGGTAACTGAAGCACTCGGTGGTACCCTGCATGATGGCCGTACCAAAGTGACCAAGACTTCTTTCCGCTTCCTGCAAACCCTGTACAACCTGGGTTCTTCACCAGAACCAAACCTGACAGTACTGTGGGCAGATGGCTTACCAGAAGGATTCAAACGCTTCTGTGCACAGGTATCTATCGATACTTCTTCTATCCAGTACGAAAACGATGACCTGATGAGAGGTACCCGTGGTTCTGATGACTATGGTATTGCTTGTTGTGTATCCTACCAGGAAATCGGTAAGTCCATCCAGCACTTTGGTGCAAGAGCAAACCTGCCTAAGGCATTGCTGATTGCCCTGAATGGTGGTAGAGAAGAGATTGACGGTGTGGAAGTGATCAAAAACATTCCTGCACTGGCAGAAGGTCCGCTGGAATACAACCAGGTAATGGGTGTGTTCAAACAAACTTTGACTGAACTCGCGAGAGTATATGCCAAAGCGATGTTCATCATCCACTACATGCATGATAAATATTATTATGAAAGAGCCCAGATGGCACTGGTAGATACAGATCCCCGTATCGACATCGCTTATGGTGCTGCCGGTATCTCCATCATAGCAGACTCCCTCTCCGCTATTAAGTATGCAAAGGTTACACCTATCAGAGATGAACGTGGCCTGACTGTAGACTACAAGATCGAAGGAGAATATCCTAAATACGGTAATGATGATGACAGGGTAGATAACATTGCAAAAGAAATCACTCACTTCTTCATCACAGAACTCCGCAAGCATAACACTTACAAGAGTTCTAAACCAACCTTGTCACTGCTCACCATTACTTCCAACGTAATGTACGGTAGTAACACCGGTGCTACTCCTGACGGACGTAAAAAAGGCGAAGCCTTTGCACCAGGCGCCAATCCAATGCACGGCAGAGACTGTAGCGGAGCAATCGCATCCCTCAACTCTGTTTGTAAACTGGATTACAGAGATGCACAGGACGGTATTTCCAACACCTTCTCTATGATCCCTAAATCACTGGGTGATACAAGAGAAGAACAGGTGAGCAACCTGGTGACTACCATGAATGGCTACTTTAATAAAATGGCGCATCACCTGAATGTAAATGTGCTGAACCGCGAAACACTGATGGATGCCTACGAGCACCCTGAGAATTATCCTCAGTTAACCATCCGTGTATCCGGCTATGCTGTAAACTTCGTGCGCTTATCCAGGGCGCATCAGCTTGAAGTGATAACACGTACTTTCCACGAGAGTATGTGATCAATTGGGACTAAGTAAGACAACAGCGGGTCGCTTCTGCGGTCCGCTGTTATGTCTCTTTTATTTTGATTTGATGTTTTACCTTTACAAGGATATCGGGGCCGCCGCGCTTCCCCGGCTTATTGGACCACCTTCGCAGTTATAGTTATGTTGTACTTTCCTTTACAGGACCTCGAGGCCGCCGCGCTCAACCTCGATGATCCCGAGCATCTTCGCATTCATTCCCTTGAGACATTCGGCACTCATGACGGACCAGGCGTCCGAATGGTTGTATTCGTACAAGGTTGCCAGTTCCGCTGTGTGTATTGTCAGAATCCTGATACCCTCGATGTAAAAGGAGGGATGCTGATCGGCATGGATGAATTGGTAAAACGGGCAGACAGGCAGCGCAGTTATTTTGGGAAAGAAGGAGGTGTGACCGTTTCAGGCGGCGAACCACTGTTGCAACGTAACAAACTCATTACCTTTTTTAAAGCCCTGCACGAGGTGGGTATCAATACCTGCCTGGACTCCAATGGCCGTGTTAACGACGCTGCTACTCACGAGTTACTGGAACACACCGACCTGTTATTGTTAGATGTAAAGCACATCAATGATGAATGGCACCATAAACTCACCGGGCTGACTAACAAAAATACCCTGGACCTGGCAGCTTACCGGGAGTCTACCGGCAAGCGGATGTGGTTACGGTATGTGCTGGTACCCGGATGGACTGACCAGGTAGAATTCCTTGAAGAATGGGCCAAGCACTTTACGAGGTATAAAACTGTAGACAGGGTGGAGATTATCCCTTTTCACCAGTTGGGCAGCCATAAATGGGAATTGCTGAAAATGACTTACCCGTTGAAGGATGTACAAACTCCTACACTTGAAGGAAAGAAGACTGCTTTACATATATTTAATAAGTACTTTAACAATGTAGTGCTGAAATAAGTGCTTCCAACTGATCTCCACGTATTTCGAAGCCACCTTTTCATGTACAATTGTCCATTCGGCCAATGCCTGATTTTATCAGTTTTGGGTGGTGGATGGTAATGTGCAGCACCTGTCCAAACCAGGCATTATTTTCTGTTGCTGCTGAATGAATCCCTGTACATTTTCCAGCCTTCAGGCGTGCGTTTCCATAAAACGAGAAACTTTCCGTCGTCAAATAAGTGACCTTCTTTATCAAAGGACTTCCATAGTCCTTCTTCGGTCACGTACGCTGTTCCTTCTCCATAAATAGCGGTGGTAATGAATTGACCGTTTCTCAAACCGATAGAGTCATGGGCGAAGTGAAAAAAGGCTTCCTGTGCGGCACGACCACATCCTGCAGGACCATTCGGGGCGAGTATGCAGGCGTCAGTAGCATATCGTTGCAGGAAGATTTTGACATCATTCAGCACAAAGGACTCGAAATAAAGGCTGTTACTCCTGGCGATGGCGGTTTTGGCATCATCATGCCGGCAGCTCAGTAAACAAACAAATAAAACCAGCAAATAGCAAATTTTCATGATTACAATATTTTATATCGCAAAGCTACCTGCTTAAATACTGCTGGAATTGTACAAATCGGAACTCGGAAGGGGTGATGCCTGTGAAAGACTTAAAATCATATAACCTCACCCCCAGCATACAATGCCTGCCTTCCGACCGGATAGGTAGCGGCCGGGTGATCTGCCCCCAGAATTCTGTCTGTGGGGTGGTATAGTATCGGTTATTTTCTTCAAACTGCCAGATACCCTCTCCTAAATTAAAGATCATTTCCATAGAACCGACAGGGAATACAGTATCCGTATAAGCAGCTGCGTTATCTGATTCAAACAGATAATAGTGCTTTACATACGGTTGTAATTGTTTACCTGGTATGATCTCCCTGTAAGGCATCAACTATTGAGATAAATGGGGGTATATTAATTTCCTTTTCTTTTAAAAAAAAGCTAAACCCTGCTGAAATAACTCTTCCTGTCCAGCTAAATACGTTAGCTATTATCATCTGTAAGTTAAACCATTAAATCCATCCTCCGAAACTCATTTTCCGTCCAATAAATTCCTCGGTCATCAAATTTATTTTCACTTTTACATTGCCTTAACTGACAAACTTTATATGCGAAAATTTCTGTTTATGGCCGGCGCACTTTTGCTGACGCTGGGCCTTAAAGCTGCAACCCCCGTGGATGATTCGACTGTCATGGATGAAAAACAATATCTTAGTTATGTTGACTCCGTAAAAAAATCGGAAAAGTATGAAACCGGCCTCATTCACCTTCCTGGTGGCAGGATTGAAATGAACGTACCGGCAGGATTCAAATTCCTGAATGCTGAGCAAAGTAAATATGTACTGACCACCCTCTGGGGCAACCCCGCTACTGCATCCGACGACATCCTGGGGATGATCTTTCCGGCCCATAGTGATCCGTTTGATTCTTCCAGTTATGCATTCATCATCCGATTTGATTCCATTGGTTATGTAAAGGATTATGATGCCGCTAAAATCAATTACGACGACCTGCTGAAGGACATGCAGAAAGATGAAGACGCGGAGAATCCGGAGAGAATAAAAAATGGTTACCAGCCTATTCACATGATCGGCTGGGCACAGACACCCTTTTATGACAAAGAAAACAAAATACTGCACTGGGCAAAAGAACTGAAATTCGGAGAGGACACGCCCCATACGCTGAACTACGAGATCCGTGTACTGGGCCGCCACGGCGTACTTGATATGAATGCAGTGTGTACCATGAATGAACTGCCACTGGTGGAAGCAGACATCAATAAAGTACTGGCAATGGCCAGGTTCACAAAAGGAAACAGCTATGCTGATTTCGATCCTAAGATTGATAAGATCGCAGCCTGGACTATCGGTGGACTGGTGGCTGGTAAAGTGCTGGCGAAAGTGGGATTCTTTGCGATCATTGTAAAGTATGCAGCTGTATGCTGGAAATTTATCCTTTTAGGTTTTGCAGCTTTAGCTGGTTTCTTCCGGAAATTGTTCACCGGGAAGAAAGCAAAGGAAGCAGTATATGAACCTGTCGTAACAGAAGAACTTGAAAAGCGTGAAGAAGAAAAGGAAGAATAACACTGTTGCGATATAACAACCCAAGGTCCCAATCAATACAAATACCCAAAAAGTGCTAGCCGTAAGGCTAGCCTTTTTAATTAGAGTACTAGTACTCCCTTTTATAAAAAATAACCCAATCCCCTCAAATAAAAAAAACGAAAACCCTATAAATTTTCGTAATCTGCCACATTAATCTGATGTCTGAGTAATAATCCCCTGCAGCCCCGAACCAGTGTAGAAACCTTTAAGCAGGAAGCACCACATTATTTAATAACCAAAATTATCAAGAAAAACTGTAGTCGTTAATTAACCAGTCAACCTTTTACAACTCACACCTAAACCCTTCAAGCTATGCATTTGCAAAAATTTAGCTTGCTGCTACTGTTTTGCCTATTCAGTACTTATGCATTAATCGCGCAGCAAAATGTGACCGGACAAATAAGAGATGCGAAAACCGGGCAGGCAGTGCCCGGGGTTACCGTCAGAGTCCCCAACACCAGCAGGGGTACCTTGTCCGACGCCAGCGGTAAATATTCCATCGCCGTTCCCGCCGGCTCCTCCACGTTAGTGATCAGCTATACAGGGTACAAAACCCAGACTATCCGGCTGACCAATAATCAGACTGTTCTCAATCTTACGCTGGAAGAAGACCTTGCTCACCTCGATGAGGTGGTGATTACCGGCGCCGCCACCAGCGTCAAAAGAAGTAATCTCGCCAACGCCGTCGCCACTATCTCTGCCAATCAACTGAGTGGTGTGGCACC
>Ga0182005_1000250_pt1 | contig 34185 bp, 17 predicted proteins | sample Sormic07211103_1_FD_123021 | JGI IMG/M metagenome (GOLD analysis project Ga0182005, IMG submission 123021) | Rhizosphere microbial communities from Sorghum bicolor, Mead, Nebraska, USA - 072115-103_1 MetaG | ecosystem: Host-associated > Plants > Roots > Rhizosphere | place: USA: Nebraska...
TACTTTCTAATAGAGTCGTGAGTTCCGCAGCTCTTGGTGAGAATTCCATACTTTAACAAACAAAGACGATGGATGATGGGAGAAATCCGCTTTTCAAAAAGCTCGATCTTCAAGGTGCTGGAGGGAAGCATACCTACTACCCCTCCCCTGAGCTTAGTTCAGAGTTGCCTCAGCGCGCTCGAACTGGGAAAATCAAGGCAGTCTTGAATTAATTAGAAGAGCTTTCTCATCAAAGATAAAATAAACTATATATGAAAATTTTAGATGAACTAGAATGGCTACCGCTTCACTTAAAATATGCAGCCCACACGTAGTCAAGACAAGTAACGTAAAAGACAGAATGGGAAAAATAAATTGCAATTGGCTCGTATAGACCTACCTTGTTTTGAACGGTAACCTCTTAAAGCTCGGGAGACAGATTGATTTTTCTTGGTGATAGTTTGAAGGCTTTCTCGGCCTATCCAAAGCTTGAAATATCTTTACTTATTGCCGGAGAGATAGGGGCTGAAACAAGGCTTGAAAAGGAGCTTACAAAGAAGACTCAAGTACGATTAGTGGGCGCTGACAGTTCGTGACAAAGAGATGGTTATGGCCTAAGGGATGAAAGCAAGGTCACACCATTATGGAGAAGAGAAATTCTATCACGAAAGAGCTACTCGCTTCATGCCCCCCTCTGTGTGGAATTCCCTTTCTTCGTTTTTTGTAGACTCAGGAAAAACGGCTCTTTCTCAAGCTCTACTCAGACCTTCTTCTCCGTCAAACCGTGGATTTGGATTCCAGTAGCCTATGAACGAATTCCCGATGCCATTTGTCAAGATCTGGTGGTATCCGAAACTATTATATTCCTGGTACTGCCCAATCGATTCTTTATCTCAAAGCTCTTGATCAAAGCAATGGAGAGTTTCAAATAGGAGCCCGAGCTCTCATTCTATGACTGTTAACTTCCATTCTTGGGCTGATGGGAGCTTTCCTTCAGAGCCAGGACGGATTCCTTATTTAGGAAAAGATAGAGATCAGACTTTCGATCAACATGACTAGTATCTCGCTCACCTTCTTTCCTTCTGAGTCCTCCCATGGATGAGACTTTTTTTAGTTACTATTCGTGTCGGTGCCTTTGTCCGACTTTGTATGCCCAATCACCTACTAAGCACACAAGGACTTCCCTTCTCTTGGTTTTCCGCTATGACAAGGTTCAGTGGACTTTCCAGTGGCTAGTTTCATTGTCTAAGCTAAGCTCCTTTCATACTTAGTCTATCTTTTCTTTATGGCCTATGGACCTACGACACCTCCAGAAGGATGGTGCGCCGCATACCAAGCGACTGAGGTGCTTAACTTCGACGATTGGGGATCGATCCCACTTGACAATTTCCATAGAGAATGATATGTTGTTGGTAACATGTGGATGGATGCCAATCAAGTAGAAAACTTTCTAAGTGGTTCACAAGTAAAAAGGAGTTTTTGGTAATTGGACATGTTGTGCTTGACCACCCAGGATGAGTAGCAGGCTTAGCTATCGAAGTGATAGGCCCGTAGACCATTTTCTCTTTCTTTCTCGGAATAGCTAGCTAGAATCAGTTAGCGATGATTGGTATTTGAAAGTTTCCGCTTCGAGTTAGTCGATCTTTCCCAAGAAAGGCTAGAGGGAGACATTTCGAAAGGTCTTTCTTTGAAGCCAGGACAAGGCCCATGAGATTCATTAAGTAAGTAGTGGGGCAGCCTTCTTAGAGAAGATTTATTTAGAAAAGCAGAGCGAGAGCGAGTAGGTAGGAAGTGTAACGTTGAGATCTCTCCCTTCTCCCTCCGGGTTCCTTAGTTTGATAGGTGATCCTAGCATTTTCAGTAAGCCAACCAAAGACTGCCTACTTGTTCTATGGAGGATCAGAAGCTGCGCCAACAATGCTTCGATATAAGGAAGGATTTATTAAGGGAATCCTGGATAACTGAAGATTTGTTTTAAGTGGAGTGTTCATAGGTTTGGCTGTGAGCATGTTTGCCTTCTTAAGTAGATTTCTCAAGTACTGTTGAGTAAGAAGGATACCTGAACTAGTAGAGGTGACCTCAATACCCAGAAGTGAAGTTGACCAAGATCTTTAATGGAGAATTGCTGATGTAAAGTATGTAAGAAGTGTTTCATTGCAGAAGATGAATTACCAGTAACGATAATATCATCAACGTAGATCAAAATGTAAATGTAGGAAATCCTACCCTGATTTCAGAAAAAATAGAGAAGGAACAGGACCAGTCACAGCAAACACTGATGATGAATGATGAAGAAAGGTGATGGCATCCCAACGGATATGGAGAAGGATAAAAAGCAGCAGAAGAAAACAAGTCCTGAGTTAGTGAAGGAAGCTTCATCACAGAGACCTCCAGTAGTCAAGATCAGTCCCATTAAGGAGACCTATGAGCTGGATATGAGATACGAGGGGATTTAGCCTTCAGAGAGAGAGTGTATTTGACGAGGAGAGAGATCAAATAAAAAGGAACTCGCAGGGGAAATTTCGGCTGGCCAATCTGGAGCATTCTCGGCTGGGTCCAGGATTTGTTCCTCTGGAGTCGGGCTGGAAGTTGATTGGGAGGGGGAGCACCTGAAAATAAAAAAAAGATCATTCCAATGGAACGAAGATATACTTTATCAAGGAAGTCCTTACTTTCATCTTAATGATCCAGATATGGATCAAGATAAAGGCATTCTACGACTACGAAATCCAAATGGAAGCAAGCCCTCCCTAGCTTGGTAGAATCTGTTTCCAGCTGAGGAATTGGAATTAGCACATCGAAAGAGTGAGGCCAAATTGGAGAAGGCTGCTTTCAAGTAGTCTTTCTTAAAGTAAAGAGCTAGGCCTTCATGCATCCATCAAAGGGATGCTCGCTTGTCAAGCTATGTGCTTTCTTTCCTTCGTACCAGCACATGATGTTTTAAATTCCTTTCCATATTTCGCTTGAGTGGCCTTTTCAGTTTCTTTGATTCGTTTCTCATTTTCTGTTGGTGCCGAGACCGAAAGAAAATGAAATCAAGAGAATTTTTCGCTAACCATTTGAATAACCAAAGCTGTGTAGTACTGACATGGGCCTATTTTAGGTGATTTCTTGTGGCAGGGTATAAGTGGGCCTGGCCCAAGGTGACTAATTAAAGTGCAGCTGCAGTGCCAAAGAAAGAAATTTCATGTGGCAAGCATAGTGGCATGCTCTCTAGTCGGCGAATGAAGGATTCACTTCACTAGCTAGCCATTGGCTTAGGCTGCGACCCAAAAGCGAAGGAAAGAATACGACGGGAAGGATATTGATAAAAAATAGGAAATGGAAGTAGATGAGCGTCTGTCAGGTGCTTGTTGACATGCCTCTTTATATTGGAAAAGAGCTTTCGGTTCTATTCCTTTTTAGTTTTAAGTAAAGGCTTTTTATCGACGAATAAATAAGCTCTTTCTACTTTGCCTTAAAAGCTCGTCCTAAGGAAAGCAATTTGAACTTGCTTGAGAAGATAGCAGAAGTTCTAGTTATTACAGCTAAAGTGATAGCAACTCATGAACGAAGTGCTCGACCATAGATAGGGAACGAGCGGAAAAAAAGTAGCGAGTTAAGAAGGGTTAGGAGCCATAGAAGAAAACTTTTTTCTTTAGGTCAAGGTGATAGAAAACCATTTTTACAATGGCACATAGCTGGGGGCCCTTCTATCTTCTATCCTATCTTATTATGCCGACGCCTTTCTCGGCCAAATGATAGAGGCGCTTCGGACAGGTAGAAGGACTAATTAAGTCTATTGGGTTCGGCCACACCAATAAGAGCTTGTATAGTTTGTATAGCGAACAAACGCTAAGAAAGAGCTTAACCACCTGTGAGTGGATTAGTCTACTCCTTCTTACAAGTAAGATACCCGCGCGATGCTAGGACAAGAGAAATCAAACCATTTGCAAAAGACCAGTTGAACTTTTTGGTTCTCTTTCGCACCACTCCTTGACATCGTACCGGGTTGCATCTCGACTCTTTCTCCGTAACTTGGGCACGACATAACGTCTCCAGGAGCTCGAAGCGTTGCAGTTGGCTGCGCCACAATTTATAAGATCTCTTTCAATACAGTAATGCACTCTATTAATACTAGAATCTAATAATTCCCTTATCTCAATGTATATACTTCAACGGCTGCCTCCTGCTGCACAGTGCATTCAGATTGGTTCGCTGGCGTGCTGTTACCCCTTTCAACACTTAAACTATGCAGGATTCTTAGAAAGTTGGTGATGCATATGCTCAACCGTCTACCTTGGGGGCTGAAACACACACAAATGATGTCCCGTCACCTTCCCGTACGGCAACAAAAAGGTGCTCATATTGACCTACCTCTTCCCTCTATTGATTCTTTTCCGATCGGAACTCCGACTCATAAATCACGTATATAGACATTTGGAATGGATATCTTGATGCCTTAGAGATTAGACAGGTAGCGAAACGTTCGTTGGTCGGCAACGTAGAAGGCAGAGGTTGAAGCACAAAATTTTCTTCTTACGAAAACCTTGCCTTTATGAAAGTACACTGTACTGGACTTTCTTCCCCTAGTTACGCAGAAGAGCAAGCACTGAAGCGGATGACCGGACCTTACCAACATACTAAGTAGGATTGGCAACCGAAAAAGAACCTTATTCTATCATCGGCCTTGTGAACTAATTACTTGCGTCTTTGTCTCAAAGATTCGATCATGGGCTTTTTTATTGTGATGAGGCTAGTTTGAACTATGCTTTTTCTCCTTTCTACCCCCCTCTTGACACAAGTTTCGCACATCCAGTTCTCTTATTATAAACTCCCTATAGATATACTTCTTACTGACTGATTATGGCTTCCCTGACTAGAGAAGGAAATGTCGGGAGGAAATAGAGATGATAGGACCACCTGAATGCTGGAGATGAGTGCTCGTCGTATTCCCTCGAGGAAAGCAGAGGCCCTCGCGGAAAGATAAAAGAAAATGAAAAGCACAGCCGGCTTAGACCAATAGACAGAGTAGGACCCAGGATTCATTTTCTGAATGGAGTCTTCCTGGAACCGGGAAAATTCAGATCTTTCATACCTTAAGAGAAGCCAATACATGTGCTGATGCATGCGATGGAAAAAAAAAGGCGCTCGAGGAAGAAATTGGATTGAAAAGCCTAGCTTAACCTCCGAACTATTCCATCAGGAGAAAAGTGCATTCAAAGCTATACTAGTATTGCCCCGCTTTCGCTTCTAAAAAACAAACCCTTTCATTTTTCAAGGATCCTGAAATATACTTAGGTGGATCTATCTTATTATCGTGATCAGTGAAGCTCGCCTCCATACGCCATATGAGAGGAGCTGTTCGCGAAGAGAGGGCACTTTGACAAGAAAAAGCAACAAATCTTCAAGGCTAACGCCCTTGTACTTGTGAGATAGGCTTCTAGCTAGGAGGTTGATATCTTTAGTAAAGGCGACGGCAAAGGAGTAGTTTCAGATGAAGCATTAAAGTCTACGGGAGATATGTCTGGGTGGGTGCTTCCTTTTACCAGATTTCCGCTGGGTTGGCTCCCTATAGCGTTCCATGGCTTCTGCAAGTAGATGAGACCAAAAGAAGAGAGTACTATTGAACGAAGCTTTAGATAGGAGATGATAGGGTTTTAGTCCTCGGTCAGATTGTTTCAGCAGTTTGTGGTAGTGGGTGTGCTCAGTTATATTCAACTACTTTGCTTTGTCCATAGACAAATATGTATGTGCAGATCTATACCAAGTTTGGATAGAAACAATTGAGCTTTGAGGATATTGCCGCCTAGGTGGAGAGATATGCACGGTACTGAGATGTAGTTCAATTGCTTACAGATATCTTCCCGTGCTGGGATGAGATAGGTGCTGTAAAGTGATTTACATTCACGTATCACCGAATGAGGCCGCCTTTAGCCTCTTTCCATCCGATTGGTCTTGAACTTGATCAATGCAATTATGTTGTAGGTGTAGGTAGAATCCAAATCTTCGCTTAATAGTCCTCTGTCATTGCTGCGTGCCGGGACATCAAAGTCATAGAGTCGATAGATTACTCAGTAGAGTATGACACGTTGTAGGTAGAATCATTCTTCCTTTGCATCTTCGCTTCCCTCACCTTTCGCAGATAGAATAGACTTCCCAACTAGCTGGATCAGGTTAAGGGAAGGAAGTACGGGTCAAGTAAAGAAAGAAAAGAGATGGATTCTTCGGGTTACGGCGTAGGCTTGAGAGTCAGTGAATGAAAACAGGGGACTCTTGGTATGGATAGCCTTTCCTATGCAAGTTTGACGGAATTGATTCTCTCAAGAGTCTTCCTTCTTATTAGGGATAGACTAAAGTGAGCATAGGCTTTGTCAGTCAACATAGTCCCACAGATCGTCCAGAGTGCCTACTTCCGGTTTATAACCTGCTTCCTTAAGCTAAAACCTTACCTGCTTCCTTACCCGCTTTCCACCTTGCTTTGGTAAGGCAGACCTTAGCAGTTGTCCGAGAAACCTAAACCTTGAGTCCCTTCGCTGTTGTACGAGACCTTCCCCGAAGAGAGGATTTCTCGTATCTAGCGGAAGTACCACTACCAATGCTAGGCTCCGTAGAAAGGACATCTGCTCCTACGCATTAGCGAACCTACGATAAATGAAATACGAATTATTAGCGCTATCAGAGACGAGCTCCAGCTTCCTCGGTTTCCTATCCGATCAGAAATCCAATCCAGATGTTCAGTATAGATATGCGTATACTTAAATTGAATTGATCATCCACATCAAGAGAAACAGACGAAGCAGCTCAAGCAGAGCTAGAAACGGAAGCCGAAGCAGCATCTTCTTCCTTTTATTCCTTTCAAAACCCAATCACTCTGTGGATCCGGGCTCGCCCTTCGGGGATTGGTTCATTTATGAAAAAGCCTATCTTATTTGAAATTAGGTTATCAGCTATCTGGTTTTCCATGTTTGTATATTCGAATACTTAATTCAGTGGGAAATACAAGCATAAACTAAGGTCGTCCGTTGTGTATTTACGAGTTTGGATGAGAATTAGTCTGAGGATTACCCATATCTTCATTCGTTGGCTCACTTACGAACGGGATTGATGATGGATAAGTGAACTAGGATGGTACTTTTCTTATTACTCTGATTTGAAAGGATCTAGCTCGTAAAGTCTTCACTTTCCCACAAACACAAGTAGTAGGAGGTAGGCTTTTCTGCTATCACAAGATCAGCGCTTTCTTTGAGAGAGTGATGCCCTGGGAGGGTATCACGAACGGAGAATAGAGGAATAAAGAAGAGAGGTAAACAGGAGTGGAAGCTAATAGGAATTCAATGATCCTCTCAATTGAGTTTCGGAACTTCTCCTTAAGAATGGACCAATGAAACCAACTGTATCAAAGTGAGAATCTCTCATAAATACCAGACAAAATCACAAGTTACTATTATACTCCATTTTGAAGAGAATTACCATCTGGGTAGATAGCAGATGCACCGGCACACCCAGAAAACCAGTTGAGTTCCTTCTTTCTGAGTATGAAAATTAGACCAGGGACTGCATGAAAAAATCAATATCCCCGATAAGAAAGGACGACCTGCAGAAGGAAAGTCAGTCTCATTCGTTCCTGCCGCCCTAAGGAATTTCATAAGCAAGGTAAGATGAAGTAGTGATCCGGGCGGGCATGCAAGGAGTAATTAAGTCTAAAAACCATAAACCCCTAATTTCTCGTATTTAGTCAAGTTAGAGCCTCGGGTGAATGAAGCACAACTCCTGCAAAACTATTATCGTCACTAGCTAATCTAGTTGAGTTGGCGTAATCTCTAGGTTGGGAAGCCTATCTTCTTTCTTTGTATCGAGACCAGCAAGAGCAAAGAAAGCAATAAATAGAATAGAAGTTCCTTAGTCAAGAAAGTATAGCCTAAGAAGGCAATTATGACTACACCTCAAAAGGATCCTATCGATCAGTCTAGCGTGGGGAGCAATCTATCGCCAGAAGTGGTGGTGACATGTTGGTCGCACTTCAGCTGAATGAACTTTCGGTGGCAAGAGAGATATTAGCTTAATGGTAAGGGATCTCATGTCAAAGCAATCTTCTGATTAAAGAACAGAGTTCGTTCATCCCGATGGGGCTAGGCGAACAAGTATCTTCGTGCAGACCTTTCTAAATCCTGACTAGATCAGTAGTTTGCAACAGTATATCTTACTTTCTGGTCCAGTTGGTCTGGGATTTCCTATTATTGCTGCATTTCCGAATTCTATTGACACGCATCCTCCGAAGACTTGACTATTTGCCAAGTACTTTATTGAGTATTTCTCTATAGGAGTTGGAATCTCTCTCAATGCGGGAGAGGAATACAAACTACCCAACCTTAGGCCCACCTATAGGAATGGAAACTCTAAGAGGAATGAAATCCAAGCTACTCACTCGATACAGAAATATTGTTATGATACAGGGATTATTCTGAACTACGACTCTCTCCCATACTACTCCTCTCTTCTCCCATGTGGGTTCACTCCTCTATTAAAGGTTAAAGCTACTCTGAGATCGTATAAAGGAAGCGTATCAGAGCCGGGACACCACACTGGAGTGAATCTATCTCGAAATCTATCTGATTGGAAAGAGGATTCCCAAAGAAGCCTAAAAAAGGATGGGCTTAGAGGCATGAGCAATTGAAGCTTTGAACTCTCTTTCTCAGCAAGAAGAATACAAGTCATAAGTAAGGTTGCAACTCATAAATCAGTTTGCTTGTAGTAAGCAGACGAGTAAGCAAATAAGGTTTGACAGCCGCTCTGTCGTTTCTACAGTTTGATTTTTAGTTTGCAGTTTGACCTTCTCTAGTTATAGTTCTTTCTGCAAACCCTCTTTTCGTATAAATACTATTCCAAATTCCTACCTCTCGTATTAGTAGAGCAGCTATCATAATTGCAGTACGATATAAGACTCGAAAGGAAGAAGTAAGAATTGGACTCATAAAGAAGAATTCTAGCCGTGATGCCCTATCTACGTCTGAGCTCAGGCTCCATAGCAACTATCAGATTGTAAGTGGATTAGAGGAATAAGAGTACGATAGAGAGAGGAATCAAAACTAACCTTTAGCAATAGAAAGAAGGGACAAATAACCATACAAAACAAGTAAATAAGTCCTATCAATTGTATTAATAAGGGCGTATCCGTAGTGCTTTACAAAGCCTGCAAGGAAGACTGAAAGTCGATTATCAGAATACCAGCTAGTTTATTAAGAGGCATAAATGAGATTGGCAGTTGAGTATTCGCTTCGAGAGCGGTAGTAGTAATCGCTGTTAGCAGATATAAAGTCAGTGAATAAGGTTTTTCGTTAGGCAGTTGTTTCCATAGCTCAAGGAAGACTCTCGCTTTCGCTTATAAATCTTCGTATTCGAGCTGTTGTTTTCTAGTTTGAATTGTAGGCTTGATTGCTCGGTTACGTGGTATTAATTGAAGAACGCGAGGCTGGTTGAAGCAAATAAGGCTAGTTCCTTCTTGTCGTCTACATACTTTTATCAGTGAGAGTAAGAATGCGAGTCAGATAGTTGAATTGCAGTTATCAGATTTGAAGCTTTGGTTGAAGATTGAGTATTCGTTTCCGGAGTAGTTGTTTCATCTGTTTTAGCAAGAAGAGCTGCAAGCCGTGATGCCATTTCTCTGGTATTAGGGAGTAGCCGAGCAGTAGTTTCTATTGTTTTACCCAGCAGTGTTAGTTTCGATAGTGTATTGAGTTCTCGTATCGGCCTATTCCGTTTTAGCAGTTCAAGTTAAGCTTGCAACCCTAGTTTGACTTAGTGCTTATAGGATTTCAAGCCATGAATAAGAGTCGTAAGCTGAGTGAATTGAGTAGTAGTATCGGCTTTTGCATTCGAGTTTGTAGCTGTAGTTGCCGTGCCTTGTTAATTTCTGTTTTCAAGTCCGCTTTTCGTATCAATCATATAAGTTAGAAGTTGAAAAGGAAGTAGTGAGATTGGAAATTAAGTAGGCTTGGTACAAGAATTGAAGTAAGGAATAAGATTAGTGGTTTGTAGTTGCCGGGAGTTGAATTGCAGTTATCAGTTTGAAAAAACCAGTCAAAGATAGAATTGCTTTCTCGTATCATACTTGCTTAGGCGTTTCCTATCTATAGTATTAGTAGCTCCTCTATCAGATTGCTTGTGCTCGCCTCGAGAGTGCTTTGAATTCCTAATTGCGGTTATCAGACTTGAAAGCCATGATTGAAGAACGCAAGGCAAAGCCATACTTTAATTACTGCTTTGAATTCTTAATTGCGGATATGAGATAGAAAGCCAGATAGAACAGTTCAAGCCGGATATCAAACTGCAAGTCGCATCGTATCAGAAGGTCTATCAGGAGTTTTTCACTGGTATTAGATGGAAGATAGCAAGACAGATATGAGTTAGAAGGCGCGCTTTATTAGTCGATACCAGATTGGGAGAAAGAAATAAGATGCTAAGTTAGCAGGTTGAAAGCCATAAATCAGTTATCGATCCTTCCTTTCGTATATTGCCCTTTTACCCAGATAGAATTGAGTAGGCAAGCTTGATACCAGAGTTCAGGTTGTATGCGAGGCTCCTACTTCTCTATGCCGTTTATAAGCGGCTGGAAATCTGACTCCAAGTTGGCTGTGAGTTTGAAGAGCTGCTTCTCGTAAGCCATGTAGTTTATACTGACCAAGGAGTAAGTGCAGCTAGAGTTTCCCTTGTCTTAGCAAGGGAGTAAGTGCAGCTAGAGTTTCCCTTGTCTTAGCAAGATAGGCTCGTACCCATTCTTTCTATCGGCTAGAAGCTTGACTTGGGGCCTCGATAGCATTAATTATGGTCCTTCATTCTTTTTACCAGCAAGCAGATAAGGCTAGGCATGTTACGAACAAAGGAAGCTTTGCAACTCTATTTGAGAAAAAGCAAGCACCAGTTCATTTTATGCTGTTTAACGAGAAGGAAACTTAGCCTTTCTTTGGCAGACCTCCTCTTTAGCCCAGAGAAAGGAAAATGAGCTAGGGCAAAGAGATGGCAATACTTACTTAATCTTAATAGGTATTATGAACGGTCAACCCTTGATTTCTCTTTCTAGTGAAGCTAGCCTCTTAGGCACAGTGTCAGAGATCTTAGCTATCTAGGGAATAGCGGTCAGTGCTGCTTGATTGAGTCAAGTTTGAACACATTCTTGGATAGGGAATGCCTTGGGCCAGTAGAGTATGCCATTGGTTTGAACTGGATAGAGGGAAAGGGCCGTCCCCTCATCTACAACTATATAATTGCAATTCCGGATAGCATTATTCTTTGCCGAGGAAGGAAAGGAAGCTTTGACTCGGCTTATTTCATTGACAAGTGAGACCATAGATCGCTTTGCGTAAAGGACAGACAAGAGAAGAAGTCAGAAGGGCATAACCTGGAGTCCGTCTTTTCTAGGTGCGCATCTCTATCTACTAAAAGTAGGGGTGGTTGCCATAGATAGATTGGGTCATTCGTAACCTGAGCAATAACCGATGCTACTACAGCAATAACGGAAATAACCGATGCTACAGCAGAAACTACAGCTATACGTTGCGGCCCCACACGCAGCTTTGTTTAACAAGCATCACCCTTCCTTTCTTTTCAAATGAATATCATAGATAGGACTTAGCCAATAGCAGCTGGGCTAGGTACGATGAGCGGGCGACGAAAGTCATGAAAATTGGTAAGTTGGTCAATGGAATCCAGTCGAAAGATCAAGAAAGCAAAGCATAAGAAGGAGAGAAGATATCCTACATTACATATGTGATTTTGTTGAGTCATTTTTTTCGTACTCTTTTCCGCAGGAGGATAAAAAATGGGAATTGCTTTGAATGACCTAGCGTCCGTCGTCTTGTCCCGAAGAAGGCTTTTTCGGTGCGGAGAAAGGAAGGGGAAAGTAAAGTATTTCGGACTAGGTTTTGTAGAGTATTATTTTGTGCTGAATAAACCGACGACTTTGCTGTTAGTTTATCACCTTTGTCAAAGTCTCGGCAATTAAGTGGAGGGCTATGTTCAATAAAATAGGCCGGGGTCGATTTCTACATTGAATTTCATAGTTGTTAGTTCCCTCATGTTAGGCTCTTATGCTGTTGGCTGCTTTGGTACGAACGGTACTAGTTGATTGAATTCCTTACCCTGCTTTTCTCCTACCTTGCTTGAAGAGCTTTCTTTACTGCTTAATAAGAGAGTAGGCTATGTCTCCAGTCCTTTTCTTGGGACTGGCTAGGAAAGAACAAGATGCCCTAGCCCAAAATCAAACATGGGTTCTAGCTCCTTACACCGACTCCTAAAACATTATGGGATGTAAATTGGTATACAAGATTCAAAAGAAAGCGGATGGTTCTATTGAATCAGAAATGAATATTATTTCTTATAAAGATGAAAGTGGGGCTGCGCTCAAGAACTAGTGAAGTAAATCAAACTAATGGTTGGTTGGGGAAGACGGATTCTACTAGCATTCATGTGGGTAGCATTGGAATGCGGGGAGCAATCACTCGAAAGCACGGGATTCTACTTTACTTTCTTTCTGCCTACCATCTTAGAAATGAAGTCAATAGTGGATGGATCTTCGACTAGCAGCTTTGTTTAGTGTCAATCTTAATTAATCGGTAGTTGCTTTGTAGAACAACATAGGCATGCACTAATAAAGAAGAAATTCCTGTCTAGGCCTACCACTATACAACTAATACTTGCCTGCTTGTTTCTTTTCCTGGAAAATGCTTTTCCTCTCTAACTCCTCTCTTTCCATCCAGCCTTAGTGGCCCCTCTCTGATAAGGTTTGAAATCAAAACGAAAAAAAAATGACAAATCTGGTCCGATGGCTCTTCTCCACTAACCACAAGGATATCGGTACTCTATATTTCATCTTCGGTGCCATTGCAGGAGTGATGGGCACATGCTTCTCCGTACTGATTCGTATGGAATTAGCCCGACCCGGCGATCAAATTCTTGGTGGGAATCATCAACTTTATAATGTTTTAATAACGGCTCACGCTTTTTTAATGATCTTTTTTATGGTTATGCCGGCGATGATAGGTGGATTTGGGAATTGGTTTGTTCCGATTCTGATAGGTGCACCTGACATGGCATTTCCACGATTAAATAATATATCATTCTGGTTGTTGCCACCAAGTCTCTTGCTCCTATTAAGCTCAGCCTTAGTAGAAGTGGGCAGCGGCACTGGGTGGACGGTCTATCCGCCCTTAAGTGGTATTACCAGCCATTCCGGAGGAGCAGTTGATTTAGCAATTTTTAGTCTTCATCTATCAGGTGTTTCATCAATTTTAGGTTCTATCAATTTTATAACTACTATCTTCAACATGCGTGGACCTGGAATGACTATGCATAGATTACCACTTTTTGTGTGGTCCGTTTTAGTGACAGCATTCCTACTTTTATTATCACTTCCGGTACTGGCAGGGGCAATTACAATGTTATTAACCGATCGAAACTTTAATACAACCTTTTTTGATCCAGCAGGAGGGGGAGACCCAATATTATACCAGCATCTCTTTTGGTTCTTCGGTCATCCAGAGGTGTATATTCTCATTCTGCCTGGATTCGGTATTATTAGTCATATCGTATCGACCTTTTCAAGAAAACCGGTCTTCGGGTATCTAGGCATGGTTTATGCCATGATAAGTATAGGTGTTCTTGGATTTCTAGTTTGGGCTCATCATATGTTTACTGTGGGCTTAGACGTTGATACGCGTGCCTACTTCACCGCAGCTACCATGATCATAGCTGTGCCCACTGGAATCAAAATCTTTAGTTGGATCGCAACCATGTGGGGTGGTTCGATACAATACAAAACACCCATGTTATTTGCTGTAGGGTTCATCTTTTTGTTCACCATAGGAGGGCTCACTGGAATAGTTCTAGCAAACTCTGGGCTAGACATTGCTCTACATGATACTTATTATGTGGTTGCACATTTCCATTATGTACTTTCTATGGGAGCCGTTTTTGCTTTATTTGCTGGATTTTACTATTGGGTGGGTAAAATCTTTGGTCGGACATATCCTGAAACTTTAGGCCAAATCCATTTTTGGATCACTTTTTTCGGGGTTAATCTTACCTTCTTTCCCATGCATTTCTTAGGGCTTTCGGGTATGCCACGTCGCATTCCAGATTATCCAGATGCTTACGCCGGATGGAATGCTCTGAGCAGTTTTGGTTCTTATATATCCGTAGTTGGGATTCGTCGTTTCTTCGTAGTTGTCGCAATCACTTCAAGCAGTGGAAAGAACAAAAGATGTGCGGAAAGTCCTTGGGCTGTTGAGCAGAATCCAACCACACTAGAATGGTTGGTACAAAGCCCTCCAGCCTTTCATACTTTTGGAGAACTTCCTACTATAAAAGAAACTCAAGGAGAACTTCAAACTAGAAAATAAAAGAACCTAAAACAGGAAGTGGAAACCGCCACTTTCCACTTCCTACTGGCCCCTTTTTCCCTAATACTTCTGTGCTGTGCTGGAGTGAAGCGGCCACTTCAGTACACGGGGCAGTAAGGAACTCAGCACCGAAAGGAACAGGTCTATAAGAAGCAAAAGGGGCCGAGAACTACATATGGTCTGAGACTCACTTCCTTGAAAAGAGGAAGACTAGTTATGTAGGCAGTTACCGTGAAAGAAATATATCTTTATCGGTTGCTCGACCAAAGCCGGTCAATAAGGCAGATCCTCATGCAACAATCATGGGAAAATCCATGGAAGAAGACTTCCGCCTACAAACAAGCAAGTCGCCTACAACTATTACGTTCAGTGGGTACAAAAAACCAACAGATAGACTTACACTGATGGTTGTTCTTTCCCTACAAGTAGCTTTCACAAGCAAAGAAATAAGCTCTTCTCTATTTGCCTGTGGATCATCCTGCTAGCATTCGATGATGAACAGAAGTTTTATCATTCCTTCGATCGTAGACAGCTGCCATAGATCCCCCGAATCAAAAACGGATTTCTAATTATCTCCATTATTCGATTGATTACGGGTCAACCATTCTTTCCAATTTAGAGAAAATAAGATTGGCCAAAGATTATAAGGAATAACCTGTTCCCAAATTCCTCTTGCATGAAAGCAGTCACGTATGGCATGTAAGGTTGATTCTGCGTGCGCATAAGAAAGAAAAAGGTGTACAAGTTCACTAAAAACACTGGATTTGGGTGGGCCAGGTCCCGGTAGAACTCGAGGAGGATCCTCACCTTAGAGGTTTGGTCAGAGTAGCCTATTCTATGTTGTAAGGGCCCCTCTGAGGCAATAGTAGAATGCGAGCCTTTATAGGGAAGTCACTTAGTTACGGCCTTTATCGATTTGGAATCGTAGAAGCAGAAGGAATGAAAGCAATCAAAGGATTGGAATACCCGAAATACCAGGGCGGAGGAGCTGAGCAAGCGAAGAGCCTCGCTGCTGTAGGTCTCCGCTATCTTCTATAGTAGCGGTGTGAGCCAAAGGATTTATTCTATAGTCCCTAGAGCTAGGGTCGGTAGAAAGCCAGATTCATGACTTGCCAAGCGCGTAAACTATGAAAATGACAGTCTTAGTTGCTTTACTTGACCTTGCACTTCATTAATCGCCAAGAAGGCGGATATTCAGGTTGGTACCTTTTATTTTACCTCAGATCACGGAAGCGGGAAAGCCCGTACTTCAATATATATAGAGTAATCACCCGGGGCTCGGCACTCTTTCCTGGTAGATGTCTGATTAACCAACATCGTGTCAGGGCGGAACCATTCTTCTATTTCTCTAGGTTGGGTATAGGTGTTGACTTGGCGTAGTATTTTTTCTGGAATTATTAAGTTGTTCAACAAGGGCTGATATGGCGGATTGGCTTAAAGAATATGGGATTCTCAGCTCGTGGATCTGTTCATTCATAGCATAGGGGTAGATTAAGCTTTAGAACAAGGATTTGCTCTATAACCCGGGAAAGGAAGCTTCTACGTGAAGTTAGCGAGACGGGTGGTGCCATTTATAGAAAAAGATTGGCTACAATAGCACTTTATGCACTTCACTTTTGGCTATTCTACATGGGCAACAACTAGCCTGGGAAATGGGCTTCATTCAAGTCTTGGTCTTTTCGGATTCACTTATTTACGTGCATTTTCTTAAGGAAAGAGCCTACCTACTCAAACCTGATAGATGGATGGAATGAACCTAGCATAGCGAATTCATGAAGTTGAATATAAGAAAGAAAGCCTACAAGTATAGAAAGAAGTGCTAGTATCCTTCGATTTCATTTCTTCGCTTTTATAGAGCTTTTCCTTTTACCTAATGCCGGCTACCGACAACTCTTGCTATCCAATCCTGACCCAATGTACTCCATACTGAGGGGTATGGCGCATACCCATACCCATGACCAACCTGTAAGGTGTTCCCTAGTGAACTGAATTTCTGGGAACATAAATAGAAAAATGACTGTGCACTCTAATTTGGTAGAAAAATATATGACAACATTGTTTAGCTGTCTATACTCTGACTCTGCATTCAAATGGGGGTAAAAATGCTTGGTGTCCAACCAGATATCCACAGAGAATAGTCAGTATTAGTTTACCATTTTTTAATACATATTTCGAAACCAATTGCATCTCTGGTAACTCTGAAATTACTTGAATCAGTATTGCTATGAGATCCCCTCTCCAGTACTGCATGTTCCCTTGCCGCTCCAGTTGGTTTACTCCCAGAGACATGATTAGTACCACCAGAGCTTGAATCAATCATTCCATCCCCAACTCCTACATCAGAAACAACAGGGTCTATTTCAGTAAGCCTCCACCTATGAACCAAACCATGTTCTTTTTCCAGAGACCCCTCCATTACTACCTCCCCCAGGACATGTCCAGTTCAATTACCATCTATATTCAAAGCACCCGTAAAATCTTGGAGTGGTATCAAAGTAGGATCATCGTTAATCACTTATGGATGCCTACAAACAATATGCTAACTATATATAAGACACCAAGGGTTACAAGTATAGTTACTTTTTTTAGATGTTATTCTCAAGTGCATTGAGTGAAAGCTGTAATTCACTCCTCCTGGGTCCATTTACTTTTAATGATTTTTCAATTTCCCCAAAAGAATAGATGGAGATTCATGCTAATAAAGAATAGCTAAGGAAAAGAAAGGATTGAGGTTGCACACATGTAGAGAGAAAGCAGCTTACCAACCTCCAGACCGTCATGGCATGATTTTGCTGATACAGTTGGATGAAGGATCTCTCACAAGATGCCTGCGTATCTTCATCATATCAATCCGCTTCCGCTGTGGCTCTAGGTTAGAAGAAATTTTTTGGACATGTCAAGTCAAAGCAGTCTCGGGTCAAATCTACCAATTAAGTAGCCGGATATTAGCTCTCCTTTGACACTGTAAGTCGGGTAATTCTTTACTTACTGCTAGGGAAAGCTCGGGTAATTAAGCTCGGGAATTTCGTTACTGCTAGGCTACCAGCTAGCCACATTTGAAGTAGACCAGTCTAAGGTTCAGATTGCTACGATTCGTACGATTTACTTCTTACAACTTGGATCTTCTGCTCTTGCAGTCGGATTGGATCTTCTGCTTACAACCTTTCCAAGCCTGTCTTTGCCAACTCGTTACTAGCTACTGAATCAAACTCGGCTACTGTAATCTGTAAACTGACTTTTCTGCTATAGTGAAAGACTTGTCAAAAAATGAACAATAGTTTGAGGCTGCCCAACCTAACTCTGTTCAGGACAACTCTACAATCCGGGTACCCACGGGCGCGCAAGCAAGGTATTCCTTTTCTCGGTAATCGAATCCAGGTCAACTTCTCTTTAGAATAGAACGCTTTCTAGCTCGTGTAATTTCATGTTTTCCTTTCTTCCTGGTAAACAGATCCAGGCAAGCTTTTCCTTTCCTACTAGAGAAATAAGATCCAGGCAAGCTAGCTTTTCTTATTATACAGAGATAAGTCAAAAGAGCCTATATATGAAAAAAGAGCCTGCACGGCAGCACAATTTCAGGAAATTAGGTACCCCCGCCCTACTCAAACTGGGCAAGCAAGGAAGGGGAAGTAAGCTTGGAGGACCAGTGTGCGGCATTTAACAACATTTGTAAGTCGTTCCAGCTTTCCAAAAAACCCTGTCTCGCAGAGCACCAATTAACTCTTTTAGGCCAGTCTCAGGAGTTTATTTATTTGAGCCTCTGTCTCGGATAAGATTAGTGCGAGCCACATCCAAATACCTCGGTCAAATTATTCAGTTTATTATTATATTAGGCCGCAGGTGGTAGAATCCCTCTGTCTCACGAGCAAAACAGCCAAGTAAGCTAAGTTTGGATCTGATAAGGTTGGGTTAAAGCCAAAGTAAGGAATTTCAGGATAAATCTGGCTCTATAAGTAAGGAAATATCTCTATCCGGTTATTTGTAGTGAAAATCTGTCTCGAGGGGAGCAAGCAAACTCCAAATTAATATGAATACGAACCTGGTTCAACAAGTCGAAAGTCATAGGAACTTAGAGATTCGGTTTCTTATGTAACTCGCTTGCTAGAAACAAGTCTTGGATGCCACAACTCCACATCCAGTCAGTAAGTCTGTAAGTAAGGTAACTTAAGAAAAGCGAGCCAGATAAGATTGTTAAGAATCAAAGCGAGTCCAGCAGATGATTCTGATTTTCTAGTAACTGGTCGTCTGTACTTAAATCGAATGAAACAAGCGAGCCCACTTCTTACTTCTTGCAGGTGTTTGGGAGGCGGCTAAGCTACAGAACTTGTAGTTCAAGTTTACGAGCCAGATTGGACGGAAGGAGTATAAGATTCAGATTTGGAGGTAACGAGCCTAGCAACAGCTTAGTTCTTTTGTAGGTAATCGATCGAATCCGCCTAGACCGGGGAAGATTTCTAAGAACGCAGGTCTAGCATTTTAAACAACATTTGCCAATGCACAAAGTATGGTAAGTAAGGTAGGCTTAGCTGACTGATGCTTACTAAATCGAAACTTTGACTTCTATATTCAACTCAGTCTTTCCCTTAAGATCTCTGCTGCTGTTGATTGCCGAGAACACCGAGACCCTCGTGCAGATCTCACGCCGATGCCCGATGCGTTCTTTATTAAAGCCCAGCTATACGTGGAAGGATAGGTGAAATGCACAATAGCTCATAACCATAGCTCATAAGCATACCCGATATTGATTAGATACTTTTCATTGGCCTTGCTTTGAGTTCGATCCGCCTATTCACTTCACTGAATTGACTAAGTAAATCTCAAACCCTTATTATGTCAATCTAAACTGAGCCTATCTAGCCTAGCTCTATAATGGAGAGAATGCCCTCCGCAGTGGCAACCTACCCTTAGTACAGAAATGGGATTCTTTGGGCATTGCTTGGGCCGACTTCATCAGTATGGCTATCTCTAAAGATCTATCACTGGCATGTGGTAAACCATACTAGTGAATGAGCCATATCGAGCTGTGGTCTTACTCTAGAACTCAAGTTCGATGAGCTCTTAGCGGAGTTGTGCCTACTATCTACTAAGTGTGTGCTAGGGAAAGAAAGCAAGCAGAGCAGTTCTCACTCTGTCCGGTGACCAAGAAAGAAAGCTTCAAGAATACCGTAAACAGATCAGAGAAACCTCATACCGAATCGCCACGTGAAAGCGGGGTTAAGGTAAGGCAGGAAAGACTGACGCCGAAAGATATGTTTTGAAGAGAGCTCCATCGGGTTGAAGCCGAATTGCAGAGAATCAAGATCTTCTACCTTTGTTTGTTCCATCAATGCCCTTCGGACTGGCCTAAGAGTTGGGTCCCTGTCTGTAATTATGTGGCTAGGTAACCCATTTATGGCTTGTGGTCTTTCTGCTTATGACGTAGCACTATTCCATCTTGTAAATAACGCCTTCTTTAAGGCGCTACTATTTCTAGCGGCATAGGTGCTTTATCACAATACGAAACATGTACATACGAGGACTACGATTCCTATTTAGAGATATTCCTACGAGCGATAGACGTAGTAAAGAAATTACGTACGCCAATAACAAATACGAATACGAATTACGCCTACGAGCCCACGAAAAAGGACGATATATGTATATGACTACGCCAATACGAGCGAAAGGTCGGTTAGCCCAATTAGCCAAGCATCGGATTTTACCTTTGCCCCGGAGAGGGTAGATTTAGCATATTTTCGATTGGTATTCCGAGCGGTATTCCTATTCGTATTCGTATTTAATTGAAAGCGTAGGTTCGGAATGCGCCCTTGTGGGCATAAAACCGCAATGGTCCTGCTCGCAGTCCCTTCTTTACTGCTAATAGTGCAATCCTTTCATCAGAATTCTTCACTCCCTTGCCTGTCTTCAAAATCGAGTCATGAACTCTCTGGTCGATTCGGCCCCTTCCTTACCTCTATTAGGCTGTCACAATCCATTTCTGGGTCCTTGATATTACCAAACCTCTCTAGAAAAAACCCAGCAAGCTGAGGAAAACTCCGAATAGATCGGGGGGGTTTAGCGTACCATTCCCAAGCCCTCCAAGCATGTCGGGAACAACTTACACATAATGACATCGCCCCAACAGTCGCCACTTTTCCTTTAAAAAAAGGGTTCCTCTCGAATTGGATTCGAACCAATGTCAATAGATGACTCCCACCGAACATGGATCGTGTGATAAGACCTTTCTTCAATTGCATGCGGCTTTTTTCTTTCCTATTCTCCCGACTATTCTAAACTATGGTGGAGGGGATGCCTTAAAATTGGTTTCTTCTTTTCGAGAGTTCACATGCCAATGTTGAGATGCTAAAAGAGTTACAGGTTTTGAATCAAGCAACAGGAGAAGTCAATCCATAACAGTTGATCGTATTTGCGTTTCCTTCTTTGCTTAGGTTGTTGCATGATTTGGTGAGTCAAGTGTGTTTCCGACTCCTGCCAAGCCTAAAAAGAGGAAGGGCATCCAAGACCAAAGTTGGCAAACCTTTGGCTTCAGTCTTATATCGCAAGCAGGCATATTCTTCTTCTTGACCCTCGTCTCAATACAATAAAGCCGCTCTCTTCTTCAGGAACTTGGTGTCTCTCTTCCTCCTCCTATACTCTGGTGTGATAACCTCGGCGCCACATTCCTAGCAGCGAATCCAATTTATCATGCCAGGACGAAGCATATTGAGATTGACTTTCATCCGCGATCTCATTGCTACGAAGCAGCTCACCATTCGGTTTATTAGCACGAAGGAATCCTCTTTACCCAACCTTGATTGAACTTTTTCGGATTGGTTTTCGTACGCTACGCGCCTAGCTTTTTATTTTGCTGATTCTGCGTTGTGCTTCTAATCCATGAAGGATTGAGTCTCTATACCAATAAGAAATAATAAGATATGGAAGGCTGAATGAGCCCGACGCCGGAGACGGCGGAGGAGAATGAGGAGGATAGGATAGAAATCAAGATGTCAGGAAGCTGAAATGCAATAATCTCTAAGCCAGTTGGAGAAAAAAGGTAATCAAAGAAAGTTTCAGTTGGACTTACCCTGCCAACCCTACCCTAATTTCATACCCTGCGGTTTTCGTTCCTCTATTGATATTTCGTTCCTCTCCTTACGTCGAGCGACTGTCGTTCCCGGGTCTGAACTATTAAGTATAAAGGGTAATAAATTCCCCAAGCTCTAAAGAAGCTAGTGAAGAGGGCCAGTTCCGAGTCATGCATATCTTTCTTTAATTATTACCTTGAAAAAAAAGCAATAGCGATAGGAGAAGCGCATGCAATTGCAGAAATTGCAGAATAAAGATAAGCGCATCCAGTGTCAATAAGAGTTGTTTTTTTAGGCCGAATAATATAATATTAAAGGCCAAAAAGTAAGACTTCAGAGTAAGAGGAGGAAGGAGCTAATGCGGTTGCTGTCCTTCTTTCTGCCTTCCTCAGTTTGCGTTCTAGCTTTAGTCTTTAGTCATTTCGAGTTATGCATTTCGAACCTTCCAAGCAAACTAACCTTGCTAAGTGCTAGCCAGGTGAAAGTTCTTATCGCTAGTAGTTTTGGTGTTCTCTTCCCTTTCATCCAATTGCAGATAAAGCAATTTCTCTCCTTCGATTGTGAGGCCCTCGCCCGCCGGAAGGTCTCTACTGCAACTGAGTTTTAAAGCTTTTGAAAATATTTTTGGCAAGTAAAGTAGGTATCAATCTGCTTGAAAGCCTGCAGGGTCAAATTTGGAGTATTTTCAGTTAGAATCTAGAGTCAGCCTATTCAGTTCTTAGCCCTTAAGGGTAAGGCAGGGGGTAATATGGATAGTATCTGTAAATACTCAAACCACCTTCAACAAAGTGTTGATTTCCCGTAAAGCTAACTGTAGTCCATTAAATAAGTAGATATCTTAGGCAAGTTAGCAATCCCGTTATATTACCAAGGCCTTCCCTTCTATTGTAGAAAGAGTTCTCAGCCATCCAATTGCTGTACCAGTTGCCAGCTATCCAGTTTCATTTGAAGTTGCAGGGGGTCCAAACGAGCTAGTAGCTTTTATTCGTCCTATAAGTCCTTCCACAAGCGAGTCAATAGGGTGCTGGCTAGTTGTAGTTGTTGGCGTGCGTGGAAAGAGCGAAGGGCCTAAAAGTTTGAACTGGAAAAGATTCTCTATTACAGCAGCATATTCTCCTTCTTAGTTATCAAAAGAAAAAACTCCGTTTATGCTACACACTCAGAACTAGAAAGAAAGCTATTGAAGAGGAAGGTGCCGTCCATCAAACTGCTTGCTTCATTGAGTAGATAGAGTTTGAAGTAGAGTATGACACATCAGCGGTAGAATCATTCTTGCATATATATTATTTCATCTCAACTATTAAGATAAGAAAGAAGAAATGCCTATTTCAAGCACTGGTATAGAGCTAGCAAGATAAGGGAAAGACAAAGCAAGAAGGTTCTCCAGTAGGATGATTCTCGATGCAAGAGATTGCACTATTTAGGTACTTCACTAGCAGGAACTATTCTTTTGCAAAGAGCTTATTGAACTCCAAACATTATCTTCTTTTTATATTGTTATAATAACCCGCTAATTAGATAGGGGCCTAGCCAATAAGAGAGCGCCAGTATGCATGCTTATGGACGGACCCAGAGAGCAGCTTAATAGAGAGAAGTAGCAGTGAGGGCGCTAAGCTGAAGGAAAAGGCTGAATGCCATAGGAAGTTCTCGATGAATAATTCACTTACTTCGTTACTGCTGATTCGACAGTGGATCATAGCTCAAAGAACCTATTCCAGTGAACTTGACTACCATTGGAAATGTCGGTGCCGTATTTTCATGTCTTGTTTGGAAGGTTTAGCCAAATAAGCGAGCTAACCTTTTTACTTATACCCGCGAACTTTATGATGGAAATAGAAAAACTTGATGATAGGAATACCCGAGAGCCAGTTGTTAATGTCTTATAGCCCACGAAGAAATATTCCTTGGGAATGGAGAGACCTAGAGGAAGAACAACCTGCCGAGACTAGTGAAGTGGTTCCGGAGTTACCGGATCCAATTGGTTGGCACTTAAAGACTCCAGTTGTAGCCATAAATCCCCTGCAGTTCCGAAGGCTTCGCGCAATAGTTCTATAACCCTATCGTCTCATTTCCTTAAAAAAGGAAAAGAGACGATAGAAGAACACCAGGAGACAGCTGTTCAGGCACCTGCCAGGACTCAAGTGCTTTCGGTGGACAATCTCTATACCTTTCCCAAGCTAACAATAGGAGCCCGTAGCGTACGTCTCAATTTATGTTATACGCAGCCCTACGTGGGCTATAACAAAGCGTAGGAGGTGAGTGAGCCCGACAAGCCTATGTCTTAACCTCCGTCTTAGCCTCACTTCTGGAAGAGTGAAAGTGGAGTAAAGAAACCTAGTAAAAAGTAGTTGATTTGAGACTATGAATATTCAATCTCAGTTTGAATGAGCAAGCCCTCAAAAAGGCTAGTTTGAGAGGAGTCTAGAACTAGAAATAGAAATCAGGCTAAAATGCACATGATCCAAATAAGGAGAGGAAGCGGAGATCTTGAATCGAGAAAGTGGCTTTTTCTATCAGAAAATGAATCTGCTTTCTGATGGCCATTTCGGTCCGTTGTGGGACCACGGCTTGCAAAGAAGGTATGCTCGGTCGGCTTGCGCTCTTACTTGGAAGTGGTCTCAGTAGCGAAGTCAATAAAGAGGGTAGTCCTCCTAGCTAGGAAGTCGTTGATGAATCAACCGATTTTTACTACGTATCATTAAGAATTCGAATACTAGGGCAAGTTACGTCAAGTAGGGAAGATACCCAAGGCCCATATGAGGCGCTTGAAGAAGTGATCCATTAAGGCTTGGGACTAAGCAAAGCAGAATAGGAAATAGTAGTTGGATAGCTTTTCCTTGGGGTGTTCCCTGCCCTTTCATCGATTTTCGAGAAGTGCACTACATGTCAAACTCGAAGAGTTACTCACTTGGCCACAAGAGCAAATGTATAATGGTAGTCCCTCACCCAATCTGAGTATACCCTTTGGCGACGAGGCGGGCCTTGTACCTATAAATACTGCCATCAGTATATGCTTTCATTTTTTAGACCCAGCCAATGGCTTTCTTGCCAGTCCTTTCCTGACGTCTTAACTCGGATGGGCTTAGTAAGAAAAGAATGATTCGCATAAAGATCCGGTCAAATGGCTGCTATTGACGTAATGAAGAATTTCGGCAGATAAAAGAAGCAAGCTTTCGAGGAGAAAAAAGGATTGAATCAAAGGGTCCATAATAAAGTTGGAGGCCATAATGAACTGTACCCTTTAAATCCCGCAAAATACGCTTTAATGCTTGCCAGTGCAAATCTCGTGGGTGTTGCATGAACTGACATGCTAGGTTTACTGCATATGAGATATCAGGTCTTGTAAAAGTTAAGTACTGTAGAGCACCGACAATTTGGCGATAGGGAGTCGGATCAGCGAGAAGCGAACCAAGATTAGAAGAGAGTTGTGAGTTGGGTGCTACCGGTGTTGAAACCGGCTTGCAATCAGCCAGGAGTGCTCAGTTTGATAAGTAGATACTTTTCAAGGAAGATAGCCTGAGCGAGTCTTTTCGCGGAGCTATTGTGCCGAACGCTGGCTTTCAACTTCCCGTAAGTAAGGAGAAAGATTCTAACGTTGATCGAGGGAGCAAAAGGGAATCTAAAGGGTGAAATACGCGTCTGTCTCATTAGAACCCCGTAAACGCTCCGCTTAGTCGACAACAAGAGAATCGAAGCATCCTCCTATTCCTTATGTTTCAAGAGTTCCCGAGATATGCAAGTTGGGCACTTGTTTTTAATAATGCCAATGGGCATTCGAATCCCTGAGAGAGAGCTAATAGGAAGGAAGATGGCTCTGGATTCACTAGGCTTTCGCTGGCTAGAAGCTTCGAGAGAAAGTAAAAGAGATGATGTGGTTGAAAAGGTGGTAACTGTGGATAGCGCCAAGTAAGCTAATCCTAAATGTCCAGCCACGCCAAACCGAACTCTTATCACATTATTTGTAGGCTTTGCTATTCTTACTCCTCTGTGACCTTCATCAATCACTAGGCACAGTATCAGTTAGCGTGATATGGGTTGGTAAAGTAGTAAAGAAAGTCTTAGTTATTAGGAAAGAAATGTTGCAGCCTATCTGCCACTGAGTTGGAATCTATTTGCTTAACCTGCTAATGCACGGAGATTAGCCAAATTAGAGAATATGAGGACGTCGGCAATGGTTGGTTTTAATGCTCGCACAGACGAAATAGAATACCGGATTGGACCTTAGCCGCTCGGGAATAGAATCCTTCACCACCAGGAAAGGCAATCGCCACGACGCTGACATCTTTTCATACGTACTAGACCCGGAGGCAAATTCGGAAGAAGCCGCTTACACGACTTCCAATACAGACAACTCAAGCAAGAGGTTTGACATCACTCCTGCAACTGCAAGACAAAGACTCAATCAAGAACCAGAGAAACGGAAATCAACCTTAGTAAAAGACTAGCTAGCCACATCCCCTGACTCTCAGTCTCAGTCAACTCAAGGTGAGAAGCGAAAGGCCAGCAACTGCACTAACTGAGGGACACATTGAAAGCAAGAAAGAAATAGAACTTAGACAAAGAACAATAATACGATACTGAAATCCGAGTCGGCAATGGGCCGGAGAAACATTCACTCGTTAGCGACTCCTACTAAACAGCCAGACAGAGAAGGAAAGCAATGGAGATTTTTCTATTATCTATTATACATTCCCTGAGAAAGGAATTCGCATACTCGCCCTAGCTCTGAGGCCTTGTCAATGACTTTATTGCTTGGGTTAGTTGCCCTGGGTCAAAAGGGGACTACTCCTGAATCACATTAAGTATATAGGAAACGTAAAGGGAGATGGGAGCATCTCTCCATCCGACTTCTTCCTCTCACTCGGCCATCTCTCCCACATCATCCTATTATTTACCAAAAACTGACTGAGTGAATAGCGAGTTTTCATAAACCTAATAAAGTCAGGGTCGCTCATTGCTTCCATCCTCCTTTCCAATTTCATTGAAGCAACTCAAAGCGAGGTTAGGAAGAGAGCAAGCAGTGTCTCCTCAACTGCCGTTGGTGGGCCCGGAAGGGAAACCTCGGATTAAGCCAATTGCTATCATATCTCGTCGCATGGTGAAAGGCGAAATGCAGCGGTACCACAAGTGCTCATGCATTGGTCCAACCTAGAAGCTACTTGGGAAGACTATGAATTGATTGCAAGTAAGTATCATGGACAAGGAGGATTTTTAGGAGAAAGGAGATCCTCTCTCAACCCAATAGATGCAATGTAGGAAGACTAGTATCTTTAGTCCATGGGTGTAACACCATAAGATGGGATTGATGGTAATCTATCATAAATAGTTTCCCTTTTTGTCTAGATGACGTCCCCACGGTGTCTATAATTTATGTCAACCAATAAGAAATACCTGAAAGAAGATGCGTAGGCCTTCAATCATGGTGCAATGAATATCGTAGATAGAGTGATGGAAGAAGTTCGATCTCATATAGCTAGCTGGAGTCTTTCTTTTCAAAGTGAAACGATTTTCCTTGAGATATTTGAATTGGATTTTCTTTCACCACTACTATCGTAACGCACAGAAAACACTGACGTTTCCGCTCGCTTTCAACCACTGCCACTTTACCTGAGCACTGTGACGCAGTCGGTCAAGTATTGAGGCTAGTATATCAAGGACTTATGAGAACTGAAAAGAAAAAAACTAGGCAAAGGAATTCTCAAAGTTCATTGAGTTAAGGGAGGACCATTCGTGGGGGGTTCGTGGAAGAGTTGGGTTCGATTCCCTTTATACGCGATGTGGCGAAAAAGACTGATTCAACGAAATATGCCTGCATTAAGATTTAAAACGTGCCGTCTACTTCCAGGAAATGTTCGGAACAGAGAACTTTCTCTAATCCAACGCCGCATTCTCCGAAGATTGAGGAACAAGAGGAGATCCATTAAAAGAAATCTTTCTAAGAGAGAAAATCTAAACAGTAACATCAAATCACAAACTACACGAAAGTTGTCCCTTTATTATGGGGATTTACCCATAAGGAAGATGCACAGAGGAAGAGAACGAACTTCATATATCCCTTTTTTACTCAATCAAGAAACAAGATCGGACGTGATTCCGGTTCGTCTCCGTTTTAGTGACACTCTTCCTCAAGCAAGGCAGCCGATAAGTCATCGAAGGGTTTGTTTGAATAATGGACTGGTAACCATTACTCATTTTAAAGTTTCCCATGGTGATCTAATATCTTTTAAAGAAAATGACGCGAGAACCCGCGGTGAAGAAATAAGGAGATCTTTCTATATCGACATATCAGTTGGAAAAATCATAGGCAAATTCCTACCGGTCAGAATCTGGAGAAGAACAAAAACAGAATGGTTCCGCTTACTCACAACTCAGAGGGGATGCCGCTTACTACTCAAATCCGGGTTTTTGCAAGAGTTGCGTTCTTATATGCAAGAAGAAGACTTAGAAAGAACAAAGAAGTTTGGATCCGCAAAAGTATGCTTAGGCAGTTCCTTCGCTGAGCACAACAGAATGAAGAGGAATTTGTTTCATTTCAAATACTTCTTCTTATGGAAAAGAAGGAAGGAGGAAGAGGAATTGATAAGAACAATAGGGGAAGCGGAATGGAAAAGAAGGAAGGAGGAAGAGGAATTGATAAGAAGGAAGGAGGAAGAGGAAGGGGTAGAGGAGATCCTCAAAGTTATCGAGGAAAACGAAAACCGAAAAAGAGCAATAAGCCCTTTTGTTTACACAAAAAAATTATATAGAAATTCGACCTATTGCTCCGGATCCCCGTTTACTAGGAAGATAAGAATCAAAAGGATCGAACTACCTACTCATTATTCGGAGGTGAATCATAGAACACTAAAAGCTGTGGTATCTTATGGACCTAACATAGGTCACATCCCTCACGACATAAGATTGAAAGATCCAAACCTTCCTCTTCGGAGCGGAAACGGACGTGGCCAAAACATATAAAAAAAGATCGGCCTAGTCGCTCATAGGGACATATCTATCCGGATAGAGGATAGTCTAGATCAATTTTGAGAAAAATCTCTCTCTATATAGAATAGATAGGTATCTCTGTGGATAGAGATAAAGATAGGGATCCCTATAAATCGAAATATATGGAAAAAGTGCACTTTTTGACTACTACTACTATTTCTTAGACTTTTTCAAGGAAACATCGTTTTTTCGATTTTTACTGAATTGGTCGGAGCGTAGACGAGCGAGCAGAGCCCAGGAAAGAGGTCAGATCGTCATAGAGCAGTCGACTATAAGTATAAGACTGCTGGCCTGAGAGAAGGCAGTCTCTCTCGGGAAACATGGCCCAATTTCTCTTCTTTCTTTTCACACACGCAACAATTGGGAATAAAACAGACCATGAACATGAGTTTAAAATGTAAAAAAAAGGTCTGAAAGACTTATTCTTTTTTAAAAGGAGGATAAGATAATTTTTAGATTCTTTTTTGATGTTATTATGTGTTATTTACTACCTTTGGCTTTGGGAAAAGTTTTCTACTTTTGAAGTTCTTGACAAGTCCCAAGTGGAGGAGATTAAGAGGTCATTAAAGAATTCTTCCTTTTAGTTCTCTTCGATGTATCGATCATGCATTCCTAAACCACATAAGCCGGGGGAGATGCGCCCCATTAGACAGCCTCATAAGGCAGACATCATTGTCATGGATACGGCTTTTGAACATCGTTTTTGAAGACATCTTTCTAACGTACTCCCATGGGTTTGTGTTTACTGAGGCAGCCCCATCCTTTTCAATCCCTGCACCACATCACTCTGGAACCCAATTCATAAGTAAGGAACTGGAGAAGGAGAAGTGAACCACTGAATCTGATAGGTCTTTCAGCTTAACTATATCCAGGCCCAAAATGGATTTTCCTACTTTTTTTTAGGGTGATAATCCAGTAGGATGGACAAGACAGTGTGAGAAATACTTTGATCTTGCTTGAGTTCCTCAGGGGATGTGGGTATCAATGGCCCCTCTTCATTGTTGTGGTAGAGCTTTTATTTTAGCTCGAAACATGCCGTAGTTCCTCGCTGGGACAGGAATAAGTCGTCAAGTAGGCATATGAACGGGAAAGGCTTTTTGCACGGTATACGTCACTAATAGCCGCCAATAAGATAGCTCATCACGAGAAGTAGTTTCCAGGTTTTTTACAAATAGGCTTGTAAAGGTCACGGAAAGGCATTTGTGGTGAGGCGCCTCCGGAATCACATAAAGTATGCTTTCCAGTCCAACTCTTCAGTCCTGCTCAAAGGTTGACCTGTCCGGCGGTCCAGAAGAATCGAAGGTAAGTCAAGGCGATCGAAAGCCTACATATGGTTGAGGAGACGAAGGGAGGATTGTCTTGATCATACTTCCGCTTTCTACCTTCTTGTTTGCAAACTCGTAGCTTCTTCAACACTCAGCCTAAAACAACCATCTTGAACAAGAATCTCTTCTTCAAAGCAGAATCTTAAATCAATGTGATCTACACCCTTAGACGTCGATGCACTTACTCCTTACTCTATTTGGACTTTATGGCTAATGACTTACTTGAAAGATTCGTGCAGGTACATATACAACTGACTATACTACTAATAATAATAGTGACTCTGGTTCAACTTCTTACTTTTCTTGATCGTACTAGTACTAAATTAGAGTTGATTGAATAAGGAAGGCTGACACGCTTCTCGGTTGTGGAGTCAGTTCTCGGTGGTGGTTGCCTTCTTCTTTTTCTTAGATTGTTGATACATATTGACTTGTTGACTTGATTTGAGAATATACTTCATTTACTTTCTTTCATCGTTGACAGAAACTGAACTCAAGACAGACCTTCCAGCTTGATCTTATTGATGGATTCCTATCTCAAAGGATAATAAAATGCTAGTAAATGCACTCAGTCAACCGAAAAAATGTATAAGAAAGAGTGCTTCTGGAGGGAATGTAGGTTTTAAGCGAAATGAAGCACTTAATCTCTTAAGATGGGCAATGGCTACTTGGCCTTGTTGATCCGGAATTGTCCCGCTCGCTCGTGAGAAGCCCCCGTTTTTCAATAAGCTCAGCATCAACCCTTTTCTTTGTAATATAATATGTGATCAACTTCCATTATCGTGCCCGTGTTCCCTGTTCCCTAACTGTTCCTGTCGACCAAAGCACTCTCATACCACGGCAAATTGGAAAAATAGACTTAGAATATTATAAGCGAAAGAAGCTTGTTAAAGCTAATGATAAAGAAACAGATAAGTAGTTGTTGCAAGCTAGGGATGAAACCAATCAGACTAGCTACGCTGGCTAAAGAATAAAAGAACCAACTGAAAACTTCCTTATAGTGGCAGCTGGCGAAGAGCTAGAGCAAGGAAAGGTTGTGTGCGCAATAGCTATAGCAATTGATCAAATCGAGTAGTTCTTTCGCTTGGAAGCTGAACAATGGATATAAAGATTCCTGTGTTATTAGAGCCTTTACCAATTACTAATTGTGCATTGGAAAAACAGTTACAATGGATTTCATTACAGGATTGCCCAAGATCAGATATATTGACCAGAGGGTTGGACAAATGCCTAGAAGGGAAAGCCAGCATGGTAGGAAGTAGGTTCTAGCTTTCATCAACCCGGAACGATAGTGGAGGCGAGCCCGGATCCAGAGATAGATGGTGCACTAGAGTCAAAACAAGAATCCCTTATCAAGCAAACCCGGCACTCCTTAACTAACTACTGTTCAGTTGAAAGTAGGTGGATCAATAGAAAGCCTCTTCAACATCGGCCCTCGTCATCAAGAGCAATCTGATCTCGCTTTGATTCATCAACAATAGGATGACCGATAAGATATGGTTACTGGTCTAGTCTGCTCATTTTACTTTCGGAGGAGAATGGCTTTTCTTTTTTCTTAGACTTAAGGGAGCAAGCTAGAATCCTGCTTTTCCCAAAGAGAGTGGGATGCATCTACCAACTTGTCCTCTCAATTGAATGTTACCAACTTGTCCATTAATAGTAAGGAACCCAGGGATATCGGGACGGGAACTTATCGATACCGATACGCTCAAAGTCTTGATTTGTCTAATACGGATATTGAACGGTATTCAGCGAGGGCTGCTGTCATTTCATTTCTATCACGTAATGCAAGAGAGGCAGTTTGTGTAGCTGTCTCCAATCAACATATCAACATATGGTACAGAGGGACGTTATCTACCCATTCTCTCTTCCTCAAGCCACATACGAGAAGCATAACATTTCATCTATATTACACTAAGCAAGAGACATGGAACGTATCCGTTACTAGGCGAAGGAAGAGGGAATCCTACTCATCACCGGGAATCCTACCTGACTGACCCCAACTCTAGGAAAGCTGGTGGATAGCTGAACGGAACAGGGAAAAGCTGTATTCATTTTCTGAAAAAGAATAAGTCCTTCCAATTGCGTGAGCCTATTTCTCACTTTTCCTACCAGCCCTACCTACATAAGTTTGCTATAAAGAACTGAAGAACGGCGCATCTTTAAGGGGTTAGATGAACTTCTTGCTTCCCTATATGAGGGAAAAGGTGGATACCTGCTACTGTACTTACGTGAAGTAAGCTATTCCCGTCCGCTCAGCAAAGAAAAGTTAGCTATTAGATGGGTCCAGCTTTTCCCAATAGATTAGTTAGGGTATCTACCAAAACCATAGCTCGCTCCTCCTTTCTTGGGTTTCCTATGTTCCCTAACTGTCTGCTATTGCTAAAGCTCAACCTATGCCTCCGGCAAAGGCAAGACGGAAAGCAAGCTAGTTAAGGTTTCGGAAACAGGAATGCAACCAAGCTAACAACAAGAAGCCCTCAGGTCATGAGAAAAAGGAAATAATGGATCATCTGCATGGAAGGTCATCCCTATTCCTATCTTTTTATCCGACTGGAAGCTTGTAGCAGTGGAAGAACAGCAATTCTTGATACTTTTTCTTTATTCACTCAATCCAACCGCTTCGTCTAACATAAACCCTTGTCTAGGTCAATTGATACATACAAGCCGCATATATCATCTATACAATCCTTCTCTCTCTTATTGAGTCAATCTAGCATAGTTCAATCTTTCTTCTTCTTATAACTTTAAACAAGCTGCAAGGCGTTGCTATCCATCGCAATACCCACCCACAAGAAGTAGTGGCAATTCTCTTCCCTTTGCTGACTACCTTCACCTTGTGCTATATCTCGAGTGGACATAGCCACCCTAACAACTAACCTATATCTACTTGCTTCGGCCTTTATATATCTGCATTCTCTGCTGTATCCACCTTTACTTGGTATTCAGTGCTCTGTTCTAGAAGTCTGTAACACCTGACCTCGAACTCCATTGGCTCCTTACCTCGAGCCGGGATAAGAAGATAGATTGTACATTTGATTGTTTAAACGTGAGTTTAAACTCATTTTAAGCATGTTTCAGTGAAGGAGAAGTAGTGATGAAGGTTTCGTAAAAGGAAACAGGAAAGCAAAGCGGGTTACCGGACTTGGGAAACGGAAGAGATCAAAAGCGAGAAGTGACTAGTTGGAAGTTCCTGAAAGCAGGGAAAGCGATAGTTGACTTTTCTTGAGAAGTAGGGACCCAAGAATTACGTATTACAAGTGGACTAGTATTCATAGGGGCCTTTTCTTTCGAGAAGGCTTACCGGATACTATGCTGGCCCCAATGCGAGGTAGTTTCCCTGCTTGTAAGATCCTGATTTTGAGTCAACCATATCACAAGACTTGCTTTAGCAGATCGTTTATGTTAGAATAAAGGAAGAACCTATATCGCGTTTGTCCTACCAGTCAATAGTAATAAGGAAGAACCTATATCGCATTTCACCCGGATTTCACTAACCGACAGAGATAGGGGACCTCTCTTCTCAATCAGCTCCTCCCGCTCCGCCTAACCTGGGTATAGATAGAACGTTGGTCCGTGAGGACAAGTATAGTACGCCCCTAGTTCTAGTTAAGTATGTCTTATTGACCGAAAGTAAGGATAAGCAGAAGAAGCAGCGAGATAAAGCAAACAGGATGCAGGGAAAGAAGGAACAATCCTAGTCCGAAGGCAAGGACGGAAACAATAATATTCGTTGTTGGCCAATGCCAATATCAACAACCAGATCTTTGAGAATCGATGGAGCTTCCCCGCTCTTAGTTTGCTTTACAGGCCCACCACCTAGTAATTAGTCAGCGGATCCTTCCCCGATACAAGACAAGAAGGGTTATCCTATTAACCAGAGCAACCAGTGTCTTCTTCCTCGACTGTCCTCTATCTGAGGGATAGCGAATAGGATCTTGGAATGCATCTATCTATTTGGGATGCATCCTAAGAAATGCTTAAATAATAATGATAGTTTAGTTCCATATATCATCTCGATACGGTCTACTTCCATACACCATAGTAAGTAAGGGGCTAGCCTGATATATCATTGGAAGTGTAAGGGTTTAGTAATCCCCTCCTACGATAAAGAATTAGTAAATGAATGTGTATGAATAAGATTTTTCTCTTCTCTATTTTGGATCGGATTTGGCGGCATGGCCAAGCGGTAAGGCAGGGGACTGCAAATCCTTTATCCCCAGTTCAAATCTGGGTGTCGCCTGACCCACAAAATACTTTTGATTTCTTATTGTACTGATTGAACTCTACAAATTCTTGCCCTGCATAAGCAAAGGAAAAGAACTAGGCCTGTCGATACTGGATTTTTCTTATTTCATATCTTCAAGGCAAATCGATCCAATACCGTGGCTGATGGAGTTTTGAACCTTTTTTTCTAATATCCGTTGAAAATTTGTGTATTTCTGCTTGAGCCGTACGAGA
>Ga0182005_1000252_pt1 | contig 34129 bp, 38 predicted proteins | sample Sormic07211103_1_FD_123021 | JGI IMG/M metagenome (GOLD analysis project Ga0182005, IMG submission 123021) | Rhizosphere microbial communities from Sorghum bicolor, Mead, Nebraska, USA - 072115-103_1 MetaG | ecosystem: Host-associated > Plants > Roots > Rhizosphere | place: USA: Nebraska...
AGCTTGACCTCTTCGTAATCCTGGTCAGGCACGTCCAGGTGCACCAGCTCTATGCGGCCATGCTCGCCTTGCGGGTGGAACGACAGGATCAGGATCGAATCCGGATCGTCCGCCGCAAATGCCGGCGAGCGCCAGGTCTGCACGATCAGCCTGGGCTTGACCACCTGCAGCATCACGCCGGTCAGGGCGCCGTCGAAAGCCTCGAATTCGGCGCCGGCCTCGGCGCTTATGGTGACCGGCAAGCCGGTGATCGCCTGGTGCAGCACCGGATCGACGTACATGTCGAACAAAGCGTCGGGAGTCGCTTTCAAGACTACCGTTTTATAAATCACATTGCGCATGCTGGTTCTTCCTGCTGTAAGCAAAGCATCAGATCAACAAACGCCAGGGACGCGACTGCGGGATGGCGCGCTGAGGAAATTTTCGTAACATGGGGAGACAGCGCAAGAACAGGCGCCGTCGCAAAACTTTACCTCATTTTTCAAAAACTCATTTCATCGCGCGCCGCATGCCGACATACAGGGCTTCCACCTTTTCGCGCGCCCACTCGGTCTTGCGCAAAAACGTCAGGCTGGATTTGATGCTGGGATCGCTCTTGAAACAGCGGATGTCGATGCGCTGCCCCAGTCCATCCCAGCCGTAATGCGCTACCAGTTCGGTCAGCATCGCCTCCAGCGTGACGCCGTGCAAATGGTTGTGTGTGTTCATGTGCTTCTCGATCAAGGTTCAGGCTGGCATTTTACGGTGCCTCGCTCCTCATCACACAGTATTAAAGTTTTTGGCAATCCTGTCGTTATCTGAATGACAGCTATCCCGAAAGAAAACAGATGATTTCAAGAATCGCCCCGGCCCAGGGTTCGGCCCAATCCGCCGCCAGCGCTGCATCGCAGATCGCCGCCTTGCAAAAGCAGCTTGCCGGCCTGCAAAAACAACTGGTTTTCGCACTCAAGGAAATGCCATCGTCGAAAGAGGAACAGGCGCTGGCCGACATGCGGGTAAAAATGCTGCAGCAGCAGATTGCATCGATCGAGAACGAAATCAGCCGGCTGAGCCAGCTGGGGTCCGCGCCTGAGGCGCAAGATGGATTGCAAAGCGCCCAGGCGGCATTGCGAGACAAGCAGGCGCAACGCCAGAAAAACCCGGCCGCCTCAGCCGGCGCAGGGGTCGACCTGTATATCTGAACCCAGTCCTGCCCGGCGCTGGATTGCGGGGCAGGAGCAGCGTATCAAGGCTGCAGGTTAGCCCGGTAAAATGCCGTCACCGCATCGGCGAGCAGCTTGTGCGTGTGCGTGGTCGGGTGCAGCGTATCCCAGAACACGAAGTTGTCCGGATTGCTGCACTGGGAACGCGCCGTCTGCGTACTCAGGTAGTTGGTGCTGGAATCGGTATTGATGTTGAGGCAGGACTGGGTAGTGTTGCTGACCTGGTATTTGCCTGGATTGCTCAGCAGGTCGTTGAATAGCGCGTAGCTGTCGAACAGCTGGATATGCAGGCTGCTCCCGTATTGCGCCTGCAGGGAACCGACCAGCGCCGCCAGCCGCGTGTTGAGGTCGACCACCTGCGCGGCTACCGTCGCGCCCGTGGTCTTGATCCCGAACACCGGCGCCTTGGAAACGTCGGGCAGCTTGAGCAGCAGGATATTCCTGGCGCCGGCCTGGATCAGGCTTTGCAAGGCCTGGGTTTCGCCGCTGATCACCTGGTCGACCGTACTGTTGTAATTGACCAGGTCGTTGCCGCCGATGAGCATGGTGAACAAGGTGTTTTGCGGCTGGTAATTCTGCGCCTTCTGCATGTACTCGGTGTACGACTGCACTTGCTGGATCACGCCCGGGATCACGAGATCCTGGGTGCTCACGCCAGCGCCGCCGACGGCCCAGTTATACAAGGGAAGCTGCAGGTTGTCGGCCAGGTATTCGACCCAATTCTTGCCGTTGCTGAAACGGCCCAGGAACCAGCTGCCGGAATTGGGCAGCTTCCAGTCCGAGGCGTTGTAGGCATTCTGGGTATCGGACAAGCTGTCGCCGAAAGCGACGATCTTGTTGATGCCGCCCTGGACCACGCTGTCGGTAGTCCACACGGTATAGTTGAACGACAGCGCATTGTCGGCGGCGGCCACCATCGCCATCGGCTGGCTGATGCCCTTGGCGTTCAGCGTGCTTTGGCATACCGATTGCAGCGTGCCCTGCGCGACATCGCTGTAAAACATGTTTTCCCAGTTCAGCAGGCCGCCGGCCCACCAGTAGCCGTTGATGCGGTAATAGTCGCCGCTGGACGGATCCAGTCCCCAGACATAGGTAGTGGTCGGCTTGGTCGGATTGCTGCCGGTGCGGTACCAGCAGCGCAAATAGGTGTAAGTGCTGGCGCTGGCGGCCGCTGTTGCCGCCAGGCTGCGCGCGGCCGGCTTTTGCGCCTGCTGCTTCAGCAGCTGCTGCCTGGAGAGCGGACCGGACGACGATAGGTGATGGGTATAAGCGGGATCGGGTTTTGCATCAGCGGAAACTTCTGCCACGGCTAGATTCGAACACAAAGCACACAGTAAAAACAGGGTTTTCATTATTGGTTTCCTTGTTGTCTCGTTAGTCTCTGGATCACGGGAACTGCGCTTGCCACCGATAGCAAAATGCCACTATCGATATGGCTGCGGCAATGTTGACACACGGCAATAATATTCAGGTGACATTAAGATGACTGCCGGTCCTTTCCGATGGTTACCTCTAATCCCGGGTTACCCACAGAAATTGTGGACAGTCCTGTTGATAACCCGCAAGCGTTTTAGCTATGTAACTGATATATATAGGTTTTTCAGCAGTGCACAGAGTTGTCGCGCGGTGCTTTAAGCATCATTTAATTCAACCCGGCTAAACTGTCGTGATTTCCGATGTTTCCGAGGAGCTGGCCCCATGCGTTTGCTGTTGGTGGAAGACGATCTGATGGTGGGCGAAGCCGTGCGCAAGGGATTGCGCCAGGACGGTTTCGCCGTCGACTGGGTGCAGGACGGCGCCGCTGCGCTCAGCGCGCTGGCGCAGGAAGATTACCAGTTGCTGCTGCTCGATCTCGGCCTGCCGAAAAAGAATGGCCTGGAAGTGCTGAAATCGCTGCGCGCCGGCGGCAACCGGATCCCGGTGCTGATCCTGACCGCGCGCGATGCGGTAGCGGACCGCGTGGCCGGCCTCGACGGCGGCGCCGACGACTACCTGGTCAAGCCGTTCGACCTGGAAGAACTGGCGGCCCGCATCCGCGCCCTGTTGCGCCGCCAGTCGGGACGCGCCGAACCGCTGGTCGAACTGGGCCAGCTGACGCTCAATCCGGCCACCCATGAAGTATTGCTGGAAGGCCGCCAGGTGAACCTGTCGGCGCGCGAATTCGCGCTGCTGCGCGCCTTCCTCGACCGCCCCGGCGTAGTGCTGTCGCGCGCCCAGCTGGAAGAAAAGATGTACGGCTGGGACGACAGCATCGAAAGCAATGCGGTCGAGGTCTACATCCACGCCTTGCGCAAAAAGCTCGGCAGCAATTTCATCAAGAATGTGCGCGGCATCGGCTACATGGTGGCCAAATGAAGTCAGCGCCGTCGATCCGCAGGAGCTTGCTGCTGTGGCTGGCGCTCGGCCTGAGCGGCGCCATCCTGGTGGCCGGCATCGCCCTGTATTTCCAGGCGCGCGGCGAAGCCAACGAATTGTTCGATTACCAGATGCGCAAGATCGTCGCTTCCCTGCCGCGCCAGGCGTTCTCGCCGATGATAGAAAACGGCGACGGCGGACCCGAGCTGGACGACCAGATCATGATCCAGATCTGGGACAACACCGGCGTCGTCATCTACCACTCGCACGGACAGGCCAGCCTGCCGCTGCAGGCCGAGCTGGGATTCACCTATGTCCGCCAGAGCAACGGCCTGTGGCGCGTCTACAGCGCGCAGATCGGCAACACCGTGGTGCAGATCGCGCAGCCGCAAAGCGCGCGCAACCAGATCGCCGCGCAAATGGCGGTCAAGACCGTCACTCCGCTGCTGCTGCTGTTCCCGCTGCTGGGCGTGCTGATCTGGGTCGCCGTCAGCCGCGGGCTGGCGCCGATCCGGCGCGCGGCGATGGAAGTCCAGGCGCGCGACATGCATGCCCTGTCGCCGATCCCGGACGCCACCCTGCCCGGCGAAATCCAGCCGCTGACCCAGGCCCTCAACGATCTGCTGGCGCGCCTGGGGCAATCGATCAAGGCGCAGCGCGCCTTTGTCGCTGACGCGGCGCATGAACTGCGCACGCCGCTGACCGCCCTGCGCCTGCAAGTCCAGCTGGCCGAACGCGCCGCCGACGAGGGCGAACGGCAAGCCGCTTTCGGCGACCTGAAACAAGGACTGGAACGCGCCACCCACCTGCTGCAACAGCTGCTGACGCTGGCGCGCCAGGAACCGGGCGCGTTCGAGCAAGCCCATGCCGAACTCGACTTGCGCGCGCTGCTGCACAGCGTGGTCGGCGACTTCGCGCTGGCCGCGCATGCACGCCAGGTCGATCTCGGCATCAGCGTAGAGACGCCGGCCGGCGTGACCGGCAACGCCGACGCCTTGCGCATCCTGTTCAACAACCTGATCGACAACGCCTTGCAGCACAGCCCGGCCGGCAGCAGCATCGACGTCTCGCTGGCCGCCGACGCCGCCGGCGTCACGGTGGCCGTGCAAGACGGCGGCCCCGGCATTCCCGAGGCCGACCTGGAGCGCGTGTTCGACCGCTTCTACCGCGCCGCCGAAAGCCAGTCGCAAACCCGCGGCAGCGGCCTCGGCCTGGCGATCGTCAGGCAGATCGCCGATGCCCACCGGGCCAAGGTCAGTCTGAAAAATACCGGGCATGGATTGCGTGCAAGCGTGCGCTTCGGCGCTTGACACACAGCTTAAGCTAACACTCAATTGCTCCCATTGATGTTATTTTTCAAATAATATTAACTACAATTATGTAACTACAAATTTGGAGTTACAATTGTTCTCATGGGACGAGGTTAAAAACCGGAATAACCGGCGCAAGCATGGCGTCAGTTTTGAGGCCGCCACATTCGTTTTTGATGACCCTTTGCACATCACCAGGCAAGATCGCGTCGAAAACAACGAACAGCGATGGCAGACCATGGGCATGGCCGGCGGCATTTCCTTGTTGTTGGTTGCCCATACCTGGCATGGCACGGAAAGCGGCTCGGAACATGTCCGCATCATCTCGGCGCGGCGGGCGACAAAACTTGAAAGGAAAATCTATGAACAAGGTACCTGAATCTATCCGCCAGGAACTCGCGGCATTAGCCGCCAAATCGGAGAACGAAATCGATTTCTCCGATCTCCCCGCTACCGTTAAACAGGACTGGCGCGGCGCAGCCCGCGGCAAATTCTATCGTCCTGTCAAACAGCAGTTGACGGTACGCATCGATGCCGACGTACTGGAGTGGCTCAAAGAAGAAGGAAAGGGCTACCAAAGCCGCATGAACGATATTTTGCGAGCCGCAATGCTGGAAAACGTCCGTCACCGCTAGCGTGATCCGCGCACTCAAAACAAGCACCTGCTACCTGTTTAAGTCTGCTTTAATTTTTCGTATTTATGCTGTGCGCTAGTTCTAGTCCATCTGCAAGGAGCACAGCATGAATCGTCAAACCTTTACCCGCTGCGCCGTTGCCGTCGCCGTCCTGGTGGTCGCCGGCGGCGCCTACCTGCATTCGAAGAACAGCGATATCGGCATCGAAAACGCCAATGCCGCTATCGTCGCCCCGGCCCCTGTGGCGAGCAGCGCCGCGCCGGCCGTTGCAGTGGCGACCGACTTTTCCGGCATCGTCGAACGGGCCGGGCCGGCGGTAGTGAATATCAGCGTCACCGGCAAGGCAAAACAGAGTGCGGTATCCGACCAGGACGACGAGCTCGATCCGAACGATCCTTTCTCCCAATTTTTCAAACGTTTCGGCCCGCAGCTGCAAATCCCGCGCCATCCGCAGATCATGCGCGGCGAAGGTTCCGGCTTCATCATCAGCGCCGACGGCCTGATCCTGACCAACGCCCACGTTGTCGAAGGCGCCCAGGAAGTCACGGTCAAGCTGACCGACCGCCGCGAATTCAGGGCCAAGGTGCTGGGTTCCGACAAGCAGAGCGATATCGCCGTGATACGGATCGACGCCAAGAACCTGCCGACGGTACAGATCGGCAACCCGGCGCTGACCAGGGTCGGCGAACCGGTGCTGGCGATCGGCTCGCCGTACGGTTTTGAAAACACCGCCACCGCCGGCATCGTCAGCGCCAAGTCGCGCTCCTTGCCGGACGACACCTACGTGCCGTTCATCCAGACCGACGTCGCCGTCAATCCCGGCAATTCGGGCGGCCCGCTGTTCAACATCAAAGGCGAAGTGATCGGCATCAATTCGCAGATCTACAGCCAGACCGGCGGTTACCAGGGCCTGTCGTTTGCGATCCCGATCGATGTCGCCACCAAGGTCGAGCAGCAGCTGGTCAAGCACGGCAAGGTCACCCGCAGCCATCTCGGCGTCAGCGTGCAGGAAGTAAACCAGGCGCTGGCCGAATCGTTCGGCCTGAAGAGCGCCGCCGGCGCGCTGGTCAGCTCGGTCGACAAAGGCAGTCCGGCCGACAAGGGCGGCCTGCAAGCCGGCGATGTGATCCTGCGCTTCAACGGCCAGCCGATCAACCATTCATCCGACCTGCCGAGCCTGGTGGCCGATACTGCGCCAGGCACCGCCAGCGCGATTGAAGTAGTGCGCAACGGCCAGGCCAAGACGCTGACCGTCAAGCCGACCGAAGCCGAAGCAGTGAAAACCGCCGGCAACGATGAAAGCGCCGGTTCGCAGGCACGGCTGGGACTGGCGCTGCGCCAGCTCAGCCCGGACGAACAGCAGCAGGTCGGGATCCACGGCGGGCTGGTGGTGGAAGATGCTTCCGGCCCGTCGGCGCTGGCCGGCATCCAGCGCGGCGACGTGATCCTGTCGCTCAACGGCAAGCCGGTCAACAGCGTCGAGCAGTTGCGCCAGCTGGTCAGCAAGGCCGGCAAGAACGTGGCGCTGCTGGTGCAGCGTGACAAAGACAAGATCTTCGTCCCGCTCAACCTCGGCTAAGGCCCCGACCGCAGGACGTGAAACGATGATCAAGCTGGCCAACAACAACCTGTCGCAGCACATCCTGCCCTCTTCCGCTACGATGATCGGCGTCTGCATCACCGCACTGTCGATCATCAAGCTGGCCCGCTTCAGCGGGCTGGCGCTGTGGCTGAGCCACCTGCTGGCGCTCAACAGCCTGGTGTTCCTGGGCAGCGGCGTGCTGTCTTATGCCTCCATGCGCTCCAGCCGCAGCACGCGCCTGGAGCAATACGCTGACATCGCCTTCATCTTCGGCCTGACCCTGCTCAGCCTGTCTACCGTCTTCATGGCGGTAGTGATTGACTGAATTTTCATTTTCGCCGAAGTTACCCACAGAAACTGTGGACAGTCCTGTTGATAACTCCCGCGCGTTTCAGCTATGTGCTTGATCTATATGGATTTTTCATCTGTGCTCATTGCCGTGCTGGCAGCGCCGCCGAAATAACGCCCGATGCCGCCGGCTGCCGCAGCATCGTGACGCCGCAAAATTCCATCTTTGAACGAATGCTCGATTCGCAGTTTGCACTGAACCTGCATCGGCTGTTTGCGCTCAAACAAACCTGGCAGCATGCCTGCCGAATAAAGAAATTGCGATTTCCACAAGTAAAACCGCCCCTTCAAATATAATTCAAAAAAAATCTGCAAACTGTCGATCTCGCCGTTTCCCGCTCGACTAGTTAGCAGATCCGGGAATTAATCGGCCCCAGCCGCCGGCCCGCCCCCAACCTTAAACCGAACGGAGACATCAAGATGCGATTCATGATCATACGCAAGGCGGACAAGAACACGGAAGCCGGCACCATGCCCAGCACCGAACTGATAGCCGCCATGATGAAATACAACGAAGAAATGGTGAACGCCGGCGTCATGCTGGCCGGCGAAGGTCTGCAGCCTAGCGCCAAGGGTGCCCGCATCAGCTTTGCGGGAGGCAAGCCGACCGTGTTCGACGGCCCCTTCGCCGAAACCAAGGAACTGATCGCGGGCTTTACCATGATCCAGGTCAAGTCGAAACAGGAAGCCATCGAATGGGTCAAGCGCTGGCCTGCGCTGGATGGCGACGGCGCCGTCGAGCTCGAACTGCGCCAGGTATTCGAGGCGGACGATTTCGGCGCCGAGTTCACGCCGGAACTCAGGGAAACCGAAGAACGCCTGCGCCGCCAAAGTTCCGGCGCCTAAGCCTGCCGCGCCGCCCCAACGCACCAGGAGACCAGCAATGATCAAGACCATCGCCATCGTTATTGTCGTCGCACTAGCCGCCGTCTTCGGCTATGCCGCGACCCGGCCCGACACATTCCGCGTCCAGCGCACGATCTCGATCAAGGCGCCGCCGGAAAAGATCCTGGCGCAGGTCAACAACTTCCACGACTGGAGCAACTGGTCGCCTTATGAAAAGCTGGATCCAGCCATGAAACGGACTTTCAGCGGCGCCGCCAGCGGCCCGGGCGCGGTGTATGCCTGGAACGGCAACGACAAGGCCGGCGCCGGACGCATGGAGATCAAGCAAACGTCGCCGTCGAAAACCGTCATCAAGCTCGATTTCAGCAAGCCGTTTGAAAGCAGCAACGTCGCTGAATTCAGCGTCGACACCCAGGGCGACAGCAGCAACGTCACCTGGGCCATGTACGGACCCGCACCTTATGTCAGCAAGGTGATGGGCTTGTTTTTCAATATGGACAGCATGATCGGCAAGGATTTCGAAGCCGGGCTTGCCAACCTGAAGACCGTCACCGAGAAATAAACGACGGCACCCCTGGCGTCGCGTGCAGGGACAGGCGCGGCGCCGTTTTCATCATCCATCGCAGGAACAGAGGAGATCAACATGCTATTGAACGCCTACCTGAATTTCAACGGCCAGTGCGACGCCGCCTTCAAGTTCTACCAGCAAGTCCTGGGCGGGAAAATCACCTTCAGGCTGACCAACAAAGAAACGCCGATGGCAGAACAGACGCCGCCTGACCGGCAAGAAAAGATTGCGCACATCCGCCTGGAACTGGACGGCGGCGTCTTGATGGGATCAGATTGCCCGCCTGAATATTTCGAAAAAATGCAGGGCATGGTGTTGTCGATCAATGTCGACACGATTGCGGACGGCGCCCGCATCTTCAATGCGCTGGCAAAAAACGGCACGGTCAAGATGCCTTTCGAAAAAACCTTCTGGGCCGCCAGTTTCGGCATGCTGGAAGACCAGTTCGGCACGCCGTGGATGGTCAATTGCGAGAAGGACGGCTAAGCAGCGGTTGCAGCACAGGCGCATCGTCAACCTCGCGAGGATGACGATGCGCCGGTTCAGGACAGCGGCAGCTTGACCACCGTCACGCGGTCTATGAAAAATTCGCCGTCGACGCATTTCCGGTGCGGCACGCCGGCCACCTTGAATCCCGGCCCGCCCTGGGCCGCCCAGAGTTTGGCGACCGTGTCGAAATCTTCCAGCTCCAGCCCGAGCAGGGGCGCCGACAGCACGAATTGCGCGCCCTCTTTTTGTCTTGCCAGAACTTCTTCAATCGTCTTTGCCATGGTGTCAATCTGATGTATCGGGTTAATCGTTATCCGTGCGCGGCGCCTCAGCCGTCGCGCAGCAGTTCGCGCGGCAGCTCGTAGGTTTCCTTGATCGCCTGCAGCACGATATTGGAGCGGATATCCTGCACGCCCGGTATTTTATATAACTTCTCCAGCACGAAAGCGGAATAATGCTTGAGGTTGCGCGCCTTCACCCGCAGCAGGTAGTTGGCGTCGCCGGTGATGATGTAGGAGCCGACCACCTCCGGATAATCCTGCAGCGCCTGCATGAAGTTCTCATGCCAGCTCTCGACATCGCGCCGCATCGTCACCTGCACGAAGACATCCAGCTCCAGCCCCAGTTTTTCCGGGCTCAGCACAGCGCTGTAACGGCTGATGATGCCGGCCTCTTCCAGGATGCGGACGCGGCGCAGGCAGGACGACGGCGACAGGAACACCTGCTCCGCCAGGTCCTGGTTGCTGATCCGGCCATTCTGCTGCAGCAGCGTCAGGATGTTCAAATCGATAGTATCGAGCTGCATTGAAATTATCTTTCAATATTAATAAACTATCTTTCATTTTATTCTAATTAATATTGAAAGCAGCTATTAATTTCGTATAAAAATTCCTGCAAGCTCGCCTAAAATAATTGCCAGTGGACCACAGCAGTCCATTAGCAAGTTCACTAGTATCCAGCACCGGGGAACGCCATCGCCACGTCAAAACCCATCTGGGACATCAGCCCAACCCTGTCCGCACGGATCCCCGTGTGGCCGGGCGACACCGCGTACAGCGCGCAAGCCACCTGGGAAATCGGCGACGGCTGCCCGGTGCATGTCAGCCGCATCACGCTTTCCACCCACACCGGAGCCCACTGCGACGCGCCCAGCCATTACGATCCGCAAGGCGCGGCCATCGACCAGGTCGCCCTCGACGCCTATATCGGCCCCTGCCGCGTCATCCATTGCATAGGCGCTGCGCTGGTCACCCCGCAGCACATTGCCCACGCCCTGGCCGACGTTCCGCCGCGCGTGCTGTTGCGCACTTACGCCAGCGCGCCGCAAGAGCATTGGGATCCCGCGTTTGCCGCGGTAGCGCCGGAAACCATCGCGCTGCTGGCGCAGCACGGGGTGCGCCTGGTCGGCATCGATACGCCCTCGCTCGATCCGCAGGAATCCAAGACCATGCTGGCGCACCACACCGTCAGGCAGCACGGCATGGCGATACTGGAAGGCATCGTGCTCGATGCGATCGACGCCGGCGACTACGAGCTGGTTGCCCTGCCCTTGCGCCTGGCCGGCATGGACGCCAGTCCGGTGCGGGCCGTGCTGCGCCCTCTTTCACCTTAAGGAACACCACATGACAAACAGTAGCCGCGCAGCTTGCCAGGCCCTGGACGCCGACGATCCGCTGGCGCCGCTGCGAACCTTGTTCGACCTGCCGTCCGGCGTGATCTACCTGGACGGCAATTCGCTGGGCGCGCGCCCGCACGCAGCACTGCAGCGCGCGCAGCAAGTGATCCAGCAGGAATGGGGGCACGACCTGATCCGCAGCTGGAACAAGGCTGGCTGGTTCGACCTGCCGAGCCGGCTGGGCAACAAGCTGGCGACGCTGATCGGCGCCGGCGAAAATGAAGTGGTGATCACCGACTCCACCTCCATCAACCTGTTCAAGCTGCTGGCCGGCGCCCTGCAGATCCAGGCCGGCAAGGCGGACGGCGCCAGCCGCAAGGTGATCGTCACCGAACGCGGCAATTTCCCCACCGATATCTATATGGCGCAGGGACTGACCGAATGGCTCGACCGCGGCTACCGCCTCCACCTGGTCGACTCGCCGCAAGAACTCGCTACGGCAGTGAACGCGGAAACCGCGGTCCTGATGCTGACCCATGTCAACTATCGCAGCGGCCACCTGCATGACATGCAAGCCGTCACCAAGGCCGCACAAGGGCAAGGCGCGCTGGTGCTGTGGGACCTGGCGCATTCGGCCGGCGCGGTACCGGTCGACCTGCATGCGGCGAACGCCGACTTTGCCGTCGGCTGCACCTATAAGTACCTCAACGGCGGCCCCGGCGCGCCGGCCTTCGCCTGGATCGCGCCGCGCCACCACGCGCAGTTCAGGCAACCGCTGAGCGGCTGGTGGAGCCACCAGGCGCCGTTCACCATGCAGCCCGCATTTGCGCCCGGCGACGGCATACGGCGCGCGCTGTGCGGCACCCAGCCGGTGGTGTCGCTGGCGCTGGTCGAGTGCGGCCTCGACATTTTCGCCCAGACCGACATGCAAGCCTTGCGCCGCAAATCGCTGGCGCTGACCGACCTGTTCATCGCGCTGGTCGAAAGCCGCTGCGCCGGCCTCGGCCTGACGCTGGTCACCCCGCGCCAGCATGAACAGCGCGGCAGCCACGTCAGTTTCGCCCACGCCCACGGCTATGCCGTCATGCGCGAACTGATCGCGCGCGGCGTCATCGGCGATTACCGCGAACCGCATGTGATGCGCTTCGGCTTCACGCCGCTGTACACGCAATTCACCGATGTCTGGGACGCAGTCAGCACCTTGCGCCGGATCCTGGCCGACAAGGATTACGAAATCGATGCGCAGCAGGAAGCGGTCACTTAATTCGGGAGTCACGCAATGGAATGCCCTTACAAGCCCGGCGAATCGTGGCATGGCGCCAAGATGGAATTCGGCGAAACCATGAGCTACGGCGATTACCTGGCGCTGGACCAGATCCTGTCGGCGCAGCAGCCGCGCTCGCCCAACCACAATGAAATGCTGTTCATCATCCAGCACCAGACCAGCGAACTGTGGATGAAATTGATGCTGCACGAGCTGCACGCAGTGCGCGCGCAGATGCGCAGCAACGACTTGTCGCCGGCATTCAAGATGATGGCCAGGGTGGCGCGCATCATGGACCAGCTGGTGCACGCCTGGGACGTGCTGGCGACCATGACGCCGCCGGAATACACCGCGATCCGCCCTTACCTTGGCCAGTCGTCAGGTTTCCAGTCGTTCCAGTACCGCGAGATCGAATTCCTGCTGGGGAACAAGAACGCCGCGTTGTTGCAGGTGCACCAGCATTCGCCGCAATCGTATGCGCGGCTGCAGGACGCCTTGCGGCAGCCGTCCATCTATGACGAAGCGGTGATGCTGATGGCGCGCGCCGGCCTGCCGGTGGAACAGGCTCGCCTGAACCTGGACTGGAGCAATCCCACCGTCGCCGACAAGTCGGTGGAAGCGGCCTGGCTGACGGTGTACAAGGCCCCGGATACGCACTGGAAGTTATACGAATTGGCCGAGAAGCTGGTCGACCTGGAAACCTCGTTCCGCTACTGGCGCTTCCGCCACCTGACTACCGTCGAACGCATCATCGGTTTCAAGAAAGGCACCGGCGGCACCGAAGGCGCCAGCTACCTGAAGATGATGCTGGACGTGGTGCTGTTCCCGGAACTGTTTTCGCTGCGGACTTCTCTCTGAAGCAGGTCAGCTCCCTCGATTGCGCCTGGCCACCCGTACCCGCACGTCTTGCACATCGGCCGGATCGCAGCGCAGTTCCAGCAGCTGGTTGACCGCGATCTCGTCGGCCAGCGAGGTTGCCGTCACCCTGCCGCCGAAAAAATCGGCATCCAGGCTGAGCGCATTGCAGATGCGTTTGCGGCCCTGTTCGTCCTGCGGCAACTGCAGCACCACTGTCAGGAAATTTGCCGCCGGGCTGCCCTGCGCCTGATCCGGCACAGGCTGGCTGGCTATGGCCGCCGGCTCTGGCGCAACTTCCGCCGGAAACCGGATTTGCTGTTCCTCGGCGATGTCATCCAGCGTCACCAGCACGCTGCTATGCGGCCCCGGCCATTTCTTGACGCCGCCGACCACCGCCGGCGCGCCGCCGCTGACTTCGTATTCGGTTTCGGACACCTTCTCGTAATGAAAAGGCTCCCACGCCGGATCGCCGTGCTTGCGCATCGCCACCGCCTCCAGCACCTGGCTGGCCGGCGCGCCATTGCCCAGCATGCCGACCGCGCTTAATCCGGCATCGGCTGTTGTATCTTCCATCTCGCTTACCTCATCTGCTTAGAACGAACTGCCCGGCCCGCTTTTGCTTGCGGCCTGTCTTGACTATAGACCACTTTACAGGCGCAAGCAGATTTCCCGCCAAAGCGCAGGAGTGTAGCGGCTGCACGGCGAATCCGGCAAGTTTATGCTTCAGGCAGCAGCGAAGCGGGTCTGCGGCCTGGCAGCAGCACGCAAAGCGCCGCGCCGAAAATCAAGGCGAAACCGAGCATGTCGGCATGGCTGGGATGTTCTCCCAATAGCAGCACCGCAGCGGCTACGCCGACCACCGGCACCAGCAGCGTACCCAGCGCCGCAGTGCCGGCCGGCAGCTGGGCGATGATGCGGAACCACAGGATGTAGCCTAGCGCCATGCCGAAAAAAATGTGATACCCGAGCGCGCACAGCACGGCCGCGTGCAAAGGCCCCGGGTGCGGCATGCCTTCGAACCACAGCAAGCCGGCCAGCGCCGCCAGGGCGCCGATCAGCAATTGCCAGGCGGCGATCGCCAGCGGCGGCGCCGCGATCCTGGCCCATTTCATGTACACGGTGCCCGCTGCCCAGGTCAAGGCGGCAGCCAGCGCATACAGGATGCCGGGCGGCAAGCCGCCGGCGACCAGCGGTGCGATCAGCACCGCCAGACCCGCCGCACCCAGCGCCAGGCCGGCGCAGCGCATGGCGTCGAGCCGCTCGCGCAGCACTACGCAAGCCATCAGCGTCGCCCACAGCGGCATGGAATAAGTAATGATGGCGACGCGCGAAGTCGCCGTCCCGAGCTGGGCGAAGGTCAGCAGGATGTTGAATGCGGCGATATTGAGCAAGGCCGTCAGCAGGACATGCAGGCGGTCGCGGCCGGCCGGAATATGCAAAGCGCGCCAGCTACGGCCTCCGGCCAGGGCCAGCGCAAACAGTGTAGCGGCGGCGACACCCAGTCCGACCGTGCGCAAGGTCCACGGCGAAACGGCTCCCAGCGACACCTTCACCGCCGGCCAGTTCAAGCCCCAGACCACGCCCAGCAACACCAGCAGGGCCTTGGCTCTGGCGCTGGCCGACCGGGCGTTCTTCATGCCGGCATGGACAATCTTCCTGCCTGCCAGCTGGTGTCGGGGTCCAGCGGATAGACCGGCCGGCGTACATTGCGGATCGGGAACAGCTTGAAATTGGAACTGGTCGGGCCGCCGCTGTCGGAGTCGCATTCTTCCAGGCCTTTGCTGATCGGCACGAACACCGGACGGCAATACATGCGCGATTTCAGGATAAGGTAAGTCTTGCCAGCCGGATCCAGGCCAAGGCTGGTGAACACGCCGAGATCGTAGGGTTCCACCCGCTCTTCCGTCACCACGATCTGCGCCGCCCCGGTATCGAACAGCACGCTTTTCCCCATCTGCATGGCCGAACCGGTATAGATCGGGCCGGTTACCTGGAATCGGCCGTCGCTGATCGCCAGCACCGTACCGCTCAGTGTCAGCGGCGTTTTTTCTATGCCTTGCGCCAGCAGCGCCACCTTGTTGCCGAGCCTGATCGTTGCGCGGCCGCCGACGCCGACGGCCATCAGTTCAGCCACCGCCTCCGGATCGCTGACCGGCCCCACGCCGATATCCGACATTCCCGCCGCCAGGACAGCTTCCAGCACATCCATGGTGTTGCAGGTGCCGCCCGACATGACGTTGTCGCTGTGGTCCAGCAGCAGTACCGGCCCCTGCCCCGCGGCCGCCGCCATTTCCCTGGCATGCGCCAGCGATTGCGCCAAAGGCTTGCTGTCGTAGACGAAATCGGCGCGCTCATCCCATATGCTGCCTGCGATACGTGCGGCAACGCGGTCGGCCAGCGCCGCATCATTATCGGCCACCACCACCACCGACATCCCGGCATCGCGGAAATCGGACAGCGGAAAACCCGCCAGCACCGACACCGCCAGCACGCCCGCCTCGGTTTCGGCAGCTTTTGCCGCCTGCACCGCGCGCTGCATCGCGCTGAGGGAAGTGTTGCTGGCCAGCGTCGCCGACAGCAGGGGCAGCTGGCGCCAGCCCAGCAGCGGCCGGCATTGTCCTTGCAGCATCTCGGCCAGCAGGCGGCCGGCGTGCGCGCCGGTCTCGTACATGTCGATATGCGGATAAGTCTTGAAACTGACCATGATGTCGGCATTCGCCACCATTTTCCCGGTGACGTTGCCGTGCAGGTCCAGCGCTACGCAGAGCGGCGTCCGCGGCGCGATCTTGCGGATTCTTTCCAGCAGCACGCCTTCGCCGTCTTCGGCGTTTTCAGCCACCATGGCGCCGTGCAGGTCCAGCATGATGGCGTCGCAGCCGTCTTCCACCGCGCGCACGATAGCATCGCTCATCAGGGTGTAGGCGTCCGCGGCCACGGCGGCGCTGGGGCTGGCCATGGCTGCCAGCGGTGTGACGACGTCCGCCCCCAGCGCTGCCGCCACATCCAGGAATCCGCCCATGGCCGTGCGCGCCCCCTTCTGGTCAAGGAAGGCGGATGCGCCCCATTGCGGAGCGAATGCTGCCAGCGGCGTCGGGATCGGAGAGAACGTATTGGTCTCGTGGTTCAGGCGTGCGACGACGATTTTCAAGGGCATGTCCGTATCCTCGGGATTCATTTGACGACGACGGCGCTGGCCAGCATCGCATGCAGCAGCACGTTGGCGCCGGCTTCCAGGTGTTCCGGCCTGGCGTCTTCGATTTCGTTGTGGCTGACGCCGTCCTTGCACGGCACGAAGATCATGCCGGCCGGCGCCACGCGCGCTGCGTAGATGGCGTCGTGGCCGGCGCCGGAAACCACATCCATGGTGGCGTAGCCGAGCATCGCGGCCGCTTCACGCACCTGCGACACGCACTCCGGGTGGAACGGGCAAGGCGGGAAATAAGAGACGCGCTGCAGTTCTATGGCAAGGCCGGTTGCGGCCCGGGTCTTAACGATATAAGCATCGAGGTCGGCATTCATGCTGTCCAGCAGCGCGTCGCTGACGTTGCGCAAATCGATGGAAAACTTGACCTGGCCGGGAATCACGTTGCGGCTGTTCGGCAGCACCTGCACCGCGCCCACCGTGCCGCGGCCATATGGCGGATAGCGCCTGGCGATCGCCACCACTTCCTGCATGATGTAGGTCGACACCTGCAGCGCATCCTTGCGGATTTCCATCGGCGTCGGACCAGCGTGGGATTCGAAGCCGGTGACGGTGCAGTCATACCAGGCCAGGCCCAGCACCGCCGGCACCACGCCGATGACGGTATCGGCGTTTTCCAGCACCGGTCCCTGTTCGATATGCGCTTCGTAATACGCGCCTATCGGATGGTCGCCGCTCCGCTGCGCGCCGATATAACCGATACGCTGCAGCTCATCCTTGACGTTCTTGCCTTCGGTATCGGTCGCCGCATAAGCATGCTCCAAGGTAAAGGCGCCGCAAAATACGCCTGACCCCATCATCACCGGCACGAAGCGCGACCCCTCTTCGTTGGTCCAGACCGCCACTTCAATCGGCGCTTCGGTTTCTATCCGGTGCTGGTTCAGGGTGCGCACCACTTCCATGCCGGCCAGCACGCCGTAGTTGCCGTCGAACTTGCCGCCGGTCGGCTGGGTATCGATATGCGAACCGGTGACCACCGGCGGCAATGCGTTGTTGCGGCCGGGCCGGCGCATGAAGATGTTGCCGATCTGGTCTACCGTGACGCTCATGCCTTCGCTTCTGGCCCAGGCGCTGACCAGGTCGCGTCCCTGCTTGTCGAGGTCGGTCAAGGCCAGGCGGCATACGCCGCCCTTTTTTGTAGCGCCGATGGCGCCGAGTTCCATCAGCGATTTCCACAAGCGGTCGCCGTCTATGCGCAGGTTATCGATTGCCGCAACTGTTTCCATGTCCATGCTTGCTCCAAGAATTGCAATAATGCCGGCGCCGTCACGCCGCCAGGTTGACGCCCAGGTAACGGTCCTTGGCGTTGTCGTCCGCCAGGAAACCGGCATTGCTGGCGCTGTACACCACGCTGCCCTGCTCCAGGATGTAATGGCGGTCCGCCAGCTGGGTGCAGACTTCCAGGTTCTGCTCGACCAGGATGATCGACATGCCGGTGGCCTTGATCTGTTTCAGCTGCGCCACGATTTCATCGACAATCACCGGCGCCAGCCCTTCCACCGGCTCGTCCAGCATCAACACCTTGGGATGGGTCATCAGGGCCCGTCCGATCGCCAGCATCTGCTGTTCGCCGCCCGACAGCTGGCCGCCGCCGTTCTTGCGCCGTTCTTCCAGGCGCGGGAAAATCCTGTAGATGTCTTGCAGCTGCCAGGCCGATTCGCGCCGCGCCGCCATGGTCAGGTTTTCCTCCACCGTCAGCAGCTTGAAAATGCCGCGGTGCTCGGGCACCAGGCAGACGCCGCGCGCCGCGATCTTGTAGGACGCCAGGCCGGCCAGGTTATCGCCCTGGAACAGCACCTTGCCCTGCGCCGGCCGCAGCACGCCGACGATGCTCTTGAGCGTAGTGGTCTTGCCGGCGCCGTTGCGGCCCAGCAGTGTCACCACTTCGCCTTCCGCGACGTTGAGCGATACGCCCTGCAGGATGTGGCTTTTGCCGTAGTAGCCATGGATCTGTTCGACGCTGAGTATCATGCGCGGCCTCCGGTAATCATGCTGCCAAGGTAGGCTCGGCGCACGCGCTCGTCGTTGCGGATGGCATCGGGCTTGCCCTCGGCCAGGACCTGGCCCTGCTGCATTACCGTGATGCTGTCTGAAATGTCCATCACGATATCCATGTTGTGTTCAATCAGCAGCACGGTGTAACTGTCGCGCAGGCCGTGGATCAGGTGCTTCATTTCCGCGATGTCGTCGATGCCCATGCCGGACGTTGGTTCATCCAGGAAGATTACCTTGGGACGCCCCGCCATCGCCATGCCGACTTCCAGCCGGCGCTGCTGGCCGTGCGACAGTTCGCCCGTAATGCGCTCAGCCACGCCGTGCAGGTTCAGCTGCGCCAGCAAGCTGTCGGCGAGTTCGCAGGCGGCAGTCAGCGATTCCGCGCGCCGCCAGGGATTGAATGCCTGCGTCGGCCGGGTTCCCTGCGCCGCCAGCCGCAGGTTTTCGCGTACGCTCAGGTTGGGAAACAGGCTGGTCACCTGGAACGAGCGCGCCAGGCCCTTGCGCACCCGCTTGTAGCCGGGCAGGTGCGAGACTTCCTCGCCTTCCACCAGGATGCTGCCTTCGCTGATCGGTGTGCTGCCGGTCAGCGTATGGAACAGCGTGGTCTTGCCGGCGCCGTTGGGACCAATCACCGAATGCACGGTGCCTGGCATGATGTCCAGCGTCACGCCGTTGACCGCGGTGAATTTTCCGTAGCGTTTAGTGACATTCACCGCCTTGAGGATAGGAACTGCCATGCTCATTTCTCCTTCAGCGGATTGCCGCTCAACGGCTCAGCGCCGCCGGGCGAACGCTTGAATTTTTGCAGCAGCGATTGCGCCACGCCGTACAAACCCTTGTGCATGTACAGGCTGACGCCGATCAGCAGGAAACCCAGCAGCATCAGCCAGCGCGGCCACAGGCTGGAGAGCCAGTTGCCGGCCAAGACATAGAACGCCGCCCCCAGCACCGAAGCAAACAGGTTGCCGGCGCCGCCGATGACGGTCATCACCAGGATCGATTCGCTGGCGTGATATTCGATGTTGGACAAGGGTGCGATGCCGGTCATCACGGCATGCAGGCCGCCCGCCAGACCGGTGACGGCGCCCGAGATCACGAATGCCGCCAGCTTGAACGTGGTGACGTCGTAGCCGACCGCGGCGGCGCGCGTTTCATTGTCGCGTATCGCCAGCAAGGTGCGGCCCAGCACCGAATCGACAATGCGTTGCAACAGCCAGAACACCAGCACGAAGATGACCGCGACCAGGCTGTAGTATTGCCATGGCGTGCCGATCGTCATCAGCTTGGCGCCGAACAGGCTCAGGTCTGGCCGTGGAATGTTCAGCAAGCCGTTGTCGCCGCCGGTGACATCCTTCATGGTGTAGGCCAGGAAATAAAACATCTGAGAGAAAGCCAGCGTCAGCATCACGAAATACGTGCCGCGCTGGCGGATCGAGAACCAGCCCACCAGCAAGGCGACCAGCGCCCCCGCCAGCATTGCGATCAGCAGCGCCGGCAGCAGCTGTACGTGGAGATGCAGCAAGACCAGGCCGGCTGCATAACTGCCGATGCCGAGGAAAATTCCCTGGCCGAACGACATCAGACCAGTATAGCCGAGCAGCAGGTTGCAGCCGAGCGCCGCCAGCGCAAAAATCAGGACTTCAGTCGCCAGCGTGCCGGAGCTGAGCGTCAGCGGCAGGATCAGGACGGTAGCGATCACCAGCAAGGTGAAACGGAAATGCATGAGGTTATTCATGATCGGATCCTCAGCTGGCGCGGCCGAACAGGCCGTTGGGACGCAGCAGCATGACTGCCGCCATGGCGATGTAGATAGTCAGGTGCGCGCCTTCCGACCAGATGGTGCTCATCAGGCTTTGCAGCACGCCGACCAGGATGCCGCCGGCCAGCGCGCCGAAGAAACTGCCGAGGCCGCCGATCACCACCACCACGAATGCAATGCCCAGCGCTTCCACTCCCATGAAAGGTTCGACGCCGCGGATCGGCCCCGCCAGCGCCCCGGCCAGGCCGGCAGCGGCGGCGCCGAGCGCAAACACCAGGCTGAAAATACGGTCGATGTTCAGGCCCAGCAATCCCACCATCTCGGTCGATTCACTGCCGGCGCGTACGATCGAACCAAGCCGCGTTCCTTCCAGCACCCACCACAGCAGCAAGGCCATCAGCGCAGTAAAAGCAATCACGAACAAGCGGTATTTCGGATAGACAAAATTGCCGATGATGACCACTCCTTGCAGCAGGTCCGGCGGCGAAATATTGTTGCCCAGCGGTCCCCAGTATGAAATCACGGCCTCTTGCAGCACCAGCGCCAGGCCGACCGTGAACAGGATATGGAAGTGGTGCGGCAACTGGTAGATATGCCGCAGCGCGAATTTTTCCATCAGCCAGGCAAACAGGCTGACCGCCAGCGGCGCGAACAGCAGCGTCCACCAGAAGCTCATGCCCATCTCGCCCATTTGAAAACACAGGTAGGCACCAAGCAGGAAAAAGGCGCCGTGCGAAAAATTGACGAAGCGCAGCAAGCCGAACACGATGCTCAATCCGACCGCCAGCAGGAAATACAGCATGCCGATGCCGATGCCGTTGACTATTTGCAGCAGATATATATTCATGAAACCTCAATCTTCGTAAGCGGACGGATCCACCGCGCCGCCGCAAGCGCGCCTGCAGCGGCGATCCGCAGGTCTTCAGGCGAGCTTGCACATGGTCTTGTCCAGCGGCAGGAACGACTTGCCGAAGGAAACGATGTCGGCATAATCGTTCTTGTTGCGCATCTGCGATTTTGGCTTGCCCTTGAGCAGATAGTAGTTTTTGATTACCTGGTGGTCGCCCTTGCGGATTTCCTCGGTTCCGGTCAAGCCTTCGTATTTCATGCCTTCCATCGCTGCGATCACCGCTTTCGGATCCGTGCTGTTCGCCTTGGCCATGGCGTCCAGCATGATCTTGGTGCAGATGTAAGAACCGGCCAGGCTGTAGTTCGGGTCGATCTTCAGGCTGGTATTGACGAACTGTACGAACTCCTTGTTGAAGGGCGCATCTATGCCGTGCCAGTACTGCGCGCCGAAATACACGCCATCGCAGATGTCGGCGCCGAGCGCCTCGAACTGCTCCAGGCCCGAAGCCCAGGCCATCAGGATGGTCATATTGTTTTTCATGCCGAAGCTGACCGCCTGGCGCAGCGCGTCGGACGACTGCGAACCGAAATTCAGCAACAGCAGCACATCGGGCTTGGCCGCAATCGCGTTAGTCAGGTAGCCGCTGAATTCTTTTTCGGCCAGCGAGTGATAGCTGTTGCCGACGTGCTCGATGCCCTTTTCCTTGAAAATTGCCTTGGCCGCGTTCAGCAAGCCATCGCCGAACACATATTGCGGCGTGATGGTGTACCAGCGTTTCGCCTTCGGCAGCTTTTCCAGCAACGGCCGCACAGTCTGTTCGATCGCGCCGAAAGTCGGCACCGACCAGCGGAAAGTCGCGCGATTGCATTCGCTGCCGGTGATTTCGTCGGCGCCCGCGGTGGTGACAAAAATGCTGTTGGCTTTTTCCGCTTCCTTCCCTATCGCCAGCGACTCTGAAGAGAGGATGCCGCCGGCAAAAAAATGCGTGCCCTTTTCGATCGCTTCCTGCACCTTGCGCACTGCCGTGGCCGGTTTTCCTTCGGTGTCGATTGCCGTGTAGTTCAGGTTCTTGCCCAGCACCTTGTTATATTTTTGCAGCACCAGCTTCATGCCCATGTCGGCGTATTTTCCATTGGCCGCGAACGGGCCGGACATCGGCACCGGGCAGGAAAACTGGATCGTATCCGACTGCGCGAACACATCGGAAAACGACAAGGCGCCCGGTGCGGCGAGTGCGGAAAGCTTAAGAAAATCGCGACGATTGATCATATTCACATCTCCAGAAATGGCGGGTCATTGAAAGCTTGCATCGATAGCCGTTGACGCAAGTTCTGTGCCTGTGACGGAAAAAATTCCATCGTGGAACAAGGTGGAAATTTATTTGCGAACGAGCTGAAACACGTTGTGTTTACAGGGGTAAACGCGACGTGGACATCATCGCAAAGCGATGAAAAAAAGATGCTCAATGACGATCAGGGAGATCGCGCCTGCAGTGGAACATGCTTGCTGAAAAACATGGTGTCTCCTCCTGGTTGACTGCTGCTTGCTGCTTTATATTTTTTGTATTTTCTTCTTGCGTTCGCATATTTTCATACGCGATATTCACCGCCCCCGATGCAGCCTCATATTGCACGCAGGATGCCGACAACGGATAGAGCGAAGACGAGACAGGACATTCACGGCAGCGCACCGTCCGCAAGGAACAGGATGGATTGATTATTGCGAAATACCAGCGCAGATATTAGATACACTTTTTAATTACATGTAAAACTGTACTGGCGGTTCTGAGGAACTGTACTGACAACACTTAGGACGGTGATCAGCTTTGGTGCGCAGCTCACCATGAAATGGCAAGCTGTTGTCCGAGGTGTTCAAAAAGGATTTCTGACCTTCACCACCGGCGCCGCAGCCAGCACCTCAGGCAAGGTGCGCGACTCCAGCTGCTCGACCACCTGGTTGAGCAGCGACTGCAAGGCCTTGGCCTGCTCCAGCCCGCGCTGGTCCAGGGTCAGGTCGAGATCGCCGAACAGGCTGACTCGGTCCAGGCGATTCTCGACGTTCAGCTTGCCGATGGCAAGGGTTGCGCTTTCGTCGGCGAACGGGATAAATTTAGACATGCGACCATCCTTTATGGATCAGGTTTGTAATGAAATTCAGGAACACTTTCATGGCGTCGTTGAATAGCCTGGTTAATAGATCCGCTTCAATTTTCTTGACCTGGGCTGCCGGATCCTCTCTTTTTTCAGGAGCGTTCCTGGCGCCGTGCTGGCCGGCTCCAGCGCCCGGCAACGGCATCGCCACGTCCTTGATGCGCTTCGGCACGCCGGGCAGCAGGTCGATGCGCAACGTGTTTTCCAGCTGCGTCACCGACAAGGCCTGGTAGTGCGACGTATCTTCATTCTTGATGAAATAGGCCGCAGCCTGCTGCCTCTTCGGACTATAGACCACTTTGTAGATATAAGTCGGCACCAGCACATTGCCGATCTTTTGCAAGTCCTGGCCGAGGAAGGCCGGTCCGGTAATCACGTACAGCTCGCCGTCTTTTTCCGCCAGGCGCCGCACGGCGCTTTCGATCTCGGCCCAGACATGGCGGTTGTTTTGCGGATTCTGCGGAATCATGTTGGCCAGGCTGAAACTTTCATACTGCGAAGTGCGGTTCGCCATGTCGCCGTTGGGACTCATGTGGCCGCGGTCGAAACCGGAGCGCGCATAGTCTTTCAGCTCGGCGCGGCCGCTGATCAGCAAGCCGGGTTCGGGATGAAAGGAATTTTCGCGCGACAGCGTGCGGGCGGCGTCGATATTGCTGCGCGTCAGGTGCTCGGCCGACCACAGCGGGGTGCGCGTGATCCCTGAATGCATGACGGCGAAAGCCTGGTAGCACAATTCCTGGGTCTGGCGCGCCAGCTTGTCATTGAGGATTTCGGGCGCCCGGCCGGCGGCGTAATGGGAGGGACAATCTGTGGCAAAAGCCGATGAAGCAAGAAGTAAAAGGGGAAGCAGGAAACGATATGGCTTGTGCGGCATTGCTCACCAAAACTGTATAAATACACAGTATAAGGTTTAACTTAAACCGCACCAAGCACTATCCCTAATTTTTTTGCGATGCAATCAATGCGGTGTACGGAATCCGTTTGCCGCCCAGGCGCTGGCGCTGCTTTCGCTGAGCTTGAAAGTCGCCGCAACCCGCACCTGCGCCAGCTGTTCGCCGTCGGCATCGTGGGCGGTCAGCAAGGCATAGGGGAAATCGTCGTCGGGAACGATGTCGAGCGTGACATTGAGCGTTGTTTCAGCGGCGTCCACGACGATGCTCTTGTGCAGCATGGCATGCAGCTGCTGTTCGTGCCGGCGCACGAACTCCGATGCGGTCTTGACCAGCGTGATGAAAGCCGAGGCATCCAGCGGTTTCGGATTCTTCTTGTCGCGGCCCATGGTCCAGGGCCCGACCAGCGCCGGCTCCGGTTCGCCGTCCTTGATCATCGCTACCGCCCAGCCGTCGTCATCGTCGTTCTTGATGATGCGCGCGGTCCAGCCGTCGTCGCACCACAGGCGCGGCTCCTGGATCAGCCGGTCGCCGGCGGCGGTTTCATCGTGGGCGTCGTGGGCGTCGGAAGTTGCTGCGGAATTGTCTGTCATTGGGGATTGCTTCGCTGCTGATGGAAGGTAGATGAGGCTAGGAAGGCCAAATTGTATAGTACAAAGCGCGGCGCTTCATTGGCGCCGGAATTGTTTGCGGTAGGCGGCAGGAGAAACCGAGAACGCGGCAGTGAAATGCTGGCGCAGCGACACGGTGGAGCCGAAGCCGACCAGTTCGGCGATGCGGTCTATCGCCTTGTCGGAAGTTTCCAGCAGCCGTTGCGCCGACGCCAAGCGATGGTTGAGCAGCCATTGCGATACCGTGGTCCCGGTTTTCATCTTGAAACGGCGGGTGAAATTGCGCCGGCTCATGGCGGCCTTCGCGGCCAGCGCGTCCAGGCACAGCGGCTGTTCCAGATGTTCGATGGCCCAGTCCAGCGTGGCCGTGAGCTGGTCGCTGCCGCCGCTGGCCGGCAACGGCTGTTCGATGTACTGCGCCTGGCCGCCATTGCGATGCGGCGCCACCACCATGCGCCGGGCGATACGGTTGGCCACGTCGGCGCCATGGTCGCGGCGCAGCAGATGCAGGCAGCAATCGATCGCCGCCGCGGTGCCGGCCGACGTCAGGATGTCGCCATCGTCGACGTACAGTACTTTCTGGTCCAGCTTGACGCGCGGGTACTTGCGGGCAAAATCGTCGGCCCACACCCAGTGGGTGGATGCCGCCCGGCCATCCAGCAAACCGGCCTCGGCCAGTACGAACGCCCCCAGGCACAAACCGACCACCCTGGCGCCGCGTAAATGCGCCTGGCGCAAAGCCTGCAGCAAGGCTTCAGGCGGACGCTCATCGGGATCGCGCCAGGCCGGCACGATCACGGTGTCGGCTTCCTCCAGCGCGGACAGGCCATGCCGCACATCGATATCGAATCCGGACATGGTCGCCATCAGGCCCGCCTTCTCGCCGCATATCAGCAAACGGTAGCGCGGCGCGCCCAGCCTGGCCAGGTCGTCGCCGAACACCATGCACGGCACGGACAGGTGGAAAGGGCTGATGCCCTCGAAGGCGATCACCGCCACGGTGTGCATTTTCTCGGGAGCAGCTTCGGACGCAGTTGCGGGATTCCAGGCTGATTTCGACATGGCCCGATCCTATCACATTATGTCTATCGGGACACTTTCGCCGATTACCCTGAAACCCGATACTTCGTCCAGTTCCAACGCTCGCTGCAAAGAGCCAGGGGAAAGGCAGGGATGAGCGATCGGCGCCTATCCTGCCCATTCACACAGGAGTCCCAAAATGAACCACCCAACCATCCGCACCATCGCCGGCGCAACCGCACCGGCCAGGATAGAAGCCGCCAGCACCGCGCTGCTGGTAATCGACTTTCAAAACGAATACTTCAGCGGCAAGATGCCGATTCCCGACGGCGCGCGCGCACTCGGCAACGCCCAACGCCTTACGACTTTCGCCGACCAGGCCGGGATCCCGGTATTCCATGTCCAGCATGTCACGCCGGCCGGCACGCCGATTTTTGCCGAAGGTGGGACCACCGTGCAATTCCATGACGGACTGCAGCCTGCCGCGCACCACACCGTGCTGCAAAAATCGTCAGTCAGCGTGTTCCCGACCACCGACATCGACAGCCGCCTCAAGGCAGCCGGCATCAAGACCCTGATCATCAGCGGCCTGATGACCCACGCCTGCGTCGCCGGCGCGGCACGCGACGCAGTGCCCCTCGGCTACCAGGTGCTGGTGGCCGAAGACGCCTGCGCCACCCGCGACCTCGACACCGCCGACGGCGCCGTCCTGCCCCACGCCGCACTCCACCGCGCATCGCTGGCAACCATCGCCGACACCTTCGGCGACATCATGACAACCACCCAGATCCTGCAACTGCCCCAAACCTGAACCACCACGCTTATTAATTAGGGTCAGAGTCAAATTGTTGACCGGTCAACAATTTGACTCTGACCCTAATTAACTGGCCGGCAAGGGCGGGGGTGGGGAAATATGGGTGGGGGAATAAGTGGCATACTGTGCGGATTGCGGGATTGGGTATATTTGCTGATGGGCATGGGTTGCCACTGAAAGGCGGAGTGAAATGAAAAACTGGATTCGTCTCAACAAGGGATTCCTGCTGTTCCTTTTCCTTTTCGGGATTTTCCGCACCGCGGTCGCCGACTGGAATCCGATCCCTTCCGGCTCCATGCGCCCCAACCTGCTGGAAGGCGACGTCGTGTTCGTCAACCGCCTCGCCTTCAACCTGAAAGTCCCGCTCACCAACATCGTCCTCAGCCACCTCGGCGAACCGAAGCGCGGCGATATCGTCACCTTCTTTTCACCGCTGGACGACACCCGGCTCATCAAGCGCGTGATCGCCCTGCCCGGCGACACGGTCGAGATGCGCGATGAAAAGATGATCATCAACGGCCAGCAAGCCAGCTACGCCATGCTGGGCAGCGCGCCCGAACCGCTGGAGCAAGGCGGCGCCCTGGTGGCCTTGCGCCTGAATGAAAAGATGGGGACGGAACAGCATCGCATCCAGCTGCTGCCGCAGGTCAACGCCGAGCGCAATTTCGGCCCGATCACGGTGCCGCAGGACCACTACATGATGCTGGGCGATAACCGCGACAACAGCGGCGACTACCGCCATTTCGGTTTCGTGCCGCGCGAACTGCTGATCGGGCGCGCCGAACGGGTGCTGGTGTCAGCCGACATCAAGGGCAACTGGATGCCGCGGACCGAACGCTTCGGCATGCAGCTGCGCTAACGCCGCCGGCCCGCCGCGCGGCTGCCGATGTTGTGCAGCCGCTTTTCAATCAGTTCCGACATGCCCTGCGCCGCAATCGAAAGAGAGCGCTCTTTCTTTTTCACGATCAGGATAGGCCGCACGATGTCCTGCGCATCGATCGGGATGCTGACCAGGTCCATGTGGCGGAACTGGAACAAGGTCAGCTCCGGCACGATGCTGACGCCCAGGCCGGATTCGATCAAGCCCGCCACCGTCGCCAGATGCTCCACTTCCAGCCCCGAATTCATCACCGGAATGCCGCGCAACAATAGCTCGACATGCTGGCGCACGCTGGTCGAACGCGCCAGGTGTATCAGCTCGCAGCCGCCCAGGTCAGACAGGCGGATGCGGCGCTTGCCGGCCAGCGCATGGTCCTGGCGGCACACCAGGTAAAACGGATCGCTGCACAAGGTCTTGGTATCGAATTCGGTCAGGCCCGAACCGGGCGCGGTCAAGGCAATATCCGCCTTGCCCTGGCGCAGCATGGCCAGGCACTGGTCCGACAAGGCGTCGAACAGCTGCACCGTAATTCCCGGATAGGCCCGCTTGTATTCGGCAATCACCGCCGGCAAGCCGTTCGCCGCCAGCGACGGCAGCGCAGCGATCGCCACCCGGCCCTTGCGCCTGGCGGCGTAGTCGCTCATGTCGGCAAATGCCGATTCGATATCGCTGACCAGCGAACGCGCCACTTCCGCAAACAGTTCGCCCTCGGCAGTCAAGGTGACGTTGCGCGTATCGCGCTCGAACAGCTTGGCGCCCACCGCCACTTCCAGTTTCTGGATCATGACGCTGAATGCCGATTGCGACATGAAGCAGCGCTCCGCCGCGTGGGTGAAATGCTTGCATTCCTGCAGCGCCAGGAAGGCGTGCAGCGAGCGGGTGGAGATATTGAGCTTCATCGATTAATCCGTTTTAACGATCAATCTATCGAAAAAATTCATTTTACAGCACAAAGCCCTGCCACCAGAATGCATCAAAACAAGATCGCAAACAGATCGTAAAACAGATCGATAACAAACAATCCCGGAAAATATCCAGGGACAGGAGACAGACAACATGCTGGCATTGCTCGGCTTCATTACCATCGTCACCCTGCTGGCGGCGATCCTGACAAAAAGGATGTCGCCGCTGGTGGCCCTGATTGCGATTCCCATCATCGCCGCCCTGATCGGCGGCTTTGGCCTGGAAACCTCCAAATTCATCGTTTCCGGCATCACCGGCATTGCGCCGGTGGCCGGCATGTTCGTGTTCGCGATCCTGTTCTTCGGCATCGTCACCGACGCCGGCATGCTCGATCCGATCATCTCCGCCATCCTGCGCATCGTCGGCAGCCGCCCTACCCGCATCGTGCCCGGCACCGCGCTGCTGGCGCTGCTGATCCACCTCGACGGCTCCGGCGCGGTCACCTTCCTGGTGACGATCCCCGCCATGCTGCCGCTGTACACGCGGCTCGGCATCGACAAGCGCATCCTGGCCTGCGTCGCGTCGCTGGCGGCCGGCGTCAATTTCCTGCCATGGACCGGCCCCATGATTCGCGCCTCGGCTGCCTTGCACATTCCGGTCAGCGAGATTTTCACGCCCTTGATCCCGGTGCAGGTGGTCGGCCTGGCGTTCGTTTTTTCGGTGGCCTATTACCTCGGCCTGAAAGAGGAACGGCGGCTCGGCCTGGCCAAGGGCGCGCCGTCCGGTTTCATCCATACCCACGAATTGTCCGAGGCGGAAAAAAGCATACGCCGTCCGCAGAATTTCTGGATCAATATCGTGCTGACCGTTTTTGTGCTGGGCGTGATGATCAGCGGCAAAATCGATCCGGTGGTGATGTTCATGATCGGCGTGGTGCTGGCGCTGATGGTCAATTACCGCAACGCCGACATGCAGCGCGCCCGCATCGACGCCCACGCCAAGGCGGCCCTGCTGATGGCCAGCATCCTGTTCGCCGCCGGCGTGTTCACCGGCATCATGAGCAAATCCGGGATGCTGAGCGCCATGGCCAAGATGGCGGTCGGCCTGGTGCCGCCGTCGATGGCCTCGCATATCCCGGTAGTGCTCGGGTTGCTGTCGATGCCGCTGTCCATGCTGTTCGATCCCGACTCTTTCTACTTCGGCGTGCTGCCGGTGATCGCTGAAGTCGGCCATATGCTGGGCGTGCAGCCGCTGCATGTGGCGCAGGCCGCGCTGCTGGGCCAGATGACCACCGGCTTTCCGGTCAGCCCGCTGACGCCTGCCACATTCCTGGTAGCGGGCCTGGCTGGCATCGACCTCGCCGACCACCAGAAATACACGTTCAAATACCTGTTCGCGGCCTCGGTCATCATGACCATCACCTGTGTCGCGATCGGCGTCTTCCCGTTATGAGGGGCGCATACAGCTTGAGGAAACCAGCATGAGACATATCCGCATCGGCGCCGGCGCCGGCTACTCCGGCGACCGCATCGAACCCGCCATCGAACTGGCTGAAAAAGGCCAGATCGACTACCTGGTGTTCGAATGCCTGGCCGAGCGCACCATCGCCATCGCCCAGCAGACCCGGATGAAAGATCCCGTACTCGGCTTCGATCCGCTGCTGGCGGAGCGGATGCGGGCGGTGCTGGCCATCTGCAGCGCCAAGAAAATCAAGATCATCACCAACATGGGCGCGGCCAATCCGCTGGCCGCCGCCGCCGCGGTCAGGCAGATCGCGCAAAGCATGCGGCTCAATCTGAAAGTGGCGGCGGTGACCGGCGACGATGTGCTGGACGCCATGAAAGCCGGCGACTACATCAGCGACCAGGATATCGCCGTCAACAGCCTGGGCGACAGGCTGCTGTCGGCCAACGCCTATATCGGCGCCGCGCCGCTGGTGGAAGCGCTGGCGCAGGGTGCCGACGTGATCGTCACCGGCCGCGTGGCCGACCCGGCGCTATTCCTGGCGCCCCTGATCCACGAGTTCGGCTGGGCCATGGATAACTGGCACCGCCTCGGCCAGGGCACGCTGGCCGGGCACTTGCTGGAATGCGCCGGCCAGGTCAGCGGCGGTTATTTCGCCGATCCGGGCTACAAAGACGTGGCGGGACTGGCGCGCCTGGGTTTCCCGATCGGCGAGGTGGCGGAAGACGGTTCGGTCGTGATCACCAAGGTTGCCGGTTCCGGCGGCCAGGTCACGCCGGCCACCTGCAAGGAACAGCTGCTGTACGAAATTCACGATCCCGCCAGTTACCTGACGCCGGACGTGGTGGCCGATTTTTCGGCGGCGACGGTGCAGGAAATCGGCCCCGACCGGGTGCTGGTGCAAGGCGCCACCGGCCGCGCCAGGCCGGACACCCTGAAGGTATCGATAGGTTATATCGACAGCTACATCGGCGAAGGACAGATTTCCTACGCCGGGCCGGGTGCGCTGGCGCGCGGCAGGCTGGCGCAGGCGATTGTCGCAGAACGGCTGCAGCTCAGCGCCGTGGCGTTCGATGAAATCCGCTATGACCTGCTGGGCGTGGACGCAATCCACGGCGCCGCCTTGTCGGCGCAACCGAGCGAACCGTATGAAGTGCGGCTCCGCGTCAGCGCCCGCAGCGGCAGCATGGGCGAAGCCGTCCGCATCGGCAACGAAGTCGAAACGCTGTACACCTGCGGACCGGCGGCCGGCGGCGGCGTCACCAAGACGGCGAAGGAAGTGGTTGCGGTGCAGTCTTGCCTGATGCCGCGCCGGCAGGTGACAACCGCCGTCCATTTCGAGTGAGGATCAAAATGAAACTACGCGAACTTGCCCATTCCCGCGCCGGCGACAAGGGCGATATCTCGAATCTCTCGGTAATCGCCTACCGCGAACAAGACTACGCGCTGCTGGAAAAATACCTGACGCCGGAACGCGTCAAGGCGCATTTCGCCGGCATCGTGCACGGCGAGGTGGTGCGCTATGCGCTGCCAAGCCTGGGCGCATTCAACTTTGTCATGCAGCGCGCCCTGGGCGGCGGCGTCACGCGCTCCCTGGCGCTGGACGCCCACGGCAAATGCCTGAGTTCGGCGATAATGGCCCTGGAAATCCCTGACGATATCGATCCATCCTGATCCATCCACGCCGCCAAGAAAGGAAGTTCATGAGAATGCAGATTCGCCACTTGCCGCGCCAAACCACGTACGCCACGATAGCCCTGGCCCTTGCCACGCTGGGCGCCGTGGCGTCGGCGCAAACGCTGGCGCCGGAAACCCAGCGCTACCACGACATCTACAAGGAGCTGGTCGAAATCAATACCAGCCACTCGGCGGGCGACACCACGAAAGCCGCGCATGCAATGGAAAAGCATCTGCTGGACGCCGGCTTCAAGGCTGGCGATATCCAGGTGATCGAGCCGTTCCCGCGCAAAGGCAACCTGGTGCTGCGGTTCAAGGGCAACGGCAGCAAGCAGCCGCTGCTGTTGCTGGCGCATATCGACGTGGTCGAGGCCAAGCGCGAAGACTGGAAGACCGATCCCTTCCAGCTGCAGGAAACCGGCGGCTATTTCACCGCCCGCGGCTCGATCGACGACAAGGCGATGGCGTCGGCTTTCGTATCGGTGCTGAGCCAGCTCAAGCAGGAAGGCTTCAAGCCCAGCCGCGACATCATCCTGGCGCTGACCACCGATGAAGAACGCGGCGATGTGGAAAGCAACGGCGCCAAATGGCTGATCGCCAACAAGCCCGAATTGCTCAAGGCCGCGTTCGGCATCAACGAAGGCGGCGGCGGCGAACTGCGCGACGGCAAGCCGAACCTGCACCGGATCCAGGTCGCCGAAAAAATCTACGCCACTTACGAACTGGAAGCACGCGATGCCGGCGGCCACAGTTCGACCCCGACTGCCAACAACCCGATCTATGCCATCGCCGCCGCGCTCAACAGATTGAGCGCTTACCGCTTCCCGGTGCACCTGGCCGAAGTCACCACAGGCTATTTCGCCCGCAGCGCGCCGTTCGCCAGCGGCCAGCTGGCCGCAGACATGCGCGCCGTGGGCGGCGGCAAGCCGGACGCCGCTGCAATCGAGCGCCTGTCGGCGGTCCCTGACTACAATGCGCAACTGCGCAGCACCTGCGTGGCCACCATGGTCAGCGCCGGCCATGCCGAAAACGCACTCCCGCAATCGGCCAAGGCCACCGTCAACTGCCGCATCCTGCCGCAAGACGATCCGGACGATATCGACCGCCAGCTCAAGCAGGTGATCAATAACGACAAGATCGCCGTGCGTTACACCAACAAACCGCTGCGCAGCCCGGCTTCGCCGCTCAACGGCGACCTGGTGAAAACGGTGGAGGCCCTGACCCAGGACATGTGGCCAGGCGTGCCAGTGGTGCCGGCCATGAGCACCGGCGCCACCGACAGCAGCTACATGCGCAATGCGGGAATTCCGATGTATGGCGTGTCCGGCCTGTTTGTCGAGCCGTCGGACCGCCGCACGCACGGCCTGGACGAGCGCGTCGAAATCCAGCGCTTGTACGACGGCCGTGAATTCCTCTATCGGCTGGTCAAGCGCCTGGCGCAATAAGGTCATAAATTGAACCGGCTCCGGCGCCAGCCGGGGCCGGATTGCCTTGCTGCCGAATTCGAACGCAAGAACCAGAGTGTCCAGGGCCTTGATATGCCCTATGTTGCAATTGTGCGGCGCCTGCCGCTAGCCAATTGACGGACACTCGCCATGAACTTTATCGAACTGCTCCTGCTCGCCGCGATCTGGGGCGCATCGTTTCTCTTCCTGCGGATCGCCGCGCCGGAATTCGGCCCCTTCGCGCTGATCGCGCTGCGGGTCGGCATTGCCGCGCTGGTGCTGGCGCCGGTGCTGCGCTCCGCCGCCGCCCGCAGCCAATGCCGCAGCAAGGCATGGCCTTTGTTTGTAGTCGGCGTCAGCAATTCCGCGGTTCCGTTCGCCCTGTTCGCCTATTCCACGCTGTCCGTCAACGCCGGCATCGACTCCATCCTGAACGCCACCACGCCGATCTGGGCTGCCCTGATCGCCGCGCTCTGGTTCGGGCAAGCCATGAACCGCAGCCAGGCCTGCGGCTTGCTGCTGGGCCTGGCTGGGGTTGCCGTGCTGGTGTGGGATACCGCAGGAGCAGGCGTTGCAGGCGTGCCGCTGGCGATCGCCGCCGCGCTGCTGGCCGCCGTGTGCTACGGTTTTGCCGTGAATTATTCCAAGCGGCATCTGGCAGGAGTGCAGCCGCTGGTAGTCGCCTTCGGCAGCCAGCTGTTCGCCTCCGTCGTGCTGCTGCCGCCAGCGCTGCTGTCCTGGCCGCAGCATGCAATCGCGCCCGCGATCTGGGCTTGCGTCGCCGCCCTAGGCGTGGTCTGCACCGGCTTCGCCTACATCCTGTATTTCCGCCTGATCGAACGCGTGGGCGCCTCTTATGCGGCCTCCGTGACTTTCCTGATCCCGGTGTTCGGACTAATCTGGGGCGTCGTTTTCCTCAACGAAAAAATCACCCCAGCCATGCTGGCCGGCTGCGCCATCACCCTGCTCGGGACCGCCCTCGCCAGCGGCAAGCTGGGCACCTGGTTGCCAGGCAAACGCAAAACAAAGACCAGCCCGGGTCAGCAGGCATCGCTTAAAAAATCGACGGATGCAAGCCATAACGCTTGACGATTCCCTTGTAGACAGCCAATTACGATGTTACATTTTTCCCTTTCGTAATTAGGGTCAGAGTCAAATTATTTCGCGAACATTAATTAGGGTCAGAGTCGAATATTCAGAGTCGAATATTCTCGTCCGTCAATATTCGACTCTGACCCTAATTAAATCCAGCGGCAAATAGCGACCGACCTTTTTTTCATGTTTTTCATCGGAGAGAAAACGATATGCGCGCGATCCTCAATTTCCTGTGGTTTGTCCTGGGCGGAGTGTTCATGGGCCTGGGCTGGTGGCTGGTCGGCGCTGTCGCCTTCCTC
>Ga0182005_1000253_pt1 | contig 34070 bp, 28 predicted proteins | sample Sormic07211103_1_FD_123021 | JGI IMG/M metagenome (GOLD analysis project Ga0182005, IMG submission 123021) | Rhizosphere microbial communities from Sorghum bicolor, Mead, Nebraska, USA - 072115-103_1 MetaG | ecosystem: Host-associated > Plants > Roots > Rhizosphere | place: USA: Nebraska...
AGCCGACGACCGCTCACGCTTGGTGTTCAACCTGAAACGTTCTTTGTCGTACGCTACCGCGATGGACGGCAATTCCCTGATCGTCACCATCGACGGTTCTGGCGGCCTGGCGACGCCGGTCAATGCTGCCGGCATGCCGGTACGTCCCGCGGCAGCCGCAGCTGCACCTGTGGCCGCGGCGCCAGCCCCTGCAGCATTGCTGAACGGGAAACCCGCCCTGCGCGATATCGATTTCCGTCGCGGCACCGCGGGTGAAGGCCGAGTTGTGATTGACCTGCCGAATACCCAGGTTGGTGTCGACGTCCGCCAGCAAGGCCAGACAATTGTGGTGGATTTCTTGAAAACCAGCTTGCCGGATGTCTTGCGCCGCAAGCTCGATGTCGGTGATTTTGGTACGCCGGTCAAAACCATCACCACCGTCACGCAAGGTGAAAACGTACGCATGATCATCGAGCCGAAAGGTCTTTGGGAGCAGAGCGCTTACCAAAGCGACAGCCAGCTGGTGATCGAAGTCAAGCCGATCAAGGAAGACCCGAACAAGCTGGCGCAGGGCGCGCAGGGATATCGCGGCGACAAGCTTTCCCTGAATTTCCAGAACGTGGAAGTGCGCTCGGTGCTGCAGGTGATTGCTGACTTTACCGGCCTGAACATCATTACCAGCGATACCGTCGGCGGCAACCTGACCCTGCGTCTTAAAGATGTTCCTTGGGACCAGGCTTTGGATATCGTGATGCAGGCCAAGGGCCTGGACATGCGCAAGAACGGTTCGGTCATCTGGATCGCACCGAAAGACGAATTGCTGACCAAAGAGAAGCTGGAACTCGAGCAACGTTCGCAAATTGCAGAACTGGAGCCGCTACGCACTGAATCCTTCCAGTTGAATTATCAGAAAGCCGAAGCCTTCAAGAAAGTGTTCGGGATTGATGATGCCGGCAGTGGGGGCAAGAAAAATAGCATTCTGTCAAATCGTGGCAGTGCTGTGATCGATCCTCGCACTAACCAATTGTTCGTTACCGACACGCCGACCATTCTGCAGAATATCCGCAATCTGGTGCAAAAGATCGATATCGCATCGAGGCAGGTCTTGATCGAAGCACGCATGGTGGAAGCGAATGATGGCTTTAGCCGTAATCTCGGCGCCAAGCTTGGTTTTGGCTTTAATGGCAAAAATGTCACTGCAGGCGGCACTCAAACCGCGACGGCGTCGACTGGCACGCTTCCAATCATAGGAGGAAATTCGGTGAATTTGCCGGCCAATCCTAGCACTGGCACGGCAGGTTCGCTGGCTTTGACCCTGTTCAATTCCGCCGCATCGAAATTCATCAGCCTGGAATTGTCTGCACTGGAAGCGGACGGGCAGGGCAAGATCATTTCCAGTCCGCGCGTTGTCACGGCTGACCAGCAGAAGGCTTTGATTGAGCAAGGCGTTGAAATTCCATACCAAAATGCCACCAGCAGCGGAGCCACATCGGTTGAGTTCAAGAAAGCCAACCTGAAACTGGAAGTTGTGCCGCAAATCACCCCTGACGGCAATGTCATTTTGACAGTAGATGTGACGAATGACAGCGTCGGCGCCACGGTTCCCGGCGGTGTGGCAATCAATACCAAGCATGTCCAGACCCAGGTCCAGGTTGAAAATGGCGGGACGGTGGTGATCGGCGGTATTTATACCCAGACGATTTCAAACGATGTTACTAAAGTGCCACTGCTTGGAGATATTCCGGTTCTGGGTTATCTTTTCAAACAAACGGCAGTTGTTAACAAACGAACTGAATTATTGATTTTCCTGACACCGAAAATCGTCATCGACCGGCTCGCTGGGCATTAATTGCACAGAAGACACCGGCCTGGCGCCGGTGTCTGCATTTTGAGCAAAAGGTTGAGTGGTGAAATGGTGCGGTACACAGGCAATATCTTTCTGGTAGGCCTGATGGGCGCGGGCAAGACTACGGTTGGCCGCGCTCTGGCAAAAAAACTCAACAAGCTATTCATTGATTCGGATCACGAAATCGAGGCGCGTACCGGCGTCTCGATTCCTTTGATTTTCGAGATAGAAGGCGAAGAGAGCTTCCGCCAGCGCGAGACGGAAGTGATACGCGACCTCAGCGGCAGGCGCGGCATCGTGCTGGCCACCGGCGGCGGCGCTGTCATGCGGCCGGAAAACCGCGAATACCTGAAAAACCGCGGCACCGTGATTTACCTGCGTGCCAGCATCCACAACATCCTGCAGCGCACCAGCCGCGACAAGAACCGGCCGCTATTGCAGACAGCCGATCCGCGCCGACGCCTGGAAGAACTGTCGCGGCAGCGAGAGCCGTATTATCGCGACGTGGCTGACATCGTCATCGACACCGGCCGACCTAACGTACAATTCCTGGTACACAGTATCCTGAGCCAGCTGGAACTGCTGCCCGACGAGCCTGAAGCAGGATCGGGCACGGTTAGCCAGGCTGGCGCTATCGCCCCTATTTCAACAAATTCTTCTATGAACCAGCAGTCGACCTCCCCGGCCCCAGCGCCGACCATCACGCTCCAGGTAGAACTGGGCGAGCGCAGCTACCCGATCGAGATCGGACCGTCGCTGCTGAACGACCGTGAGCGGATTGCGCGCCTGATCACCGGCAAGCAGGTCGCCGTGGTGACCAACACTACCGTCGCGCCGTTGTACCTGCAGGGGTTTAGCCAGGCGTTGAAAGACGCTGGCAAGAGCGTGCTGGAAATCGTATTGCCGGACGGCGAAGAAGAAAAGAACTGGGCCAGCCTGATGCAGATCTTCGATCGGCTGCTGAGCGCAAAGTGCGACCGCAAGACGACCTTGATCGCCCTGGGCGGCGGGGTGATCGGCGACCTTACCGGTTTCGCTGCTTCGGCCTACATGCGCGGCGTGCCGTTCGTGCAGATCCCGACTACCCTGCTGGCGCAGGTCGATTCCTCGGTGGGCGGGAAGACCGGCATCAACCATCCGCTCGGCAAAAACATGATCGGCGCGTTCTACCAGCCGCAGGCAGTGATCGCCGATACCATGACCTTGCACAGCCTGCCGGAGCGCGAGCTGTCGGCCGGCCTGGCGGAAGTGATCAAATACGGCGCGGTGATCGACGCCGAATTTTTCAAATGGATAGAGGGCAATATCGGCAAGCTCATGGCGCGCGATAACGTTGCCCTGGCTTACGCCATCCGCCGCTCCTGCGAACTGAAAGCCGACGTGGTCAGGCAAGACGAACGCGAAGGCGGCTTGCGCGCCATCCTGAATTTCGGCCATACCTTCGGCCATGCGATCGAATCCGGCCTGGGCTACGGCAAATGGCTGCATGGCGAAGCGGTCGGTTGCGGCATGGTGATGGCGGCCGACCTGTCGCACCGGCTCGGGCGCATCAGCGCCGTCGACAAGGAACGCGTCAGTGCGCTGGTGCGCGCCGCCGGCCTGCCGACCGAGGCGCCCAACCTCGGCGCCCAGCGCTGGCTGGAGCTGATGCAGGTCGACAAAAAGAACGAAGACGGCCAGATCAAGTTCATCCTGATGAACCCCTTGGGCGGCCATCTGGTCACCGGCGTGCCGCAAGAGGCGCTGCTGGCGACACTGCAGCAGCTAGCCTCGGGAGACTTGCCGCGATGAACCCGGACGCGCTTCTCGCTCAGCCTCCCGCCCCCTATGCCGCACATTCTGCGCTGTCGCGAGGACGCCTGTTCGAGGAAGCGCCGCCCAGCGCCCGCAGCGAGTTCCAGCGCGACCGCGACCGCATCATCCATTGCACCGCGTTCCGCCGGCTGGAATACAAGACCCAGGTTTTCGTCAACCATGAGGGCGACCTGTTCCGTACCCGCCTGACCCACAGCATTGAAGTGGCGCAAATCGCCCGTTCGATTGCGCGCAACCTGCAGCTGAACGAAGACCTGGTTGAGGCGATTTCACTGGCCCACGACCTCGGGCACACGCCATTCGGCCATGCCGGCCAGGATGCCTTGAATGACTGCATGGAGGCGCATGGCGGCTTCGAACACAACCTGCAGAGCCTGCGGGTGGTCGACAAGCTGGAGCAGCGCTACGGCGCTTTTGACGGCTTGAACCTGATGTTCGAGACCCGCGAGGGCATCCTGAAGCACTGTTCGCTGGCCAACGCCAGGAAACTGGGCGATATCGGCGAGCGCTTCATCCAACGCAAGCAGCCGAGCCTGGAGGCGCAAGTCGCCAACCTGGCCGACGAGATTGCCTACAACAACCACGATGTCGACGACGGATTGCGTTCGGGGCTGCTGACGCTGGAGCAGATGAACCAGATAGATTTTTATGCAACCCACAGCCGCGAGGTCGAGCGGCTGTACCCTGGCCTCGGCGGGCGCCGCGCGATCAATGAAACGGTGCGGCGCATGATCAACGCCTTGATCACCGACCTGATCCAGACCTCGCGGCAGCGCATCCTGGATGCCCGCCTGCAGAGTGTCGACGACGTGCGCAATGCGCCGCCTCTCATTGCATTTTCCGATGGCATGGCGCAACAGGCCGCGCTGCTGAAGCGCTTCTTGCGCGAAAACCTGTACCGCCACTACCTGGTCAATCGCATGACGGCCAAGGCGCGCCGCATTGTCGCCGAACTGTATGCCTGTTTCAGCGCCGAGCCGACCTTGCTGCCGCCCGACTATCAGCTGGACCAGCCCGGCACGGCAGGAGCAAGCCCGCAGGCGCGCGCGATCGCCGATTACATCGCCGGCATGACCGACCGTTATGCGATACGCGAGCACCGGCGTTTGTTCCTGGTAGACGAAGGCCATCTTTGACATGCGTACCGAAGGGATTTCCGATTCCTTGATCTAAACGCAACAAGTTAGGGTAGACTTTGTCGTTATCCAATCATTTCATGAGGACCGTTATGCGTCGCGTATACCAAACAGCAGTGACCCTGACCCTGGCAGTAACCGCTTCCGCCGCGCTTGCCTTGTCCTTGAGCGACTTGAGCAGCCAGGACGCCAGCAGCGGCCTGAAAGCCGCGCTGCAAAAAGGCGCGGATGTCGCGGTGTCCAAACTGGGCGTCGAGAATGGCTTCCTGAACAACGACAAGGTCAAGATCGGCTTGCCCAGCGTGCTCGATAAAGCCATGCCGCTCTTGAGGATGACCGGCCAGGGACAGAAACTGGACGACCTGGTGGTGTCGATGAACCATGCCGCGGAACAAGCGGTGCCGCTGGCCAAGCCGCTGCTGTTGAATGCAGTGAAATCGATGTCGGTGACGGATGCAAAAAACATCCTGACCGGCGGCGATACTTCGGTGACTGACTTCTTCAAGTCAAAGACTTCGGCGCAACTGGGCCAGAAATTCCTGCCTATCGTCAAAGGCGTGACCGACCGCAACGGCTTGTCGGCGCAATACAATTCGGTCATGGGGCAAGTCGGCAAGACCGGCATGGTGCCGGCCCAGCAAAGCACCGTTGAAGGTTACGTCACGCAGCGTGCGCTGGACGGCCTGTACACCATCATCGGCGACGAAGAGAAAGCGATACGGCAGGATCCGGTCGGCGCCGGCAGCGCGATTATCGGCAAGGTGTTCGGCGCATTGAAATAAGGACGCGCCGCAGCGACAAACAATAATATGGTTTGATAATAACAAAGGGCGCATTGACTGCGCCCTTGTTCATTTATTGGCGCGAGCCACACAGCTCGCGCAGGCCGGATCAGGTCGCGGCGGGGAGTTCTTCCGGCAGGTGCTTGATCGCATCGTGCTGGTGGTCTTGCATCTTGTCCTTGTATTTGATCACCTGGCGATCGAGCTTGTCGATCAGGGCGTCGATGGCGGCGTAAAGATCGTGGGCAATGCTTTCGGCATGCAAATCTTTTCCTTTTACGCGCAGGTTGATTTCCGCTTTCTGGCGTTTTTCTTTTTCAGTAATCTTGTCGACCGTCAGGATCACGCTGATATCGATGACCTGGTCGAAATGGCGTTTGATACGCTCTAGTTTGCTTTGTACGTATTCGCGAATGGCAGGGGTTAACTCGAGGTGATGCCCACTGATGGTGAAGTTCATACAGCGCTCCTATCAAGAATATTGCTGGCGGTCCGGAGCCGGATACGCAGGATCTTTAGGCGGACGGTCCGAAAACAGACAGTCCTGGCAAGAACCAATGAAACCCGCTTCGTCTGGACACAGCAAGGGTAAGCTTTACAATCAAACCAAAAGAACTACAAGGCCTTGCGTAAATTAACAGACGGAATTTTCAGTGCTTCGCGATATTTTGCGACGGTGCGGCGGGCTACCACCATACCTTGTTCCGCAAGCATGTCGGCAATCTTGCTGTCAGAGAAAGGATTTTTTGTATCTTCCGCTCCTATCAATTGCTTAATGAGTGCCCTGATTGCCGTTGAGGAAGCCTCTCCACCTGCCTCAGTAGCAACATGGCTGCCGAAGAAATACTTCAGTTCAAACATCCCGTGGGGAGTGAGCATGTATTTCTGAGTGGTTACACGAGAAATAGTACTCTCGTGTAGTCCCAGTGTATCAGCTATTTCACGCAACACAAGCGGCCGCATGGCCACCGCGCCGTGCGAAAAGAAATTCCTCTGGCGTTCCACGATGGCTTGCGCCACGCGCAGTATGGTGTCGAAGCGCTGCCGCATATTCTTGATCAGCCACTTGGCTTCCTGCAGCTGCGAAGTGAGTGCGCCGTCGCCCTTGCTTTGCTTCAGAATGTTGGCATACAGGACATTCACCCTGAGCCTTGGCATGACGTCATTGTTGAGCATGACCTGCCAGCCTTGCTTGCTGCGCCTGACGATCACGTCGGGCACGACGTAGTCGGAGGTGTTGGCGGCGAACGGCGCGCCAGGGTGCGGATTGCACTGCTTGATGACTGCCTGCGCCTCGCGCAGGTCTTCGTCGTCGCAATCGAGCGCTTTCTTGATTTTATTGAAATCGCGTTGCGCAAAAAGCATCAGGTGGTCTTGCACAATCGCCAATGCAAGCCGGCGCGTGACAAATGGCACTTTGATAAAACGCTTGATCTGCAAGCTCAGGCATTCCGCCGCATTGCGGGCGCCGACGCCTGCCGGGTCGAAACTCTGCACCATCTTCAGCGCCGTCGATAATTCCTCGATGGCGATTTCCAGTTCCGGCGGCAGGCGCTCCAGGATTTCTTCCAGCGATTCTTCCAGGTAGCCGTTGTCGTCGAGCGCATCGATGGTCAGTTCGACCAGGGCGCGGTCGCGCATGTCGTGCAGCGTCTCGCGCATCTGCTGCAGCAGATGTTCGCGCAAGGTGGATTCATGGGCTTCCAGCTGCGGCCGCGCATCTTCGTCATCCGGGGTTTTTGAACTGCGTGCGACATCGTCGAAACTCCACTCGCCGTCGCCGCTTTCCGGACCGCTCTCGGCGGCCGGCGGCGTGTCCAGTCCGGTTTCGCTTTCGCTCGGCGAGCTGCTCACTTCGCTGTCGCCCACCGGGGCATCCATGGTCGACGTGGCGCCGCTGATGGCGCCGTCCGCCAGCAAGCGTACGGAATTGTCGAGCGGGTCGTCGACCCGCTCCAGCAGCGGATTGTCCGACAGGATCTGTTCCAGCTCCTGGTGCAGTTCGAGCGTGGACAATTGCAGCAGCCGGATAGACTGCTGCAACTGGGGTGTCAACGCAAGATGCTGCGAGGTGCGTAGCTGGAGTGATTGTTTCATGGCTTCCGTGCAGACAATTCACTGGTATTTCTTTATCCGGGGCGGGCTGCCGCGGCAGCGCGGCGCATTCCCTTGTCCCCGACCGTTCGGGCATGTCTCGATGAAGCTACATGCGGAAATGCTCGCCCAGGTATACGCGCCGCACCGACTCGTCGGCGATGATGTCGTCCGGACTGCCGCTGGCCAGCACGCTGCCCTGGTTGATGATGTAGGCGCGATCGCAGATGCCTAGTGTTTCGCGCACATTGTGGTCGGTGATCAGCACGCCTATGCCGCGTTCCTTGAGGAAGCGGACGATGCGCTGGATCTCGATCACGGCGATCGGGTCGATCCCGGCAAACGGTTCATCCAGCAGGACGAAGCGGGGATTGGTGGCCAGCGCGCGGGCGATTTCGACCCGCCGGCGTTCACCGCCCGACAACGACAGCGCCTGGTTTTCACGCAGCTTTTCGATTTGCAGTTCGTGCAGCAGCTTCTGCAGCTGCTCGTCGATTTGAGCCTTGGTGAGCGGCTTGCCGTTGGGACGCTGCAGTTCCAGCACGGCGCGGATATTGTCTTCCACCGTCAGCTTGCGGAACACCGATGCCTCTTGCGGCAGGTACGACAGGCCGAGCACCGCGCGCCGGTGGATAGGCAAGCGCGAAATGTCGACGCCGTCGAGGTCGATCTCGCCGCCGTCCGACGGCACCAGGCCGACGATCATGTAGAACGAGGTAGTCTTGCCGGCGCCGTTGGGGCCCAGCAGGCCGACCACTTCGCCGCAATGCACTGTCAGCGACACATCGTGGACTACCTGGCGCGCGCCGTAGCTTTTCTGCAGGCCTTTGACGATCAGGGTGCTGGGAGCTGTCATTGCGGAGCTTTCGGGCGCGGCTGGATGACGGCGCGTATGCGTCCGGCGCCAGCCTGGCTATTGCCGTTGACGGTATTGTTGACCGAATAGAATTCGGTGCGGCTGTCGTAGGAAATGAATTCGCCGTTCACTTCGTCGGTCGGCTTGTCGCCTTGCAGGCGGCGCATCTGGGCCTTGGAAAACAGCTTGGTGATTTCAGTCTTGCCGTCGTATTCGATACGTTCGGCATGGCCGTCGATCCACAGGTCCGGGCCGCCGTCGCGTTTTTGCTTGAACGTGGCGAGCTTGCCGGGATCTGCATACAGGGTGGCGAACTGGTAGCCGGATGGATCGGTAGTCACCACCACGCGGTCGGCTTTCATCAGCAGCGTACCGCGCGTCAGCACCACGTTGCCGGTAGCGACATTGACCTGCTTGACGTCGTCATAGGTGAGCTGGTCGGAATCGATCAGCGTCGGTTTTTCGGAGTCTGCTTTTTCTGCATGCGCCACGCCTATGGCGCTAAGCAACAGCAGGGATATGAAAAATATTCGTTTCATGAAAAATCCTGGATAAAGGATAGAACGGTGTGCATAAAATGGCCTGTTTGCCTGGATCAGCGAGGTTTGGGCGGAAACACGCCGTGGACCTTGCTGAACAGTTTCAGTACACGCGTGGAATTATTGAAATCCATGCCGGTGCCATGCAATACCGATTGTCCCAGCGTGAGCTCCACCGGTTTGTCGGACTGCATGACGTCGTCGTCGGGCAGCAGCAGCAGGTATTCGGATTTCAGGTGGAAATTGTCGGCCTGCGGCGTCTTCGGCCGGTCCGCATTGACGTCGCCGTACAGATGCACCTTGCTGTTGTTGTCTTCGATCTTGCCGCGGTCGGCGCGCAGGTTCATCGGCGGCTTTTCCTTGTCCAGGCTGTGGATCAGCGGCTTTTGCACATCGAACGAATCGTCGCCTGGATTATGGGTCAGCCGGTCGCCGGAAATGTTGTAGCGCGGCTGCCCGGTGGGCGACATCTGCACGTAATTGAAATGCTCGACGAAATAATCGGGTTCGGTGCGCGCCGCCTTCGGCAGCAGGTCTTCGGTATTCTGGTGCATCACCTGCACCAGCCAGAAACTGCCGAGCGCCAGCAAGATGAACAATATCAGCAGCAGCAGGAAGCGAAAGCGGTAGGTGGAGCGCAGGTTTTTCATGCAATGCCCTGCGGTGTGGTGCGCAGGTATGACGCCAGCGTCGCTGCGTAGGTATTTTGCGCTTGCATGATCAGGTCGCAGATTTCACGCGCGGCGCCATGGCCGCCGCTGGCCTGGGTGACATAGTGGACGCGGCTGCGGACATCGGGATGGCCGTTGGGAACGCTGACCGCAAAGCCGACCTGCGACAGGATCGGCAAGTCGATCACATCGTCGCCGATAAAGCCGCAGGCATCCGGCGCCAGTCCCAGCTGCGCGAGCAATCTGACAAACGCCGCATGCTTGTCGTGCACGCCCTGCTGCACGTGAGCGATGCCGAGGTCGCCGGCGCGGCGGCTGACAATCGCCGACTGCCGCGCGCTGATGATGGCGGTGGCGACGCCGCTCTGCTGCAGCTGCTTGATGCCGTGGCCGTCGAGCGCGTTAAAGCGCTTGAGCTGTTCGCCGTCGGCGCCGTACAGCAGGCCGCCGTCGGTCAGGATGCCGTCGACGTCGAAAATCATCAGGCGCACCCGCGCTGCGCGCGCTGTCAGATCGGCAGTCTCGCCGTGCTTGGCCTGGATATTCATCAGATTACCTTGGCGCGCGTCAGGTCATGGATATGCAGCGCGCCGACCAGCATGCCGGTGGCGTCGGTGACCAGCAGCTGGTTGATGCGGAATTGCTCCATCATGTGCACCGCGTCGACCGCCAGCTGGTCCGGGCCGATGGAGCGCGGGTTGGCGTGCATGACGTCGGCGATCGTGAGCTTGGTGAAATCCTGCACCTGTTCGATCAGCCGGCGCAGGTCGCCATCGGTAAAGACGCCGATGGCATGGAATTTTTCATCCACCACGGCGGTCATGGCGATGCCCTTGCGGGTGATTTCCAGCAGCGCCAGCGACAGCGATACGTCCGCGGTCACCGCCGGAATCGCTTCGCCGCTGCGCATGACGTCGCGCACATGGGTCAGCAGGCGCCGTCCGAGCGCGCCGCCGGGATGGGAGCGGGCGAAATCTTCTTCGCGGAAGCCGCGCGCGTCCAGCAGCGCCACCGCCAGGGCGTCGCCCATCGCCAGCGTCGCGGTGGTGCTGGCGGTCGGCGCCAGGTTCAGCGGACAGGCTTCCTGGTCGACCCTGACATCCAGGTGCACATTGGCCAGTTGCGCCAGCGCCGAGTCCTGGTTGCCGGTCATCGCGATCAGGCTGGCGCCCATGCGCTTGATGATCGGCACGATCGCCATCAGCTCGGCGGTTTCGCCGGAATTCGAAATGGCGATGAACGCATCGTCCTCGGTCACCATGCCGAGGTCGCCGTGCGCCGCTTCGGCTGGATGGATGAACAGGGCAGGAGTGCCGGTAGAGGCCAGCGTGGCGGCGATCTTGCGGGCGATATGGCCGGATTTTCCTATTCCGGAGACCACCACCCGGCCGCTGCAATTGAGCAGCAAGGCAATCGCCTGGGCAAAAGGATCGTTGACGTCGTCGGAAATCCGGTTCTTCAGGGCGATGATGGCATCGGCTTCGATTTGCAGGGTGCTGCGAGCAAGTTTCAGCGCACGGCCGGCGTCGAATGACTTGGGCAGGGTTTGGGACAAAATTTTGGTATCGGTTAGACTCATCCCGAAAGTATAAACGAAATCCTAAAGCAAAAAACTTGCCAGTCTCGATCGGCTTCAATTAATCTGTCTTTAGTTCGGCCCGTATTAGCGTTGCTGCAACATAATGTTGATATTGATTTAATTAATCCCTAATGATGCTTACCGGACTAGAACTGACAATCTTGCTGCTTGGCTCCGCCGTACTGGGCGTGGTGGCTTTTCGCAGCTTTCATTTGCCGCCGATGCTGGGCTACCTGGCGGTGGGCATCCTGATCGGCCCGCATGCGCTGGGTTTTGCCGAAGACAACGCCACCACCCACGCGCTGGCGGAATTCGGCGTGGTGTTCCTGATGTTTTCGATCGGCCTCGAGTTTTCGCTGCCGAAACTGACGGCGATGCGGCATATCGTGTTCGGCCTGGGCATGGCGCAGGTTGGATTGACCATCGGCGCCACCATGCTGTTCAGCTGGCTGATGGCGGTCATCCTGCCGCAGTTCACCAATATCAGCTGGCAGGCCGCATTCGCCCTGGGCGGCGCGCTGACCATGTCTTCCACGGCTATCGTGTCCAAGCTGCTGACCGAACGCATGGAGCTGGAAAGCGAGCACGGCCGCCGCATCATCGGCATCCTGCTGTTCCAGGACCTGGCGCTGGTGCCTTTGCTGATCGTGGTGCCGGCCCTGGCCGAGCATAACGGCAACCTGCTGGCGACGCTGGCCTGGGCCAGCGGCAAGGCGGTGCTGGTGCTGGCGCTGCTGCTGTTTTTCGGCCAGAAGCTGATGCGGCGCTGGTTCCAGATCGTGGTGCGGCGCCGTTCGCAGGAGCTGTTCATGCTGAACCTGCTGCTGATCACGCTGGCCGCAGCCTGGATTACCGAGCGCGCCGGCCTGTCGCTGGCGCTGGGCGCGTTCATTGCCGGCATGCTGATTTCGGAAACCGAATACAAGCACCAGGTGGAAGAAGACATCAAATCGTTCCGGGACGTGCTGCTGGGGCTGTTCTTCATCACCGTCGGCATGCTGCTCAACCTGCGCCTGGTGATTGAACACTGGTGGCTGGTATTGCTGCTGCTGATCGGCCCGGTGTTCCTCAAGTTCGTGCTGATCGCGGCGCTGGCGAAAATCTTTCGCTCATCCACCGGCGTCGCATTGCGCACCGGCCTGGCGCTGGCGCAGGCAGGGGAGTTCGGCTTCGTGCTGCTGAACCAGGCCGGCGGCCTGCAGTTGGTCGATCCCTTGCTGATCCAGCTGATCCTGGCGTCGATGGTGCTGTCGATGCTGGCGGCGCCATTCATCCTGGCCAAATCCGACGCCATCGTGATGAAACTGTCTTCCAGCGAATGGATGATGCAGTCGCTGGCCCTGACCCAGATCGCGACGCGCACCATGGCCACCAAGAAGCACGTGATCATTGCCGGCTTCGGCCGCAGCGGCCAGAGCCTGGCCAAGCTGCTGGAAGAAGAGGGCATCGATTACCATGCGCTCGATCTCGACCCCGACCGCGTGCGCGACGCCCGCTCTGCCGGCGCGCATGTTTCCTACGGCGACGCTTCGCGCCGCGAAAGCCTGGTGGCGGCCGGCGTGCATCGCGCCGCCGCCCTGGTGATCACCTACGCCAGCACCCCCTCGGCCTTGAAGGTATTGCACCATGTAAGCGAACTGGCGCCGGCCCTGCCGGTGATCGTCCGCAGCTACGACGACACCGATCTCGACCAGCTGCGCGCCGCCGGCGCCACTGAAGTGGTGCCGGAAGCGCTGGAGGGCAGCCTGATGCTGGCCTCGCATGCGCTGGTCATGCTGGGAGTGCCCTTGCGCCGGGTGGTGCACCGGGTGCAGGCGACGCGCGACGAACGTTATGCCGCGCTGCGCGGGTTTTTCCACGGCATCGACGATGCGCAGGATACCGCCGACCACCTGCAGGTGCGCCTGCACTCGGTGGCTTTGCCGGAAGGCGCGCGCGCCATCGGCCGCTCGCTGGCCTGGCTAGGCTTGCCGGAAATGGGCGCCGAGATCGCCGCCTTGCGGCGCGGCCGCAGCGGCATTGCGCCGACGCCGGAAGCAGTGTTGCAGGCAGGAGACATCGTTGTCTTGCGCGGCGCCGCCGACGCCATCTCTCGCGCCGAAGGGCGTTTGCTGCAAGCCTGGAGCAGCGCCAGCCAGAACAGCGACGAAGATTTTTGAAATAATACCCATTCTCATTCAATCGACATTTACAATACGAACTTTGACTTTGAGTAAGCGGGTTTGTGATTGTGAAAAAAGAAATACGTCATTGGCTGGTCAAGCTGCACCGCTACAGCGGCTTGCTGCTGTCTTTGTATATTGTCATGGCAGGCCTGACCGGCGCCGCGCTGGCGTTCAACGACGACATCGACGCCTGGCTCAATCCGCAGTTCTACCATCTCGGCTCCAGCGGCAACCGGCAGCCGATCGATGCCTTGGTGACCCGGGTCGAGCAGGATTACCCGCACGCGCGGCTGGCCTTTTTCTCGATGGGGCCGGACGTTGGCGCGCCGCTCGAGGCAAAACTGCGGCCGCGCAAACCGAGCGACGAGCTGGCGGCGGATACGGTGTTTATCGATCCTGTCACGGCGGCCGTGGTCGGCGAGCGCAATACCAAGGCGGTCAGCCTGGCGCCGCAAAACCTCATGCCTTTCCTGTTCCGCCTGCATCGCTACCTGCTGCTGGACAAGCCCGGCGCCATCATTTCCGGCAGCCTCGGCCTGTTATGGCTGGCGACGCTGCTGATCGGCTTCGCGCTGGCCTGGCCCAGGCATCGCAAGGGCTGGGGCAAGGCGCTGTCGATCAAGCGCGGCGCCGGCAGTTTTCGCCTGATGTATGACTTGCATCGTACGGTCGGCCTGGTTGCCGGGGTGCTGCTGGTGATCACCGCGTTTACCGGCGCCGTGATGAACCTGCCGGACGTTGCCCGTCCGCTGGTTTCCAGCCTGTCGCCGCTGACGCCGCCGCCCAAGGAAGTCGCCAAATCGCTGGCTACCGAGAACAAGCGGCAGATCAGCTGGCAACAGGCGCTGGCTTCGGCGCAAGCCAGCCTGCCGCTTGCCACCCCGGCGCGCATCGCGCGTGACGAAAAACACGGCATTTACCAGGTCCGCCTGCGCAAGCCGGACGATATCCAGGACAGCGGCAGCGTACGGGTATTTGTCGACGCCGCCGACGGCCGTGTGCTGCGCTCGCTGGATCCCTTGAAAGGCTCGGCCGGCGATACCTTCATCGGCGTGCAATACGGTTTGCATACCGGCCAGATAATGGGCTTGCCGGGCAAGATGCTGGTCGCCTTCCTGGGATTCCTGCCGCTATTGTTCATGATTACCGGCATCGCCATCTGGCTGAAAAAGCGCAAATCGGAAGCGCTGGTGAGAGCGCGCCACCTGCACCCGGCCTGACGGCGGCCGAGGCAGCGATAGCTACTTCGGTTGCCGCAGCTTGCCGAACAACCAGCCGGTCTTGCTGCCGCTGAGCGTCATCGCCATCTGCTGGCGCGCGACGGGCATGCTGCATAACGGGCCCAGGGCGATATCGCGCAAGGTGCTGGCGATGCGCGAATCGGATTGGAAAAAGGGCGTCAGCAGCTTGCTGGCGCCCTGGTAATAACGCAAATGCGCGCGCCGCCGCTGCGAATACAGGGCCAGCGCTTGCTCCACCACCGGCGCCTCGGCAAAACAGGTCGCCAGCGTCATCGCATCGACCAGCGCCAGGTTGGCGCCTTGCCCCAGCTGCGGGCTGGTGGCGTGGGCGCAGTCGCCGATGCAGACTACCCGCGCATCATGCCAGTGCCGCATCTGCACATCGGCATAACGCGCAAAGGTCAGTTGCTCCGGGCTTTGTATATGTTGCAGGACCGTGGCAACCGGAGCCAGCTCCAGCACCGATTTCTTCCACGTCTCCAGCCCTTGCTCCTGCCAATGCTGCAGGCGGTCCGCGCGCAGGCTCCAGAACAGGCTGAGTATCGGCCTTTCCATTTGCCGATACGCAAAGCCGGTAGGCATCAGGCCCAGCATCTGGTGCGCATGGCGGAACCATTGGCGCAGCCCGCCTTGGGTCAGGCCATCGTCCGGCACCAGCGCCCACAATGCACCCCAGGGATAAGGCGTGACCTTTTGCGGAATCGCCAGCGCCGCCCGCAGTTGCGAACGGGTGCCGTCGGCGATGACGGCGCAGTCGAATTCGCCGGCGGGAGCCTCGATGCTGCCTGGTGCAGGGTCGCGGGAAAACAGCAAGGTCTTGCCGCCCGACTGCTGGATGCGGGTGATGTCGGTCGCGCTGCGGACAGCGATCCCCGTTGCCTGCACTGCTTGCCACAGCACGGAAAACAAGGCGCCGCGATGCAGGCCGAGGCCGAACGATCGCGGATCATGGTGGCGGTAGCGCACATCCAGCACGGTGCGGCCGCCGGCCGTGGTGCCGAACAGGCGGTCGTTGCGGGCGCCGTGCTCAAGGATGGTGTCGAGCAGGCCGAGCGCCGCCAGCACGTGCATGCCGGTCGGCTGCAGCAAGATGCCTGCGCCCACCGCAGTGGGTTGCGCCACGCGTTCGAACAAGGTGACCTGATGGCCGGCGCGGGCCAGGAACAGGGCGCTGGCGGCTCCCGCGGTGCCGCCGCCGACGATGGCTATGCGCAGCATGGCGGCGGCACGCTGAAGGCGAGCTTCAATGGCTCAGCAGGATATTTTCGGAAGCGGCGGAGCGGCTGCCGGGCAGCGGCTGGTTGCTTTGCCCGTGATAGGCAAACACCACCGATTGCTTGACCGCTTCGGTATTGTTCCGTCCGGCGGCATGGAACAGGCCGCTATGGAAAAACACCACGTCGCCCTGCTGCAGTTCCACCGCTTTCCCTTGCGCAAACAAGGCCTGGTTTGCAGCCACTTCCGGGCGCAGGAAATCGAGCTCATCCATTTGCTCGGGTTTGATGTCGAAGCGGTGCGAACCGGGAATGAAGCGCAGGCCGCCGTTGTCCTGGTTCTCGCTGTCGAGCGCCAGCCAGACCGAGATCAGCTCGTTGCGCGGGAACGACCAGTAGCGGATATCGCGATGCCAGCCGGTGGCGGTGCCGAAATGCGGGTGTTTGGTCATCACGCAGTTATGGTGCGACAAGGTGAGGCATACCGGCTCGCCGAGCAGCAGTTCCAGCATCGCCACCAGTTGCGGATTGCTGGCCCAGGCGCGATAGCTGCCGTGGCGCTGGTAGGCATTGCGCAAGCGGCGCGCGGTGCGGCCGCCGGCGCTGTCGAGCGACTTCGGCGCGCCGGCATAGCCGACTTCGGCTTCGTATTCCAGCGGCGCTATCGCCTGCTCCAGGTGTGCATTGGCGGTGGCGATCATCAGTTGGCAATCCGCCGCCGGCACCATGCGCGGCAGGATCAGGTAACCGTCTTTTTCAAAGGCGTCGATTTGCGCTGCGGACAGCGCCGGAGTGGTGTGGGTAGACATGGTTATCTCGTTTATCGCATCCATTGGCGAAGCGCGGGCTCGGGTGCTGTCGCACCCAGGCCAAGGCCGCTGTCGATATGAAATGGCTGTTTATTTTTTTTGCAGTAAAGGTCCCAGGTATTTGCCGGTGACGCTGGCCGGGTTTGCCGCCACCTGCTCCGGCGTGCCGGTAGCGATGATGCGGCCGCCGCCGGCGCCGCCTTCCGGCCCGAGGTCGATCAGCCAGTCCGCGGTCTTGATGACATCCAGGTTGTGTTCGATGATGACCACGGTATTGCCCTGGTTGCGCAGGCGATGGATCACCTTCAGCAGCAGGTCGATGTCATGGAAATGCAGGCCGGTAGTCGGTTCGTCCAGGATATACAGGGTGCGGCCGGTGTCGCGTTTCGACAGTTCCAGCGACAGCTTGACCCGCTGCGCTTCGCCGCCGGACAAGGTGGTCGCGCTCTGGCCAAGGCGGATGTAGCCGAGGCCGACATCGAGCAGCGTATGCAGCTTGCGGGCGATGACCGGCACCGGCTTGAAGAATTCATAGGCTTCTTCCACCGTCATGCCCAGCACCTCGGTGATGCTTTTGCCCTTGTAATGCACTTCCAGCGTCTCACGGTTGTAGCGCTTGCCGTGGCATACGTCGCAAGGCACATACACGTCTGGCAGGAAGTGCATCTCGACCTTGATCACGCCGTCGCCCTGGCAGGCTTCGCAGCGGCCGCCCTTGACGTTGAACGAGAAACGGCCGGCGTTGTAGCCGCGTTCCTTGGCCATCGGCACGGTCGAGAACAGGTCGCGGATCGGTGTAAACAAGCCGGTGTAAGTCGCAGGATTGGAACGCGGCGTGCGGCCGATAGGAGCCTGGTCGACCGAAATCACCTTGTCGAAATGTTCCAGGCCGCCGATCGATTCGTGCGCCGCCGGCTCGGCTTGCGAGCCATACAGGTGGCGCGCGGCGGCGTGGTACAGCGTATCGTTGACCAAGGTCGATTTGCCCGAACCGGAAACGCCGGTAACGCAGGTCAGCAAGCCGACCGGCAGGTTCATCGTGACGTTTTTCAGGTTGTTGCCGGTGGCGCCGGTGATGATGAACTGACGCTCGGGATCGGCCGGCGTACGTGTTTTCGGCACCGCGATCTTGAGCGTGCCGTTCAGGTATTTTGCGGTCAGCGACTTCTTGTTCTTGAGGATCTGGTCCAGCGTGCCTTCGGCAATCACCTCGCCGCCGTGCACGCCCGCGCCCAAGCCCATGTCGACCACATAATCGGCAGTGCGGATCGCATCTTCATCGTGCTCCACCACCAGCACGCTGTTGCCGATATCGCGCAGGTGGCGCAGGGTTTCGATCAAGCGGTCGTTGTCGCGCTGGTGCAAACCGATCGACGGTTCGTCCAGCACGTACATCACGCCGGTCAGGCCGGAGCCGATCTGCGAGGCCAGCCGGATCCGCTGCGCTTCGCCGCCGGACAAGGTGTCGGCGCTGCGTTCCAGCGACAGGTAATCGAGGCCGACATTATTCAGGAAGGTCAGGCGCGAGACGATTTCCTTGATGATGCGGTCGGCGATTTCCTTCTTGGCGCCGGTCAGCTTGAGCTTTTCAAAGAACGCCAGGGTTTCGCGCAGCGGCGTCGCCGCGATTTCGTAAATGGCTCTTTCCTGCTTGCCGTTGCCGACCTTGACGAAGCGCGCTTCGACCCGCAGCCGCGCGCCATGGCAGGACGGGCATTCTTTTTCGTTGATGAACTTGGCCAGCTCTTCCTTGACCGCCATCGAGTCGGTTTCGCGATAACGGCGCTGCAGGTTGTTGACCACGCCTTCAAAGGTGTGTTCCTTGATCACCGTGCGGCCACGTTCGTTGACATAGCTGAACGGAATGGTTTCGCGGCCGGAGCCATACAGCACGGCTTGCTGCGCCTTTTCCGGCAGTTTTTCAAACGGCACGTCGATGTCGAAATCGTAGTGCGCCGCGATGCTGGTCAGCATCTGGAAATAGAACTGGTTGCGCCGGTCCCAGCCCTTGACCGCGCCGCTGGCCAGCGACAGGTTAGGGAAGGCGACGATGCGTTTCGGATCGAAAAATTCGATGTGGCCCAGGCCGTCGCATTCCGGGCAGGCGCCCATCGGATTGTTGAAAGAGAACAGGCGCGGCTCCAGTTCCTGCAGCGAATAGCCGCAGATCGGGCAAGCGAACTTGTTGGAATACATGTGTTCGGTGCCGCTGTCCATTTCCAGCGCAATCGCGCGGCCTTCGGCCAGCCGCAATGCGGTCTCGAAGCTTTCCGCCAGGCGCTGCTTGGTGTCGGCCTTGACTTTCAGGCGGTCGATCACCACGTCGATGGTGTGCTTCTCGGTTTTCTTCAGCTTGGGCAAGTCGTCTACTTCGTAAATCTTGGCGGTGCCGGTGCCGCTCTGGATGCGGAAGCGCACGAAACCCTGGGCCTGCATCTGTTCGAACAGGTCGACGTGCTCGCCCTTGCGGTTGGCCACCACCGGCGCCAGGATCATCAGCTTGGTGTCGTCCGGCATCGCCAGCACCGCATCGACCATCTGCGACACGGATTGCGCCGCCAGCGGCTTCTCGGGATGGTCCGGGCAATACGGCGTGCCGACCCGCGCGTACAGCAGGCGCAGGTAGTCGTGAATCTCGGTCACGGTGCCGACGGTGGAGCGCGGATTGTGCGAGGTAGCTTTCTGTTCGATCGAAATCGCCGGCGACAAGCCTTCGATCAGGTCGACATCCGGCTTCTCCATCAGCTGCAGGAATTGCCTGGCGTAGGACGACAGCGATTCGACGTAGCGCCGCTGGCCTTCCGCATACAGCGTGTCAAACGCCAGCGACGACTTGCCGGAGCCGGACAGGCCGGTGATCACGATCAGTTTGTTGCGCGGTAAATCCAGATTGATGTTCTTGAGGTTATGCGTACGCGCACCCCGGATGCGGATCTCTTCCATTTACAGCTTTCAGCGTGAGTTTAAGGCCGTGTTGGCTTGTTGGAATTGCAATTTTCACGTCCGGAAGGCTTGCCTTTGCTGCGAGCGGGAATTTTTGCTCGGCGCGGCCACGCCATACCAAACGGATCAACCTGACACTATATCAGGGTCAGGGTTTTTGAGTTTATTCGGGCTGTCCTGCCGGGCCAATGTCTGCGCGGCTGCCGCTGGTGGAATAATCCAATGTTGTCTGATAAATGTTACTTGCTGTCTCATATTTCAGGCATATCCAATGCGATATTTGAGACTGGCACTTTCTTGCGTTTCAGATAAATTGCAGTCGTTTAGTAACGAGTCTGCCATTTCTTTGGACTGAACCTCAGCGACCGGACCAGAAGAGGGGGGAGATGAATGCTCTCAAATAAAAAGCCGGATTTTGATACAGATCAATAGTACCTGACAGTAAACAACTATCTTGTTGCCATGAACCCTTGGATTCCATTTGGAACCTCGATAGGCACTGCCGGGATTGCCGAGTTCGGCGAGGAATATGCCAAATAGGCAGGCAAGGCGCCGCATATTTTCCGAACTTATTTTTACCCTCGATTAAAAAAAATTGGTTAAGTTTCTTGGGTTTTCTGTATTTGCCGGAATGAATTTCTGGCAAATCGACGGCAATGTAACTCAACCAAATTAGTCAATCAATCGCATTGGTTGCAGCACCCTAAACGTAAGTTCTTGCACAGCCGGTAGGCATGGCTTGTGGTAACCGCATCCGCAACGTTAAGTAGTACAAACCTGGAGAGTGGCCATGAAAAAATCCCTGTTAGTTGCAGCCGTCGCTGGACTTGTATGGGTATTGCCGGCAAGTGCTGTTGATGAACACCATTTAGAGCAAAAAAAGCCGGCGCCCAGTGCGCCGCAATCTTTGTCGACGACTGCGCAAACCGGAGCGCGGACTGCGATGATGGGAAATATGGAAAAGATGCAGCAGCAGATGGACAAAATTCAAGCGACAACCGACTCGAGGGAGCGCCAAAAGTTAATGCAGGAGCATATGCGGACCATGCAGGAGAACATGAAAGCAATGCGTGGCATGGATGCCCCAATGATGAGCAACCATCAAGGAATGGCTGGCGGTGACATGATGAAGCGTTACAAGATGATGAGTATGCGCATGGACATGATGCAGATGATGATGGAGCAGATGATGCAACATCAGAACGCACAGGAGTTGATGCCAAAGTAAATCATGAATCGATGTCCCCTGGAGGGACTATGGCCTCAGAATTCAACATGAAGAAGGTGACAACGCCGCTCTTGCCCTACATGCTGGAGAAAGAGTTGCGATTTCCACGATTGTTCCTTTTGCGATGCAAGCTCACGCTCGGTCGATTCAAAAAGACGATCGACAGGCGGTTTCCCGGCGAACTGACCGATCTCGCCGCATTGCCGGCTTGGATCCATATCAGCCTTAAGCAGAAAATTGGTCGGGAAAAGGCATTCGAGATCAAACGCGTAGTGTTGTTGACGGGTGGCACGGCAGTGCAGAATGTGCAGTTCGACACCGTTCATAAAGAAAGAAATTTTCAGAATTTCTCTGAATCGGAAATTGAGAACAATCGTGGCGGCCTGGTGGGCTGGAACAAGATGGAAATTGTGGAGCGCTCGGCGCAGCGCTTCGAAATCAAGGTCACGCGCTGCATTTTTCATGAATTTGCGGCCTCTGCGGGCATTCCGGAGATGACGCCAATAGTCTGTCAAATCGATAACGCAATGTTCAATTCCTGCTTGCCAGACGAAATGACGTTTGACCGCGGCGGCACCGGGTGACGGATCGCGGATGGCAAGCGCGAATGCAATTTTGTCTGGGAATTACGCCGGCAACCTGAGCCGCCTGTGCAGGGATGCCATGTACGACGGGGCCGTGAAGCGTTTCAACTATATCTGGGCAACCATGAATTACTCACATCACAATGTTGCCGCGCCGGCAGCACAAAAAAAATCAGCGGCAAGTGGCATCCGTTACACGTGTCCGATGCACGCCGAGATCGTGCGCGACGCGCCAGGCAGCTGTCCGAAGTGCGGCATGACTTTAGTGCCTATACCAGAGGCCGTCCCGCGCGCTGCCGAATATACCTGCCCCATGCATCCGGAGGTTCGCAGCCCGCGGCCTGGCAGTTGCCCCAAATGTGGAATGCTCCTGATGCCGGTCGCGGGAGAAACCAACGATGTTGAATTGCGTGATCTCACTCGTCGACTATGGATCGGTGCTGCGCTCTCAATTCCTCTCTTCGTTCTTGCAATGTCGCCGATGACCGGCATCCACGATCTGTTCGGTATTCAGCCACGGCTACGCGGCTGGATTGAGTTTGTACTCGGCACACCGGTTGTGCTGTGGGTCGGTTGGCCGATCCTGCACAAATTCTGGCAGTCGGTTACGCAACGCTCGCTCAATATGTATACGTTAATCGGGCTCGGGGTGGGGCTGGCCTACCTATTCAGCCTTGCTGCGGTTTTAGCGCCAAGTTTATTCCCTCAGGAGTTTCGCGAACACGATGGCGCGGTGGGTACTTATTTCGAGGCAGCGGCGGTGATCGTGACGCTGGTGATCCTTGGCGATTTCCTGCAATTGCGAGCAATGGGCCAAACCAGCCAGGCGATCCGGCAATTACTGGAACTTGCTCCCAATCTTGCCTGGCGCTTGCGTGAGGATGGTATTGAGGAGCAGGTGCCGTTGGATGCGGTCATTGTCGGCAATCGCCTGCGCGTGAAGCCGGGAGAGAAGGTGCCGGTCGATGGTACCGTCATGGACGGTACGAGCAGAGTGGACGAGTCCATGATCACCGGCGAGCCTGTGCCGGTCGCCAAAATTGTGGGAAGCAAGGTAACCGGCGCGACAGTGAATGGTAACGGATCACTGCTGATTCGGGCTGAACGCGTTGGCGCGGATACACTGCTGGCACGCATCGTTCACATGGTCGGAGAAGCGCAACGCACGCGTGCGCCGATCCAGCGGCTCGCTGACGTCATCGCAGCATATTTCGTCCAGATTGTGGTTGGCATCGCCATTGTGACAGCGCTTGTGTGGTGGTTCTTTGGGCCAGAGCCGAAATTCGGGTACGCGTTTCTGAATGCCATCGCCGTGTTGATCATTGCTTGTCCCTGTGCAGTTGGTCTCGCCACACCTATCTCGATGACCGTCGCCATGGGGCAAGGTGCACGCGTGGGCATCTTGTTTCGTAACGCCGAAGCGATCGAACGCATGCGCGACATCGACACAGTGGTGATAGACAAGACCGGTACGCTGACGCTTGGCCATCCCGCACTGGTTGATTTCGTCGTCGAAGGCATTTCGGAAAATGAAGCACTTGCGCTTGTCGCTGGAGTGGAGCAGCTTTCCGAACATCCGATAGGGCTCGCGATTGTTGAGGGCGCAAAGGCGAGAGATGTAACGCCGCGCCCGGTCAAGGCATTCGAAGCAAATAACGGTCTTGGGGTGCAGGCAGATATAGATGGAAAGCGCGTGCTTGTCGGCAGTCGTGGTTTTCTTGCGCAGCGCGGTATCGAGACCAGGCAATGGGAAGAACGTGCCGCGACCTGGGGCGGGGAAGCGAAGACGGTAGTGTTCTTCTCTGTGGATGGGGTCGCTGCTGGTATCGCTGCAGTGGCAGATCCAATCAAGGACAGCACCAAGGGTGCGCTGGCGGCGCTCAAGCGGTCGGGCGTGCGCATAGTGATGTTGACCGGCGATTCGCGCAGCACGGCTGAAGCCGTCGCCCGACAGCTTGGCATCGAAGAGACGCTGGCCGAAGTACTCCCCGAGGATAAGGCCGGTCATGTGAAGCGCTTGCAGGCGGAGGGACGCAAGGTGGCGATGGCAGGCGATGGCATCAACGACGCTCCGGCGCTGGCGCAAGCTGATGTCGGCATTGCCATGGGCACCGGCACTGACGTGGCGATGGAAAGCGCAGGAGTGACCTTGGTAAAGGGCGACCTGCGCGGCATTGCGAGCGCCGCCGTCTTATCCCGCGCCACGATGCGCAACATCCGCCAAAATCTTATTTTTGCGTTCGGTTACAACGCACTCGGCATCCCGATTGCCGCCGGCGTGCTTTATCCTGCTTTCGGCTTGCTACTGTCGCCGGTCTTTGCCGGCGCGGCCATGGCCCTGAGTTCTGTCTCGGTGGTCACCAACGCGTTGCGTCTTGATCGCATTAAACTTTGATCTGGATATCTATCAGGCGCGTAGCTGGTCCGGTGTTTCGATTTCAACCCGCGCCATAAGCTGGGAGACGCTTCAGGCGCTGGAAATGGCATTCCATGCCGCGGGTATGGATGAATGTGCTGAAAGCTTCCTGAAGCATTGGCGAGATTGGCTATCCTATCGGAGTGCGCTGGAAAATATTTACGAAATCTTCATGTGGAAGTGGGCACCTTTTTCCGATTGCCGCCGACTTGGAAGGTGTGTGAAGTGAGCGTCGCCGAATTTGTGCTTTTGGTCCGAGCCGATGGGTCGCAGGACTATCGGCAGATAGTCGCCGAGATCGCCGATGTCTTGTGCGATGAAAACCCGCGCCAGGAATTTTCTGCCGCCCGCGACCAGCACGCCGCATGGCAGTTCGTGGCGCGATGGAGGTCGTGACGCCTTCAAGGCGCCTGGCAAGCCGGGTGCCTGTAAAACACGGAACCGGCGCAGGTACCCAAGGCATCTGGCCGCGCTGCCGGACATATCTTGCCCAGGTGCATTGCCCAAGCGGGTTACGCGCCCACCAATCCTGATACCATAACGGGTTTCGATCCTAGTTGCCGCGCCGCTTCGGCGCCGCCGTCCGGTAATGCCAATATCCAGATATGAATAGTTCGACTCTCTCCCCCGATGCCGATACGAACGGCGCCATGAACCGCGCTGAAATCAAGGCCAGCGGCGCCCTGGCGTCGATATTTGCCTTGCGCATGCTGGGCCTTTTCCTGATCCTGCCGGTGTTCGCGGTGCATGCCAGAACCCTGCCCGGCGGCGACAGCGCCGCCCTGGTCGGCCTCGCCATGGGCATCTACGGCCTGGCGCAATCGTTCGGGCAGATTCCGTTCGGCGTCGCTTCCGACAAATACGGCCGCAAGAAAATCATCGTCATCGGACTGATCCTGTTTGCACTGGGCTCTTTCATCGCCGCCGCTGCCGGCAATATCTACTGGGTCATCATCGGCCGCGCGATACAGGGCGCGGGCGCCATTTCGGCGGCGGTAACCGCTTTCATCGCCGATTCCACCAGGGAAGAACACCGCACCAAGGCCATGGCCATGGTCGGCGGCTCCATCGGCCTGACCTTTGCCTTGTCGCTGATCGTTTCGCCGCTGCTGTACGAATGGGTGGGCATGGGCGGCATTTTCGCCATGACCGGCATCCTGTCGGTGGCAGCGATTGCCGTGGTGGTGTGGCTGGTGCCTGCGGCGCCGCTGGTCAAGGCGCGGCGCGTGGCTTGGTCGGAGATCCTGCGCAATGGCGAGCTGATGCGGCTCAATTACGGGGTATTCGCCTTGCACATGACGCAAATGGCGATGTTCGTGGTGATGCCGGCGGCACTGGTCAAATACGCCGGCCTGCCGCTGGAGTCGCACTGGAAAATCTACCTGCCGGTGGTGCTGGCTTCTTTCGTGCTGATGCTGCCGCCGGTATTTGCCGGCGAGAAGCAAGGCAAGATGAAGCAAGTGATGGTGGCTGCCGTGGCTTTGTTGTTTGCGGTGCAACTCGGCTTGCTGCTGACATTCTCCATGGCAACTATCCACTGGCAATGGCTGGTCGTGCTGCTGCTGGGTTTTTTCATCGCTTTCAACGTGCTGGAAGCCAGCCAGCCGTCGCTGGTGTCGCGCATTGCGCCGCCGGCCGCCAAGGGCGCCGCGCTGGGCGTGTACAACACCATGCAGGCCCTGGGTTTGTTCTGTGGCGGCGCCCTAGGCGGATTGCTTAAACAGCATGCCGGCGCCCCCGCAGTTTTCATTTTAGGAGGGGCAGCGACCCTCGGCTGGCTTATAATCGCATCCAGCATGAAAAATCTGCCGCGCCGTGGCCGGACGGCCACCATCGCGGCGGCATGATTTCCAAGGCATTTTTTCAAGATATTCGTATTTAGGAGAGCATCACATGGCATCGGTCAACAAAGTCATCATCGTCGGCAATCTCGGCCGCGACCCGGAAACACGCTACATGCCGAACGGCGAAGCGGTCACCAACATTGCCGTTGCCACCACGGAAAGCTGGAAAGACAAGAATAGCGGCGAGAAAAAAGAATTAACCGAGTGGCACCGCATCACCTTCTACCGCAAGCTGGCGGAGATCGCCGGCCAGTACCTGAAAAAAGGTTCGCAGATTTACGTCGAAGGCCGCCTGCAGACGCGCAAGTGGCAAGACAAGGACGGCGCCGAGCGCTACACCACCGAAATCATCGCCGACACCATGCAGATGCTGGGCAGCCGCCAGGGCGCGGGCGGCAGCGCGCCCATGGACGGCGGCGACTACAGCAGCGCGCCGCCGGCACGCCAGCAAAACACCAGCGCGCCGGCGGCTCCAGCCCGCCAGGCCCCGGCTTCGCGTCCGGCGCCTAATTTCTCGGATATGGATGACGATATTCCATTCTGAGACCCGCTTCGCAGCAAGAAGTAAACAAAACCCCGCATCCCTGAAAGATGCGGGGTTTTTTGTTGGCCGAACAGTCTTCGCATGACGTTACTTGTCACTTAACGACAAGGCTGGGCAGCTTCGGATTGGCGCCTGGCGCCACGAGATGAAGCTGCTTAAGCAGATTTATCAGCTGTTTCCGCATGAGCCATTAAACAATATTGCTTGATGGCATGTTATTTGCGGTGTGATACGCGAAGCTGTCATATTGCTTTACGCATCGCAGCGGAGATGGTTCGTCCGCAGTGCTTTGAAAATACTCTTAAGAAAATTCCTTTATGTACCTGGCATACCTTTGCATGCGTCTCTCGCGGCCGCACCGACGCTGCGCCGCGTGGTCCCTGGCCCTCGCCGGCTGCATGGCCTTGAGCGGCTGTGGAGGAGGCGGCGGCGACAGCGGTTCCACGGCGGCGTCAGGATCTCCGAATTCCGCCACCGTACCTGCGGTGACTTCGCCGGCTCCGGCAACTTCGCCGAATCCAGCCAGTCCCGCTGCTCCGGCCGGCACTACGCCGCCAGCCGGGACGGTAACTGCGAAGAGCGCAAAGCGCGGCGTCGCCTATGACCTGGCCAATCCGCTTGACCTTGCCGCGCTCGCGCCTGGCGTGAGCTGGTGGTACAACTGGAGTTCGCAGCCGAATGCCCTGGTCCCGGCTGACTACCGCGCACAGTACCAGATGGATTTTTATCCCATGCTATGGAATGGCAATTACGATGCGGCCAGCATCGAAGCGTCCCTGAAGCAAAATCCTCAAATCAAGTATCTGCTGGTGCTGAACGAACCCAACCAGTCCGACCAGTCCAATCTGACGCCGCAGCAAGCCGCAAGCCTGTGGCCCGGCTTCGAGGCGATTGCCGCGCACACCGGCGTCAAGATCGTCGGGCCGGCGATAAGCTGGGGCACCATGCCGGGTTATGCCGATCCGGTGGTATGGCTGGATGCCTTTTATGCCGCCTATCGCAGCGCCAACGGCAACCGCGATCCGCAAATCGACTACCTGGCCTTCCATTGGTACGACTACGGTCTGGCAGCGCAGCTCGACCGTCTCGCCAAGTATGGCAAACCGTTCTGGGTCACCGAATTCGCCAACTGGCATGCGCAAGCCGATGGCGCGCAGATCGACACGCTTGCCAAGCAGGAGGCGCAGATGACCGACATGGTGGCGACCTGCGAGGCGCGCGCCGACGTATTCCGCTATGCGTGGTTTACCGGCCGCTGGAATAACGACAGCCATTTCACCAGCTTGCTGGGCGCTCCCGGGCAGCTTACCGGCCTGGGCCGGCTGTATCTGTCGCTTCCGCATTGATGGCAGCGGCCAGCTGCGCTTCAATGCACATGCAGCGCCTGGCCGATATAGTCAAAGAATATGCAATACACCATGATCGGCAACGGCAAGCCGAGCATGGTGCCAGCCAGGTACTTGTAGAATTTCACGCCGGACAAAGCCAGCGCGTAATTGAGCGCAGGAACGGTCTGAAACAATACCCTTAGCAACGCAATGCTTGCAACCGGATGCGCATCCAGGCCGCGGAGTATCTTCAGCGCATGGCGGTTTTTCAATTCCCGGAATGCATCGCCGCCGATGAAACGGATCGTCAGGAAAGTAAACGCGCAGGAGACGACGGCGGCGAGATAGGTTGCAAGGCCGCCCCAGGTCTTGCCCAGGGCCAGTACCGCGGCGGCGAGAAATATCCAGCCGGGTATCTGGATCAGGTTGCCCAGGCAAAACAGCAAAACAAAGATCAGCAAGCCGCTAATTTCATTGTCAGCGATCTGTTGACGAAGGAAGGTCAAATTGAAGTGTTCCCGCAAGCCGGAAACTTGAAACAAGGCGAGCAGCAGCAATAGAAAAAAAACAACCAGCAACAGCCGTTTGTAGTGGCGCATGGCAAAGTCTCGCAAGTAAATAAGGTGACTAGGTCACGGGCCTTCGATATCAAGATTATCAGCGATTGCATCCTTCCCGGTTGGCCGGCGTTCCAGGACAAGTCCGCCGGCATGAAGCGCTACGGCCGCCAGCCAGCACTGCCTGGCGTGATCGTTTATCCCGGATAGTCGAGCTGCGGATACCAGTCGGTTCCGCGTCCTTCGGGCGTGCTGTCGAGGATGGTCCAGAGCGGCATCAGGTCGGGAGCGCCGCGCGGGTCCTGGCCGGGGTCCGCCGTCTCCGGGCCCATTTCGCTGCTCCAGAAATGGCGGATGGCGCCGTCGCGCCGGGTGAAGACATTGAAAGCCGGGATGTCGGCGTCGTCCGCGCTGACATAGTCGCGGGTGTAATCGCCGCTGACATCGGCATACAGCTTAAGGTGGCGCCATCCGCGTTCCTTCTTGAACGCAAGCAGGCGTTCAATCGGCGAGCGTGCGACGATCACCAGCGCAATACGCTGCCCGACATCGGCCGCTTCGCCGTCCCAGGCCGAGAGCAGCGAAGTGCACATCGGGCAAGGCCGTTCGCGCTTCGGTCCGTACATGTAGCTGTAGATCGCCAGCGTTTGCTTGTCGCCAAACAGGCTGGCGAAGCTGGCCGCGCCATGTTCTCCTTCGAAGCGGTAGTCTTTGGCGACCAGGCCGCCCGGCGGCAGCGCGCGGCGCTGTTCTGCGACCCGCTCGATGTGGCGCCTGAGTTCGATTTCTTGCGCGAGAAGCAAGTCGCGCGCACGCCGGTATTCTTCATTCTCGTTCGGAAAGCGAACGCCATTTTTTTTGGCCAGTTCGCTTGCCGGCTTGAGTTGCTGTTGTGTGCCCATGGTTGTTCTCCAATTGCTTGGCCACTCATCTGTTTATCTGTTCAGCCACGTTCAAGCGGTCGAACGCAGGGATGAGCGATGAGACATTGCCTCATTATTCATGATTTGCGAACGTACAACACTGTAATTACCGCGATTTTCACGACGCAGCGCGTCACAGAGATCGTCGCTGGCATGATGTTTTACAAATTAGACCAAAACTGCAGATTTTTCTGCGCGTTGTCGTACAGAACAATGATTCACCACCATCCGTGTTCGACCTTCGGCGCCAGCGGTAGCTTGCAGTGCTCAAGGCGAATGGATAAGTCAGAGCGGATCGGGATCAGGGACCGGTTCCTCGACTGGCATGGGTACGTTGCCAGGTATCGGATCCTCAACCGGCGGCGGAGTGCTGGGGACGGGCTTGCCAGGAGGTGCTTCTTCTGGCGGTTCTTGTGGGGTATGCATGCGTTTTCCTTCCGCGATTTGGCCTGGAAAATGAAACTGCAGCTGACTGTCTAGTCATGGTGGGTCGGCTTATGCCGTTTGACAACGACGCTGGCAAAGTATTCCCGCTGCCAGCGTCCCCACATAATAAAGTTACATGTACTTTGCTATCGGCTCTGTGCGTCAACGCGCATATTGCATATCGTCGACCGCGACATTGCATGTTGCACAATCTTACCTGCCGTCCGGCGTGGCCAGCATTGCCTATGAGCTCGGGTTCCAGGATCCGGCTTGCTTCAGCCGCGCCTTCAAGCGGCATGCCGGCATGACACCCAGGCAATTCCGGCAGCAGGCCGCGGCCGAAGCAGCGGATGCCTGCTAGAGTAGCGCTGTAGGCTTGATCTGCCGCTTTACGTTATCAAGGCAAGGCAGCAAGCATTGCAGCAGCATCGTCAAACCAACAAGGAGATAAACATGGCCAATACAAGAGAAGTCGTCATCGTCGGCGCCGCCCGTACCGCTATCGGGGCATATGGCGGAGCATTGAAGGACCTGGCGCCGGGCGAACTGGGCGCGGTTGCTGTCAAGGAAGCATTTGCGCGCGCCGGCGTCGATCCGCTGCAGGCCGGCCAGATCGTATTCGGCAATGTCATCCACACCGAGGCGCGCGACATGTACGTGTCGCGCGTGGTGGGCTTGAATGCCGGCATGGGCAAGGAATCCACGGCGCTGACGCTGAACCGGCTGTGCGGCTCCGGCTTGCAAGCCATCATCACGGCCGCCAATGCCATCCAGCTGGACGAGACCGATGTCGCCGTCGGCGGCGGCGTTGAAAGCATGAGCCGCTCGCTGCATGCGACACAAGCCGCGCGCTGGGGCGCGCGCATGGGCGACATCAAGATGATCGACATGATGATCGGTGCGCTGTCCGATCCTTTCGGCGGCGGCCATATGGGCATCACCGCGGAAAACGTGGCGGAGAAATACGGCATCACGCGTGAAGAACAGGATGCGTTCGCGCTGGAAAGCCAGAAGCGGGCGACGGCAGCGATCGCCGCCGGCTACTTCAAGTCGCAGATCGCGCCGGTCGAAATCAAGACGCGCAAGGGCGTCACGCAATTCGACACGGACGAATATCCGAAGGCCGACGCCACCATGGAATCGCTGGCCAAGCTCAAGCCGGCATTCAAGAAAGAGGGCGGCACCGTCACCGCCGGCAATGCTTCCGGCATCAACGACGGCGCCGCCGCCTGCGTCCTGATGGAGGCGGGCGCTGCCGTCCGCGCCGGCTTGAAGCCGCTGGCGCGCCTGGTTTCCTACGGCGTGGCGGGGGTGGATCCGTCGATCATGGGCACCGGTCCGATCCCGGCAGTCCAGCTTGCCTTGAAACGCGCCGGCCTTGGCCTGCAGGATATGGCGGTGATTGAGTCGAACGAAGCGTTCGCTGCGCAGTCGCTGGGCGTGTGCAAAGGGCTGGGTCTGGATCCGAAGCTGACCAATGTCAATGGCGGCGCTATCGCGCTCGGTCATCCTTTGGGCGCGAGCGGGACGATCATCGCGGTCAAGTGCCTGTATGAGCTGATACGCACCGAGAAACGCTACGGCTTGATCACCATGTGCATTGGCGGCGGCCAAGGCATTGCGCTGGTCATCGAACGCATCTGAAGCGATTTGTCCGGCTGGACAATCGCCGCGGGACAACCGGCAGTCAGCCTTTCCAGGTGCGCTGCAGTCCTGTGTCGGCGTGGATCCAGCCGCCGTTTTTCCCCGGCCGGTAGTAGAAGCCGACGCCGCCCTGGCGGAAGCTGCGTATCAAGCCGCCCAGCACATCCGCATCCAGCTGCGTGAGGCGGATGTCGGCCGCGCGGCCTTCCAGGTGCAACGATTTGCGCGCCGCCGGCACGCCGGTTTCGATCAGGTGCTTGTTGGTGGCCGCGGTGCGGAATCCCGACAGGATTTCCAGCGGCTGGCTGATGCCGTAGCGCGCGATGAAAGCCTGGGTGCCCCACAAGGTTTCAAGCAGCTTGGGATCTATCGGCGCTACCTGCTTGCCCTGGACATCGCGCAGCAGGTGGCACAGCTGCTGGTAGGCCGATTCCTGGATTTCGCCGTCTTTCCAGTACAGCAGCTTGGCGCGTTCGCCGCTGGCGGGGCGGGTTACTTCCAGCACCCGCGGCTTGAGCCAGAATTCCATGTCGACCAGCTGCGCGTCAAAGATGTCTGGCGGTGGGTCCATCGGCGGCGTCTCGGACGGTGCAGCAGTGGCCTCTTTGGCGAAAGCTGCCGGAGCGGCAAACGGCAGCTGGCTGGAAAAGAGCCCGGAGGCGGTCAGGAACAAGCTCTTTTGCAGGAATTTTCGACGCGATGGCATGGCGGTCCAAATGTGATGGGATGGGCAATTTTAGCGCACCATCCCCGCTTTGAGTAGCCGCCCCGGGTTACGCTCAGCCGCGCTGCGGAATCGTCAGGCCCTTGGCCACCGCCGGCCGCGCCACGAATGCCGCGAGCGCCCGCGTGACATGCGGGAAATCGGCGATGCCTACCAGGTCGCCCGCCTCGTAGAAGCCGATCAGGTTGCGTACCCAGGGGAAGGTAGCGATGTCGGCGATGGTGTATTCATCGCCCATGATCCAGCTGCGCTCGGCCAGGCGCTGGTTGAGCACTGCCAGCAGGCGCTTCGATTCCGCCACGTAGCGGTCGCGCGGGCGCTTGTCTTCGTAATCCTTGCCGGCGAATTTGTTGAAGAATCCGAGCTGGCCGAACATCGGTCCGATGCCGCCCATCTGGAACATCAGCCACTGGATCGTCTCATAACGGCCGGCGGCGTCTTGCGGCATGAACCGGCCGCTCTTGTCCGCCAGGTAGATCAGGATCGCGCCGGATTCGAACAGCGGCAGCGGCTTGCCGCCCGGGCCGTCGGGATCGAGGATCGCCGGGATCTTGTTGTTCGGGTTGAGCGACAGGAATTCCGGCGAGGTCTGGTCGTTGCTCTCGAAGCTGACCAGGTGCGGCTCGTAAGGCAGGCCGGTTTCCTCCAGCATGATCGAAATCTTGACGCCATTGGGAGTCGGCAGGGAATACAGCTGGATCCGCTCAGGATGCCGGGCTGGCCATTTTTTTGTGATGGGGAAGGAAGAAAGGTCGGTCATGGAAGTTCCTTGTTGTTTGGTCTGCTTGAAAAATTCGCCGGCGCCGGGCACGGAAAACAGCCAGTCTAAAGCAAGCCGGGCAAAGATGCTTTGAGCGTGGCCGCGGCACGGTTGCTGCATTCAAGTTTGCGGAAAGCGTGACGCCGGTTATTCAAAACCGCGGATGCCGTTGCCGTTAAAGCTCGGCAGCTTCCAATGGAAACGCATGGCCAGCAGGCGGAACACGAAGCCTGCGCCGATCGCGGCCAGCGGGGCGATCGTCGGGTCGACCTCGAGCCAGAGCAGGCCGACATACAGCGCGCCGGTGAACAGCGCCACGGTAGCGTAGATTTCGCGCTGCAATACCAGCGGAATCTGGTTGCACAGCACATCCCGCAGCAGGCCGCCGAAGACGCCGGTGATCATGCCTGCCAGGATCACGATGCCGGGCGACATGCCGTTGGCGCGGGCGATATCGCAACCGATCACGCTGAACGCCACCAGGCCGAGGCCGTCGACCACCAGGAACACATTGCGCAAGTGATGCAGGAAACGCGCCACCAGGGCAGTGACGGCGGCGGCGCCGATGGTAAACAGCAGGTATTCGGGATGGGCGATCCAGCCCAGCGGATAATTGCCCAGCAAGATGTCGCGCATGGTGCCGCCGCCCAGTGCGGTGATGGTGCCGACCACGCAGATGCCGAACAGGTCCATGTCGCGCCGCATGCCCATGATGGCGCCGGACATGGCTTCGGCGACGATTGCAACGAGGTAGATGGTATGCAGCAGCATGGGCTTAGTCTCCGGAAGAAAACATTTTCAGAATCTGCGCGCGCTCTTGCGCCGCGCTCAAGGTTCCCGTTTCGGCCGCAAGGTTTTCAGCCGGGCCGGGTTCGCACTTCAGCTTGCTGTGGATGAACGGGTTGTTGTCGGCCAGGCAGCTGCGGTCCAGGTATTCGGAATAGATGTAGTCGCCGTCGGCCAGGGTTAGTCCAGCCGGCTCCACTGCTATCCGTTCCTGCCGGTCCTTGACCGCCACCTGCATGTAGCGGCTCCAGACCGGCAGCGCCAATGCGCCGCCGGTCGTATTGCCGAGCGTTTTCGGCTGATCATAACCCAGCCACACGACCGACACCACGCCCGAGGAATAGCCGGCGAACCAGGCGTCGTAGGCATTGTTCGAGGTGCCGGTTTTTCCTGCGGTATCGCCGCGCGCCAGCACCTTGGCGCCATGGCCGGTGCCGGACTTGACCACGTCTTGCAGCATGCTGTCCATGAGATAGGCGTTGCGCGCGGAAATGACTCTTTTGCCGGCCTGGCGGACGGCATTCCCGTCTTTGCGCGAGGTGTCGGCATACAGCACCTGGCCGGAGCGGTTGCGGATTTCCTTGATCAGCCTGGGAGCCAGGCGATAACCGCCGTTGGCGAACACCGCATAAGACTG